>LSQX01054616.1_pt1 | contig 12370 bp, 14 predicted proteins | sample 654561 | NCBI WGS metagenome assembly LSQX01 (sample SAMN04489861, study PRJNA283612) | anaerobic digester metagenome | isolation source: 4 biogas reactors fed with cattle manure at either 37C or 55C with and... | place: Denmark: Kongens Lyngby | collected 2014 | reverse complement strand
GACGAGCCGACCAACCACCTGGATCTCGAGTCCATCACCGCGGTCAACAACGGCCTGATCGCGTTCAAAGGCGCGCTCCTGTTTGCCTCGCACGACTATGAATTCATCCAGACCATCGCAAACCGGGTCATCGAGCTGACGCCCAACGGCATCGTCGACAGCCTGCTCCCGCTCGACGAGTATCTGGTGGATGAAAACGTGCAGCAAAAACTCCGGACATTGTACGGAGAGTGATTCCGCGCCCGCAGCGCAGGCAAAGCAAGGTTGTTTCATAGTAAGATGGATACAAGACGCCGGACCCATCTTGCGAGGAGCGTGACTGCCGATGAAAAAGAAATTGTGCCTTATCCATACCATCAACCGGTTCATGGACATCATCTACACCCCGTTCGCGGCTCCCTTTCTGGAGGAGAATCCGGAAGTTGAAATATTCAACATCATGGACGACTCCCTGCTGACCGAGACGCTGAAGGCGGGAGGCCTCACCAACGCGACTGCCGCTCGTATCCTGCACTATGTGATGGCCGCTGAAAAAAACGGCGCGGACGCGGCAATGGTGACCTGCACCTCGGTCAACGAAGCGGCGGCGTATGCCCGCAGGTTCTCCCAAATCCCGGTACTCAACATCGACGAGCCGGTCGCCCGGATGGCGGTCGCGGCGGGTACGCGCATCGGCGTGCTGGCGACCCTGCCGACCAGTCCCAAAGCCACGGTACGTTTACTGGAAGCGGAAGCCGCGCGGCAGGGCAAGGCGATCACCACCGTCCCCCTGGTGGCGGAAGGGGCTTATGACATTCTGATCGCGGGCGATCGGGCCAAACACGACGAAATGGTCAACGACGCATTGTTCCGCCTGGCAAAACAAGTGGATGTGATTACCTTTGCCCAGATCTCCATGAGCCTCGTCCCGCACGGGGACTGCGGCGTGCCGCTGTTCAAGATCGGGCGTTCGGGGTTCGACGAAATCAAAAAGCTGATGGGTCTGTAGATACAACGGGAGGAAAAAGGCAGAGATGTTCGACGAATACAGCGAAGCACGGCAAGAAGCCGCGATCATGTTCCGGAGCACCGGCATATATGTCACCGGAGAAGAAGAAGAGCGGATCACGGTCACGGATTTCGAACTCGGAGACCTCCGGAAGGAAGGCGCTCAGATCCTGGAGTGGCTCAACACCAGCCGGGTCGCGGTTCGCTTGATCGCGCTGTTTCCGTTCCAGACCCTGCCTGAGCATTTTCACCGGGAGACCAAAACCGACCCTGGAAAAGAAGAGTCGCTGCGCGTAGCAGCCGGTACTGTCTATGTCTATGTGCCGGGCGAAGACAACATGACTTATGGAAGCATTCCCCGCTTTCAGGAAGAACACTATACGGTCCGCCACGAGATCGTCCTCAACCCGGGCGACACCTATACGCTTGCGCCCGGCATTGTCCACTGGTTCCAAGCGGGCGGGGACGGCGCGGTCATGTACACATTCAGCAGCGCCGCCAGAGACGGAAACAATGTCTTCACAAACCCGGCTACGGTTAAAGGGTGCCGCATCAACGATCTCGACTAAACCTGCACGGTTTCCGAAGCCACTTCGAGTATCTCAATCGCGGGTTCCTGCTCCATCTCCCGCACGATCCGGTCGAGCTTGGCGGACAGGTCCCGTTCCGACAGCACACAGTAGGAGAATCCGATCCGTCCGCGCTGCCAGAGGTCCTGGTCTCCGCTTTCGATCACGCACATCGCATACCTGAGCCGCAGCCGATCCATCAGACCACGCATCACACTGCGCTTGTCCTTGAGCGACATCGCGCCTAAGATCCTGATTTCTGCTTCCCCTGCCAATGCAAACACCGCTTAAGCCTCCTCTCCGACCATTCGATGTGCGCGGCCTCTTACCGCGCATTTCTCTGTCTTCGATGTACACCGGCGCTTCTCCGGATCTCGCCTAAATCTCGTGTCTACCGGTTCACTCGATCCAGGTGACCGGATTGCCCGTGCGCGCGAGCGGCGCACCCGGCGTCTGCGCGGGAACGCCCAGCGCCACCGAGCCGCAGACACATTCTTCCTCGATGATCCCCAGCTCCTCCAGACAGATGCGCATGGCCGGATCGTCCGATAGCCATTTAATCTGGTTGATCCAGCAGGAACCGACTCCGAGAGAGGTTGCCGCCACCATCATGTTCTCGATCGCACAGGCGCTGTCCGCCATCGCATTTGGATGGCTCTTGCGGTTGGACACGACCACCAGCACCGGCGCACCATACCAATAATCGACCGGTCCGGTACGTGCGCGTCGGATCGCGTTCGCCATGCTTTTGTACATCCCGGGAGTCTCCTCCATGGCGGCAAAAGAAGTGCCTGCGATCTGGTTGAGCCGATCCAGCGTCGGGCGGGAGAGAATCACGGTGAAATGACAAAGTTGGGAGTTTCCGCCGCTCGGCGCATAGCGTCCTGCTTCCAGGATCGATTCGAGTGTTTCCCGGGAGAGAGGGCGGTCTTCGAAGGAACGGACGCTGCGGCGCGAAAGCAAGTTGGAGAGAGTTTCATTCAACATTGGAACGGTCTCCTTCATACATTTTGTCCGGAAAAGATCGAACCCGCATCTCTTCCTTCTTGTTCAGCATACCGCAATTCCGGCGTTCCTGTCGCATCCAGACGAATCCGCCAGGTAAGGGCGAGGAGCTCGGCAGGCACACTCCGAGCCGCGTTGCGCCGTGCTATACTGCGGTTACAAACGCGACTGCCGCAAGTCAACTGCCGAAAGAAGGATCAGTTAAAATTGGAGTTCTCACGACTAAAGAAGGTGCATTTGACGGGCAAAGCCCCACCTCTCCTCCGAAACAACGCCGAGGACGCATTGGGTTCGCCTTGGGTCACTGCTACCGTGGACACCGCGGCCGGCGTCGTACCGCTGGTGGCGACCCGGCTCTCCGCCCGCGACCGTTTCGGGAGCTGGAAGGTTCGGTGGGGCGTCGGCCGGATGCAGTATACCGTCCCGCCCGGGTTATATGGCGTCGGCCGGCCGGACCGGGACGCGCCGGTCCTGGTCACCGCCAACTATAAAATGACCTTCGACCGTCTGCGTTGTGAACTGGATGGGATCAACGCCTGGATTCTCGTGCTCGACACCCGTGGTGTCAATGTCTGGTGTGCCGCAGGGAAAGGTACGTTCGGAACCGGGGAAATCGTCCGCCGGATCCGGGCTTCCCGCCTGGACAAGGTGGTCCGGCACCAGTCGCTGATTCTTCCGCAACTAGGCGCGCCTGGCGTGCGGGCACATGAAATCACCCGCGATACCGGTTTCCATGTATTGTTTGGGCCGGTTGCAGCCGCGGATCTCCCCGCCTATCTCGCGGCAGGCCGGATTGCCACGCCGGCGATGCGGCGGATCCGTTTCACGCTGGGCGACCGACTGGTACTGACGCCGGTGGAACTGGTCGCAAACATAAAAAAAGCGATTGTCGTGCTAGGGGTGTTTTTTCTCCTCAATGCCATCGGATTCGGTCGGTATGGTTGGATCGATCTGGTTGCCGTTCTGGGCGCCGTCGTGACCGGATGTGTTTTGGTCCCGGGGCTGCTCCCGGTACTTCCCGGACGGATGTTCGCGGTCAAAGGTGCTTTTCTGGGGATTTTTTGGGCGATAGCGGTCGTTCTTCTGTTTGGCTGGCCACCCGCAGATGCGACCAGTTGGCTCAAAGCGGTCGGATATCTGCTTTCCATCCCCGCGATAACCGCATTCGAGGCGATGAACTTTACCGGTAGTTCCACCTATACGTCACCTTCTGGGGTCAACCGTGAAATGCGACTGACCCTACTGCCACAGATAATCGGTGTGGTGTTGGGAATCATGGCACTGCTGGCCGCGGATGCGGTCCGGCTGTGGTAAGGGAGGATAGCTAAATGCGTTCCTATTATGTGAAAAACGTCGTGTCGTTGTCGTACGATACTGCCCGCTGCAAAGGATGCGGCCGCTGCGTGGAGGTCTGTCCTCAGCAGGTGTTTGAAATGGAAGGCCGCCGCGCCGTGATGGCCGACCGCGACCGTTGCATCGAGTGCGGTGCCTGTGCGGGCAATTGTCCTGCGGGGGCACTGTCGGTCCAGGCCGGAGTCGGATGTGCCTCTGCCATCCTCGTCTCGATGCTGACCGGGAAAGAGCCGACCTGCGGATGCGGATCGGACGCGGGCGGGTCCGGGTGCTGCTGATCGCACTGTCAACCACCACATAAGGCAGGAGGATTGCATGATCCAGGCTTTTCTTCTCATCGGGCAATCCAATATGGCCGGCCGGGGCCCGCTGGACGAGGTGCCGCCCATCGTCAATCCCGCGGTGCGGATGTTCCGCGACGGGGTGTGGCTGCCTGCGGCAGAGCCGCTCCATGCGGACAAACCTGCGATGACCGGTATCGGCCCGGGCATGAGCTATGCGGACGCGTTACAGCGTCGGCATGGCGGCACAATCGGGCTGGTACCCTGTGCATTTGGCGGGACCTCCCTGCGGGAGTGGCAGCCGGGAGAGTCGTTGTTCACCGAAGCCATACAGGCCACCCGCGCGGCATTGTTGGCCGGCGGGGTGCTCAAGGGCGTTTTGTGGCACCAGGGAGAGAGCGATTCGGATACCTGGGAGGACGCAGAGCGCTACGACACGGGGTTTTGGTCCATGTATCATCCCCTCACGGAACAGATTGGCGGAAGGGGTGTCCCCTTCCTGATCGGCGAATTGGGCGAATTCTTGGCGGACTATACGCCGGGGTGCGGATTTTTCCGGACCACCAACCGGAAACTAGAAGAGATCGCGAAGGGCGGTCCTGCTTTTGCATGGGTGCCAGCCACGGGGTTGACCGACCGGGGCGACTCCCTCCATTTCGACGCCCCTTCACAGCGGGTGTTCGGGCTACGCTATGCCGATGCATGGGAGCAGGCAGCAGTGCGGCTCGGGATGAGGCTGACATAGACGCCGTCATCCTTTCCCCGATTCATGATCCGTCTCGTTCGGACCGTTTTATTGGACAGTGTCCCGCGCACAATACAGGTGGAAGCATCCACTGCCGATACGGCGCATTGTATGAAAGGGGAGCACTGCCTTGGACAAGAAATGGACAGAAATCGTCTTCATCCTCGACCGCAGCGGGTCCATGAGCGGCCTGGAAGAAGACACCATCGGGGGCTATAACGCGTTTTTGCAGAAACAGCGGGAGGCAGAGGGAAACGCCCGTATCACGACGGTGCTGTTCAATCACGAGTATCAGCTGTTGCACGACAGCCTCCCGATCGAGGAGGTGCTGCCGATCACCCGGCTGGAATACGACGTCGGAGGGATGACCGCGCTCCTGGACGCGGTCGGCAGCACGATCTTGCGGATCAAGCAGCGGATCAACGGAATGTCAGCCCAACACAAGCCCGCTCGGGTGGTATTTGTCATCACCACCGACGGATATGAAAACAGCAGCCGGGAGTTTGGTTTCGCCCAGGTGCGGGACATGATCCATATTCTGATTGAAAAGTCCGGATGGGAATTCATTTTCCTGGGTGCCAACATCGACGCGGAGGCATTCGCCAGCGAGATCGGCATCCAAGCGGACAAAGCAGCGAATTATACCGCCAGCAAAAAAGGTACAAAGAGGATGTATGACTCCATGGCAGAGGAAGTCGCGAACATCCGAAACTCCGGAGCCATGCGGGCGGACTGGAAACAGCAACTCCAAACGGAAGACCCGGAAGACTGAGCAGGTCCGTCGTCTGCTGTGGCAATTGATGGCAAAGAGGCACAGACAAAAGCAGGGGCGCCGGATGGAACCGGCGCCCCTGCTCGTTAGGTATAGCTTGTGTGATTGGGTTAAGGTGTCGGTGATAGAGCGGCTGCTGCATCGACGATCCCAGCGCCGATGGCGTCGCCACCCCAGGAAATCGGGATCAGGCCATATGTCGGATCCATCACTTCCAGTGTGCCTGGAGCCATCTTGATTGCTGTTGATTCAAGGATGGATTCGGCCTCTACGGCGGTGAGCGCCGGATCCTTCTGTGCCATCAGCGCAACCACCCCTGCGACGTGGGGGCTAGCCATCGAGGTCCCTCCCAAATAGTAGTAGCCTAGCTGGCCACTGTTGACCTGGTATGAACCCACGATCCAGGAACCGGGGGCTACGACATCGAGGTCCTGTCCAGCTAGTTCGCGTGAGGAGAAGTCGGTGATGTAGAATTCATTTGGATCAGTAGGATCAGGCACATCGATGCCATTCCACCAACCGCTAGCCGTCCACTCCCCGACCCAGCCGCACGCACCGACCGAGATGACCGGAGCATAGGCCCCCGGATATCCCATGCCTTCTGCGCCTTTATTGCCCGCGGAGGCGACGATGATGACGCCCTGTGCAATTGCGTAATCGATTGCCGCTTTCTCCACCGCATCCAGTGCAGAACCGCCCAGGCTCATGTTGATCACAACGGGAGAATCTGCGAGCGGACCTGCTTTCAAGTCCGCGATGTAAGTGATGCCTCTGGCGATCACAGATGACCATCCGGAACCGTTCTGGTTAAGTACCTTGACCGGGATCACAGTCGCCATCGGAGCCACTCCGTTGATCGGTGTCCCTCCCAGGTCATATCCCAGGATCGTGCTGGTCACGTGGGTGCCGTGCCCGCTCTGATCGTGTTCCCACTTGTTGGGCTGGGTCGAAACGAAACCGGCTTCGCCACCCCCGCCGCCAAAGCTGGCCGCATATTCTTCGGCAATCTGCTCCTCCGGGAAGTAACGACGCCAGGAATCCAGTAATCCAGTGTCGAGCACCGCAACGTAGACGCCGGTACCGTCGTAGGCCACCTGTCGGTTGCCGAAACCGAAATCTGTGACGTTGATCGCGTCCAGATTCCAAGTGCTGAGCCCGTCCGCGAAGTTCTCCGCCGCTACAGTGTCAATCGGGGCGCCGTTGCGCACCGCGTCCGGATTGGCGACTTCGACAAAGGGAAGCGCTTGGATGGCTGCGAGCTTGCCGGCTTTGACCCGCATGGTCAGCGCGTCGATTCCGTACAGAACGTCCAGTACTTTCCCATGCGCGCCCAGGGTCTTGAGGATGGAGCTCGTGACAGGGGTGTTGAGCGCGACATTGATGCCGATGCTACCGTTCGTCGAAGCAGCCGACAGAGGGACGGTGGTGACCAGGATTGCCGTGATAAGCAAAACAGCGAGTATGACACGTTTCATGCGACCAAACCTCCTTTATGCTGGTAACCCTTTCGAAACAGATCGTTTTTTGAGCATAACACTGGGAACGTTCACCGCGGCCCTAAACACTTATAAGTCATAATATGTTTACAGCTTAACAAGTAAACGGAGGTTGGATCTTTGCACATCGGAGGCCAAATCGTTGAGGTTCACCTCTTCTGTGGTTACGATTCCTCTTCCCGCTCGTCCGCAAGCATCCGGTCGTAATCCGCCCGGAACCGGTCGATCTGACGGCACCATACCCCGGAATCGACAAACGGGTTAGGCGCAGTGGGGTCGGCGATCTGTAGGGCCCTCTTCTCCGCGGTGTTGTTTTGTGGTGCGTGATTGCCCAGTGTGATGTCCACCCGTTCCGACTGGACCTTCGCCAGACTATGTGCAAAATCCTCCCGGGCATGGATCCGGTCATAACGAGAGATAAAGGAACGGCACAGCGTGTTGAGCCCCGCACCGCCAAACAGTCCGGCCGTGAGGGTTCGACCGCTATCTTCCACTTCGAAAAAGAATGAAAACACCCCGTCCGAGTGCCCGGGTGTCGCAACCGCGCGGATACAGGTGTTGCCGAGAACGATCCGGTCTCCATCCGACAGCTCACCATCGGGGCGAAACAGCGGAACCTTTGCATACCAGCCAAGATCGGTAAGCGCCAGTTCCGGATGCGCGCGAAACATGTGTGCGTCCGCCGCACCCAGCCAGGTTTTCGCGCCGGACAACCGCACGATCTCGCCGGTCGCGCCGAAATGATCGAAGTGCCCGTGGGTGTGCAGGATCAGGCGGACTTCACAGGGATCAAATCCCGCCTCCCGGATCGATGCCAATGTCTGTGCCCGTGCGGTCGGATACCCGGTGTCGATCAGCAGAATCCCCTCTCTGGTATCCACCAGATAAGCTCCCGCATCTCTGTCCCCGATAAAAAACAGGTTGCCAAAAATCCGGAATCCGGGAATCCGATATTGATCCGGGTGCAGAAAATAATCCATGCGCGCGACGGCATCAAACTCGTACTTTCCCATCTCGCCTTCACTTTCCTTCGGCTGTATCACGGGCGGCACCGACCGGCACGCTTCCCTTAGCCCACGAACATCCGACCGTCAGTCGTTGGCAACACGGCTTCTCTTCGGGTCGATAAGGGGTACAGATCGATCGTTTTCCGCCATGTCAAATGCCCTGCGGCATCATAATGCACGACGATGGTCTCGGCGTCGGTCCAGAGAGAGGAGATGTAGGGGGGTTGCGGGAGCACTCCGATCTCTTGGGTCAATATAAGCGAAAAGCCACCGTCCGGGGTAGCCGTGAGCCCGGACACGAAGCCCGGCTCGGCTTTCGTTCCACCGAGGATTTCACCGTCCGCTGCCAGAACTTCCACAAGCGATTCCTGTACGCCGTGGACGGTTCTTTTTTGGGAGGCGATCGCATAGGTCCCGTCCGAAAGCAAAGCCGCATCGGCGATCCAGGACTTCGTGTTTCCGTCAGGTTGGTAGAACCAGAGAAGGGAACCGTCGGTTGCGTAACGGAATAGAATCGGCCGGGAGGTATGTTCCTTATCGCGCGTTCCGGCTACTATGACAGTGCCGTCGGCTTGGGGTTCGACATCTATGAGAATGTCGCTGACCGGTGTACAAATCTTCCACCGTTCTTCCAGTTCTTCGTCAAAACATCCCAACCAGGAATGAACCTCGGGTCCCTGAACCGTAGAAGCAACGTCTTCTTCTCGCCAAGCAACCGCCCATCCAATATTGGGATGGTAGGCCGCGTCCATGAGCCAACTATGGTTTTTCGCGCCAAGGAACGCCTGCCGCTCACATGTGCCGTCTAAGCAGAATCGCGACATGACCACCCTGTTGTCTTCTCCCACCGCGGTCGTTCCCACCGCTAGAATCGAACCGTCGGCAAGCGCTGCCAGATGTTCCAGAATGCCGGCGGATGAGAAAATATCCTTGGGATCTGACCGCGCTTCCGTGCTCCACAGTAAGTCGCCTGTCGGATCGAAACGAACCAACCGATCGACGAAAGGTCCCGTTTCCGAACCTTCCGGAGTGGCGCGGACCGCAACGGCAAAGGATCCATCCGGGAAAACACACAGATCTGTCAAAAACCCTTGGGTCGCTTCCATATCGAGCGGGCGCTCCCAGCCCCGGGAGCCGTCCGGAGCAAAGCGTATGCTCCCGACATTCTGAAGCGCAGAGTCGGAAGACCCAACCGCATCGTCCGATTGCAGGTATACCACCAGACACCCTCCGTCCGGGAGCTCCGTCAGCAGAGGGTTTACCGTCTTCTCAGGCAACTCGATCCGAATGCCGGGAAAGCGTTCTGGATGGAGGTTTTCCACGGGCAAGTAAGGGATCGGCGTCTGGATCATCAACCAGTCCTGTGGCGCGGGGGTCGGTGTGATGCCCGGTACTGAAAACGGATCTTCGGCCGGCCGGTTGTCATCTCCGCAAGATGTCAATAATGCAATGCACAACAGAACCAACAAAAGCGTCGGCACGCAATGTGCGTATTTGCGCTTCGGCGACCGTCTCCGTATAAACAGTTTGAGTAAGGGGTCGACTCTCTTCATAAAAACCCCATATCGAGCGATCATTTTTGTTCTTTCTTCTTCTTCGCCAGTTCGTTGGTGTCGATCGAGCGGCCGAACACCACAAATCGCCAATAGAGGAATTCTGTCGAAAAATTCACCAGCATGGTACCGACGAGGACAAGATAGGAGTTCCATCCCGCGCCGGTCAGCCGGTCCCCCCACCAGGTCGAAAGGGGGGTGAACACAAGATAGTAGCCAGCGACCAGCAGCATCGCAATCGGGACGTTGTTGGTCGACCGGAAAGTGAATCGCCGATTGACCGTGAAGTTGTACAGCACGGACATCGTCAAGGCGACCAGGTAAGCCGGCCAGTATCGGAGCCGCAGTACCTCAGTCAGCAGGGTAAAGACCGCAAACTGGATGATCCCCGCAGACGCGGAGAACAGTATGAACTTGGCCGACTGCTCCAGGATCTGACGCCGCGTGCGCGCGACTTGTCCGTTCTCGTCCATGCGAACTCCCGTCTTGGGTTGGCACTCTTATGTCACCGAATTCGCCAACGGCTTCATTGTACTGCATTCACAGGCGTGCCCGCACTGCCTTGTTATAATGGAAGTGTAGTTGGAAACAGAAGAAAGGAGCAACGCCATGGAGTTTATGACATTGGCCAAAAAAAGGTGCTCGGTCCGAGCTTATCGACCGCATCCTGTGGAGCAGGAAAAACTGGACATCATTCTGGAGGCGGGCAGGATCGCACCGACCGCCGCGAATCGGCAGCCACAGCGCATCCTGGTGATCCGTTCGGAATCGGGGCTGGAAAAGCTAAAGGCATCCGCACGGGTGTACGGGGCTCCGCTCGCACTGGTGGTCTGCGCAAGCCACACGGACAGCTGGAAGCGCTCGTTCGACGGCAAGGATACCGCGGACATCGACGCGACCATCGTCACCACCCATATGATGCTGGCGGCCGCCGACCTCGGCCTCGATTCGATCTGGGTCTGTCACTTTGACCCGGACGGGGTCCGGGCCGACTTCGGTCTGCCCGCGGACATCGAACCGATCAACATCCTCGGCATCGGCTATGCGGAAGGTCCGGTCAAATCTCCCGACCGGCACGACACCGACCGCAAGCCGCGCAATGAACTCGTCGTGATGGAACACTTTTAGCGGCATATGGAAATAGCCGGGGTTTTAACCCCGGCTATTTTTTATAGTCCAACTGTCCCTCTTTCTACAAATCACAGGATCCGGAACGTGCACTCCTGTTCCAGAAAGCGTACCGGCAAATCCGGGAATTGCTCCTGCAGGTGTTTGGCCAGCGCTTCCATTCCGGGCATTTCGCTCTCCGCGTGTCCCAGCACAAACAGCGCCTTGCGCTTGCCTTGCCAGACCGCGTCGCGGAAATACTCGGGGGTCTCCCATTCGAATCCCTCGCCGTACAACACCGCGTCCACGGGATCCCGCAGCATCAGCGGCATGGTGCCGTTCCCGCGGAACCCGACAAACAGCGCGATCCGCCGGATGGTTTGCGCATCGTCGCCGACAAAGCGCAGTGCACGCAACCCGAGCCGCTCCTTCACATGTTCCGCAAGGGCCCGCACGGTGATTTCTGGAATCTCGACGATCGACATCGCCGGATGGCGGGTCGTCTCGTATCCTGCCCAGCCGAGGCGCTCCAGCAGTCCGATCGTGATGAGATCGGGCTGGTACCGGTGAATGTGGTCGTGGTCCCTGAAAATTGACATACCGCTCTCGCGGATGGCGCGGTCCTTGTCCTGCCAGACCGGATCCGACTCGATCCCGGGATGACTACCACGATGCATGAAAAAGATCCCTTCGTGTGTGACCAGAAAATTGATTCCCATCGCGCGGGCGCGCTCGACGGTCTCCTGGGTAGCGACATGGGTCGTCCCGATGCCGGTAACCGGCTCATCGGGGTTGCCATACAGCAATCCGTCGACCGTCTCCGGCATGTCCAGTTTTGGGGTGGTCAGGTGTTCGATGATGTCCCGAACGAGAAGTTGTACCATGTTTTTACTTTCCTTTCTGTTACTATGATCGGCCGTGTCCGGTATCCGCATCAGGGATTCCATTCCACAGCGGGGGTCCAATAGGTGTTGTTGTACAGGTCGGTCAACCGGTAGGTCACCAGACCGCCGGCGTCACCGATGTCAACCTGTCCGACTTCNNGGCTCGCCCGACAGGACGAGCGGTTCGCCAAGCAGATAACTGTCCTCATAGACTTCGTCGTAGGTATAAAAATCACATAAAAAGTCGACGGTGTCCCCTGCTTCCAATGGGACCAGCCCTTTGGCTATGGTGTCGGTCGCCCCCTGATAGTCGGTGCGCGCTCCCGCGACCACCCCGTAGGGATGGGCGTTGTCGAACTTGAGGATGATGTCCACGCGATTGCCGTTCAGCATGGCCGGGATGCGGCCTTCGATCGACCAGGCATCGCCTTCCTGTTCGACGGCGGTGGTATAGTAGGCCGCGACATGCCCGTCCAGCGCAATCCAGGTGCCGTCAAATCCGATCACGAGATCTCCGTCTTCGTCGAACTCCCAGACCGCGTCGAGGCCCAGATCGATGTAGCCTTCTCCATCGTCGAAAAACAGGTTGAGCTCGATCGACTGCACCAGAT
>LSQX01360102.1_pt1 | contig 12371 bp, 12 predicted proteins | sample 654561 | NCBI WGS metagenome assembly LSQX01 (sample SAMN04489861, study PRJNA283612) | anaerobic digester metagenome | isolation source: 4 biogas reactors fed with cattle manure at either 37C or 55C with and... | place: Denmark: Kongens Lyngby | collected 2014 | reverse complement strand
CACTTAGAGTGTACATTCAAGGAGGAAATATGAAGTGTCCTTACTGCAATGCCCCTGAATCAAAAGTGACCGACTCTCGTTCGGGAGACGATAAAAGTTTCATCAGGCGCCGGAGAGAATGCCTTGATTGCGGACGCCGATTTACGACATATGAGCGAATCGAAGACATCAACTTAGTGATTATAAAGAAAGATGACACGAGAGAAGTGTTTTCGCGCTCGAAACTGATCAGCGGCGTCGTGCGCGCCTGTGAAAAGCGACCCATCAGTATGCAGGAGATTGAGTCTCTTGCTCAGAGAGTGGAGCAAAAGGCCGCCAATCTGCTCAATAAGGAAGTCAGCTCACAGCTTATCGGACAATTCGTCATGGAGGAACTAAAAGAACTCGACGACATTGCCTATGTCCGTTTTGCCTCCGTCTACAAGTCCTTTAAGGACATTGAGAGTTTCCAAGCGGAACTCGAAGAGTTGAAACGGGAAAAGAATTGAGTGTTCGTATCTGCGGTGTAGAGCCGGGCAGTATAGCAGAAGAAATGGACGTGTCGCCGGGCTCTCGCCTCCTTCGCATCAACGGAAGAGAAATCCGTGATTCGCTCGACTACCTCTTTTTAAGCAGCGATGACAATTTGGAAGTGGAAATCGAGGATCCTTCGGGAGAAGTGATCCTCTTTGATGTGGAAAAAGAGATCGATGAGGACATGGGATTTCTTTTTGACAGCGGCCTCATGGATGAAGCCAGGCGATGTTCAAATGCCTGTGTCTTTTGTTTCATTGATCAGCTCCCAAAAGGTCTTCGCTCCTCTCTGTACTTTAAAGATGACGACTCGAGACTCTCTTTTTTACAGGGGAACTTTGTCACCCTGACCAATTTGTCCCAAGAACAGTTAAACCGGATTGTGGAATATGGGATCCATCCGATCAATGTCTCTGTGCATTCGCTCAACCCAAAGGTGAGACATCGACTGATGAAGAATCCCAAGAGCATGAAGATTCGCGAGCAACTCGAATTTCTGGTTTCACACGGAGTCTCCTTAAATGGACAGATTGTCCTCGTTCCCGGGTATAATGATGGAAATGATCTGATTGAGACCGTCGAAGGATTATATGCTCTAGGCGAACACTTTCTCTCTGTAGCGATCGTCCCTGTCGGTCTCAGTGCACACAGGGAAGGATTGTCTGACATCAGAGAGCTGACAAGAGAAGACGCCCGTGAGATTCTTTCAGCGATCGAACCGCTTCAGAGAAAGTATCAGAGGGAAAGAGGAACTTCCTTTGTTTTTCTTGCAGATGAGTTCTATCTTCTGGCGGATGTAGAGATACCGGATCATGATCACTATGAGAACTACTTGCACTATGAAGACGGCATCGGAATGATTCGCTCTTTTGTCCATGAAATGAGAGAGCTTCTTCCGACGCTACCCTCTGATGTCTGCGGAGACTATGTGATTCCCGTGGGGACGGCGGTGGCTTCTGTCTTTCGTGAATTAGCTGAAGAAGTCGAGTCCCGCACGCAGGCAACTCTTCGCATTGTCCCTGTTGAAAATCATTTGTTTGGCGGGGGTGTGACGGTCAGTGGTTTACTCAGCTTTGCCGATATCTCATCACAGGTGCCTGTAGAGGAAAAAAGCACGCTGATCCTAAGCCGCGCCATGTATAATATAGATGGAGTCACTTTGGACGATAAGACAGTGGAGGATTTTGAAGCGATGTACTCCCGCGTGCAAGTGATTGAACCGACAGCTTCAGCGCTGGTAGCGCTTTTAAAGGAGACAAGATGTCCAAGCCCGTAGTCGCCATCGTAGGGCGCCCCAATGTGGGAAAAAGCACATTTTTCAATAAAGTCGTGGGAGAGAGGATCTCCATAGAACAAGAGACACCCGGCGTGACACGCGACCGGGTATATGCTGATGCCGAATGGCTCGGCAGAGAGTTCACGTTGATTGACACAGGCGGTCTGGATCCCAAAAGTGATGATCACTTTCAAGTGCGTATCCGAGAACAGGCGATGATCGCCGCTGATCTAGCGGATGTCATCCTCTTCATGGTTAACGGACGAGAAGGGGTCAGCCCGATCGATCAGGAAGTGGCGATGCTTCTTCGCATCAGTAAAAAGCCGATCATCATGGTGGTCAATCAGATGGATTCTCTTTCTCAAGAACAGCATATTTACGATTTCTATTCGCTCGGGTTTAATCCGATTGGCATTAGTTCCGTGAATGCACTCAATCTCGGGGACCTTCTCGATGAGATTATCTCACATTTCCCGCCTGCTAGCCTCTCCATTGAAGAGGAAGAGAGCATCAGCGTCGCGGTAGTTGGAAAGCCAAACGTAGGGAAAAGCTCATTGGTTAATCTTCTATTGGGAGAAGAGCGATTGATTGTCTCTCCGATTGCCGGAACGACACGCGAGGCGATTGATACGACGTTAAAAGCCAAGGGCAGAGTTTATAAGTTCATTGACACCGCCGGCATTCGCAGAAAAAAACAACTCGAAGGCGCCATTGAGCACTATGCTGTCCTTCGAAGCTTTTATGCCATTGACAGGGCGGACATTGCCATATTAGTCGTGGATGCACAGGAAGGCTTCACTGAGCAGGACAAAAAGATCGTCGGACATGCTCATGACGGAGGAAAAGGGATTCTGGTCCTGGTCAACAAATGGGATCTGCTCGATAAGGATCATAAGACGTACAATGAATGGAAATCTGAATTTCGAAGAGAATTTCCGTTTTTGAAGTATGCCTCCGTGGAAATGATTTCCGTCATTAAGCGAGAGAGGGTACATCGGCTCTTGCCGATGATAGACCGCATTCAGGAAAATCGGATGCGCCGCATCCCCACCGGCGTCCTCAATGATCTACTGCAGGAAGCAGTTCTGATGCACGAGCTCCCCAGTGACAAGGGGAGAAGGCTCAAGATTTACTATATTACGCAATCGAGTGTGGCGCCGCCTACTTTTGTATTGTTTGTCAATTCTCAAAAACTGATGCACTTTTCTTATCAGCGCTATCTTGAAAACCGCATCCGTGAGAGCTTTGACTTTGAAGGGACGCCGCTTCACTTTGTTTTGAAGGAAAGAGAAAAATAATGAAGATCGCGATCATCGGCTCTGGAAGCTGGGGAAGCGCTATGGCGCGTCATACGGCGCTCTTAGGTCACGAGGTGGCATTGTATGCCAGGCGACCAGAACTCATCGAGGAAATCCGCCGCACCGGCGTCAATGCGCACTATTTGCCGGGGGTGAGACTGCCTGAGACGATCCAGATCTCTGACGATGTCTCAGAGGTTCTAAAAGATGCCCAGATGGTCATCATGGCCATCGGAGCGCAAAGTGTACGATCCTTTTTGCAGGCGCATGCCGCGCTTCTTCAAGGAAAGAGCATTGTAAGCCTTAGTAAAGGGATTGAGATGGGGACTCATCTTCGCATGAGCGAAGTATATGATGAATTCCTGCCGGGCAATCCTTTTGCCGTGCTCAGCGGACCGTCTCATGCGGAGGAAGTGGCGGCAGATCTTCCCACAACAGTGGTCGTGGCGTCTGTCGACCCGACTTTTTCACGTATGATACAAAAAAACTTGAATAATGAGACGCTTCGCATTTATACTTCCGATGACCTCCCCGGTGTGGAGCTAGGGGGCGCGCTAAAAAATGTCATTGCTTTGGCGGTGGGGATCTCTGATGGCTATGGGTATGGCGATAACACGAGAGCTGCCCTGATGACGCGAGGCATGGCAGAGATTCTTCGACTCGGTCTGGCTCTTGGAGCAAAGCTTCCGACATTCCTTGGTCTCAGCGGGATGGGCGACCTGATCGTCACCTGCACGTCCAAGCACTCTCGAAACAGGGGCTGTGGGGAACTGATAGGACAGGGAGTCTCGCCTGATGAAGCCATTCGCCGCATCGGCATGGTGGTGGAGAGTGTCCCGACACTTGAGAGTACCTTGGCCTTGGCGGGAGAGCTAGGGATTGACATGCCCATCTGTCAAGTCGTCTGCGATATCCTCGAGGGGAGAAGCGGTGTGGAAGAGACAGTGGAGAAACTGATGAGCAGAGAAATGAAAGAAGAAGCATAAGAATGAACCGACGATTTTTAACACGTATCTTTCTATTGGCGCTGGCCGTTTTCCTAATAGTCATTCTCATTAATATCACGGGAATCTTTCTAGGGTCTTCCGATACGTATCCGGCGCAACTGGGGACAATCGAAGTCGCTTTTGACACGGAAGGGATTTTAATCCGTCGAGAAATAGTCTATTCATCGAGTGTGGGTGGATCTGTCGAGTTTCTTGTCGACGACAATACACGTGTTGCAAAAGGCGCTCCGATTCTGCGGATCAATCCGGGTGTGACACCTGAAGACAAACCGGTGTCAAAATATGTTGATCGATTGGACTCCTTGATGATTGATCTCGATGCTCTACAGGCACGTATTCGAGCACTGGAAGATGAATTGTCATATCTGGTGCGTGAGAACAAATTTGATGAAATCGACGGTGTCAAGAAGAATCTTGACCACCTATATGTCATACAAAACTCCTATGATACGCCCGAATTGACCTTAGAGCCTGTCACCGCAACCGGAGAAACGGTGGGCGGTCGTCACGTGATTCGAGCACCCATGGCTGGTATTGTGGGCTTGAGGATGTCTCCATCTGACCCGCTGTTTGCTTTCAACAATCGCATGATTATAAATTATAAAGCATTAGGCACACCGGAAGAAGGAGACATTCCAACCGACATCGCTCCCTCCGAAGGACTGTTTCGCATCATAGACAATCGGGCGAGTTTTGTCGTTCTTGTCCTTGATCAAAAGGAGTTTGAGATGTTTCGCGGACTCGAAGGGGAACGCATCAATGCAGTGATCAATGAGATCCCTCTTCGTCCCGTGGTAGAAGAAATATTTGAGACGAATGAGCAAAATGGCGTGGTCCTTCGCTTTCTTGAGACGTTTGAGGGCGACCAGGACATGCGTACCGTCCGCATTCGAGTGATTCCCAAACGGTTTTCAGGCCTCGTGATCAAGACAAGCAGCATTGTCGAAGAAGGAAATACGCAAGGTGTGTTCGTCATGCACGGGGAAAATGACTTTTCCTTTGTCCCGATCCGATTAAAAGGGGTCAGCGGAGATGAGGCGGTCATTTACAGTGATTATTTTTATGTAGGGGACGATGCAGAACCGACAGAAACGGTCAGCCTCTACGATGAGATAAAGGAGGTGGGTAGGTGAAAGAGCAGATCGATGAGATTCGAAAGGACATGGAGTTAGCAGAACAGCGCACGGGAGAAAAAGTATCTCTTGTTGCCGTGACGAAAATGCGCTCCGTGCAGATGATAAAAGAACTTCGACACTACGGAGTGTTGGACATCGGAGAAAACAAAGTCCAGGAGCTGGTGGAGAAGGCTCCGCACCTTCCCAAGGATCTGCGCATTCACTTTATTGGCCACCTTCAGAGAAACAAAGTTCGTCAGGTCGTCCCGATGGTGGACCTGATCCACTCGGTCGATTCCATTCGACTGGCAAAGGAAATAGACAAGCAGGCCGAGCGTATTGGCAAACGCCAAGAAGTACTCGTTCAGATCAATCTGGCAAGAGAAGAAAGCAAATTCGGATTTTATGAAGAAGAAATCAAACAGGCCATGAATGATATGCAATCACTCGAACACCTCGATATCCGCGGGTTTATGATGATGGCACCCTATGGACTCCCGGACGAAAAACTGAAGCGGCTTTTTTCACAGGCGAAATTAATTTTTGACTACTACTGTAAAAATGGATATAATAATTCCCGAATAAGCATCTTGTCCATGGGTATGAGTGACGATTACCGACAGGCCCTGGAATCAGGAAGCAATATGATCCGCATAGGAAGTCGGATTTTTGAATAGGAGGCAGGATGAACAGTTTTGGCGATAAGGTGAAGTTTTTCTTCGGGCTAGAAGAGGAAGAGCAACAAACCGACGAAGAACCCAGAAGAGAAGTAAGAGGGGAAAGAAGAGTTCAGCCCGAAGCGGAGTATGTGCCGACAGATCGCAGAGAACGTCGTCAGCCGGCGCGCAGTTATTCGGAGAGCCGACCCGACCGCGAAAGAACTTATAATACACAGACACAACCGCGCTCTTATGCACAGGATATGCCTTCGAGCGATACAAAAATGATTATTTGCAAGTATTCTCCGGTAGATCACCGGGAGAGTACTTCAATCATCGACGACATCAAGCTCGGTCGCCCAGTGATTCTCAACTTTGAAGAGACAGAGGACTATGTCAGCGCCAAGATCATCAACATATGTGAAGGTGCGGCGTATGCGCTTGATGCCGACATCAGCAAGATTGCCAATGCCATCTACATCATTGTGCCTCACGGAGTCGATGTGCACAGCAATGTCCAGAGGGCTCCTGTTGTGAAGGAAGAGCTTCCAGGAATCCTATGACCCAATTTGGCATATATCTATACCAGCTTCTCAATATTCTCCAGTGGCTTATTGTCATCAGGGCAATCAGCTCTTGGATTTTCATGAGAAACCCCGGTAGTCCCATCTATCAGTTGCTTGTCAGGATCACCGAGCCCATCGTCGGTCCGGTGAGAAGCCTTCTGGCGCCGCTGATGGGACGCACCATGTTCGACTTTTCTGTGCTAGGCTCCTATCTCATCATCGAGATTTTGAAATATCTGCTCAGACAGTCGTTGTTTTAGAACATCCACTTGCAGACGCGATGGATAGGAACCTTCTTTCAGAGAGTTGTCGCTCCGGGTGAAAGACAACAGAAGTCCTCATTCATTATCACTGCATGTTTTTCGGACATCCGACGCAGACCTCTGTGTTACCAAGGAAAGTGGCCTCAGGCAAATAGGGTGGTACCGCGTTTATGCGCCCCTATGCCGGGCCTTTCATTATTTAGGAGGAAATCATTCATGTATCAACCGCTCATCAGCAGTTCCGTAAAAGATGCCGAACACACCCAGCGCATGTACTGGCAAGACATTGACCTTCTCCAGATGTCGCTTGATGTGAGGAAGGATCAGCCTCGCTTTATTTTCTATGAAGGACCCCCTACAGCGAACGGTCTTCCTGGGCTTCACCATGTCGTTTCAAGAAACCTAAAAGACTCTATCTGCCGCTACTGGAACTTAAAAGGCTATTTGGTTCCCAGAAAAGGCGGATGGGACACCCACGGACTCCCTGTGGAGATCGAGGTAGAGAAAAAACTCGGCTTTACCCATAAGCAGCAGATTGAAGACTACGGGATTGAAGCGTTTAATAAGCTGTGCCGTGAATCTGTCTTTGAATACGAGTCTGTTTGGAGAGAGTTGACCGAGCGAATGGGATATCTCCTAGATATGGACGATCCCTATATCACGCTGGAAGATGAATATATCGAAAGTGGATGGTGGATTCTCAAGCAATTCCATGATCAAGGATATATGTACAAGGGCTATAAAATTCTGCCCTACTGCAGCCGCTGCGGAACAGGCCTTGCTTCCCATGAAGTAGCGCAAGGGTACAAAGACGTCAAACAGGAAACGGTCACCGTCGCCTTTAAACGCAAAGATCAAGACGAGTATTTTCTTGTGTGGACGACGACGCCTTGGACGCTGGCCTCAAACGTCGTACTCACCGTGCATCCGGAAGTCACCTATGTAAAAGCCAAACAGGGTGAACATGTGTTTATCCTGGCAAAAGATCTCGTGCAGCAAGTGATGGGTGAGGACGTCACCATCCTAGAAGAGTGCAAGGGAAAAGACCTTGAAAATATCGAGTATGAGCAGCTGATGCCCTTTATCGATGTGGATAAGAGAGCGTTCTTTGTCACGCTCGGTGATTATGTCACGACAGAAGACGGCACAGGCATCGTTCACACAGCTCCTGCGTTTGGTGAAGAAGACTACCAGACAGGACTGAAATACGATCTGCCCGTCCTTCAGCCGGTGGATCTTGAAGGGAAGTACACGGCGACGCCCTGGAAGGGGATGTTTGTCATGGACGCCGATAAGCACATTGTAGAATGGCTTCGAGAAACCGGAAAGCTCTATAAGAAACAACGCGTCGATCATAATTATCCGCACTGCTGGCGCTGCGATACGCCCCTTCTTTACTACGCCAATCCCAGCTGGTATATCAAAATGAGCGAACTGCGCGATCAGCTTGTAGCGAATAACAATACCGTCAACTGGTATCCCGCGCATGTAGGTGAGAAACGCTTTGGAAACTGGCTCGAAAACATCAAAGACTGGGCCATCTCCCGTGATCGCTATTGGGGAACCCAGCTGAATGTGTGGACCTGCGAGTGCGGCTACGAAGAATCCATCGGCTCAAGAAAAGAACTGGTGGAGCGAAGCATTGAACCTATCGATGAAAATATCGAACTCCACAGACCCTTTGTCGATGCCGTGGAGATCGAGTGTCCCAAATGCAAAGGAAGAATGAAGCGAGAAGTCTACGTAGTGGACGTCTGGTTTGACTCTGGCGCTATGCCGTTTGCGCAGATGCACTATCCTTTTGAGCACAAAGATGACTTTGACTTATACTACCCTGCCGATTATGTCTGTGAGGGAATCGATCAGACCAGAGGTTGGTTCTATTCTCTTATGGCGATCTCCACCTTTATCGGCGGACGATCTCCTTATAAGAACGTGTTGGTCAACGACCACCTACTGGATAAAGACGGCAAGAAGATGTCCAAAAGCCGCGGCAATACCCTCGATCCTTTTGAACTCTTTGACACGGTAGGCGCCGATACCGTGAGATGGTATCTATCCTACGTCTCTCCCGCATGGACGCCGACAAAATTTGATATGGAAGGGCTCCGTGAGGTGCAGAGCAAGTTTTTCGGGACACTGAAAAATGCATACCACCTCCTGTCACTGTATGCAAACAACGACCAAATCCGCGCCGATGAGCTGGATGTCGATCCATCCCAGTATTCAAGGCTAGACCGCTGGATTCTCCTACGACTTGGGCAGACGATCGAAGAGGTAGAGCAGGCGTATCAGGAATATGATGTGACAAAAGTGACCCACATTCTACAGGATTTTCTGAATGAAGATTTCTCCAATTGGTACATCCGCCGCAGCAGAAGAAGATACTGGAAAGAGGAGCTAGACGCAGACAAAAAAGCGGTCTATGTCGTGACGGCAAGAGTCTTAAAAGATGTCTGCCTAATGGCCTCTCCGATTGCGCCGTTTATCACAGAGGAAATTTATCGAAATCTCACCGGAGAGACGAGTGTCCACTTGGCGATGTTCCCGAAAGCAGATCCCGCTTGGCAGGATCCGGTCCTTGAAAAACAGATGGACTTGGCTCGTAAGGTAGTCTTCCTGGGCCGCTCTTCCCGTGAGCAGGTGGGCATCAAAGTGCGCCAGCCGCTCCGACGCGTCCTGATCGATGAGCGATTCAAAGACACTCTGGAATCGATGGAGTCGATCGTCCTTGAGGAACTGAACGTAAAGCAGATGGAATATGTCGAGAGGCCATCGGATTATGTCCGTTTTGTGATCAAACCAAACTTCCGTGTGCTTGGTCCTCAATTAGGGAAGAATATGGGAAGCTTCCAAAAAGCCCTTCGAGAAGCAGAAGTAGATGCACTTGCCATCAAACTCCGAGAAGGTGAAAAGGTACCCTTTACCTATGAAGGAGGCGAGATTCTCCTGACTAATGAGCTTGTCGAGATTGCAGTAGAGCCTAGAGAGTATTTCACGGTGGAAGTCCAAGGAAATCTCTTTGTCATTCTTGATACGCAAATCAGTGACGACCTTCGCGATGAAGGGTACGCCAGAGAGTTTGTCTCCCGAGTACAGCAACAGAGAAAGACAAATGACTACCATGTCGCCGATCGAATCCGAGTGGAATACAGCTCTACACCGGAGTTTGAAGCGGCCATTGAGTCGCACCGCGACTTTATCATGAGCGAAGTGTTGGCAGAAGAAATGTTCCGAGCGGATGTTGATGCCCCAGAACAGCTACTCAACGATCAGCCGACAAAGATCCGGCTGAGCAATCTGACAGCGAAGTGATGCGTCTCGATCAGTTTTTGAGCCAAAAATACCCTCAGTACTCCCGCGCAAGGATCCAAAAGTGGATCGACGAAGGGAGAGTGACGCTGGAGGGAAAAACACTCCAAAAAAGCTTGCAAGTGACAGGGGAAGAAGATTTTCAGATCGACTTCGAGACGGAATCTTCCACCCTTGTACCTGAGGATGTTCCTCTTCAAATCGTCTATGAAGATGAAGAACTGCTGATCATCAACAAGCACCGCGGGATGGTCGTGCATCCCGGAGCGGGTCATCTGCAGGGGACTCTTGTCCATGCGCTGCTTTTTCATGTGCCTTCGCTGACAACAAGAGGAGGAGAGGAGCGTCCCGGCATTGTCCACCGAGTGGACAAAGATACCTCAGGTCTGCTTCTGATTGCCAAAACCGATGAGGCATGGGATTATTTTCATCAAAAGTTTAAGGAAAGAGATGTTCTCCGAGAGTATCTTGCACTCGTGGAAGGAGAAGTTTCTTTCACAGATCGAGTGATTGATAAACCACTTGCTAGAAGTAAGGGAAATCCTCTGAAGAGAGTGATTGACCCAAGCGGAAAAGAAGCGATAACAGAGGTTCATTTAGAGAAGCTTTACGAAGGATTTTCACTGCTTCGCTGCCGCTTAAGGACCGGTAGAACACATCAGATCCGCGTGCATCTGCAGTCAATCGGTCATCCGATTATCGGCGATCCGCTCTATGCAAGAAGACGATTTCGAAGAAAACAAGGGCAACTGCTCCACGCGAGTAAGATCGGTTTTAAGCATCCCGTCACAAAAGAATGGATGGCATTCACGGCGCCATTACCGGAGGATTTTGAGCGGGAGTTAAAAGGCCTGAAGGAAAAGACATGGAAATAAAACGAAGCTTGATGGACGAAAAGAGCATGCAGCGTTCGTTGGCCAGAATCTCTCATGAGATTATCGAAAGGAATAAAGGAGTCGAGAATCTCCTACTTTTAGGCATACAAACTCGCGGGGTCAGCCTGTGCCGCAGCATCCAAGAAAACCTTGAGAAATTCGAAGGTGTCCACGTTCCGATGGGTACGCTGGACATCACGCCATTTCGGGATGATCTCTCTCATGGTGTGCAGGCAAAAGATGATAGCGATGTTCCCTTTTCATTAGAAGGAAAAGACGTCATTCTTGTCGATGATGTGCTTCACACGGGGAGAACGCTGAGAGCGGCGCTGGAGGCTGTATTCTCGCGGGGAAGAGCGCAGACGATACAGGTGGCGGTCCTCGTAGACAGAGGACATCGTGAACTGCCCATCCGTGCCGACTACGTAGGGAAAAACATCCCCTCATCGCATAGGGAAGAAGTCATCGTGCGCGTGAAAGACATCGATGGGGAATCAAGAGTCTATATCACTCAGTTGCCATTGGAGGTAAGATGAAGATGAACAGACGGTGGCCATTGAGAGGAAAGAGGAAAGGCATATCGGGCATCTCAGGAATACCCGGCAGTCTCTTTGCGGTCGGTTTGCTTCTAGGTGTTCTCTATGCGTTCATCGAGGATTTCCGTACACATCCGCTGGCTCCGTGGACACCACTGTTGATCCTCGTCATCCTCGTTCCTGGTGTCGCACTCTCGATTCGTTCCGAGCTGAAGGCGGGAAAAGAGAAAGGAACCTTTATCAAACGAGAGGGCCGTTTGTTTTTCGAAGGTTCTCTTTTCAAATCACGCATTGTTCGAGTCGATGAACTTCAGGAACTAGAAGACGGATATCTACTCATCTTCACCGATGAACAGGATCGACGAAGAGAACTAAGGATTGATCGACAAACAGAGGATCTTGTCACCCTTCTCCAAGAATTAGAAACCCTTCGGTAAGATCTTCTTAATACTTCTTGCCACCCATTTCTATCCAATTGTCGATGTGAGTCATAGACTCAGCATTTTATAATGTACATAAAAGGATGGTCTTTTAATCAATCGGTATTTTTTCTTTATCATTGGTCTCCATTCATTTGATTCGTACACTTTTTAATCTTTGAGATTACAGCGAAATCACATGCAAATAGCGCTGGGCTGGATTACCAAATAAAATAAAAAACTCATAGGCATTTTGCGTTAAGACATTCACCAAGACCCAAAGAAGTCGCAAGCAGTTGACGACTTCTTTCCTTTGGCATCACGATTGCCCAGTAATAAACAGACTTATACTTTCGAAAGACTGGAGTGCATTAGATTTATTAATACAGTAAAAACAAAAAAGTAATAATCATTGGCCAATATCTCATAGTATAAAATATCTTGTGTAAACACTGAACCTCTAAAGAAGATGCAAAAGAGGATCAACTCTTGTAGAATTTTGTTAATGAAGCAAAACCACTACACGAAGGAG
>LSQX01177641.1_pt1 | contig 12371 bp, 10 predicted proteins | sample 654561 | NCBI WGS metagenome assembly LSQX01 (sample SAMN04489861, study PRJNA283612) | anaerobic digester metagenome | isolation source: 4 biogas reactors fed with cattle manure at either 37C or 55C with and... | place: Denmark: Kongens Lyngby | collected 2014 | reverse complement strand
GACCGGGTCATCGGTCAAGACCTTGATATAATTGCCCAAACCCACGAATTTGGGAGTGTCGATCAGAGACCAGTTCTGCACACTAAGATACAGTGCAAAAATCATGGGAAATCCCGAGAACGTTGCATAGAACAGAACGCAGGGAACGATTGCCAACATGATGAAGACATTGGTTTCATTGAACCAGCGTTTTCGTCTTTTTCTGACTGGAGTGGTGACTGAGCGCATCGGTGTTGATTCCTCCCCATATCATACTGGTTCTAGTCTCTTCTTCAGTGGTGCAGCACAGTGTGAGCTGCAGAAACAGCTCACACTGTGCACATCTGCAATTGCTTCTAGTTCACTCTAGAGGTCCCACGCGCTTTCAGCCACCCAATCCACCGGCTTATCCCTCAAAGCCCGCTTCGCATCGGCGTCAGCAGCCTGAACCACCTCTGCCGGCGACATCTGATTGCGCAGCATTTCCTCTAGCCGAGTAAGTGCATTCTCCAACCTTGTCGGCCACTCGCCTGGGAAAATGGTGTAGGGAATTTGTTTGGCCAGGGTACCGATCACTGGATCCTCGACAATCCGGGGATGGCTCCAGAGACGCAGTGCTCCCGGCACAGTTCCCATCAACAGGTTGGATGTAACCTGCAGTTCATCGGTGGCTTCACTGATCCACCACTGTATGAATTTGAAGGCCTCTTCCTTCTTATCCTGAGGCACTGCCTTAAAGACTGCATATCCGCACTCGTAGTTGTTTCTGGAGACGGCTGGTTCAGGGCTGCCCGTCCAGGTTGGCAGCATGACGGCACCGTAGTCTACCTCGGGATAGTTGGCATCCATGAAGCCGCCAAACCACGTCCAGGCATAAGCCATCGCGGCATGACCAGTACCAAAGGCCTCGGTAGAAACCAGGAAGCCCGGTGAATTGATCTTGTACTTGTAATACATGTCGTAGAGAAGCTGGGCAACTTTAATGCCGTTTTCATTGTTCCAATCAACGCTCTTGCCGCCCTCTGCATAGGTCATGTTCCCAAGTTGATACATCAAGTCATTGAACATGAAGCTGCCGTGGGTATTGAAGGCGAAGCCTGCCCTTTCCACTTCACCTTGGGCATTGTACTTGGTGAGCTTCTGGGCAAGTGCGATAAACTCATCCCAATTAGAGGGAATCTGGTTGGGATCCACACCTTCATCGGCGAAGATGCCCTTGTTATAGAAAATCAAGGAGGACATCAAGCCGGTGGGATGGTAATAGAACTTACCGTCATGGACAAAGGCTGCCTCAAAGGCAAAGAACTGCTCCTGCATTTCTCCCATTGGAAACAGTGATTCGGGATACGGTTCTAGAAGCTGTTCAAACACACTGTGCTGGGCATTGTGAAACATGGCTATGTCGGGAACCTGACGGGCGGCTGCCCCAGCCAGCAGCTTCTTCCAATAGTCCTCATAGGAAATGATCATGAATTCGAATTCGATATCAGGATTGATTTTCTGATACTCAGCCACAGCCTTCTGTGCCAGCTCGACCCGGGGCTGATGCCAATCCCAAACAGTCAGCTTAGTCTTGGCAAAGGCTCCAACTCCGCAGCTGAGCACCATGGTCAGCAGTAGAACTGTTACCAGTACCGCCTTCATTGAACTCTGTCTCAACACTATGCAGTTCTCCCTTCTAGATGTTTTCTGCTCGAACTCCTACTTGCAAAGCTTGCTGAGACTATCCCTCCTCTCCATGACATCTTTCCTATGCTGCCGGGCAATCCGTGAGCCCGGGGCACTACTCCAAGTTGTGCGATGACTTGTTTAGTCCTACTTTGGTTTCTCTTCTTCCTATTTGGATCTTTCTGTATATTTGAGGTTTTCGCTTTTTTCCCCCAGCCGATTTCATCTCGACTGTTTTCCCACTTGCTAGACTAAAGCTGAAGCATACTTTCATCTGAGTCGAATGCCTGTCTATCCGGAGAACAAACAAAAAACCACCGCGAGCCAGTACCGACTTGGCACTTGGATCACGGTGGTTTGTTATCAATACGCTGGGATTTGCCTGGGACTAAGCTCAGGCTTTGCGCTTTATTACTCTATGCACTGCCGCCGCAATGTCTGTGGCGGTAAGACCGTAAAACTCCAACAGTTGGTCAGGAGTCCCGGACTGGCCGAAGACATCCTTGACTCCTACCCTTTCCATGGGGGTTGGGCACTGCTCAGCTAGAACCTCCGCCACTGCTCCGCCTAAACCGCCGATGATGTTATGTTCCTCTGCTGTGACTATGGCTCCCGTCTCCCGGGCGGCCTTGATCACAGCTTCAGCATCAAGGGGCTTGACAGTAGCCATATCCAGAACCCGGACCTTGAGGCCCTCGGCCTCCAGCATATCGGCAGCCTTTAGTGCTTCTCCCACCATAATGCCGCAGGCAATGATGGTGGCAGCATCTCCCTCCCTGAGGAGGGCTGCCGTGCCGATTTCAAATTTGTGATCATCATCGAAGATTACCGGCCAGGCGCCTCGGCCCATCCGGAGGTAGACAGGGCCTTCATGTTCTGCCGCTGCCTTCACCGCAAGTCTAGCCTCCACGGCATCTGCGGGGACGATTACCGTCATGCCCGGCAGGGCCCGCATCAAAGCTATATCCTCCAGCATCTGATGGGAGCCGCCGTCCTCACCTACCGTCACTCCGGCATGGGTAGCAGCGATCTTGACATTAAGATTGCCGTAGGCCACAGAATTGCGGATCTGATCATAGGCTCTGCCTGTTGCGAAGACCGCAAAGGTGCTGGCAAAGGGGATCTTACCCGCAGCGGCAAGTCCGGCGGCCGTTCCGATAAGATCCTGCTCGGCGATACCGATCTGCACAAAGCGTTCGGGGAAAGCCTTAGCGAAACCTGCAGTCTTCGTTGATGCTGATAAATCAGCATCCAATACGACTATGTTGGGATTCACCTGCCCCAGCTCAACCAGGGTCTGTCCATATGCATCTCTTGTTGCTTTCTTTACAGCCATTCCCCTCACTCCTCTCCAGCAGCTAGTTCTGCTAAGGCTGCCTCGGTCTGTTCCTTGGAGGGGGCATTACCATGCCAACCCACCTGATTCTCCATAAAGGAAACACCTTTACCCTTCACTGTATGGGCAACGATCACAGTCGGCTTTCCTTTTATGCCTCTGGCGAGGCGCAGAGCCGCAATGATCTGGCTTATGCAGTGACCGTCAATATCTATGGCGTACCAACCAAAGCTGCGGAAACGCTCAGCAATACCATCGACGCCCATGACGTCCCGGACATCTCCATCAATTTGAAGATTGTTGTTATCAACGATGGCAACCAGATTATCCAACTTATAGTGAGCCGCTGTCATAGCTGCTTCCCAGATCATGCCTTCCTCTATCTCGCCATCACCAAGCAAGGCATATACCCTGTAATCCCGGCCGTCCATCTTGGCCGCTAAGGCCATGCCGTTTGCTATAGACAGACCTTGACCCAGGGAACCGGTGGGAACTTCAACCCCAGGGGTCTTGGTGCTGTCCGGATGTCCCTGGAGGTGACTGCCGAGCTTACGCAGGGTTTTCAGGTCTTCCACTGGGAAGTAACCCTTTTCTGCCAATGCGGCGTAGAGAATAGGCGCTGCATGTCCTTTGGAAAGGACAAATCGATCCCGATCCGGCCAATCGGGCCTTGCTGGATCGATGTTCATCTCATGCCAGTACAGCACCGTCACAATATCTGCCGCCGAGAGTGAACCGCCCGGATGTCCGGAACCAGCTTCTCCCAGCATCTCGATGACATGTTTTCTTAATACTGTAGCCTGTCTCGCTAATTCTCTTACTAACTGCTCATCAGCGCTGGCCATGTTATCACTCCTTCACTTCCTGCTCTTCCTTCTATTCCTCTGGCTAGTATACTTTTCCTGCCGGCAATCTACATGCCCTTAAAACCTTCCCCTAATACCTCCCGCACATCACTAATGACCAAAAAAGCCCTGGGGTCTATCTCCCGCACCAAGTCCTTGACAGCACCCACCTCCCGGCGGCTGACGATCACCATAAGTACCTGCCGGTCGCTCCTGGTAAACATCCCGGTTCCGTGGAGCGATGTCACTCCCCGGTCCAGCCGGTCCATGATCTCCCGGGCGATCTCCTCTGGATACTGGGAAATGATGTACGCTGCTTTATTGTAACCCGTTCCTTCCTGCACTAAATCAATGGCCCTTGAGGACACCACCAAGGCAAGAAAGGCATAGAGCCCCAGCTCTGGACCGAAAACCAAACCTGCCAAGGCAATTATGCAGGCATCAATGACCAGCACAGCCTGCCCTAGACGTACATCAATGAAATGGTTGAGGAGCAGTGCCCCGAGGTCAGTCCCGCCGGTAGAGCCCTGAAACCGCATGGTGATACCGATACCGATTCCTACGAAAACCCCGCCGTAGATAGCGGCCAGCAGGGGATCGGTCGTGACTGGACCGGTAACTATTGCCAATACGTCAACCAGCACAGACAGTGATACTGCGCCGTAGACGCTCTTTACCCCGAATTTCGGCCCCAAGATATAGGTCACAGCCAAGAACAGGGGAATATTGAGAGACAGCATGACAACACCAACGGGCCAGCCCCACAGATAGTGGAACACAGTACCAATACCGCTGACGCCGCCAGCAGCAATTTTGTTGGGAATCAAGAACCAGTTGTATCCTAGGGCAGTGAGAACTACCCCAAGGGTGATCATAATGTATTCATAACCTATCCGCTGCCACCGGGACATTGCTTCACCTACTTCCCTGCACACCTGCCGGTATACTTACGCCTTAGAACCTGCTGAACAAACCTGGGCAGAGCCAGCATTCGCCGGGCCCGCCGGGGCTGGATTATCAGCCGAAACAACCATTCCAACCCAGCATCTCCCATCCAGGCCGGTGCCCGCTTGACCCGTCCTGCCCACACATCAAAGCTGCCCCCGACCCCAACCGCCACGGGAACAGCCAGCTCCCTCTGATGCTCAGCCAGCCAGAGCTCCTGCCGGGGAGCGCCTAAAGCCACCAGCAGAATATCCGGCCCGGCCCCTTTGATCTCCTCCAAAATGTACTGTTCTTCTGCCTGGGTGAAGTAGCCGTGCCGGCATCCTGCCGTAAGTAAACCAGGATACCGATAGCGAAGCTCCATAGCTGCAGCCTCCGCTACCCCCGGCTCTGCACCTAGAAAATACACCTTAAGCCCCGCCTCTGCTGCCCATTTGACCAGCTCCTCGGCAATCTCTACACCGGGCAGCCGCTCAAGCTCTACGCCGCCCAAGGTCCGGGCCGCCCACACCACGCCTGCTCCGTCGGCCACCAGAAGGTCTGCCTTCTGCAAGGCGGAGGCTACTTTAGGGTCATCACCTGCCCTGACCACCAGCTCGGCATTGACTGTTACCAGCCAAGTGGTGAGTCTCTGTTGCAAGCGCTCTTTCAGAAGCTGCAGCAGCTCTTTCCGGGTCAGCTGATGGATAGGTATTCCGAGAATATCTACAGTGGGAACACAATTTTTTCCATTGTGAACGGCTTCTTCCCTCATACTCTAACACCAACCACGGCCAATTCTTCCTCCATGCGGCGGTTACCCTCTAACACCCGCACCGCCATTTCCTCTACCCTTTGGCCAATTTGTCGGACCAGTCCTTCCCGCTCTGCCTCCAGATGATGCAGTCTCGACAAAAGCTCCTGCCCATCTATGGATTCACCTTCTTCAAGGGGCAGACTTAAAGCCGCTTCAGAAAGGTCCAGCTCTCTTAGGAAGCTTTCCACCTTGGGATCATAGACCAGCCCCAGCATAGGTACCCGCTGTACCGCTGCGAAGATCAAAGCATGGAGCCGCATTCCCAAACAGTAGTCAGCTTCGCCAAAAACGGCAAGGGTTTCCTGCACCGGTAAAGGCTCGGGCCAAATAAAGGCTGCCTCCTCCATCAAGTCTGCACACCCTTGGCAAACAGGGGAGTCGGTTTCAAACTGAAACGGTACAAACACCACCTGCCAGCCCTTCCGGGAAAGCTCATCCAGGGCCCCGGCAACCGCCGGCAGGCTGGCATCAAGATTGGGCCACGGCCGCAAAGAAACCAGTAGTACCGGTTCCTCGGCCGAGAGCTTATCGCCGAACGTGCGGCGAAGAAAGGTCCTTTGACCCACTGGTGATTCGGTTCTCAGGGTAACCACAGGATCTGCGCCTAGGCAAAGCCGTTCCCTATCAAATCCCCAGGCCAGGAGCTGTTCATATGTCTTCCGGTCCCGGACAATAACCAATCTGGCCAGCCGCAGTACCCGCAGGGTAAGCAGCCGATTCCACCGGGACCTTAAGGGGCCGATTCCCTGCCCGTAGATGATCACCGGCAGGCGGAGGGCCCAGGCGAAAACTATCATCAGCAAATAATAATACAAAGACCGGGAGCTAGTAACATCTTGAAAAAGGGTCCCCCCTCCGCTGATAAACACCGTCCCCTGCCGCAGGGCGGACAACAGGCCCTTAATATCCAGGCGGTGAACAGCTTCAACACCGTGTTCCTCAGCGGTCCTTTCCGGGTCCCCAGAAATGACAATACACCGGGACCCAGGGGCAAGGCTTCGCAGCTGCTGGAGAATGGCGGCTAAAACCGCCTCATCTCCAATATTGCCAAAACCGTAGTACCCGGAGATTATGAAGGTTGTCTGTGACTTGCCTTCCACGGCCCTGCACCCCTCGTCTTAGTCCCCGCTCCTTCTCTTCAGCACCAAGAGGGCAATGTAAAGCAGGACACTTCCCAAACAAGCTCCCAGAATCAGCCCCCAGAAAGACCGGGATATGGAGGCTGCCAGGGGTGAATGGATATGGGCAAAGGTATTGAGCAGTGAAATCTGGCCGATTGTTCCGGGTACCACACAGGCCAAGCCCAGGCGCTCATCTCCCCAGACATACAGCCCGAAGCCCAAAATCAACAGGGGATGGCCGATGAGTAACTCCTTGGTCCTGGGCCTGTAGGGAAAGGTCTGCTCTAAGAACTCCCGGACCCGCATCTCAACCTCCGGCACTGGAATGATGAAATTGCCGGTTCGACCTATGTAGATCACAACGACACCAAGGACAGCTGCCGCTAGGACTCCCTTAGCCCACACCGGCATCTCCCGCCACCGCTCCCTAAGACCTATGGGTTTTCCTAAGTTCCTGGCAAAGCTGATAGCCCCCACCGCTGCCAAAAGGACCGGCAGTATGGACATGGCCTTGACGCCCCTAAACTCAGCAATCTTCAGCATAAAGCGGAAATCACCCAGGGCAGCCACCATCACCGCTGCACCGATGGCGATGAGCCCGATAGACCCAACGAACTGCAGCAAGCTCCATCCCACGGCTTTCCCTCTGGAAATTCTGTGATCTGACATAGCGCGACAAAACACGGTCTCACCACGGGACGCAGCGCCTTGCTGCAGCCCCCGTGTCTGCCACCGCTGGGGAATGACGGCCAAAACGGGAAAGGTAACAGCAGTCAAAAAGGCCAGTGCCTGCCGGGCCAGTATCTGGTCAAAAAAGAAATACAAGGCAAGTACGCCGAGGACTGCAGCGGCTGCTGCCAGTCGGTACAACAGCTTCCACCAGCTGCCCAAGGACCTTTCCAGAACCAGCCCCAGCCATAGTCCGGCCCCAGCCCAAGCCGCCAAAGCCGTGACCAAATACACCCAATGGCTCTGCCAAGGGGGTAAGGTGGGAGCAGCCCCCCTGGCATACCCCAAGGCCGCCAAAGAGGTTCCCAGCTCCTCAATTAGGCGAGCACCGGTCTCCGGGTCATCCGGCCAGAACCGCACATACAGAAGGCGGTAAGAACGCTCCTTCACAGCCCTGAGAAACCTGGCTGCTCCGCTCTCAACATCATAACGGGATAATTCCTTCGGATAAATCGTATGTACTCTAACCACATGGAGGGGTGCTGACTGCGCCAGCTCCGCTTCTCCCAGCTGACCGGCAAACTCCTGCAGGCCGAAGCGGACACCAGTAATCTCCAGGAGGGAAGCCATCTTGTCCAGCCCATGGGGATAGCCGGCTACCTCATCGCCGCCAAACATGATTACTTCAGGGTCCACCAGAGATACCAATGCGGCGATTTCCTCTACACTGAAGCTCTCCGGATATGAAGCCACACCTGCCCTCCGGCGGTCCTTTACGCTGTCCTGTACATTGTTTAGCTCACGGCCGCTCCCCACCTTAAGGAGCACCCGGTAGCCCTTATCCTTAACGGCCGCGGCCATCTCCCTCAGCTCCTGGGGGGTCCATCCCTGGGCAGATCCCTGGGTGGGTTCAGCTGTCAATACGATGCTGTCGACACCCCAAGGCTCAATTCTCTCCAAGACATCCGGCAGCCGCTCAATCCCGGAGCCGCCCAGCAGGTCACTTAAGTCTACCGCCAGCTCTACCGTCCTAAAGTCCCTTTCCAGCAGCAGCCGCTGGGCACCTACCCCGATCCCGGAAATTAGCCCCAGGATGAGCAGTACTATGATCAATCTCTCCACAGCGACGGTCCCTCCAGCTCTCCCACTACTTCTCATAATGCCCGAAAGCATACAGCTGGCCTTCTGCCAGCCTGATCTCATCTATCACCAGCGGCACCGGCAGTCCCGCCAGGTCGATAATCAAAGCCTTGTCTTCCACCAGACTCTGGAGAAGAAATTGGGGGATCTGCAGCTGCTCCACAGTCAAGGCTTCCGGTATGAAGACGATCCTGGTTCCCTCCCGGATCTCAAAAACGCCCTGCAAGGTCACCTCAAGCTCCTGCCCCAGGAAGGCAAGGCTTCCCTGCAGGACCGTTCCACCCTCCTTGAGGATGATTCTGAACTTCTTGCCTGGATCGACTTTCTCCCAAAAATACCGGTTGATTCCATCCTCTGTAAATAAGACGGTAAGGCGGAGATCCGCCGCGTTCTCCAGGAGGAGCTCTCCGTTGCGGTAGAGGGCACCGGGCTCAAGGCGCACCCCCCGGCCCTGAACGATAAAGGCTCCTACCGGCAGATTATCGATCAAAAAATCCCTGGCTTCGATGTAGACCGAGTGGAAGCGGCCCGCCAAGCTGGCCACCGCGGGCCAAGCCTGAATATCCACCTTGAGGTACTCAACCTCAGTCAGCCTTTCCTCTAGGGCCTCTTCCACCTTATTTTCCAAGACCGGAGGAAGCAGGAATTGGGTCAAAACCGCCAATACCAGGGCGATGACAACTGCCCAGATGATTTCTCGCATTCCCAGACCTCCTCCCGGAACCCGGAAGCTGCAGCCTCCTGCCCCGCTCCTTACCCCTTCTTATACTGTCTAATTCATGCCGCCCCTATTTTGAGCTGGAGCGCTGGGTATTCCACCGCAGATACGCGTGGATAAAGGGATCGATGTCTCCATCCATTACTCCATCGACATTGCCGGTTTCATGTTCAGTCCGATGGTCCTTGACCATGGTATACGGGCAGAATACGTATGAACGAATCTGGCTGCCCCAGGCGATCTCGCTTTGCTCACCCCGAAGTTCCGCCATTTTGGCTTCCTGCTCTGCCCGCTTCTTCTCCAGCAGGCGAGCCCTCAGCAGCTGCATGGCCCGGTCCCGGTTGGCATGCTGGGACCGCTCGCCCTGACACTGCACCACAATACCGGTGGGTAAGTGGGTGATGCGGACAGCAGATTCAGTCTTGTTGACATGCTGACCGCCGGCACCGCTGGCCCGGTAGGTATCGATCCGCAGCTCACTGGGGTCAATCTCAATGTTATCGTTATCCTGAACTTCAGGGATAACATCAACCGATGCAAAGGATGTATGCCTCCGCCCTGAAGCGTCAAAGGGCGAGATCCTCACCAGGCGGTGAACACCCCGCTCAGCCCGGAGATTGCCAAAGGCGTTTTCACCCTTGATCAGCAAGGTCGCACTCTTAACGCCGGCCTCGTCCCCCGGCAGCAGATCGATGACATCGGTTTCAAATCCCCTATTTTCCGCCCAGCGGGTGTACATCCGCAGGAGCATTTGGGCCCAATCCTGGGCTTCGGTGCCTCCGGCCCCGGCATGGATGGATAGATACGCATTGGCCCCATCGTGGGGATCGCTCATTAAAGTATTGAGCTCCAGCTCAGCTAACTCCTTGGCCGCCTGTTCCAGTTCCTCCTTGACCTCGGAGATGGCGGCTTCATCCTTTTCTTCCCTGCCCAATTCCAACAGCACCGCAAGATCCTCCAGCTTGCTGTTTAGTCTCTGCCAAAGGGTCAGGGGCCGTTTCACTGCATTAAGCTTATCTATGATCTTTTGGGCCGCCTCGGGATCATCCCAAAAGCCCGGCTCAGCCATGTCCGCCTCATATTCGCTAACCTGTTTTTCCCGGTTAGCTACGTCAAAGATAAGCCCCCATTTCAGCGGCCTTGGCCTGCAGCTCCTCTAACCGTTCCTCTATTTCCGGCAGCTCTACTTCCCAAATCACTTCCGGCACTCCTTCCTCGCCTGCATAAATCCTTCTTCCCTCTATCTGCCGCAGCACCTTTTGTACTTCTTACCGCTGCCGCAGGGGCAGGGGTCGTTTCTTCGAATCTTTGGCTCGCTATTTTGGACCGTGCCGGTGCGGGCGGCTACCGGGCCCTCCAGTTCGGTGCTTTGAGTCTGCAGGCCGCGGAGGAGGAAGCCATCCATGTCCGCCGCTTCCGTGCCGCTGAAGGCTTTTTGCGTCGTGCGCTGGCTGATGATCAGCATTAGCTGGTCGAACAGATCGCTCGCCTCTCGCTGGTACTCGATCAGCGGGTCGCGCTGGGCGTGGCTGCGCAGGTGGATGCCGTCGCGTAGCTCGTCCATGTTGAGCAGGTGATGGATCCAGGCCTTGTCCACCGAGGACAGGAGCCAGTAGCGCTCCATGCCGCGGAATTCCTTGAGGCCGATCGGGGTTTCGCCCTCCTCGGGCTCCTCGCGGATCGCGTCGCGGAGGTGGGTGTTGAGTTCGGGGCCGGCCAACTGCCGCAGACGCTCGGCGGCGAGGCCGAGGACGCCGACGGGATACTGCACCGTTAGCGCCTGCACGAACCCCACCGGATCGGGCTTGGGGCTATTGAGGTGCGCTGTCGCGAGTTTGGCGATCTCGGGGCGCAACTGCTCCTCGGGCAGAGCGAGGCCACGCGCCTCCTCCTCGCGGTTATTGCTCTTCTCAAGCTGGCGCGCGACGATTTTATCGTGAAGCGACAGCAGATGATCCACGGTGAAGGTGGCGAGGTCGGAGTCCGTCGCCTGCAATGCGTCTACCGCCAGCCGTGGGGCGAGATCGTGCAGGTAGTACTCGAGGTACTCCAGCAGTTCGAGATAGTTGATCTGATCGACGGGGCGCTCGGCGGGGGCGTAGTGGCGGACCGCCTTCTCGATCTCGAGGTCGATCTTAATGCGCTCGCGGCCGATGTAGACGTCGTGCACCATGCGGCGGACTTCGTCGTGCAGGGCGTCTGCCGGGATTGCCAGCAGACCCTCATGGCCCAGGGCATCGGCGATGCCCTCGTATCGTTCCTCCAGCACGCGGACGACGTCGCCCATGCGCCACTCATCCACGGGCCGATCCTGCGGGCAGAAGTCGGCGAGGACTTCGTCCACCGTCTTTGCGATCTCGTCGCGCAGCATGTTTTCCGCGGTATCGTGATCGACGTTGCGGCGGAGCGTGCCGAAGGGGAAGGCGTGCTCGCGCAAGTAAGCGGCAACGTCTTCGCCACCGTCGGCCATCGCCAGCAGGTCGCGCTCGGCGAGGGTGACGGCGATGCCGCTGCCACCGCGCTTCCTGCCCCGAGCCTGCTTGCCCTCGTCCTCGGGCGGAGTGGAGAAGATGCGGATGAGGTTTTTGTGCAGTTCGTCGTAGTTCCACTCGCCGGGGTCGTGGATCTTGTTAGCGCTTTCCTCGAGGTAGCGCGCGGCGGTCTCGTCGATCATGCGCAGGATGACGGCCTGGACGTTCTCGCCATTGAGAACGCGGCGGCGCTGGGAGTAAATCACCGTGCGCTGCTGGTTCATCACGTCATCATACTCGAGCGTATGCTTGCGGTAGCCGAAGTTGCGGAGTTCGACTTTCTCCTGCGCGCGCTCGATGGCGCGGGAGATCAGCTTGGCCTCGATGGCCTCTTCTTCGGGCCAGTTGTTCATGGCGAAGCTGAAGCGGTCGGGGCCGAACAGTTGCATCAGTTCGTCCTGCAGGGAGACATAGAAGCGGCTGGAGCCGGGGTCGCCCTGACGTCCGGCGCGGCCACGAAGCTGATCGTCGATACGGCGGCTTTCGTGCCGCTCGCTGCCGATCACGTGCAGGCCGCCGCGCGCCTTCACATACTCGTAGCGCTCCGGGAAGATGCTGGTGCCCTTCTCGGGGTTGCGCCCACCGAGGATGATGTCAACACCACGACCGGCCATGTTGGTGGC
>LSQX01064140.1_pt1 | contig 12373 bp, 14 predicted proteins | sample 654561 | NCBI WGS metagenome assembly LSQX01 (sample SAMN04489861, study PRJNA283612) | anaerobic digester metagenome | isolation source: 4 biogas reactors fed with cattle manure at either 37C or 55C with and... | place: Denmark: Kongens Lyngby | collected 2014 | reverse complement strand
CACGCCCCCGCACGGGGGGCGACTGCCTCAATCAAAGAAAAAAAGAACATCATCTTCTGCGATCATAACATGAGATCAATAATATATAACATTTAGTCGCGAGAGAGGTTTATTCCAAAAAATAACTTCTTATGGGAGCTCCTTTCTGGTGCGAAGGTCGTGGGCAATCCATGTGAGCTTCTACTTCGCAACTAGCACATTAGAAATCCTTCCGGATCGTATCCGGGGTTGATTCCAAAATGTTCTATTCGGTTTTGATAATTATTTCCCAAGTTGTAGAAACGAATGCTGTCTTTATGATCGTCCATGATTTTGATTAATTTGTTTCTAACGATTCGATATTGCGTAGCGTCAAGAAGACATTCAAATACGGAATTTTGAACACGTTGGCCATAATTGACACACTGTTTGGCAACCTGACGAAGTCGTTTGCGGCCAGCAGCGTCCTCAGTATTAACGTCATAAGTGATGAGCACTAGCATCGCAACTCACTTCCATAAAAATGGCGGATAACTATCCAAATCATCTCGGAGATATCTGGATAGCAAGAGCGCCTGTACATAGGGCACTAGCCCCCAAGGTATTCTTTCCTCCAGGAAAGGGTGTCGGATTATTTCTTTTTTTCTTTTCTGGTATGTAGCAAGGAAATTCTTTCGACCAGCCTCACTCATGGTAACCGCTCCATTTTCGCTCGCTTCAAAGTGTTCCTTTCGGACGATGCGATTATTAACGCAGGAAATGACAAAGCGGTCAGCAACGAGCGGCCGTAACTCCTCCATCAGGTCCAATGCTAAGGAAGCGCGTCCGGGGCGATCCCGATGGAGGAAACCCACATAAGCATCAAGGCCTACCGCTTCCAGTGCAGCAGCGCAATCACTCCCCAGGAGCGTGTATGCAAGGGAAAGCATGGCGTTCACATTATCTAATGGGGGGCGTCTATTTCTCCCTCGGAAATAGAAAACATCCTTGTTCTGTAAAAATAATTCATCTAGAACACTGAAGTAACGGGAAGCGGCGTCACCTTCTATACCCCTAAGATCTTCCAGCGTTGAAGCTTCCTCAATCATCTTGATTGATTCTACGAGCCGATCTATGACAAGTCTGATTTTTTCCTGGTCAACTCTCATTGGATGATCGCGAACTGCTCGTTCGAGAGACCATCTGGAGTTGAAGAGTTTCCCCACCAGAAAGCACTGAGCGAGCTGCATGCTTTCCGATGGATCCTCAGATGCTAGAAATTGCCTCTTTCTCAAAAGAACATTTCCATAGTTCTTGCCATATACACGGCATAAGAAACGACCTCTCGGTGTCAAGAAACTGAGATTAACCTTTTGTTCGGAACAGGCACCCATCAGAGCGGGGCTGGCCCCCTTGTACCCAAAGTAAAAAATACCTTCGAGCGCATGCAACGGAAATCGCCCGGTGACTTGTTCTTCCTTTTGCACCACAACATTCTCTCCGTCCAAACGTAGATAACTATCTTCCGACAGGACAAACAAAGTATTAAGGAGTTTTCTCATGATCACTCATCTTGCTCAATAATTTTGCCATGTATTGTTTTGCAGATCGACTTTTACATAGTCTTGGAATGCAAAGCTCATTTAAGGAACATTCTTTGCAATAGGCCCCAGTCCTGACCTTCGGAGTATGGCCTCTTTTTCGGTATTCGTGCATTTCAAGTAAATGACTGACGACAGATTCGCGCAAGACCGATGTGAAGATCACATGTTCACGACGCCTAGGTTCGCCGTAAAATAAATCACCTTCCGGAATTTCGCAGACAAGCATTTCCTCCAAACATATGGCTTGACAACAAAGTTGAAGTCGATCCGCATCGACAATCTTTGGCTTCCCTCTCTTATATTCGACAGGAAAAGGAAGCCATTTACCTTCATGTCCCAACAAAGTAACTCCATCATCAGAACGATGAAATTCAACTACATCACAAATTCCTGATACTCCAAGCACCCGCGAACTCACACGCATACCTCGGACGATCAGAAGAGGGCCCCGTTTCTCGGATTTATCTCCATCGTGGGCTCGTTCATGCATGATTTTTCCTTCAATAGTTCTTACATTTTCATGCCACAATTGTTCGATGTGAATCAGCGCCCATTGGCGTCTGCAAAATGAAAAATGTTGAATCCCCGACAATTGAAGGAAATCTTCCTCATCATAAGTGTTTAAGGTTTGCAAATGACGGTTACTCCATCGGGGACCAAGTCCTTATCCACCTTGACCGAATAATCGCTATAGGAACGAACAGGTTTAGCTTTGTCTAACCTTTCTACCTTGATGGTTTCAAACAACTGATGAGACGGCGCATTACCTAACACGCTGTCGTGCTTGAAAATGACAAGTTTTCGAAGCGTCATGATACCTCTGGCGGCACTGCGATCGAACTCGAACATATTAATAATTGCTGTCCATAAAAGCTCCAGATCGTTTTCATTAAAACCGGTGATTTTTTGCGCCAGATTTGCGGATATGAAGCCCTCTTGTCTGTACATGGCGTAAGGAACAATATGCTTCCGTCCCATTTCGGTTGAGGCCGTTTCCGCTTTTTCCTCAGTTGTTATCGCCACACGGGTTATGGTTACTTCCTGGGGCACAATAGGATCGATACTTCTACCAAAGGCAATCTGTACCGGGCCTCTTACCTGACCCGCAACATTTGATAAAGACCGGTCTTTAGCGGCCGTGGTCATCACAGCTCCGAATGTCCGGATGTCGTAGAAATTGGAACACATGAAATTGCGAAATCCAAGACTTTTGATTGTTTTGTCTGTTTCATCTTTTACCGCTTCAACACCCTTGTTATCCTGTGTGTTAAGGGCAACATCCTGTCTGATGTAGATGTCATAGCCTTGCTCGCCTTCTTTGATCATTTCAACGTAGTTACGGATTTTACGCTTAATGCAGACGTCTGTTACAATGCCATGGCCTGTTTCGGGATCAATGCGCGGCATGTTTCCGGCATCGGGATCACCGTTGGGATTTCCATTTTCGACATCATAGAGCATGACGAATTCATACCTGTTTTGGATAGCAGTCATTTATTTGTCCTCCTTTTTTGTATAACGTTCCTGTTGTTGGTGGTAGTAACCTACGATGAATTTCCCCTGTTCCTGCAAAGAGAGAGAGTTTGGGAAAGGCTTTTCTGGATCCAATAAGTCAATCAACTCACCTTTTTGTTTCTCAAACCAAGTTGCATTGTCCAATTTATCGGCATGGTGCATAGACAGAGAAAGAAGTCTTGGGAAAACATTACTTGGATTCGTACTTGCACTTGAAAAGTAGCTTTGTCGGATCGTCGAGCTTCCGATCGCGCGATCTTGCAGATGTTCCAAGACACTGAACAGACGTCCTAATGTGTAAGGGACATTTCTTGAATCTTTATTGAGTGACACCGTTGCTACCTCACTTCCAAAGTTTTTAATTAGAATTGCTTTGATTATTGCTGCTTTGGCGCGATTAATATCCTCTCCGGCCCGGATCCTTCTCAGGATCGAATGATAAAGGGTTAGAGGATAGGCTCTCGACGTGATGATCGATTCAAATAATTGACCGCCAAGCAATGGAATCGTATCATTCACTTTTTTTGATACCGTTGTCTCGCTCAGGATCATCCAGGGTGGGATGAAGGGGAATTTGCTGTCACCAACGATTTCGAGGTTCTGGTAATGACGGATAATTTGATTGATGATCTGGCCGAAACTGTTGCTGTGGAAAAAGCGGACGCTGATCCTTCCAGCATTGGGTGAAAGGCACAGCAGATAGAAGGGTTTCTTTAAGTCGCACCCCTCTAGACATATAAGACCACCACTTGCGACTCCGGACATTAAAGCATGTAATTTGTCCTGATCACTTTCTTGAGGTTCTACGAAAAAACTGAATGTTTTAGTTTCTTCAAGGTCGTTCCCTTCTGCCCAATAAACCAGAGTGTCCTGTCCTATTTTTTTTGAATGATTTCGATCTAAAAGCAGTTGGTTCAATGCTGTCACATATTTGAAGCTCGCGTCTTTTCCTATCTGTGCAGCCGGGTCTTTCGCAGTATTGCCATAAGAAGCAAAACTTTCCTCGTTGATGCTGACAAAAGGGACTGCCCCCATAGAAACACCACTTAACCTGACTTTTCCATGAAGTCTGGCAATCGATGCCATTTGGCCAGTTATGAGACATCGTTTGGGTTCTCCTTTGTCAAGCGATTGTCGATAAAGGTTCCAAGCGTCCGCGATCATTTCATCTTCATGGGCATATTGACCGTTGACCTGGAAAAGATAATTGCCTTGTTCCGCGATGTCTTCACGCGTCGCCGGCTTATGAAAGAAAGCTTTAATGGCCCTTGCCGCATCCGTATCTACCTCCTTTAGGACTTCGTGGTGTAGCTCGCCCGCAGATTCAAATTTTTCCTTGCCCCGTTTGGAATCAAGAGCGAAGAAATATCCGGCATTGTCACAAAGGAATCCGGGCTTGATGCCGCTTGTTCGACCAGCAGGTTCTTCGGGCAGTGTAAAGCTTCGTCTGATTTTCCTTTTTCCATCCATTACAATCAAAGGAATGATCTCGAGAATCCGACCATCCTGGTCAATATTGATGGAATAATCTACGCTTCGTTCTTGCCAACTGATTGGGATCTGGCCGGGGGTGTTTTCATACCGAGATACTAAAGCTTGTAGGATCATCTCAGTACCTCCACCCTGCGAAGATCAATCACGCCGTTTTCCATCTCTCCCATGAAAAAAGTCGGGCTGAAAGCTCTTACATAACCTTCCTCATCTTTCAAGTAATCGATGTCATGTAGCATTAGGCCAAGCGAACGGGTTTCTTGCAGTGGCTGGGGGGCGTCTTCGTCGGGTTCTACCAAACGAACTTCTGCTGGAAACTCTCTGACTCCCAGATAAGGTTTGTGATAGAACTGGCCTTTTCTTAGTCTTCGTTTGATCATGTCCGCAAATTTTCCCTCGTTGTCTGCCGCAGTCGCTTGAGGTGTTAGTTCGAAGTGTGCGGTTACCAAGTATTGGACATTTTTTAGAATCATGGACGCGCGCTGCGTGCGTTCTTCACTTGCAGCAAGGGGACTTGGCGTAGCTGCCTTTTTCTTAACTTCGTTCCTTCTGATGGTTTCAAATACAATTGGCTTGCAGACTCTGATCTCATCAATGATCCATCGAATGGCAGGCCGCCAGAAGACAGCCTCAATGATGCCTCGAGCCGCCGAAGGTGTCATCACTTCGTAGCTGACGCGTTCAACTTTTAGCTCCGGTCTTGAGAAGCAAGCATAACTTCCACTAATCTCGATTGTGATGGACATAAATTCTCCTTTCTTCTCATTTGTATCCTAATAGAACAGTCCGAATCCTCCTTTCTCAGTCAACTCGACACCCATCTTTTTGTTGTAAAAATCTTCTGCGGTCAGAAGCAAAATTTCTTCGTCAATCCGCTCAAATAGATGCGCGAGCTCTCTTATCTCCCGTTCGTATAATGAGACGGTAAAAGGCTGGAGCATCCTAAACAATTCTCGGTTGCGTTCTCCTGCGCGAAGTCTTGCCGCTAGCTGGGGTTCCGAAAATAGAACGTAAACGGGTTTGGTATTTTCCTCAATTAGATGAAAAGTTTTGGCCACCTGATCGAATGGAAGAGACAATGCCTTGCCCAGTCCGTCGTTAAAAGCGTGGACAGCCTTGTTTATGTCCAGAGCGTCATCACCCAAGGTGTAGCGTAATTGTTGAAAGTACATGGTAATTGCTTCGAGCGAGGAGATATCATCTGCCAATCGTGCGACATGTTCGTAAGCAGCAGCATTCGGTGTGATGGAGCCCCGTTTTTTGTCTTTGTATTCAAAGATATAGACGACGGAATCCTCGATATTATTTTTATTTTCACGATTGCAACGTCCTGCAGCCTGTATAATGCTGTCAAGGCCTGCCCGCTCTCTATAAACAACTGGGAAGTCGATGTCTACTCCTGCCTCAATGAGACTGGTAGAGATGACTAGGCAAGGGAGATCTTTTTGCAGGCAGTGGCGGATCTCCGTCAAAACCTGCCGACGGTGTTGAGGGTACATCGTCGTTGAGAGATGAAAGGCGGCCTCCAAGTTATTTGCCAAAGCTTGAGCTCGCCTTCTCGTATTCACAATACAAAGAACCTGCTCATGGCTGGAAAGCCTGTCAATCAGTTCATCCTCCGATAATTCACCCAAAGAGCGATCGAAGCGGACACGTTTAAATGCTTCGTACATTTCTTCAGGTCTTGCAACGATTTCTTCGATCTCAAGAGGTCTGAAGTAGGTATCCAGACTTGATTGTGTCGCCGTGGCGAGCACAGCAGTACAGGAATAATTATTTACCAGCTCCTTGATCGCCTCTACACAGGGAATCAAGTAGGGGAGAGGAATCATTTGCGCTTCGTCAAAAATAATCACCGAACCAGCAATGTTATGGAGTTTTCTACAGCTTGCTGGCCGGTTTGAAAAGAGGCTTTCAAAAAACTGAACACTACTGGTGACGATGATAGGGGCGTCCCAGTTTTCCGTGGCCAGCAGTTTATAGTATTGAGGTGCTTGCTCATCGTTGGGATAGGAAATGCCACTGTGGTGTTGAATCACATTTTCCGATCCAAGTATCTTTTCGAAAACTTCTGCATTTTGTTCAATAATGGTGTTGTATGGAACGACATAGATGATGCGCCTGTGGCCCTTTGTTATCGCATGTTTCAAAGCAAAGGCCATGCTGGAGATTGTCTTTCCACTCCCAGTTGGGGCCGTTAGTGTATAGAGACCTACGGGCCAGACCGAAGCATCCAGGCAATTGTTTAAAATTTCTGTACGCAATTTGTTAAGATAGGCAGTCGGATTCTGGAAAGATTCAATCTTTACCTTGACCAGTTCCCAGAGGTCATCCAAGCTGACAAAGGCACCCCGTGGTAGTTGACCTGACATAAATTGTTCGGTGTCAAGCCAATCAGCGTCGACCAGGCAAGAGAACACCATTCGCGTAAAGAATGAGGCTTGAAAGCCGTCCTGGATATCAATTGAAGGCGGGAGGAGGGTCGAACTCTCCCCATCAAGATCGATCTCATAAGCGCTGAAATCTTCAATCACTTTGCCAAGTCGGCCATAAAGTCCTCCGGATTGAGGCTGTGATTTAGACCCACCGTCAGGTAAACCACCGTGGTGCCCTGCGATGCAATAGGCGGCAATAAGCCCCAAGGGAGAAGGGTTCCTCTCATAAAGGTGCTGCGCTCCTGCCGTTGAGTGATCAACTCGAACTGAAGAGCCTCGAATTCTTTTTTGGAAATTTGCAGAATACTTGCCGAGATCATGGTGCAAAGCCACGACACGCGCAAATTCGCCGGCATTGAACCAATCGGCGGATGCACGTGCTCGTTCAGCCACTGCCAGCAGATGGGTAGACAGCAACTGTTCCCGCGGGTCGTTCCGGTGAGCCAAATAGCGCATTACATTCTCCTTAAGGATAAAACGCTGTCCTTTTCTGATTTAAATGGCGTAAAGTTTCCGTTAATGGACAAAATGTGAAAGCGACTTGGACATACGATCGCACAGGTCGCTGACACATCATTCATGCAGTAAGCTGTCGGTTCGAATTTGTATATATTATACCATGGATTTTTATTGTAGATATTTTGTTGTATGCGCTTTGTCAATAATATAAAAAGAAAAATGTGTGGATACTTCTGCAGTATAGTCAGGAACGTCTTTTTGATCCTCAAATTGGCATATGATACGTTCTTTGAATTGACTTGCTTCCTTTATAAATGAAGAAAGTGGTTAGCCAATACTTAACGGTATCTTACATTTATGTTGGACGCCCCCCCATAATCCAGTTGATTAAAGGGGCAGCCTTGACATGTACCCAACTATTATATATCATCTACTAGTAAGTTAAGTTCGTTACTTGATATGGACGGGAGGTATCGGATGAATCCACAGTACAAGAAGGGCGTGCTGGAACTTTGCGTTCTTTCTTTACTCAAGCGGCGCGACTATTACGGTTATGAACTGACCGAGTATTTGGCCAATCATATCCGGATCGCGGTCGGTACTGTCTATCCTATCTTGAGAAAACTGAGAAACGACGGCTTGCTGACCACTTACCTGCAAGAGGAAAGCGGTGGGCCCCCTCGCAAGTATTATTCCCTGACCCCTTCGGGCCACAAGCAGTTTGAAAGAGACCGGGCGGACTATCTGGACTTCGCCCGGACCATCGAAGCCTTATTGGAGGATGGAACCCATGACGAAAAATGAATTTCTGTCCACGCTCGCCGCGGAATTGAATAGACGGGCCATCGAGGACACGGATGAGATCGTCAGTGAATACGAACAGCATTTCAGCTTCAAGATGGCGGATGGTTTCCCCGAAGAAGAGATCGCGGCCAAGTTGGGTGATCCGGTCTTGATCGCGACCCAGTTTGATCCGGACGATTCCCAGCCGGTGAGGGGACGGGCCAAGTGGATGGCCAAGGGTGTCTTTGTCATTGCGGCCGTTCCCGTTGCCCTCTTATTCCTGATGCTGATGGTGACAGCGATCGCGCTCATAGCTTTTGTTCTGAGCTTTACTGCCCTGGCGGTGGCCTTATTCGCTGACATCAATGTCTATTCACTGATCCCGCCCATGCCCTATTGGAACGGGGCTGTATTCGGTGTCGCGGCAGCAGCCCTGACCTTGCTCCTGGCGGTCGGCTGCGTCTATTACCTGGCCTTCATCAGACAGTTGGCCCGCGCTTACCGCAGGCTCCGCTCCAATGTCATCGCCTCGGTAACGGGGACTGCCCCTTTGCCTCCTCTGACGATCTATCCGCAACTTACCGGTAAAACCAATCGCCGTCTACGGCTTCTGGCGCTTCTGTCTTTCGCTCTTTTTGCCATCAGCCTGCTTTTAGGCATCATTGTGGCAGTCCTGTCGACCGGGACCATTGAGTTCTGGCATGCCTGGAATTGGTTCGCAGGCGTACAACCCAGCCAGTAATCTGTATGTATGGCCTTAACGTCATGGCGCTTATCTTCTTCGGATCCTTCCATCGGGCTGCCGGATGGCTTGGCGGGGTATCGGCCGAAACCCGGGATAAAATCCTGAAGATCCTGGGTCTTACCCTCCTGACCGTCAATGCGCTGCTCTACGCCCTGCCTCTCTTGAGAGGGCAGGGACTGCAGCTACCTGTTGAATTCTCTGCCGTCGCCTATTTCGCGGTACCCCTCCTGATCCTGACCGGAAGGGGAAAAACAGGAGCCTGGGCTGCTTATTCAGGCCTTATGGCTGGTTTTTTCTACTTTTTTGCCATGGTACTCAGGGGTGGAGCTCTCTATGGTGCCTATCCGCTCTACTCGATTTATCTGTCCATGCTCAACCATGGAATCTTATATTTGTTCGGCCTGATCGCCGTTCGAACCCGTCTTTATCCAAGAGATGACCGGAATATCCTGGCCGCGGGCATCGCGTGTCTCGCCTCCTGGGCCCTGACCATCCGGCCCTGGGTTGAAGAGCCCGCAAGCCTTCTAATTTACAAGCTGCTGGACGCTCGATTCATCCGAGTCATTCTTCCACAGCTCAGCCCGATCCTTGCCCTCCCTGTCTATTACCTGGGGCTTGTTCTTGTCATCGGGCTAACTTTTCGGGTTTTCTTCTCCATTAATCGAAATCAGTGCCGATCTTGCGATGACATGATCCCGATCCTGATTGGTGAGACGTAAGTAAAAACGGATCGTTTCACTGTTGACGGATAAGGATGAATCAGGCCCGACAGAAACGTTGGACCTCTTTTTATCTTCAATATTTAAGTTGATAATTTTGCCCGGCTGATCAAAATTGACGTCATCGATCATCTTGATCCGAAGGCGTTCGCTGGAGTGGCGATGAAGGTCCCATGGTCGGTCAACAGAGGTGGATTTCATTTGATGGCTTCCTGTAATTGAGGGAGGTGGGAACTGATCCAATTGTATGGCGGCTACTCAACAGCCAGGGGAAGTTTCCTCGTTGGGGGAGGGAACTCCCGATCCAGGATTTCCAGCTCTTCCTGGGACAGTTTGATCTCCATCGCTTCAGCATTCTCGGTCGCATGCGCAGCGTTTTGCGTCCGTGGTATGGGGAGTACCAAGGGCTTGGTCAAGAGGAAAGCCAGAAGTATCTGCGCCACTGTCACGCCATGCGACCCGGCGACTGCCTGCAATGCCTTATTTTCAAATAAACCACGCTTCAGCTCTCCGGCTTGAGCGAGAGGGCAGTATGCCATGGTCGGGATTTCCCGTTCCTGCAACCAGGGGAGCAGATCGTATTCAATGCCGCGACTCCCCAGGTGGTAAAGAACTTGATTGGTAACACAGTGCTCACCGTTTTCAACCGTGAAGAGTTCTCTCATGTCGCTCAAATCGAAATTTGAGACGCCCCAGTCAAGGATCATGCCTCTACTTTTCAGATCCTCCATACACCAGACAACTTCCGACAAGGGCGTCACGCCACGCCAGTGCAGGAGGTACAAGTCCAGATAATCGGTGCCCAGCCGTCGAAGGCTGTTCTCGCAAGAAGCAAGGTAGTTATTCTTGTTGGCGTTGTGGGGGTAGATTTTTGAAACCAGATAAAGATCCTCACGTGATAAGTCCCGGATGGCCTTACCTGTCACAAGCTCAGCTCCTCCCTCACCATACATCTCAGCGGTATCGATCAGGTTCATGCCACTGGCAATGCCGGCCTTCAGGCTTGCTACTTCGCTATCCTCATACCGTCGATCTTCCCCGAAACGCCAGGTACCCTGACCAATGGAACCGACTGCCAAACCGCTTCTACTTCTCAACATCGTCTATCCTCCCTGGCTTCACTCTACCCTTATCGCTACAATATACTTACCATTACAAAAGGCAGTTGGGAATGCAAGTGACTTGCGCTCTTCTCCGGGATGAGAAGCTGGTCAGTCGGTAAGGAGAACCGCAATGCTGAGGCTAAAACATCTCTTATCCATGGCTCTGGTGATTCTGGTGCTTACTGTATTCCTAAGTGCCTGTACCAACAAGGGGCTCACGCCTGAAACAGACACAAGCACGGCGACAACAGAAACGGATGTAAAAGAGGCTCCCGTTGAAACGGAAGCAGCTTACAGGGCGCTGGTTGCCGGCCTTGAAAAGAGGGGTTTTAGCATTGATGCAAAGGATGCTGAGAAAGATATCCTTCAGGGACAGCGCAAATGGCTGACTGTTGATGGAGGCCAGGGGTTGTCCGTCTATTTATATAAAGACGGGGCTGAGATGGAAAAAGATGCCGCCTTCATTAATCACGATGGCTTCTCTTATGACAATGGAAACCAGGCCGCGAAAATTCAGTGGGTTTCAGATCCTCATTTTTTCAAATCGGAAAACATGATTCTTCTCTATGTGGGTCAAGATCCAGAGATCTTGACGGCATTCGAGACCACCATGGGCAGGCAGTTTGCCGGTCTGTCCAGCTAGCGATCTTTTTATGAAGCTGCTTTATTGACTCAAACACAAGAATTGACCCACTCACGGGAATAGCCCTTGCGTAGATAGGTTTGCAAAGCACGTTCAATTGCGAGTTCCGGGTCAATCACTTTATTTATACGCTCTTTGCCGACTTCTGCCAGCCACATCTTGAATGGTTCAGCTTTAGGAGAGGGAATGGACTGGATGATGCGGAAAATTCTCTTCAAATCCGCAGCATCGGTACTGTATTTCCTTCAATCTGAGGACTCCATTTTCCGTTGTCGACAAAATGTCGACAACTCACTTTTCTCGTCCTCTGTCATTCTCTTTTTGACGCAATACCAATAATCACGCTGGTATTTACGGTCAGTCAAAACTGCAACCACATCCACAACTGAGAAATACCATTCTTCCTTTTTATTATCCCAGAAAGAACAGATCACCTTGTCTTCAAATTTTCTGATTTCGTGCATATGACACCCCTATCTCACACCATCTCTCTACAGGAATTTCGGCTTCATGCTAAGGTCCAACACTTACATGCAAAGTTTTGTTGTTACCCAATATCCATAATGTTTGTCTAGTGTTGCAAAATTTCCAGATCGATTCTTATGTCTGACTTATAAACTGATTATCATTAAGAAGGTTATTCCGACTACCAGATTTTCATAGTCAATATTCGTCCTATTAGTCATTTTGACCTACCTAATGAATGATTTTCTTTGGCCTTACAGCTTTCAATCCAGGTCGCATTTTGTACCTAAAACTTCTGGCACAAAGGTCTTTCTTATATCCGAAGGGATGGTGAAGAGACCGTTCTATAACTTCACTTGTTTCATCAATCAGGTAGTGCATCCGAAAAAGAGTGATCCTTGAATCTGTGGATCTCAACCGTGGTGAGATCATTCAGTGTGACTTGGTTAGCGT
>LSQX01129124.1_pt1 | contig 12374 bp, 10 predicted proteins | sample 654561 | NCBI WGS metagenome assembly LSQX01 (sample SAMN04489861, study PRJNA283612) | anaerobic digester metagenome | isolation source: 4 biogas reactors fed with cattle manure at either 37C or 55C with and... | place: Denmark: Kongens Lyngby | collected 2014 | reverse complement strand
TTGTTCTTCTGTAGGCATGACATTATGCTTTTGCACACGATCTACCATGTACTGGAGCGTGGCGATATTCTCTGGAGTGTTCACGGTAAACTTTGTCATATCATCATTGAACAGGCTACCACCATTTTGCTTCACTACCTTGTAAAACTCGTGGAACTGAATGGGCTGGAAGATGCCAAAAATGTCATCATCCAGGGCCCGGATTTTCTGAGCCGCGGCTAGTTGGTCGTCCCAGGTCCATTCGTTCGTTGGGTAGGGAACATTGGCCCGATCAAAGAGTTCCTTGTTGTACAAGACAATGACGTTAGAGAAACTAAAGGGTAACCCATACTGCTTCCCATCACTTGTGAAGGCGGCCAGGGCACTGGAATCCGAAACTGAAGTATCAAAACCCGATCGTTCGATAAGCTCCTCGAGGGGTTGAATCGTCCCCTTCATAGCGTAAGCTGCAAAGTTTTCAAAGTTCAGTTCGAAGGCATCTGGCGCGGTACCTGCAACAACACTCGTCATCAACCGCACAAAATAATCGCCGTACCCGACCGTCTGGATATTCACCTTGATATTCGGGTTTTGAGCTTCGAAAATCTCACGCATTCTTTCGAGATGGACTTCATTCTCACCGCTTGAAGAGAAGTTGAGAAAGTCGATGGTAACCACCTGAGCATGAACTGCAAAGGACAGACAAAGAACCAGCAAGAGCGACAACACCAAGAAACTTCTTGCGTTTTTCATTCATCTTCACTCCACTTCTTTGTTTTGAATGCCGAACTCATTACCGCCGTTTTTTAGCCTTTTATCCCCCCTATACTTAAGCCTTGTTCAAAGTGCTTTTGGGCTAGAAAATACAGAACCAAGATTGGAAGCATCGAGATAAGACCACCGGCCATCAAAAGATTATACTGGTTACCATACTGGGTGTTGAGGAGTCCTAAACCCACAGGTAGCGTCATTTTTGCTCGATCGGTCAAGACGATTAAAGGCCAGAGATAGTCATTCCAGGTACCCATAAAGGTGATGACTGAAAGGGCTGCTAAAATGGGCTTGCTTAAAGGGATAATGATCCGCCAAAAGGTGGTGAAGTGGGATGCTCCATCAATGATCGCCGCCTCAATGTAGGCATCGGGTATGACCCGCATATTCTGACGGAGTAAAAACGTGGCAAAGGCATTGTAAATGGTGGGCAGCAACACGCCCAGATATGTGTTGAGCAATCTTAGATAGCGTAAGACCAAGAAGTTGGGAATCATGGTCACCTGCCCCGGGATCATCATGGTCATGAGAAACAAGGTAAACAAAACTTCCCTTCCCTTAAATGGGATTTTAGCAAAGACATAGGCGGCCATGGAGGCTGAGAGCACTACAATGATTGTCGTGGTCACCGAGATAAACACACTATTCCAGATGGCACGGGCAAAGGGAAAGAGCTGAAAGAGTCTCTGATAGGCCTCAAAACTTGGTGCATCAGGCATCCACTGAACAGGCAGAACCAGTAAGGCCTGCCTCGCCTTGAGGGACGTTGAGACCATCCAAAAGAACGGAATCAGGTTAAAGAAGCCGATTAGTGTGGCAAAAACATAGAACCCAAGCTTGCTGATGATCCTCTTACGAGTCATAATGCACCCACTTTCTCTGCATTCTCAGCTGAATAAGGGTTGCGACAAAGATGAAGACGAAGAGGATCCAAGATAAGCTCGCTGCGTAACCCATTTTGTAGTAGCGGAAGGCATAATTGTAAATCCGTTCTACAAAGACCTGCGTCGCCCCACCCGGTCCCCCTTCCGTCATCACCATGACCTGGGGAAAGAGTTGAAAGGAGTTGATGATGCAAATCACCATGACAAAAAACAAGGTGGGAGTAACCAAGGGCAAGGTAATGTATCGGAATTTAGCAAAGGAACTAGCTCCGTCAATCTCCGCAGCTTCGTAGTAAGACTTGCTAATCCCCTGTAGACCAGCAAGAAAGATCAGAGCGAAATACCCCATATCCTTCCAGATACTAGCAAGGACGATACCTGGCATGGCCCAGACTTTGTCTTGCAGCCAGCTTGGTCCTTGAATTCCAAAGACGCCAAGAATGGCATTGACCGCACCATATTTCGGGTTTAATAGCCATTTCCAGAGTAGAGCCGCCGCCACCCAGGAGGTTAAGACAGGAACGTAGTAGATGGTTCGATAGACCCCGATTCCCTTGAAGCGATTGTTCAAGAGCATGGCCACCAAGATGGACGCAAGCAAGATCAAGGGAATATACAGGGCGATAAAGTACAGGGTGTTCCCTAAGAGCCTCGTCATTTCCTCACTGCTTAGAATCTGCATATAGTTTTTCAGCCCCTGGAGTTTCGGTGGCCCGCCAATGATATCCCACTCTGTTAAGCTCAAGTAGAGGGAGGTACCAATGGGAATGATGGAAAACAAGATCAAACCAACCAAACTAGGGAGCAGGAACAGAAAAATCGTCAGCCTCTTTCCCACGAAGATCCCTCCTCACGCTCTACTCCACCTCTACGGTCTTGGCGGAAACGAATCGTTCAAATAGCTGCACATCATGACCAGAGAGCCCAGCACAATCGACCAAGAGTACCTCTGGGATTCCCTTTCCCCGGACTTGGCCGTTTTGGATGGATAACTCTACGCCAAGGTCGTCAGAGAACTCACAGCTCCCTTCGCCAAAGCATAAAAAGGCGAGCTGCTCATAGCGGGTGAGATCATTACCCACCCCAGCGGATCTATCCTGGGAACCAATCTGCCTAGAGGATCCCAGATTCACCGCGATAGCTGCCCCATCTCGGACAAAAACAGGGATTCGATCGATAGGACAGGCATACTCAATTGTTTGTCCTCCCTCGATGGTTCCTCCCAAGAAAAGATCGTGCCAAGTTCCAGCAGGAAGGTAGATCTCTCGGCTCAGGGTTCCTTCCTCGGTAATAGGAGCGACCAGGAGTTCCCGCCCGAACATGTATTGGTCATGAACAAACCACACTTTTGCATCGTGGGCATAATCCACGATGAGATGGGCCATGAGTGGCCTTGCGCTTTTAGAACAGTACTTGGCTTCTTGGTAGATATAGGGTAGTAGATTCATACGCAGGTTGGAAAACTTGCGATAGATACTGATGATTCCTTCGTCTTGATACAAAGTTGCCAGGTTCCAGGGACTGCGATCATTGTTCCAGCGTTCCCGAGCAGTATGGTAGAACTGACCATCCCGAGGTTCTGAATGCCATTGCATGACAGGGCAAAAGGCTCCCATGGCCACCGAACGCAGGTAGAGCTCCTGGCTAGGAAAGTCTCCGGCAAAGCCACCGATATCAAAACTCCAAAAGGGTATGCCAGATAGACCCGCAGATAGTCCAGCAACAAGTTGAGCACGGAACTCGCTCCATTCACTAAGTTGATCCCCGGCCCAATGGATGGGCACAGTCTGGGCACCTGTATAACCTGCTCTGCTAAATGTAACCCCTTCCACACCATGTTCCTGCATAAAGTCCTGATAGGCCTTGGCATACTGCAGAGGATAGAGGTTGTGGGCTGTTTCCCCCGTCTGTCCGTCGTAGAGCATGGCGGTGTCGTCAAAGAGGAACTCCCCGCCATCGGCTTTAAAGCCCTTGACACCAAGGTCTTGGAGTAAATACTTACGCTTGCCAAACCACCACTGCGCGGCCTGGGGATTGGTGAAGTCTAGAAGGAGGCTGTTTTTGAACCAGTGATCCGTAATCCGATAGGGTGTACCATCATCGTTTAGGACGCAATAGCCCTTTTCGATCGCGTATGCTTCGTCCCTTAGGAGCTGCGGGCCGGGCTCACCCCACTCATACTTAATGACAGGAATTTGCCAGAGCACTAGGTTTAGACCCGCTCTTTGGATCTCCTGGGCAAGGCCCCTTGGATCTGGCCATTTTCCATCTTCCGGAAAGGTAAAGTCACTGTAGGAATAAGGGCGTTCTTGATCCAGTGATTCGTATTTTGCATCGTTGAAAATGCAAAATGTTTGTTCATCGCTCCACGCCTCTAGGACAATGGCCGTGGCGGGTAGGCTATGATCACGGAGTGCCTGGAGTTGTTCCAGGGTTTCTTGCTGTGTGTTCCATCCGTTCGCCGAGATCCAGAGGCCAAAAGCCCACTTTGGCGGTAGCGTCGCTTCGCCTGTGAGCTTGTGGAGCTTAGACAAGAGTTCCTGGGGTTTACCAAAGAGCCACCATTCTTCCGTTAAGATCCCCCTTTGGGGTGTGTCAAAGGTTAGCCTCAATCCGTCTTTGGCATGTATCCAGAGACGATGCTTGGCGGAGGAAAACCAACCTAGTTCCTTTTCAGTCAGGAAGAATGGAATGGGTAAGTAACTGTTCTTGCCTTGGCGTGTGAAGTGTTCGACAACCCGGCAGAGTAGATTGTTACCCTTTTGATCGACGGTGTCGAAGCGCTCACCAAGACCTAGGAGGTGTTCAAAGGTGAGTTCAGGGGTATAGCTGACCCGGTGCACTGCACCTTTTCTATCGACTAGGATGCGGTAGGAGTCTCCTTTGGCGGCAGTGACAGTCTCGGTGTAACGTTTCACCTGCCAGAGAAATGGGGTGGTTTCAATGATAAGGGAGGTTTCTTCATTCAAGTTTTCTCTTATAGAATCGGTAGCAGTGCCTTTTACCTCAGCGTCGCGGCTAAGTATGTAGATGCGAAGGGAGCTCGACCAGTCAAAGGCAATCATGATTCTCTCAAAGACGGCATAGGCACAGGAGTCTCCTTTCAAGAGCGAGATGGGCGCTCCTAAGGTCTCTTCGCTTAAGACATTGAAGGAGTAATCTTTGGAGGTTGCCTGCTGATTCTCACTTTGAACCGTAAATCTGTACTGTATATGGGAACATTGCTTAAAGCTTCCCAGGGAGAACCTAAAGTACAAACGATCGTCGCCGTCACGAACGACTCTTTCCCCTGATATTTCGGGCATGACAGTTCCATCGACTTCCCAAGTGAGAATGGCCCCGACGTCGCCACTGGCATCCTCCACTAGGAGTTGTACAAATACTTCTTCTCCGAGGAGGGGACGATAGGGATACCTCTCATAGCCAAAGTCTTTGAAGTAATGGGTTCCGCAAGGCATATGAACAAGTCGCATGGGCTCACTCCTCGGTTAGGTTATCGGTTTTACGCTATCCCGCTCCACGACATGGAGGGGCAGAATTGTATCCCTCTTTGGGATTCCCTTGACTGCTTCAATGACAACCTCAGCTGCTGTAGTGCCTTTTGCGGTAATGTCTTGGCGCACTGTGGTGATGTTGGGCAAACACATGGTTGCCAAAGGAACATCGTCAAATCCAATTACCGATAGGTCATCAGGGATGGACCAGCCTAGGGCAGTTAAGCCATTGATCAAACCCATGGCCATGATATCGGCGGTGACAAAGGCAGCTGTTTCGCCCCTCTTTCGCTGAACGAATTCGGATGCTAGTTTGTAACAGCTATCGTAGGAGACGTCACAGGTGTACAGGTGGTCTTCCTTTAAGGAGAGACCGGCCTCTTTGAGTGCATCACAATAGCCCTGGAATCTCTGTTCGTGAACTCCCTTTTCTCGCAGTTGTTCAGAGATGAAGGCAATTTTCTGATGCCCTTTATCGATCAAGTATTTCGTTGCTATATAGCCCCCGTAACGGTCGTTGTTACCTACGGTGTGGAAGTAATAATCATCCACATAGGCATCGACCAGGACGGCTGGAATGCCCGTTTCTTTAATCTCATCCAAGAAATCACAGGGGTAGGTACCAAGAATGATAATGCCATCGAGTTCGCGCATTTGGGCCACTTGGGAGTAGTCTTGATTCGGTCCAGTTCCGGAAAGTAGTACATGATACCCTTGTTCCCTAATGGCGTGCTCCACTGCACTGAGAAACTCGCCGTAGAAGGGGTTGGCGAACATAAGCGTATTACGGGAACCAGTCTGAGGAATGATCACACCAATGAGCTTGGATTCTCGGTTAATCATGGTCCTAGCCGAACTTCTGGGTACATAGTGCATGCGTTTTGCTGCTTTACGAACCCGCTCGGCTGTTTCATCACTAATGCGGGCTTTGGGATTGTTGTTGAGAACGTAAGATGTGGTTGTGACCGACACCCCCGCCTCTCTAGCTACGTCTTTGATTGTTATCCGCTTAACCAATGACCCACCTCCAATGTGGTGAATCGTTTCACCATACTCACCTCTAGTGTAAATTATGCATGAAGTATTGTCAAGAAGTTTTTTCGTTCGTTAAGAGTGTAAGGTAAGGGGTCAGCCCCCCAAAATTTGGGGGGTCTGACCCCTTACCTTACAACGCTTTACAGCTCTATGTGCATCCCATCATAAGCCAGCCTTAAGTCCCACTTAGCAAGCAACCCTTCGCATTCGTCATGCGGAGGAGCATGGTGTGGTCCTGTATGGGTGATCACAAAGGGAGTGCTGGCTTGAATCATCTTCTCTTCCAGCATCCACTCCCTTGCTTTTCTATTGGCAAGGAAGTTGCAGTGTCCTGGCGTTTTGTAATCATGTTGTTCATTAAAACCAAAGGTACCCTCCATCACCACTAAATCGAAGGTGTAGTCTTTCAGAAACTCCATGGCCTCTGGTAAGAACCAAGCTGTGTCCACAGCATAGAGCATGGTCTTACCCTGATACTCAATCACAAAATTATAGCAGTCCTGCCGAAAATCGTGGTTTGCAACCAAGGGAACAAAACGAACATGCTTCGCTGTATACTCTTTCCAAGGCTCTAAGACCACAACCTCCAAATGATGATTCTTTTCATCGTGCTTTATCGCTTGTAACGTAAGTTCCCGCACCCTTTCACTACCGTAAATCGTCAAGGGAAGGGGTTTGGTAAATGTAGGGCCCTTCTCGTGTCCCTGGGGATTTGTCGTTTGATCTTCGGGAAGCAAACGCCAGCGCAAATACCAGGGGAAGAAGTGATCTTCGTGGGCATGGGTTACAAGCAAGGTATCGATGGTCAAGAAACTATGCCCAAAGGCATCCAGTTGATTGGCAATGGCGGGTCCAAAATCCAGTAACGTATGATTTCCCAAAATAGCACTACTATTGCGGCGAATGTTCCGACCACCGAGCTCTCTGGCTTTGGAGCAATTTCCGCAATTACAAAACACCCCCGGATATTGCTCCCCGGCTGATGTACCCAAAAACGTGAACATACCCTCTCACATCCTCTCTAAAGAAGGGTTGCCCCTAGGGATGAACCCTAGAGGCACCGCTACTCTTACTCACCTAATAACTCTGCTACAGCTGCACTACCAGAACGAATCACACGCTGAACTTCCCAGTCCCGCTTGTAATCAATTTCAACGAAGCGGTCCTCTTCCCATTGTTCCTTAAGCTTCGTGCCTGTCCAATCGAAATCTAAAAACGCTTGTTTAATGGCTTCTTGTAACTCAGGATGAAGGTTATGGGCAACCCCATAGGCCGTCACAGGGAAAAGTGGGGACTGGTAAATCACATTCATCCAAGTGGAACGATCCTCCACGCGGCCACCTTGTTCCATACGATCAATCACAGTATTGGCCACGGGGGCTGCTACGTAGTCCTTATGCAAGACACCTAAGATGGAGTTTTCATGGGAGCCCGAGAAGGTCACGTCATAGTCCCTGTTGGGAAGCATATCAAACTCTTCATACAACAAGGCTCTTGGTGCAAAATAACCTGAACCGGAGGACTCAGAGACGAAAGGAATCGTCTTACCCTTGAGATCCTCGACAGAGTTGATGCCACTATCCTTATGGACAATGATTTCCATTCGATAACCAATCATACCGTTTTCGGTACCCATGGCAGTCTGGGGGATAAAACCGGCGGTGTTGACCGCATCTTGTACCGCGCCGGAGGCAAATCCGGAAATATGAAGTCTACCAGCACGCATGGCCTCGACCTGGGCTGCGTAGCTCTTCACTCCAAACCAACGGACCGGACGGCCCAAGGTTTCACTTAAGTAGGCCACAAACTCTGCAAACACTTCTTCGTACACAGCTGGATCTTCGAGCGGTGCATAGGCAAAAATCAATGTTCTAGGATCTTGCCACTCCTTCGGATCTGCGGGAACATCCGCAAGCAAATCCCCATCAAGGTCTACATAACGATCATCCAATTCCGATGCCCCTGCTACAAACGAAAAGAGCATGACCAAAGCGACAGCTGCTAAGACAAAAACCTTTGACTTCTTGAACATCAATAAACCCTCCTAAAATTGTTTTTTTGTGGTTCGACCTAAAACTTCCTCCTACCTACACCGCCTTTCCTTACAGGACCGCCTCCCTTGCCTTAGCAGAGATCCATTCTGCTACAAAAACGGTCACTAAAATCGTAAACAAGATGACAATCACCTGATCCCAGCGTAATCGGTTAATGGCTGAGTTAAGTAAGAATCCGATTCCACCACCGCCCACAATCCCAATGATGGTGGACTCTCGAATGTTAATCTCCCAGCGCATAACGGTCACACCCACAAAGGTAGGCATGAGTTGGGGAACATAGCCGTAAAGGAAAACCTGCGCTGTGGAAGCTCCTGTGGATTTAATGGCCTCGATGGGCTCTTGATCAATCTCTTCAATGGCCTCGTAAAAGAGCTTGGAAATCATACCAATCCCTCGCACAGCAATGGCCAGCATCCCTGCAAAAAGCCCTGGGCCAACAATCTGAACAAGGAGCAGGGCCCAAATCAGGCTCGTTACCGAACGGGTGGTAACAATGATGGCCAAGGCGACTAAGCGAACCAATTGGTGCGGCGAGGTATTCTTCGCAGCCAAGATGGCCAAGGGTACCGATATGACAACCGCCACAAAGGTTCCGAAGATGGCGAGGTTCATGGTGTCTAATAAGGATGGCAAGACCCGGGCCGTGTAGCCAAAATCAGGGGGAAACATGCGGGAAATGAAGTCTGCCGCTTGGTAAGGTGCGTCAGCCACGAACTCCCACATCGTTTCTTGAGCAATAAAGCGAAAAGCGATGAAAAACACGACCAAGCCAAACAGCCACTTCAAGAAACGGTTCCGGGCTTCCCCTGGATCCCGTGAAGTCCATAAGGCCCCATCGCCTCGTGTAATCACTGGCACTAGACTAACCTCCTTCGAAATGCACTTGATCCATACTCACCGAGCAGGACTAAGACAATAATTACGAGCAAGATGGCACCAGCTGTGTTGTAGTCATAGCGTCCCATGGCTGTCTCTAAAACAGCTCCAATGCCTCCGGCTCCGACTAAGCCAATGACGGTGGATTGCCTAAAGCTCTGATCCGCCCGGTAGATAACAAGACCTGCGAAGCGGGTGGCAATCTGTGGCCAGACCCCGTAGAGAATCTGCTGGGGCCAGGATGCTCCAGTGGATTTAATGGCTTCTAGGGTTTCGGGGTTAATGTTCTCAATATCCTCCGCCCCCAGCTTGCCCAAGAATCCCACCGTATTAACAATCAGGGTCAAGAGTCCGGCAAAGGGTCCAAAGCCAAACATAATGACGAACATAATGGCTAGAATCACAACGTGTAAACTACGAAACACCACTAAGATGAGGCGGGAGAGAAAGTAGACGGGCCTTGGGGCAATGTTCTTGGCAGCTCCTAGAATGAGGGGGATGGAGAATAAAACCCCAAATCCTGTAGCTACCACCGTCATGGCCATACTCTCTAAGACACCTTGAATGATGTAGTTTTGCCGTGCCAAGAAGTTGGGTTTCAAGAACGCTCCAAACATCTTACCGGCCCGCCCCATCCCGTAGGCAATCCGCTCGGGATCTACTTCAAAGGAGTTAAGAGCATAGATTACATAGGCCAAAAGGGCCAGTCCCAAAAGTACCCTTAGACCAAGGGACTTGATCCTAGGTGGTTTCTTCCACACCCTTTCCACCTCTTTAGGAGTCGATGTCATTATGAGCTCACCTCTTCACAAGATTCATCTTCGGAGTCAAGTTTGGGCATGGTTGCTTCCCAGTCCTCTTCCCCATAGATCGTAGTCAAACTGGAGGAATCCAGGTTGCCTGCTGGCTTGTCGTAGACAATGAGTCCATCTCTGAGCCCTACTACCCGCTCGGAGAACATTTCGGCAAAGTTCACTTCGTGAATATTAATGATGGCAGCTAAACCCCGTTCTTGTACCAGTTCCACAATGAGGCGCATGATTTGGCGACCTGTTTTGGGGTCAAGACTGGCGGTGGGCTCGTCAATTAAGAGCAAGTCAGGACTTTGCAAAAGCGCCCGGCAGATACCGACTCTTTGTCTTTGACCTCCGCTCAGTTGATCCGCCCGGGTATTGGCGTAACCAGAGAGCCCCACCTTATCCAGAAGTTCCAGGGCTTCTTGGATGTCCTTAGCGGGAAACTTACGCCTAGCGCTCTTCCAAAAGCCCACATAGCCCAGACGTCCCGAGAGGATGTTTTCCATGACGCTGAGTCGTTCCACCAAGGCGTATTCTTGGAAAATCATGCCCACTTTTTTCCGCGTTGCCCTGAGGTCTTTTGTCCCGAGCTTGCAGATATCCACACCATGGAAGAGGATTTCCCCGCTGGTTGGCTCAACCAAACGGTTGATGCAGCGAATGAGTGTACTCTTGCCTGCGCCTGAGGGTCCAATCAAGGCGATGATCTCACCCTTTTTGACCTTTAGATCCACACCCTGTAAGGCTAAGGGCCCCGCGTTATACTTTTTCTTTAGTTGACGAATCTCCAGCATTATTTTGCCGCCCTCCAAGTCTTCCAATTTTGTCCTCGTACCACGTCAAGACTCTTTAGTAAGTCTGTGGCGTTTTTGTTTTCTAAATTTAGGGGGAAGGTCCATCCCTCTTGTAGGTAACGCTCGAAGAAACTCTGAAAGTCGATGCTTCCTTCGAGCACGGGTAGGTGCTCATCCGCGACCTGGTTGTTGTCATGGAGATGGGTGCCAATGATGTTTTGTACTCCCACTCCTTCAATGAAATCTAAGATATGGATGCCGGTTGAATGGCCGTGTCCCGAATCGTAGTTGATAAAGAATGTATCGCCGAGAGCTTCTCTGCACTCCCTAAAGTCTTGGGGAACCAGGGGGAACCGCACTTTAAAGGAGGAGAAGTCATGGAAGTTTTCTAAGGCGATTTTGACTCCATATCCCTTGGCCTCTGTGATCAACCAGCCTAGCTCGTCGATGGTTCGCTTTTTGAGGTCTGCATATTCCTGGACAGAGACAAAGTCTTTGACGGTGAAGCGATTGGGCTTCCCAAGGGTGTCTGTGACCTTCTGTTTCGGCTCGATTTCGAAGAAGCCACCGTGGACGGTGATGTATTTAGCTCCGATTTTTCCTGCGAACTCTAGACAGGAACGCATTTGGTCCCGGGTTCGCTCTTTCACTTCTGGATCGGGATCGCCTAGGCTAACACCGTCATTGTAGGGAGCATGGACGGAGAGGGATATGTTGTTTTGCTCTGCCTTTCTGCGAATGGTTTCTGCCACGGGGCCCCGGAGGTTGAAGCTTTTGTCTAGGGCCAGCTCATATTTGAACTCGGCGTAATGGACCTGTGTTTGGCAGGCGAAGTTGAGAAATTCCAAGGCCGAAGGCAAGGCGTATTTGTCTTGGACTATACCGATGGGTAGTTGCGGTGTTGTTTCAGTCAATCAGGCTACACTCCTTTGTGCGGTTATTTCTACGGATGTTCAAACTCCTTTTCGCCATTCTTGTTATATATTGCAAATCATTTTCAGAAGGGGCAAAAAAAAGATGTGCCCAAGGATCACCCCATGCGTAAGGCCACCATGGTGGCAACTAAGTCGAGGATTAGGGCCTGAATCACTCGGGCCAAGCCAATTTCTGATTCTTGTTGGACTAAGCCATAGACGAGCTGGATATCACTGATTTTGGCCATGGGGGATTTACCCCAACCTGTACAGACGATGGTAGTGCAACCAGTACCCACCGCGAGGCTTAGGCTATCTAGGGTCTCCCTGGTGGTCCCGCTATGGGAGACAGCTATGGCAACATCCCCTTCTTGCAGCATGAGGGCTGCGGATTGGATTCCGTTGTAATCTAGGTAGCTAATGGCAGTTAGACCGAGTTTCAGAAACTTAAGGGCGGTGGAAGCAGCAAGATAGACGCTCCCTCCGTTACCGATTAAGACAATCCTTTTGGCCTGTAAGATGGCCTGGACGGCTTTTTCTAACTGGCCGGGATCGATGGTGGAAAGGGCCTGGGAACTGGCTTCTTTGATCCGGAGATCGAATTTTTGAATGACGGATGCTACCGGATCGGTTGGGGCCATTTCTTCTAAGGCGACCCGGTGGTAACGATCTTTTTGCCAGTCTAGGATATCGGGTATAAGGGATGTGCGAAGTTCAGGGAATCCAGAATACCCACAGCTCTTGGCAAAGCGACTGAGGGTGGCCACACTGAC
>LSQX01357612.1_pt1 | contig 12376 bp, 13 predicted proteins | sample 654561 | NCBI WGS metagenome assembly LSQX01 (sample SAMN04489861, study PRJNA283612) | anaerobic digester metagenome | isolation source: 4 biogas reactors fed with cattle manure at either 37C or 55C with and... | place: Denmark: Kongens Lyngby | collected 2014 | reverse complement strand
CCTACCCCACCACCAGCACCATGGCCTTCTTCCGCAGCGCCTACCCGGTGGCTTACGTGCCCATCGACGTAGCCAAGCGCGTCGGTACCGCCAGCCACATCCGTCCTCTGAAAGACGGCATCCGTTTCCTGCTGATCATCTTCAAGATCGCGACCCTGTATGCGCCGCTGAAGCTGTTCGCGCCAACCGCCCTCGCCTTCTTCCTTGCCGGCGTTGGCTGGTACGGCTACACCTTCGCCACCCGGCACCAGTTCACCAACATGAGCCTTCTGTTTTTTTCGGCTGCAGTCATCATCTTCCTGATTGGTCTGATTTCAGAGCAGATCACCAACCTGACATACAAGCAAGATACCGAATCGCCTCGATGATCAATCAGTTCCATCAAAACCAGCACCGCCCCAACGGTTGAGGTCAACGTCCATGACCATTTCCATTTGGCGCCGTGCGATGCAGCCTCTGCGCAGATCGCCGCTCCATCCGCAGTGGCTGTTAGGCACCCGTGAGTCAATTCTTCCCTGGCTCCGAAAGAACTCTCGCGGTCGTGTATTGGATGTCGGATGCGCAGATCGCTGGATCGAGCCTCATCTGGCGTTGGAGTGCGAGTATTTTTCACTGGACTACCCAGCTACCGGCGCAGCCAGATATGGCGCACGACCCGACTTTTTCGCAGATGCGGCCAAGCTTCCCATTGCCTCAGAGAGCATTGACACCGTAGTCATGCTTGAGGTTCTCGAGCATCTCGAGGATCCGCGAGGCGCCCTCCAAGAGGCTGCCCGTGTTCTCCGCCAAGGCGGCAAGTTGGCATTGAGCATGCCGCTCCTGTATCCGGTTCACGACGCGCCCTTCGACTACCAGCGATACACCATCCACGGTTTGACCCGGGAAATAGACGCGGTGGGACTACGCCTGGAGGAAGCTAGACCCACCTTGAACTCGGCCGAAGCGGCCTGGCCTCATCTCGTGCTTGGCTATCGGTGGCATATGCATGGACCTGATTAGCCCCATCCCTCAGCTGGCCGTCTCAGGATATGAGACGCCGCTGCGAGACGATGCCCCGCCGAACACGCAGGAGGAGGGACATGGGCATCAATGTCGTGCAGTTTCAACACGGGCTGTCGATGAATGAGTTCATCCAAGGCTATGGCACCGAGGCCAAGTGCTACCGGGCCTTGTATCGGTGGCGTTGGCCGCAGGGGTTCCGTTGCCCGAAGTGCGAGGGCCGAGCCCGCTCGCGCTTCCGGCGTGGAACGACGGTGTACTACCAATGCCGCGCCTGTCGCCATCAGACCACGCTGACCAGCGGCACCTTGCTCGCCTCCACCCGATTGCCGCTGACCACGTGGTTCCAGGCGATCTACCTGCTCACTGCGACCAAGACCAACATGGCGGCGCTGGAGCTCATGCGTCACCTGGGGGTGAACTACAAGGCCGCCTGGCGGCTCAAGCACAAGATCATGCAGGCCATGTTGGAGCGGGAAGAACCCAGGAAACTCAAGGGTTTCGTACAGATCGACGACGCCTACCTGGGCGGTGAGCGCAACGGTGGCAAGCCCGGGCGCGGATCGGAGAACAAGCAGCCCTTCCTCATCGCCGTACAGACGGACGAGAACCTGGAATACCCCGTCTTCGCCGTGATCGAGCCTGTGAAGGCGTTCGACAACGCGTCGCTCCGGGACTGGATCGAGCGCCGGCTGGAACCGGAATGCGAGGTCTATACCGATGGCCTAGCCTGCTTCCGGCAACTGGAAGAGGCCGGACACGCGCACACCACGTTGGTCACCGGCGGTGGTCGCGCCGCGACGCAGGCCAAAGGCGCGTGTTGGGCGAATGTGGTGCTGGCCAACGCCAAGCGTGCCATCAGCGGCGTGTACCACGCGGTGCGTCAGGCCAAGTACGCGCGTCGCTACCTGGCCGAAGCTGCGTATCGCTTCAACCGCAGATTCCGCCTGCGCGACATGCTGCCACGGCTGGCGACGGCGCTGACGCGCTGCAAGCCTTGTCCGGAGCGGGTTCTGCGCTTGGCGAACAACTTTCATGGCTGAGGGATGGGGCTAATCAGGTGCATGGAAGCACTACGAACAAAATACGTATCGATACTAGTCATACCGCTGATGGCCCCACTGATCCGGATAGTCAACATAACTGCGTGGTTGGCTGGCAAGCTTATGCCATCTTGGGCAGCCCTGACCTCCGGCCACATCGTCCTTGCGAGCAAACCAACGCGACCAAGCCAAGAATCCTGAGGCAGCAGCCGGCACATCAGTTTGGATATACCCCCATGCAAGCAAGTAGACAGGCACCTCAATCGACAAAATATCCGGATCCCCAATGGCGATACATCTGAATAAAGCTGGTTGTTGTTGTGATTACAGCAAACTCGTTCACCCGGATCGACTGAGACCCTTGGTTCCGCAACACGACTACCAGCTTCCCAACATGAGCGTGATACGCCTCAGCGACGCCACGACTTTCTTGATCAGCCCCATTTCCGGGCAGATCACCAACCTGACCTACAAGCAATATGGTTGAACAATCGCCCCAAAAATTTGACGCCGACCGCCCTGTCCTCTTGGTGCTTGCGTCCACATATCCACGATGGAAAGATGACCCAGAGCCCGGATTCGTGCATGAACTGGCAAAACGTCTCTTGCCACACTTTCGCGTTCATGTGCTCGGTCCACATGCACAAGGTGCGGCGACCCGGGAAGTGATGGATGGCGTTGAGGTCCACCGCTATCGCTATGCTCCAAGTCGTTTGGAAAGCCTGGTCAACGATGGCGGAATCGTCACGAACCTGAAGCTGCACGCCTGGAAGCGGCTGCTGGTCCCGAGCTTCGTACTGGCGCAAGCCTGGATGACCTGGCGGTTATGCAAACAGCTGAGGGTGGACGTGATCCATGCGCATTGGCTGATCCCTCAAGGTTTGATAGCCGCATACTTGCAAAGTCTCCCCGGCAGGCCCATCCCGTTCGTCGTCACCTCCCACGGCGCGGACCTGTATGCGCTGAAGGGAGGGCTATTCGACAGAATCAGAAGATTTGTCCTGCATAGAGCATCCGGAGCGTCGGTGGTCAGCAGCGCCATGCGCGAACTGCTCAAATCCGCGGGAACACCAATGGAAAAAGTCCACATCCTGCCGATGGGCGTGGACATCGAGGGGCGATTCACTCCCGACCCAGCCATGCAGAGATCAAGGCACCAACTTCTTTTTGTCGGGCGACTGGTTGAAAAGAAGGGCATCCGACACCTCCTCTCGGCTCTCCCGCGTGTGTTGGAGGCCATCCCCGAAGCCAAGCTGACCATCGCCGGCTTCGGCCCCGACGAAGAGACATTGCGCCTGCAAGCCCATCAGCTCGGGCTTGATGCGGTCGTGCACTTCACCGGCGCGCTGCCACAGTCCGAACTTGCCGCCTACTACCGGAGCGCTGCTGTATTTGTCGCACCATTCGTGCAAGCTGGATCGGGTGACCAAGAGGGGTTGCCCGTGGCCCTGATGGAAGCTGTGTCCTGCGGATGCCCGGTGGTGGCGGGCGATGTTCAAGGCATTGGCGACCTGTTGGGCGATGAACGCGCGCAGGTATGTGTTGATGCTCGAGATGAGACGGCTTTGGCGTCCAAGATCATCGAAACGCTTTCCGATCCAACCGCAGCGCAGGAATCCGCTCGTCGTATCCGGACTACAGCGTCCAAGTACGTCGACTGGTCACGCATCGCGGAGGGTTATGCGGATCTGCTCCTCGAAAGCCTGCAGAGGAAATAAAGACATATGGCAAAGCAGCCCAAACTGGTGCTCCGCGAAAGTTGTGTAGCCGATATGAGCCTTGGATGGCCTGTTGGCAGCTTCCTGGAAACCGGAGCAGGAACAGGCGGAATGACGAGACTGTGGCTCGAACGCGGCTTCCACGGAGCTTGCCATGATCTCGGTGATGACAGCCGAAGAATGATACGCAAAAACCTTGAAGCCTATGGTGAAGCCATCGAGGTAGTTGATGATCTTTCGGGGCTTCCAACCGCATCATTCGATTACCTGTTTTCCTTCGAGGTGCTCGAACACATCCAAGAGGACGAGGCTGCATTGTCGGAATGGGCGACGCACCTCCGCCCAGGTGGTCGCCTGATGGTTTCGGTTCCAGCCCATCAGAGAAAATATGGCAAATCGGATGAACTGGTGGGACACGTCCGCCGCTACGAAAAGCAGCAGCTTCGCCAGTTGCTCGAGTCAGCTGGATTCATCGATATCCACATTGTCAATTATGGCTTTCCCATCACCGAGCTCACCCGGAAATTCTCGAACCTCCTGGTGCGCAATGAGTCTGGATACGCAGACTTGAATCCCGAGCAACGCAGCATCCAGAGCGCGCAGAGAAAGCCGCCTACCATCCAGCGCTGGCTGAAGGTGTTCAGTGGGAACCTGGTCACGCCTTTCAAGCTCGTGCAGCGCCTCTTCTACCGGCACGATCTTGGAGATGGCTACGTGGCAACAGCCACACGCCGCTGATCGACCAGACGTCGCAACAAAGGCTCAATCCCGCCCACCAGCTCCGCCCAATCCGACACGTCGATATCAGCACTATCAGGATGGGCGAGCTGCCGGATGACAGCATCTGCCAAACCGGTGGAATCATCCGCCGAAAACAATGCGGCAGGATGGTCGCGGAACAAGTCTGACATGGCTCCCACGTCGGTCGCTGCCACCGGGAGCCCGCAAGCCAGCATTTCGTAAGCCTTCTGCGGGAAGCAGTAGCGGCCAAAAGCCGTGTCCAGGACCGAAATCACACCGACATCCAGAGCGTTGAGCAGCGTGGCGACGTCGTCGTGCGCCATCTGTCCAAGATAGTGGACGCGCTCCCCAACGGGCGGCGGCAACTCGCTTCGATAAGGTCCTGCCAACACAAGATGCACATCCGATCGCTTGGACTGGATTTGCTCCCATGCTCCATACAAAGTGCCAATGCCCTTGTCCTTGTACAGGCCACCAGCGGTACCGATCAGCGGCACATCCAGCGGAAGTCCGAGCGCCTTTCGAGCCTGATTCTGATCCATTCGCTTGAAAATCGCCTTGTCCACGCTGCTCGGCATGCTGATCACGCCGGGTGCGGGCATTCCGTAATCCGTGACGATCAGTTGCCGCAGCGGCTCGCTGGTAGTGGTTACCAATCCAGCACCCTTTGTTCCCCAACGAAGCATCGGAACGAAGCCGGGGATTCGCGCCTGCCCGAAGCCCTCGAAGTTGTCGTAAAGGTCAACGACATATGGAACACCAAGACGTGCAGCAACGAAACGCCCCAGTGCCACATGGGGGATGTCGGATGAACCAATCACCACGTCTGGCTGGAACTGCCTGAGCCTGCGCAACAGCGCCACTGGATAACCAAGCAACACCGGCAGGCGCAGCCAGCCAAGTGCACGGGATTCCCACCAAAGATCGCCGCCACCTGCATCGTGACCCCATTCCCCCCGCCCACTACGCCCATAGTCCAGACAATAGCCCCGCACCTCATGCCCAAGGCGTGCCAGTTGACGCGGGATTTCATAAAGGCGCGCGTAGCGATCAAGGATCACGTCCTTGCCCATGTAGCGGCGCTTGCACAGGAATGCAATTTTCATCGTAGGTATCAGTGCAATAGGTGTGTGTTCAAGCCAGCCACTTTGCCTAATGTCTTGTCGCCGGTGATGAACAGATGCTCGTTGCCCAGTTGCATGCAGCAGGCAGCCTGCAGCGCATCGGGGGGTTTTACGCCGTGCCGTGCGCGGATGGCAGTAGCCAGATCAACCACGCTGGCGGTCAGCTCCACGCAAATCAGATCGGGCTGCGCGAAAAAATTGTCGTAGCTTGCCAATGTCCGCACATCGTCGGACTTCATCGGACCAACCCGACACTCCAGCCAGGACAGCCGGCTTGCGGCAACGCGAATATCCTGCTCTGCCGACGCAATCATCTTCAACTGCTCCCGAACGCGCTCGGCGAAAGGCGGCGCTCCTTCGATGAGATAGATCAGAACGCTGGCATCCAGAAAAGCGATCACCAGTTGCGATCATCATGCAGACGGCTGTCGATCTCGTCTTTGCTCAGTGTGCCCTTCGTCGGATGCGCGAGCAGCCACTCCATGACCGTCATGCCCTGAACGGCCGCGCCGTGCCTTCCGGACAACCGCTCGTACTCCTCGGCGGAAACCACCACTGCAGCAGGCCTGTTGCGCTTCAGGATGCGCACCGGGCCATGCTTCAGGCCGTCCTCAATGGCGGCCATGCCACGGCGCTTCAGCTCGGCAATGGTCAAGATGTTGTTCATGCTCACACCCGGGTGCAGGAAAGGCGAGCGCAACTGTAGTACTGGATTCGGTACTGATCAAGATTCCAGCAGCCGCTTTGCCGCCACCAGCGCGGCACCCACCACCTGATCCATGTTGTAGTAGCGGTATTGCGCCAGCCGCCCCACGAAGGTCACATCGGATTCGGCCATCGCCAGCGCCTCGTAGCGCTTGAACAGTGCCTCGTTCTCGTCGCGCGGGATAGGGTAGTACGGCTCACCCTCGGCTTGCGGGTACTCGCGCACGATTGAAGTTCCCGCATGCTCCTGCCCGGTGAGGTGTTTGAACTCGGTGATCCGCGTGTACGCGTGATCGTTCGGATAGTTCACCGTACCCACAGGCTGGAATTGCCCCACATCTTTCAGGTGCTCATGCTCGAAACGCAACGAGCGATACGGCAATGCACCGAAACGGCAGCCATAAAAAGCATCAATGGGACCGGTATAGACGATATGACCGTATGCCGCGCGATCCACATCGGCGAAGTCCACGCCGGTTTCCACCGTAATATTCGGATGGCCGAGCATGGCCTCGAACATCTTCGTGTAGCCATGCAACGGCATCGCCTGGAAGGTATCGGTGAAATAACGGTCATCCGTATTGGTGCGAGTGGGGATACGCGCTGCAACACCAGCCTTCAACTGGGAAGGCTCCAGCCCCCACTGCTTGCGCGTGTAATTGAGGAAGAACTTCTCGTACAGATCGCGCCCCACCGAGTTCAGCACCACATCCTCGCTGCTGCGTACCGGTTCGCGCGGCTCGCGTGCATGCTCAAAGAAAGCTGCCGCACCGGCCTCGTCCAGCTCCAACCCATACAGCCGGTTCAACGTGTCCCGGTTGATCGGGAACGGATACATCGTGCCATCCACCACGCCCAGCACGCGGTGCTCATAGGGCCGCCACTGCGTGAAGCGTGACAGCCATTGGAAGATGCGCTCGCCATTGGTATGGAAGATGTGCGGCCCGTAGCGATGCACAAGCACCCCCGAAGAATCCAGCTCATCGTAGGCGTTACCTGCAATGTGCGAACGCTTATCGATGACATGAACCCGATGGTCGGCTTCAGCGAGTTCGCGAGCGACCACGGAGCCGGCAAAGCCGGCACCGACGATGAGGGTGGGTTTCGACATCAGTGAACCGTCCGGGAGCCATCTAAGGAAGGGTGGATTGTAGAGGCTCACGCATGGCGCCGCCGTGCCGCCTCCAGCATTTCCGCGATGCTCCCGGCCTGTTCACGAAATCCATCGCTGATGCGGCTGTCGGCGGCGGTACGCTGCCAGAACGTCACCGCCCATGCCGCAGCGGCAAGCCAATCTTCGCGATGCTCGGGCAAGGGCGCCGAGACCTCGAAGCGGCGCTCGATTACCTCGCCCTGACTGCCGGGGCGGAAGCGCATCGGCAGCATGTCGTAGGCCGGTGCCAGTGGCAGCGGGCGCGTGTCTGTCAACAGCAAGCCGGCATTGCCCAGGTGCATGTCGTGGTTGCCGATCAGCACGCCAAACCAGCCGAGGCGGCGCAGGTGCGTTGCATCGACTGCCGTCAACCAGCCCTCGGCCTGCAATTCTGTGGCGTAACGCCACCAGTCGATGCGTCCATGGCCGTGGAAGGCCGCATCCAGCGCGGCCAGCGACACGAAACCTATGCGCCCATGCGGCGTGCGGTCGAAGCGAACCGATTCCAGGAAGCGGCGCCCATCGGCATCGAGCAAGGTGTTGGTGGCCGCTGGCTGCCCGTTCTCGTGCAGGACCTCGCTGGCCAGGTGTTCGCAGCACAACAAGTCCGCCCAGCGCCGCGCGGCGGGATGCCCGCCCGCTTCGCTGAACTTGACGATGACGGCGGTTTGCACAGCCTCGTCTTGCACGCTGATGGCGAACTTGGGCTGTTCGCCGGCGGCGGAGGAACCTACTGGATCGCCATGCAGGGCGGCTTCGGCCAGTTGCGGATAGCGCAATGCGCGTTCGTCGCCGCGCACGGCGTGTGGCGAAAAGTCGTTTTCGGCGAGCGCACGTTGCAATGCCGATTCGCCCAGCACCAGATCGCCGGGCTGGTCATGACCGTGCCGCAGCAGCGCCAGCACCACGTCGTCGCTGCTCCAGTGCTGCGGGTCAACCGGGGCGCGGATGTCCTCGCTCACGCGCCGTGCGAACGCGCGCCCGAGAAACCCCTGCGGACGCTGATCGTCCAGAAACCACGGCAACCCCGGGAATTCGCCGCAGGCGAACTCGCCATGCAGCAACGCCGGCAGGGCGTGTTCGGCTTGCAGATGGAAGCCGCCGTTCTGCAAGGCGCGCAGTTCACCCAGCCGCATCGGGCGACCACTGGCATCCACCCTGTACAACGGCCAGCGCGAACCGGCGCGGCCAATCTCGCGGGCCAGGGCGTAGCGCGTGGCCCGCGCCCGCCCGATACGCAGGATCTGCGGCCCCAATCCGGCCAGCAGGCGCGACACCGTTGGCTGGCTGATCTGCAAGACATCGGCAATGACGGTCGCAGACACGGAGCCGCGCTGGCGCAGCAGTTGCAGCAAGTGGTCGGCACGGGTGCTTCTCATGACGACATTGAATGAATTCCTGAATGGATAGTCAAGCGTGAACTTCCAGGGTCGACCTATATTTAACCTTCAAATCAATCACTTAGCCACCACCAAAGGGAGCGCACCCCCTCCGACACATAGGTTTAAGTGAATCAATAGCTCATTCACCGGATTCAGCAGGTAGTCGCGCTTGCGTTCCAGCGATTCCTCCAGGAACACCGCGTGCACGCAGCGCAGGGCGGAAACCAGGCGCATGCGTTCGTCCTGCGGGAACACCGGTGCGCGGCCCTTCTTGGCGATGTTCAGCGCGTCCGAGGACACGCCGACGACGAGGCGGTCGCCGAGCGCCGCCGCGCGTTCGAGGATGCGCAGGTGGCCGACGTGGAGGACGTCGAAGGTGCCGAAGGTGAGGACAGTCGCCATAAGTCGGTCGGTCAGGAAGTGCGTACCTTGGAATCTTGCCCATGCACGCCGGGTTCGATCCAGCCCTGTTCGGCGAAGAAGCGAAGCAGGCGCCGGGTCGCCCCGTCCTGCGGCAGGTCGTCGAAGGCCAGGCTGGCGAGTTGGCGGCGGTGGTCCCGCCATTCCCCGGGCTCGGGTTGCAGCAAGCCCGCCAGGAGTTCGTCCCAGGTCCTGAACTTCGGGCCGGGCGTCATCGATTCGAAATCGAACTGGATGCCGCGGTCGCTGGAAACGTATTGCTCCAGGTCCGGCGTCAGGAACATGACCGGTCGATCCAGCAGCAGGAAATCCATGTAGATCGACGAGTAGTCGGTGACCAGCGCGTGCATCGACGGCAGCAGCGGGTATGCGTCGCTGCGCGGGTCGGCGACGTGCAGGTGCCGCCCCGCGATCCGCGACGCGCCACGTTCGTAGGGATGGAACTTGAAGACGAACTCAAAGCCGTGCTCTTCGCAGAACGCGTCGAGCATCGCGAGTTTTTCGTCGTCCAGGCCGAGCGGCGTCGCGCGGGAGTCGCGGAAGGTGGGTGCGAGGAAGACCGGCTTGCGGCCCGCCGCGGCCCACGCATCCAGCTTGCCGCGAATGCCGGCATCGACGTTGATCCACGCCAGCGGGTGCTTGTTCGAGAACGCGTTGCGCGGATACCCGGTGATCGGGAAATGGCGGCTGCGGAACGCGGTCGAGAACACGTTGTCGCGGTAGAAGACGGACGTCGTCGCGACCGCGTCGTACATCGGCGCGCGGCCGTACAGATACCTGCGCAGCATGCGCGGCCACAGCAGCCACCTGCTGGACAGGAATTTCTTCCCCTCGGCTTCGTTGCGCCACCTGTCCAGTTCGATGCGCTTGAAACCGACGCCATGCCAGAGCTGCACCAGCCGCGCGCGCACCAGCAGGAAACGACGGCCCCGCCGGTACCACTCGATGGAATCCACGACCGCGGTCCCGCAGCGCATCAGGAACCATGCGGCGCGCAGCGAGGGGTAGACCAGGGCCTCGCCGCCTGCGCCGGCAACGGCCTTCGCCACCTCGCGGCTTTCGGTGATGTGCACGACGCGCAAGCCATTGGCCTCGTCCGTGGCCGCATCGATGTAGAAATACTTGGTGTTGTCGACGAACGCGCCGGACTCGCGGCCGATGACGGCGATCCAGTCGCGACGCCTCGGAACCACCGCGGCTATCGGTGCGACCAGAGCCCAGCCGATCAACGCAACCGCAATCTCGATGGCATTAACTCGTATGTCGCGCCAGAGATCAGATGCGGACATCAATCACTTCTCCTGTCGCGGTCGACAGGCAAGTCGAGAGTGTGGCTTTGGCCACCGTATCCGCATCCAGCAACATTTCCTCCGGTTCCGAGCCAAAATTTTCCGTACGCATGGGCGTTGCGGTGCGTTCCGGGTTGATCGCATTGATGCGTACGTTGAATGGCAGGAACTCTTCGCTGAACGCCTGCACCAAGTTGACGATGGCGGCCTTGGTCGCCGAATACACGCTGTAACGCGCGCGGCCGCGCGTGTACGAGCTCGACGTGAACAGGGCGATGCTGCCGCCGGTTTCGCGCATGGCCTCGAACGCCTCGCGGGCGACGACGATGCTGCCGCGCAGGTTGGTGGCGATCTGCTCGTCGATGGTCGCGTAGTCCTGACCCGCGATCAGGCCGGTGCGCAGGACGCCCGCGGTCGCGATCACCGCATCGATCCGCCCGTAGGATTCGATGGCTTCGCACAGGGTGGCCCGCACCGCCTTTTCGTTGCAGATGTCCACGCCGCTCGCCCGGGACACCGCCACCACGTTGGCTTCGCCGGCCGCCGCGATCTCGTGGATGCTCTTGCCGATGCCGCGGCTCGCGCCGAACACCACGATGGTCTTGCCGGACAGGTCCGGCGGGTCTTCGCCGGCGCCGGCCCGGCGTGCGCGCAGCTGGAAGATGCGATCCGCCAGGTAGATGTCGGACGGGTAGGTGATCTTGATGTTGTTGATGTCGCCGGCGACGACTTCCACGTCGCCCAGGCCGTAGTGCAGGATCAGCCCGCAATCGTCGGTGACCTTCAGCTCCCGCTCGTTCTTCGCAAGATCGTGCGCCTTGCGCAGCACGCCGGAACGGAATGCCTGCGGCGTCTGCCCGAGCCTGAGCGCGGAGCGATCCGGAATGTCCGCGATGCGCGATTCCGGCGTCACCCGGATCACCGTATCGCTGGCGGGGATCGCCGTGTCCACGGCATCGCCCCGGTCGAGCGCCTGCAGGCAGCGATCGATAGTCGCGTGGTCGAGCAGCGGCCTGACCGCGTCGTGGACCAGGACTTTGTGCCCGTCGCCTTCGATGGCGGCGATGCCCGCGGCCGAGCTTTGCTGGCGCGTGGCGCCGCCGGACACCACCTTGGTGATCTTGCGGTAACCGGCGCGGTTGATGATTTCGTTGGTCAGCAGCAGGTTGTCGGCATTGCCGACGATGACGATTTCGTCGATGGCCGCATGTCGCTCGAAAACGTCGAGCGCATGTTCGAGTACCGTTTTCCCGGCGAGCTTGAGGAATTGCTTGGGAGTGGGCGCGCCGAAGCGAACGCCGGAGCCGGATGCGAGGATAACGGCGATGTTCCTGGCCTGTTCTTTCATGCGCTTTGCCCCCCGTTCGAGATGGTCTGGATCGAGGGTGGATCGAGCCTCGTATCGAGGATGATGGAGGAAAAATGGCTCGCCGGGCGCTTCGAAGGTGGATGCGGAGTCATGTAGTCGTCGCCATAAAACACCCTCAGGACCCTATCGGGATTGCGGGGGGCAGAGAATTCCGTGTCTTCGAAGGCAATCCTGCCCGTCGGATAGATGTCGGACCTGCTGAAAACACGCGTCCACCTGACGTCGAATCCATAGCCCGGATTTCCCAAGCCGGAGTCCCTGAATTTGCTACCGATCAGGAATTTCCTTGCGAACGCGCGGAACGCCTTGACCGGTGTTTCTGCAGTCACGAGAGGTGCGAGCAGTTGCAGGACCCGATTGGCGGCGATTGCCATGGGGCGGAATGCTCCGTTCGCGGGAGGCATGTGGATTTTCAGGAGGTTCCGGTACAGGG
>LSQX01155533.1_pt1 | contig 12376 bp, 10 predicted proteins | sample 654561 | NCBI WGS metagenome assembly LSQX01 (sample SAMN04489861, study PRJNA283612) | anaerobic digester metagenome | isolation source: 4 biogas reactors fed with cattle manure at either 37C or 55C with and... | place: Denmark: Kongens Lyngby | collected 2014 | reverse complement strand
AATCTTAACGGGACACTAGTGAAAATATTTTTAAATTTATGGATTGTTTAACTAAACCAAAATTCGACTCATGACCAAATTAACTAATAAGGTGTATTTAAGACACACAGTAATCTTAATTACTCTATTAACCATCAGTTGCTCCTCATTCAATGCAAAAGAAAATTACCTAACTGATTTTACGGCATTTGTTGCTGATGTGGAAAAAAATTACGTCAGCTACACCTCTGCAGATTGGGAATTGAAAGACACCGAATTTAAACAATATACTGAAGACAAGTTAGAAGAGCATCGAGAGACTTTTACAAAAGAAGATAAAGAAGCTATTGGCAAATTAGTAGGTCGTTATTCTGTTGTTCGAGCTAAAGGTTACGGCAAACAACTTAAAGATGGATTGAACGATGCCAAAGATTTTTTAAAAGGTTTTTTGGAAGGACTTACTGACAATAATGCCGATTCAAATAAAAATAACAACCAATAAATTCAATGAATATGAATAAAATGTACTTTCTTTTTATAAGTATTTTTTTCGCAATTTTTCTTACTAGTTGTGGAGACAAATATTTTGAAGTTGATAAGCAAATACTTCAAACGAAAATTTATGAGCCAACTGCAATACATAATCAAAGTTTGCAGCAAAGTACTGTTTTGTACCTCGACCACTCGACTTGCGTTATTGATGCGGTACAAAATTCTGAAGTATTTAAGGCACTTCGACCAAATTTGGGACAATATTGCGATACTTTGCGGTTAATTAAAGGCGATGGTTCAGAATCAATAGCTCTGAATAGAAAAGAGAACAAAGTGTCAGAAGTTTTAGAGACAATCAATACCGATATTTCTTTTGCTGACATTCGAAGTGCAGTTTTTAAAATATGCAATGACAACCAGCAAGCAATTCTTATAAGTGATTGTGAATCCTATGCGAATGGCCGTTTTCTTGATTTAGAACCATATATGAGTGAGCCGCTAAAAGAATGGTTGGGGAAAGGACATTCTATTTACATTATTACTGAGCCATATAAGGAAAAGTACAAGGGGAAAGTATACGATAAAAAGCGTTTCTATATCATCTTTACGGATGATAATCTTCAAGCTCCAATAAGTAATGTTGTAAAAGCGGAAATCCAAAATTTTACAAAAAATGGTGTTTGTACATGGTTTAAAATGACCAATAGTGATATAGGAGTTGAAAGCCCTAAAAGTGACATGGTTAACAACAACTTGACATTTAATGTAGATTATTTAAATGGTTTTGAATTAATTACTCTTGACGATTCATGGGATGCAATTAGGGAGTATGTTATGAAATTGGATAAATATGGAGAACCAGTTCCCCAAGAAAAATCAGAGCCACTTATTAGTAATATAATACTCAACAATGGAGAAAATTACAAAATAAGCGATATCCAAATTATGGCAACGAATATTACAACTAAATACATTTCAAAAGACACCATTGCTGCTGATAATTTAGGAGTGGATTTTAGTACAATAAATCCAACTGAAATTAACATCTCTGATGGGTTCATTTTGGATAAAGAAGCATTTGAAAGTAACAAACTTAATGTGATGCTAACCGACAAGATATTCACAGATGGACATCTATTAGGGAAAGAATATGGTGGCAATCTAATCCGGCTTGATTTTGTAATAACACAAATAGAATTGAACCCAATAAATCTTAATGAATTTGAATGGCAGTCAATTTGGAGCCCAAATAACGCTATTTGTGTGTCAATAAGTATTAATAATGCAATACGTGATTTAAATGTTATACCCACTGCACCTAATAGACGCGTAATCCATACCATTTTTATAAAAACAGCGAGTTTATAATTTACTAATCAAATAAAACGAATTCATCATGAGGAAAATTGAAGCTTTAAAAGAGGTTCAGGCGCTAATAGGAGAAACCTATATGTACGCGGTCATTATCGGCATCATTGCCGTAGTTTTGGCGTTTATAATTGCCAATGCAGTTAAGTGGCAAGGTGGTAAAAATCCCAAAGACCACATAAAACGCAGAGTTTGGTTTATTATTATTGGACTTGTTGCACCCATTGCATTTTTCCTTTATAATGCATTATATGTTAGCAGCTACATTACAAAGGTTCCTTTACAGGCCAAATTTGCTACTGCCAATATTATGGCAACTTTAGCTGTGCTATGTGTATATGTAATTGTGGGCATTTTAACGATGCTAATAATGCGTAGCTCAAAATGGGGCAGTATTTTGGGTAAGTCTAAAAAATAAGCAAATAGAATTATGGCTCAAATATTTGTAATTGGAATCGGTGGTACAGGAATGCGTTGTATTGAAGCTTTTACACATTTGTGTGCTATGGGAATGTTCGACAAAACGGATGTTCACTTATTAGCGTTGGATACCGATAAAGACAACGGAAATTTTACCCGTCTCAAAAATCTTAAAGAGGCATACATAAAAACAAAAGGTGTTAATAAAAAGCAGTTTGCACTGGAAGATACTTTCTTTTCAGCGAACTTGCATTATTATCAATTCAGTCCTGATTACTCTAAGCTTTCAACTTTTTCTGCAATACATAACTACGGTGATACAAAATTTAGCAATCCTGAAAAGGCTGCTATTGCCGACCTGCTCTTTACCGACAATGCTAAAGACTTTGATTTGAAACACGGATATCGTGCGCAAACACATTTGGGAAGTATGCTCATGTATCATTCTATTATAGACGATGTTAAAACAAATGACCGTAGCGATTTGCGAAGATTTATTCAGGAACTGATTTCTTCATGTACATCTGGCAAGCCACGAGTTTTTATTCTTGGTTCAGTTTTTGGCGGCACTGGCGCATCATCTATTCCAATAATCCCAAAAGCAATCAAAGAAGCTGCTGCTCTAATTTCGGATGCAACCGATATTGAGCGTAATGCATACTTTGGGGCAACCTTACTTACCAGTTATTTTTCTTTTCCATTGCCAAACGACAGCGAAAAGGCAAAGCAGAAAGTTATTGCTACTTCCGATAAGTTCTCTCTCAATTCTCAAGCAGCGATGATGTTTTACGAAGCAGACGAAACCGTAAAAGCAACCTATCAAAAATTTTATATGATGGGAACAGAGTCACTGGATTGGAAACCAAGTAAGGTGAAAGATAAAACTATAACCGGAGGTGAAAGCCAGGAGAATGATTCACATTATATTGAATTTTTAGCAGCATTTGCAGCCTATCATTTTTTTACATCCCTTGAAGAAGGTACAGATGAAGCTGGTCTGGCAGGATTGAGTGACTTGAAACGAGAAAAACGAATTGAATATCTTTATCGTACTTTCAGTGAAAATGGAAAAATAAATTTTATAGATTTTGTAGGCAGTACAAAAAAAGAAGAATTTGCTAAAAAAATCGGCTTGTTTACCGCAATGAGTTACCTTGTATTGCTTGATGATTACGACTTCTTTGTACAGGCACAAAATGGTGGATTAAAAAGAGTAAAAATTGATGGCTATGATGATATTGACCTTGAAGAAGTTAACAATTTGAAGAAATACATGTCATTATATCATTTCATTCCAAATGGTAACGAGGTTAAAGACGGTTGGTTGCGCCAGGTACACCGGTCATCTGGTGGTGGTGATAATTTCCTTTTAAACTCTGGGAATTTTGGCTGTAATTCTATTAATGAGTTTAATAGATTCAATTTCAATACTAAACTGTTTCAAAGAGATTCTGATTTTGAAACACACAAGTTTAAGGCTGCAATGATTTCAGATGGAAACTCAAGAGATATTTTCAGCAAGTTTGTTGGTGCATTTATCGCATCAAAAGAACCTGAAAATATTGCAAACAAAAATGAAAAGCTGATAAAAAGGGTATATGACACTCTCTGTCAATTGTATGACTTTAAAAATTAAGAATTATGGGTAAAGCAAAATTAATAAAGAGCACAGAGGGGTCAAAATCTAACCCCGAAGGCAAATGGTATATTCATGACCAAATTAAGCCTTTTATACAAGGTATAATTGCCGGCGACCTTGATATTAATCAAGTATCAAGCACTCTTATTTCCGGCGTCCCCACTCCTTGGGCGCGAGCTAAACTTTTTTGGTTTGCATTCGACTATCTACAACGTCAGGATGCAAATATAACAACGTCTGGGTTGATTGACTTTTATAGCATCCTGGGCGATGAATGGAAAGGAACAATGGCTTTGATTGCCTTATTCCCTGACAGAGTTTCTTTTTCTGAGCCAATATATATGAATCCAAAAGAAAGCAACTTATTTGAATTGTCAAGTGCATTTGGTCGGATGCTTTTAGATGATGCTGATATTTGGACAGACCAGCAGAAAAAGCAACGAAATCCCGATGAATTACCTTATATACAGTTATTACGCTACAACGGTCAATTAATTGGCGGAACTTCTCCTTTTTCGATTTTCTTCCCAGCAGTAGAATATAATAATTTAAAACATGCTGGCGATATTCCCTGGTATAGAAACGGAAAGTTTGAAGACCCAATGAAATATTTAGACAAGGATAAAATTCAAAAATTATATCTCTTTCTGAAAAATATTAATGGCAATTTCGAGCAATACGAAAATAATATCAATATAGCCAGACCAAATAATAAATTAGATTTATCGGGTTTAAAAACTTATTTGCGCAAGTGGCAAAAAGATATTGAGCTAAAAGAAAACAACTTGCAGAAAAATGGTACAGTTGCAAAATATTCCAATCTTGCAATGCCTTTTAATGCCCTGTTGTCGTCAGTACAAAAAGTATATCAACTAACAACTGGTGAATTTACTTTTGATAAACCGGCAGATGCTAGTTTGATTAAAGCTGAGCTTAGTGATTTGCAAAACATTCTCAAGGAAGATAAAAAGATAGTTGGTTGGTTTGAATCAACGGATTATAAGCAACCACTATCTAATGCTGCTGTCTATTATTTGCAGGTAAATGATGTCAGCAGTAATCAAAAAAAGTACTTTGCTTTGCCATTGAGTATGGAAGCGATTCAGATGTTTGGGCAAAAAATTGATGATTTAGTTTCTGGTCGAAATCAAAATTTATCAATTGTTGCATCCATTAGAGAAGGCAGTAAATTAGTTGTTGATTTGTCGGTAGATATTAGTGGACAGCAATACAAACTAAATTCAAAAGAATATGAAATAGTTTGGGCAGAGGAGGATCAAAGTTTGACACATGGAGGCAAAGTTTTGATGTGGCCAAATTTCATTTCGGACAATTGGGATGCGTATTATCTGTATTCAGAATTTCCAATTTACAATACACAAGGGATAAAAATGTATCCGTTCTATAAGCGTGGTCAAGAGCAAAAAATTATTACAGCAAACTTGAATAATGGTGACAAAGTTGTATATTCAAACAGCGATGCCCAATCGCGACAACAGGCAAATCTGGAAATCACCGAGCTGGTAACTTATCCTGCCAACCTTTCCAACATGCCTCAATATGAAGTAACTAAATCAAATTGCCCTGTTGCCGGGTTAGAAATACGAATAGAAAATGCTGGCAAATCGGAAATCGGTGGTTTTTTAGTAGTAAGAAATCCTGATACAATGTTTGGTGGTAAACAAATAAAAAACCTAACAACTGAAGCGAAAATTGATGATGCAGTTGTTGGAATTGACTTTGGAAGCAACAATTCTTGTGTACATTACACATTACGTCAGAATCCATTCGGGGCAAAGCCCATTGAATTTACTAATCGTCGCCTGGCATTAGTGGGAATTGATGCAGAGAGCGGAGCAACAGCTCTTCAAGACGAATTATTATTTTTCTCGAATGAACCAACTCCAAATGGACAAATCAAATCTTGGCTGCACGAACACGACGGAAGGTATGTAGTGAATAATGAAGACAAAGAAATTGCTGGTGGAGTAGCAGTGAATGAAAAAAATATTCTTGTTAGAGAAATGGACAAGATAAAAATCAAAACGCAGGCCGGGGTACTTCACTACAATATGAAATGGTTGAACACAGTCGAGGGTGTTAGAAAAAAAACAGCCTATTTGAAAGCGCTCTGGCTTTCAATTTGTGCCGATTTGTATTCTAATAATTATTACCCGATAGAGTTGCGATGGTCTTTCCCTGGTTCTATGTCCCCATCCGATTTAGGAAATTATAACAATATTTACTCTGGTCAACTACCCGATTTAACTCCAATTTTGGTTAACGGGAATCGCCTCCAGCTTGATATAATTTCGCAACAAACCGAGGCCGAATCTGTGTGTAAATATGCCTTGAGCCAGACACAAAGTTTAGACAACAATTCTCTGTTTTTAGGAATAGACATAGGTGGTAGCACAAGCGACATTTTACTTTTGGCTAACTATATGAATGAGCAGGAGAATATAGTGCCAAAACTCTACAAACAAAGCTCTGTCCGGTTAGCGGCTGGGGTATTTTTTGATGCAGTTGTTAAATCTTCAACTTTTCGAAAGGCAATTCACAACTATCACCAAGGCCAAAAAAAGATTAAGGTTGAGAATATTCAGGAAATTCTTTCGGAAGGGCACAAAGCGCCATTTTACTTGAACAGTGTTTTCGACCAACTGACGGATGATAGTTTTAGTTCATTTTATTCATTCATTGGCAGGGAAGCACCATTTGTGTACGCAATTCCGGCTTATGTTACAGGACTTTTGATTTTCTATTCAGGAAAATTATCAGCAAAAACAATCAAAGAAAATAATATGACACAAATTAACGAAGTGCATATTTTGCCGTTTGGCAAAGGTGGTCGTTTATTTCATTGGTTAAAAAGCCGTCAAAGCAATATACTTGGAAGTTTAGAATATTTTGAAAATTGCTTCAGGGCAGGTTTTGGCGAAGGTGCAGATAATATTCGCGTTATTTACCGGGAAGAAATTTCAAAAGACAACAAATCAGAAGTTGCAAAGGGGTTATCGGTCAATAAGGAATTGGAACCGAACAAACAGGACGAAATTCGTAAAACCCGAGAGGAATCAGATATTTTTGCAGAAAAGAATATTCAATACTTAGTTGGCGGTCAATTCAAAACAATAGACCAGCATACAGTCATCGAAAATCTTTATTTCGAAAATATCGCTCAATTTCATTTCCCTGAAAAATTGGAAAACTTCGAAGAGTTTATAAGAATCTTTATCGACTTTGTGGGGCGCAGAGCAGGTTTGGTTAAAAACTATTCACCTCTTGAATCTCGGCTTGGCGAATTAAAAGGGAGATTAAAATCGTTTATTGAAAATGACACTGAATATGATAAAGCAAGGCGCTCAAAACAACCCAATGATGTTATTCAATATCGTATTCCCATTCTTATTGCGGAGGGTTTGTGTTATTTGGAACAGATTTTAATTCCCGAAATATTTAAATCCTAGATGATGTAATGAATTATTTAGCATTGCATATTGATATAGACTTTCTCGTCGGTACTATTTGTGCCGACGAGAATACCCATTCATTTACAATAAAAGATGGCATTGAGGACTTTTTTTGGTTGTATTTTTATAATGACCCCTATCATCACATAGTGTCCTTTGGAAAGGAAAATCAAAAGCATTTCAGCAATTGCGAAACTAATTATTATGGCAATTTTTTTGACCTTATCGAAAATGAAAATAACACCTTCTCCATTGGCGAATACAAATATCAGATAATTGAACTTTTACGGCATTCAAAGCTAATAGATAAATTAAAAAAAACTTTTAATGAAAAAACGCACGAAAAGTTGGAGAATATTCCCACTCTTCTAACTTTTTCATTATCAGTAAGCGAGTTAGCAAAACAAAAACTCGTTGAATACCTAAATTCCAAGGGATTTAATATTATCTCATACACTATTCCATTATCGGAGTTAGCTTGCTTCTTTGCTTTTAGAAGTAATAAGGTCAATTTTACTAATGGAAACATTGTTGCTTTTTTAGAAGCAAGCAATTCCGACTTGCATTTAATGACATTGATGTTTTCTACCGACTATTTTATGCTGAATGGCAAGCCTGAAACAAAAAAAGGCTTGGGAATTGACCCGCGCAAAAGGGCATTGTTGAAATATGTCGTAAATAAAATAGGGACAATGGGAATTTTATCCGAGCAAGAAAAGGAAACCGAGTATAAAATAATGGAGCCAAAGGCTGACGAATGGTTGCTAAAATTGGACTTGCAAACTAATAATTGTCCTGTTGACGTAAGTGAAGCCCTCTCGAAAATGCCAAATGCAAAAAAGAGAGTTTTATTGTTTAAGGATAAAATTGCAGAATTTACTGGTAGCGACATTCAATTAATTATAGATAATTATTCAGATTATATAAATAGAAATATCAATCAAACAATAGCTGCAATCTTTCTTCTTGGTAATTGTTTCCAAAACGACATTTTGAAGAAAAAGTTTGAATATCTTATTGGAGCCGACAAACTGTTCTTTTATACTAACAATGACATTCATAAAATTCTGTCTGAGTATCCTAAAATTGACATTACCCGCTATGCAAGTGAAGAGGCAAGAATTAAGGAACGGGCTAAAGCAGAAGAACTAAAACTAGCTGAACAACGTGCCTTTGAAGACCGTCAGCGAAAAGAACGGGAAATGGCGGCTCAAAAAGCTGCCACTGAACAAAAAGCTGAAGAAAATCGAAAGGAAGCAAAAAAATTGTTTGACCGTGCGGTGGGACTGGAAAAAGAAGGAAAATTAGAAGACGCACGCATCAACACAGAAAGTGCGATTGCTTTAGAACTAACTAACAGAGAGTATAAACAGTTTCTTGATGACTTGAAAGATAAAATCAAGAATCTAAATGATAAAAATGAGCTGTACAAAAAATATTTAAGCAATGCCGATAAACTATTGAAGGATGGAGAATTGGAAAATGCACTGGAAGAATATGAAGCAGCAAAATTTGTATTTGATAATGCCGAAATACTTGCGAAGATTATTGAAGTAAAGAGACTAATTAAAAGCAGAGAATCGCAGAAAATACTTATAGAAAAGCTAATTTCTCAAACAAATGAATTAATCCAGAACAGAAATTTTGAATCTGCTAAAATTAAGATTAATGAGATTTTATCTGTCGACAGTTCAAATGTGGATGCAAAAAAACTGCTTTTAAAGATTAATGAAATACTTCAGAAAATTGAATTTCAATTTAAGACTCTAATTGAAGAGGCAGATACTAATCTGAGCGAATTGCATTTTGAATTCGCGATAAATAAATACAAAGAAGCATTAAGAATTTACCCAAATGACGACTATTGTTTAGGTCAATTGAAAGTGGCGGCAGAAAAAAAGTCAAGCTTAAAACCGCCGCCTCCACCACCTATCAAATCTCCTAAAACTAAGATTAATGGTATGATTCCACCACCACCTATACCTATAAAGGACAAACCATTGTCGAATGGATTATCCTCTAAAAAAGATGGCCCACCACCACCGCCAAGCATTGCTCCTAAATCAGGTAATAAGGTTAAGATTCCACCGCCACCACCACCTGTTCCAAAAAAGAATAAATGATAATTATTAAACACTTTAAATAATAACGTTATGGCAATAGATTTAAAAAAGGGAGGTAGTATTAACCTCAACAAAGAAAAACCCGGAATCAATAAAATTACCGTTGGCTTAGGATGGGATGTCAATGAAGGTGCATCTCAGTTTCAGTTTGACTGCGATGCTTCTGTCTTCGTATTAGGCGAAAATGGAAAATTGCTCTCAGATGAGTATTTTGTTTTTTACAACAATCCTAAAAGCCCTGATGGAGCTGTTATCCACAACGGCGATAACAGAACAGGAGCTGGTGAAGGCGATGACGAAACTATCAACATTGAGTTACCCAAACTCAATCCGAAGGTTTCACAAATAGTATTTGCTATTACTATTGACCAAGCAGAAGAACGCAAACAGGACTTTGGAATGGTTGCGAATTCTTTTGCAAGGGTTTACAACTCACAGACAGGTGAAGTACTTTGCCAATATCTTTTGGATGAAAAATTTCCTGGAACTAACGCTTTGATTATTGGAAGATTTTACAGAAGTGGCAGTGAGTGGATTTTTGAAGCATTTGACTTAGCATATCAAGACGGTCTTGGTGGTCTAGTAGAATATTATCAATAACTAAAAATTTGAGAAAATGGCAAGATTTAATTTATCAAAAAGCGGAGAGAGATTTAATCTTTCAAAAAGTGATGGCGGACTTGTAAATGTTCGCATTGGTTTGGGTTGGCAAGCAAACGAAGACCCAAATGGACCGAATTTCGACCTGGATGTATCTGCATTTATGATAGGAAACGGTTTCAAAATTCCAGATAATGGTTTTTTTGTTTTCTATGGAAGCGACAATAAGGGTACTGACAATGAAGGAAATTTGAGACCTCTTTCTCAAGATGGGGCTCTGTTTGGTGCAGTTGATGAGCGAGAAGGGGGGGATGACGATGAAGAGGGCGATACTGAAGATATGATTCTCAACTTAACAAAAGTGGACAATAGAGTAGAACAAATTATTATCGCTGTAACAATTTGCAAATATCCTCATGATGACAAACGTGATAGAAGAACGCTTGCTTTGAATTTTGGAATGGTGGAAGGGTGCTATTTGAGGATTGCAAACGAAAAAAATGGTGAAGAGATTATGCGCTATACCCTTTCTGAAAGTTTCAAAAATGAAGATGCTGTTGAATTTGGTCGTCTGTACCGTATTGGAAGTGAGTGGGAATTTGAAGCTCTCGGACGTGGTTCACAAGGTAGCTTATCTGCATTAATAGAACAGTATACCTAAAACACAATAAAACTATGGCAGAAAATAAATTTAATCTCTCCAAAGGAGAAGATAAAAAAGGTTTTAACTTATCGAAGAATTCGGAACCAAAGGCAAGTAAATTTAACCTTTCAAAAGAACAAGCTCCCGCATCTAATGCACATGGTAAAGAAGGTACTAAAAAATCTAAATGGTGGCTTTGGCTATTGCTTGCAGTTGTTGCGATTGTCGGAGTTGTTCTAATCGTTAAAAACTATTCTTATGATAAAACGGATAAGAATTTAACAACTAAAACAGAACAAGCAACTGCGAAAGCAAACGAAATCATTGCTGATGTGCAAAGTGGCAATGTGAATTATGAGGATGCCAAAGCTAAAGTTGCAGAAGCTCAAAATACAGTAGATGAGGCAAAAGCTAATGCAAAAACCGAAGAGGAAAAACAAGCAGTAGCAGCAGCTCAAACAAAAGTTGACGAGGCAGTAAAAACTGTGGAAGCGTCTAAGCCGACAACTCAACCTTTAGAAACTGATAAAACAGTAACACCTGAACAAGGAGAAGGAGTTGCTTCGACAACACCTGTTGAAACTTCAACACCTGTTCAGGCAACCAGCGAAAAGCCAGTTGCAAATACTTCAAATGATGCTAAATCGCCAACTAATAACCCGAATACAAATGCGACTTCAACGCCAGCATTATCTGTCCCAGAGGGAACCCTTGAACAGAAAGCAAAAGAAGTTATCAGGGGCAACTACGGTAACGGAGCAGACCGCAAAAGAGCATTGGGTAGTGAATATAATGCAATACAAAGTAAGGTTAATGAAATGTATCGCAACGGTGAGGTAAAATAAATATTGCAAAACAAAGGGGTATTGTATTTTCTAAAGATTCAGTACCCCCTTTTAAATATTTTAAGGAATGGCAGCAGCAATTATAAAAGTCTTAATCGGACTCTTCATTTGGATGGTCTTACCTCGTTTGATATACAATAAACGGAAATACAAAAAAAAATACAACACAATATTTTGTTACAATCGCTTGTAAGATTATCGGAATAGCATTAATAGTATTTGCGGTAATAGGATTAATCCAATCATTATTCGATTTATAAAATCTAACAATAAAAAACCAAAAAAATGAGCAAATTAAATGAACTTAAAAAATCAATTCTCGCCGATGGCGTAATTGATGAACAAGAAGTAAAACAATTACGTGAAGTTTTATATGCGGATGGCGTGATTGACAAAGAAGAAGCAGAATTTCTGTTTGATTTAAACGATTCTGTAAGCGGAAAAGAAAATCATCCAAGTTGGGAAACGCTTTTTGTTGATGCAATAACCAGTTTCTTATTAGAAGATGAAACATCTCCCGGTGTCGTTGATGAAGAAGAAGCAAAATGGCTTTTGGCAAAAATTCAAGGCGATGGAAAGTTGGACAACATTGAACTTACCTTATTAAAAAACCTAAAAGCAAAATCAACACAATTACCTCAATCATTATTAAATCTATTGAAATAAGATGGAACACAAGAAGCACTACACCGGACTTTCTAATGAGCAGATTCTCGAAAGCCGTAATAAATATGGAGAAAATATTTTAACTCCACCAGAGAGAGAACCTTTATGGAAACTTTTTTTAGAAAAGT
>LSQX01296427.1_pt1 | contig 12377 bp, 11 predicted proteins | sample 654561 | NCBI WGS metagenome assembly LSQX01 (sample SAMN04489861, study PRJNA283612) | anaerobic digester metagenome | isolation source: 4 biogas reactors fed with cattle manure at either 37C or 55C with and... | place: Denmark: Kongens Lyngby | collected 2014 | reverse complement strand
ACTGGAGTAGAGCATATGGGGTGGAACTAAACGAAGAACGCCGGCGGGAACCACTGCTCCGCAGTTTCGAAGAAAAACTAGTGTTTCTGAAAAACAAGGGCTTTACCCATGTATCCGACGAGAAGCCCCACGCAGAAAAGATGATCGGGATCTGCCGCGACTTCTCGGTAGCGGCCGCAGCGCTTTGCAGAGAGGCGGGAATTCCGGCTCGAGCCAGATGCGGTTTCGCCACGTACTTCGAGCCGGGAAAATGCATAGATCACTGGGTCTTGGAATACTGGAACGACGCGGAGCAGCGGTGGGTCGTGGTCGATGCCCAGCTGGATGAACTACAGCAGCGGACACTCAAGATCGGGTTCGATCCCCTCGATGTAGGTGAAGGCGATTTCATCAACGGACCTCGGGCCTGGCAGATGTGCCGGAGTGGAGAGGCAGACCCAGATCTGTTTGGGATCTTCGAATGGTGGGGTTGGGATTACCTGAACTGCAATCTCATCTTGGATGTAAACTCACTGCTGAAAATGCCTATGCAGCCGTGGGACGGCTGGCAGGGCTACAAAGACCTGCCCACAAGTGAATGGACCGCAGAGGACTTTGAGGTAATTGACAAGCTGGCAGCCTTAACACTCGAGGCGGACAAGAACTTCCAAGCCTTCTCTGAGTTTGTGCTGGGAAATGACAAGATCCGAGTGCCCGCTGATCTCAGCGAGGTTCATGTATACTAGAGAACGAACTGGAGCAGAGCGGGGCTTCCCCTAACCCACCTCGGACTGGGGAAGACCCCGCTGCGCAATTCTCGGATCACCCGCGGCTGAGCCGTTCCGCCCACCCAGTTAGGGTTATTTCCGAAGCGTGATGGCATGCCACGAAGCGATCCGGTTCGCCTTCCAGCTCCATCAGAACGGGCTCAGAAGTGCGGCATACTTTAGTGCTATAGGGACAGCGGGTATGGAAACTGCACCCTCCCGGCGGATTGGAAGGATCTGGGACAGCTCCCTCAAGGGGAAGTCGCTTTACCTTTCGCCGGGGATCAGGGATAGGCACAGCCATGAGCAGTGCCTCCGTGTAGGGATGCTTCGGTGTCAGATAAAGCGCTTCTGAACTAGCGATCTCCACTACCTTACCCAAATACATCACCATAACTCTGTCGCTGATATGCTCCACAACACTCAGATCGTGGGCAATGAACATATAGGTCAACCCCATCTGCTCCTGCAGATCCCTAAGCAAATTGATCACTTGCGCCTGCACAGAAACATCCAGTGCCGACACCGGTTCATCACAAACCACAAGGCGTGGGTTCAGCGCTAAAGCTCGGGCAATGCCGATACGCTGACGTTGACCCCCGCTGAACTCATGGGGATATAGATCCATGTGGTAAGCCTTGAGTCCGACCAATTCCAGCAGTTCAGCAACTCGTTCGGCTTGCGCCCTATGATCGCCAATTCTGTGCAAGCGCAGTGGTTCCGAGATAATGTCAAATACTGACATCCTTGGATCGAGCGACGAAAAAGGGTCCTGGAAGACGATCTGAATGTCCCGGCGCGTCTCTTTCAGTTCCTGCCGGTTTAGGCGGTTAAGAATGATCTGCTCGCCTGCGCGATTCCAATAGCTGATACTACCCTCGGTCGGTTCGATCAATCGCAGGACACAGCGAGCCATAGTTGTTTTTCCACACCCACTCTCTCCCACAACACCAAGCGTTTCTCGCTGCCGAACGAAGAAGCTGACGTCATCCACCGCCCGGATGTAGCCAGCAGGTCGCCGCAGTAGACCGCGCCGAATCGGGAAGTATTTCTTCAAACCGCAAATCTCTAGAAGCTTGCTTGTCATACTGCTACCACCTCATTCCCCTCGTACAGCCAGCATTTGCACTGATGGGCGGTACCAACCTGATACATGGGTGGCTCAGCTTGGGCGCAGATTTCCATGGCATAGGGGCACCGTGGTGCAAAGTAACAAACATCTTCGGGCAGTGTCAGCAAATTCGGAACTGCACCGCGGATGGGCGTAAGACGGCGCTTGTCGCCGATCGTAGGGATAGATTGCAGCAAACCGAGGGTATACGGGTGTTTGGGATTGTAGAATATGTCATCGGTCTGAGCGTGCTCGACAATCTTGCCAGTATACATCACATTTACCCTGTCAGCCATCTCCGCAATCACGCCCAAATCATGGGTTATCATAATGATAGATAAATCCAGCTGCGACTGCATCTCCTTCATCAAACGCAGGATCTGAGCCTCAATGGTAACGTCTAGCGCAGTTGTGGGTTCATCCGCAATCACAACCTCTGGCTCACAGGACAGAGCCATAGCGATCATCGCGCGCTGGCGCATCCCGCCGCTGAACTGGTGGGGATAATCGTCTATCCGCTTCTCTGGAGATGGAATGCCCACCTTCCCAAGGATCTCAATCGCCCTCTCCCGGGCCTGACGCCTCGTCAGCTTTTTGTGAAGCATAACTCCCTCGGCGATCTGGTCCCCAATACTGTAGACGGGAGTCAAAGCTGTCATCGGTTCCTGGAAGATCATGGCGATGTTATTTCCTCTGAGACTCCGCATCTGCCTGCCATTAGGATGCAGTTTTGCGATATCCGTCGTAGACCCATCACCGCTGCGGTACAGTATCTGGCCAGCGACGATGCGGCCAGGGGGTCGTACTAGGTTCATGATGGATAGGGCGGTCACACTCTTGCCGCAGCCGCTTTCACCCACTATCCCCACAGTTTCGCCGCGCCGCACCCCAAGGCTTATGCGATCCACTGCTCTCACAAGGCCATTGTCTGTTCGAAAATATGTTCTCAGATTTCTCACCTGCAGAATGTCATCGACTTCTTTCATCAGTACCTACCTCCCTCGTACTGCCGGCGGCTGCCCATGGGCCTAGAACCTATTGGAAGTGTAGGGATCAGCAGCATCTCGGAGCCCGTCACCCACGAAGTTGAATGCCAGTACCGCAATGACCACGAATACTCCGGGAAGAAGAAGCCAAGGGCGGAGTGCGATGGTCCGCATGTTCTGTGCTTGCTGAAGGAGTATTCCCCAGCTGATCGCAGGTGGCTTCAGGCCTATTCCCAGAAAGCTCAAAGATGTCTCTCCCAAAATCATTCCGGGAATAGTCAATGTCACCGTGACAAGGACGTAACTTAGGAAGTTAGGAATCAAGTGGCGGATGATTACCCACCAGTTTCCGGCCCCCATCGCGTACGCGGCCATGACAAAATCTGCCTCCCGCAGTGCAAGAAACTTACCCCGTACTACTCTTGCCACTCTAGTCCACGATAGCAGTGACAACACGATGGTGATGGCGAAGTATGTCTGCACAGGAGACCAGGAAGCAGGCACCGTCGCGCTCAGAGCCATCCAGAATGGGATTTGGGGGATGGACGCGAGGATTTCAATGATTCTCTGAATCACCAGGTCTGTTGTACCGCCTACTAGCCCTGAAAGTCCACCGATCAGCAAACCGAGGACTAAACTGAGGAACACTCCGATAAGGCCGATCGTCAGAGAAATACTAGTGCCTGCTACGATCCTCGAATACATGTCACGCCCTAAAGAGTCAGTTCCAAGCAAAAAGAGAGGAGCTCCATCAGCTGTGCCAAACAGATGCAAGTCTGACTCGAAAACCCCTAAAATGCGATACTTGTCACCTCGGACGAACAGACTAAGGCTGTGCCGCTTCTCGTGATCGATCTCGTAGACGCGCTCCCAGGTATCAGGGTCTATCCTAGATTTCAAACCATATACAAAGGGACGAAAATGGAAGTTTCCCTCGTGGTCGATAAACCTCGGCAGAGTCGGCGGAGCATATACATAGCTGGAGTTCCTTTTCGCGGGATCGCTTGTAGCAACAAAGCCGTTGAAGACGGCTACCGCATAAAACAGGCATAGTACCACTAATCCCGCCACCGCCAGTTTGTGTTTGCGAAAACGTCTGAACATCAGCTGCCCTTGAGAAGACGATTTTGGCTTGACGTCCTCCCAGTCTATCGTCAACGAATGCTTCGTCTGCGTAGTGGGTAAAGATTGGTCTGTGTTCATAATCATCCCTCTCTGTCGAATCGAATACGAGGATCAATCCAGGCAAGGAGAATATCCGACAATAAGGTGCCGATCACAGTTAGGGCGCTGAGGATGAAAATGAAACTTCCTGCCAAGTACATATCCTGAGTCAACAAAGACTGATACAGCAGCGGTCCGGTTGTTGGCAGGTTTAAGACAATCGCAACAATAGCTTCACCTGAGATAATCTGGGGCAGCGTCCAACCAATCACGCTGATGATCGGGTTCACTGCCACCCTAGCAGCATGTCTTACAATTACCACGATCTCCGAAAGGCCCTTTGCCCGCGCTGTTTGAACGTAGTCCTTGCCTAACTCGTCCAGCATTACGCCGCGCATCGTTCTGATCAAGCTGGCAGTACCAGAGGTCCCAATCACGATAATCGGAACCCACAAATGGTTGAGCAGATCCCGGAACTTCGCCATCGACCAGGCAGCGTCACGAAACTCTGGGGAGAACATGCCTCCAATGCTCACTCCGAAGTAACGATAAAACACATACATCAGTACCAGTGCCAGTAAGAAGTTGGGTACAGCCAAGCCCAAGAAACCTGCGGTAGTGAATATGTAGTCAGCCCACGAATATTGCCGCACCGCCGAGTAGATCCCAATTGGGATCGCAGCCAAATAGGTAAAAACCAAAGTTGTAACCGACACGCCTATCGTAAAGGGCAGCCGTTCCGCCAATAGCTCTCTAACGGGGCGATTCCAATTCCAAGACTGACCGAAATCTCCATAGCGGACAATTCTCCATATCCAGTTCAGGTATCGGACGTGAGCGGGCTGATCAAGCGCGTACCGCTTTTGCAGCGCGAGGATCTGTTCTTCCGAGACGACAGCCCCCTGAGCTTCTAGTTGGGCCACGTATGAAGTCAAGTAATCACCGGGCGGCAGATCGATTACAGCGAAAGCGATAACGGAAATCAGAAACAGGGTTGGTATCATCAGTAGAGTCCGCCTGAGAATGTATGTAAACATAGCAACCCTCCTTGCAATCCTTTGACAGCAGTCTCACCCCTGCTCCACTACTCAATCGAATATCTGTGTGAGAACCTCCGCAACACCGAGGCTGGAATCCGATGCAGATATGATTCCGCCCTGCTGTCGGACGACTGTTTTTACTTCCGCGTCAGCATTGTTTGTCGTGGCCGGAAAGAAAGCTTTGAGCATTTCTACGTCATTTTGGGAGTCCCCCATCACCAGCACCGCCTGCGTCGGCACCTCAAGATGCTCGATCAGAGCTGCTAGAGCTTTGTCTTTTCCTGCGAGCCTGGATCGCAGGGCGATCCATCGTCCGTTTCGTACAGCGTGCAATGAGCTATCATCAAGGTGGTTATGTAGTTCCACAAGGATACGCCGAGCTGTGAGGCTGTCAGAACAGCGCAGCTCCACAAATCCGCGCTTTTCTTGTGCTGCCGGCTCATTGATGGAGAAAGCAAACTGAGGCGCGCTTTCGCTCAGCTGAGAGGCAATCGCCCTGGCCGGCTCAAGCAGTGCTTTTTCAGTATTGTACAGCTCGGTATTCCTCTCAATCCACGGCGTATACTCCGCCTGATCTAGTGCGTAAATATCGCGTTCCTCGCAGATCAGGTATTGAGGAACGCCAGTTGATGCACCAAGACCATTGTCTGCGAGAATCTCAACGGCAGCCTCGAACGGTCTCCCAGTCACGAGAACCACTGTAACGCCGCGCAGCCCAAGTTTGTGCAGGTGATCGATCGTTTGGGAAGCAACTTTACTGTGCTGATCAATTAATGTTCCATCGAGGTCTAGTGCTACAACACGAATTGGCTCCATGGGATCTGCGCTCCTTAAGAATCTCCTAGCAGGTAGGGAGAGGGCCTCGGAGTTCCTCTCCCCACCATACTCACACACGCCGACTACCGATCGAAGTAGAACTGTTCGGGGTTCACCGACATCGTCCAGTGCGTATCCCAGCACCACAGGCCGTCCTCAGGCACATTCCGCAGATCCTTGTTTACAATCACCGCGTGCGGAGCCATGCCTACGGTTCCAATCACCCAGAGATTCTCAGCCTGAGAGGCGAGGATGTCCTTTGTAATTCTGATGTGCTCAGCTTCATCGACAGTGCTGATGCTAGCCTGATACAGCTCCCACAACCTCTGAGCCTCTGCGGGGATTTCTTGATCGATGGCCTGTCCCTTCAACCAGACGTCCGCAAATTTCGGCCAGGGCAGGTTACCACCGGGTCCAATATACGGGATGGCCGAAGGGAACGTTACGTCTGTTGCCCGGTCACCGTTAGCGATTGAGGCTTCTAGAAGGTTTCCATTGAATCTAGTCGTAAACAGGGAACCTGAGATTTCCCGGTTATTCACCTTGAGGCCAAGCTCTCGCCAGTATTCAGTCACAAGCTGAACAATGTCCTGTTTCAACGGATTCTCGGCAGTGGTGTACTCGATGGTAAATGTAAACTCACTGCCATCTGGATAGTCGCGCCACCCATCACCGTTGCGGTCAATTAGGCCGATCCCATCGAGCAATCGCTTTGCCTCGTCCGGATCGTACTCAACATAAGCATTGGCGAATTCCGGTTCGTAGTAGCGGCTGGACGGCACAACGGTATACTGTCTGACTTGCGCGTTGCCAAAATACAGCAGTTCGTTGATCTCTTGACGATTAATGCCAAGCGATGCCGCCCTGCGGAAGTCTGCTTCTCGGAAAACCTCTCTCAGTTTCGTGTTGTCATGAGTCAGATTGAAGAAGAAAATGACCTCGGAACCCATACCCGAATCCCAGAGTATTGTCCGGTAGTCCCCTTCTTCCTCATGCTGTTTGTACAGTGGATAGTTGGAGATATCAGTGGCAAAACCGTCAAAGTCTATTTCACCGCTGATCATCTTACCAGTTGCGACTTCGGCATCGCTCACTATGTCAACAACGACCCGATCGATATAGGGCAGCTGGTTCCCGGCACTATCAACTTTCCAGTAATACGGATTTCTCTCGAAAACGCGATGAGTCGAGGTAATCGTAACGGGGACAAAAGGTGTCAGTACTGGTACACCCGGTACCATGGATACTGCCGTATAGCCGTCCAACTGCTTTAGGAACAGTTGACGCCAGCTGTCAAACCCCGCCGCCTTAGCCCTAGCGTCAAGCTCTTCGAGGGGAGTATAGTTCGGATGGAAGTCTTTCATGTAGTGTTTGGGCAAGAAAAACCGGTCACGCATCGGTGCCTTGGAAAGCGGCATTCTTAGAAACAGCGGCTGAGGCTCCTTGAAGCTAAACACCACTGTGTAATCGTCTATTTTCGATACCTTGACTACTTCGCCGCCGGACTGCCAGTAAGACGGGATCGCTGGAACAAGCTCGGAATTGTTCAAGTAATCCTCATACCAGAACATGACGTCATCGGCTGTAAACGGATGGCCGTCAGACCAGCGGACACCCCGGCGCAGGTGGAAGGTATAGGTTGTCTTATCTTCCGATTCCTCTATCGCTTCTACAAAATGCGGTACCACTCCACTGCCGTCTGGAAGCGGATTGACAAATCCGTTGTAGGAGTCTCCCACAAATGCAACACCCAACGGGCGATCCGCATACATGGTCAACAAACGGATGGTTCCCCCGTATTTTCCAATACTCTCCACAGGTTCAACCACATACGGATTTTCCGGAAGTCTTTCCTCAACGGGAGGCAAGAGGCCTTGTTCCACCCGTTCGCGCAGCATCGGTGATTCATTGTACGTCCCCGCCCACGCTGTCGGGACAAGCACAAAGAGACTTACCATCAACATGCAAACAAGCACTCGTGATTTCATGTACGGACCTCCTTGATTGACTTCGACTCTTGCACGTACACAACAAGCTGCAGCGGTTAGTTGCTGTTTGATTGATCGAAACCGTTGTTTTGCCTTTCATCCCCCTTTCCGCATCGAGTAATACAGCTGGAATAAAGCCGACCGGTAATGCCTGGCAAGCAGACGTCGCTACAGGAGTCGTTCTATAAACTCTTTCCCAGCGAGAATGTCTTTGATCTGCTGCTCCCCTTTGATCTCCCTTTCGATTGTTAAGGCTCCAGAGTAGTTCAGTTGCTTCAACTTAGCAATGAGCGCGGGAAAGTCTACTCGCCCCTGTCCGATCGGCTTTTCTTGTCCCAATTTTCGTCCGTCTGTGGGATACTCCCCGTCCTTGAGGTGTACTCCCCGGACGTATTCTCCTAAGATATCGAGAGCATCTACCGGGTTACCTTTCCCATAGAGCAGCAGATTCGCTGGATCAAGATTGACTCCCAGATTATCCAGTCCTACGTCCTGAATCGTTCTCTTCAAGGTGATTGGAGTTTCCTGACCGGTCTCAAACAGGAAAAACTGACCGTTTTGCTGGCAGTGCCTGGCTACGTGGCGAACGGCCTGCACTACGCCTATGTAGTCTGCGTCCAGCGGATTTTCGGGTATAAAACCAACATGAGTGATAAAATCAGACACCCTGATTTTTCTGCCGAAATCCGACCCAAGCAGCAAGAACTCCATGCGGTAGGCGCGACACCAAGCTGGAACAAGCCCTAACGAACTCGGTCCTTCATAGAAATCCCAGACNNCACCAGGACCAGGCCACCCGCACCACAAGGCAGTTATCTCAACTTCGTGTCTTTGCTGCGCAGCAAGAACTGCTTCTGCCATCTCATCAGTAAACAGCTCCCTATTGCTCGTCGACAGCTGACAGGTAGAGAATCCGTGCTCTCTGAGACGGGCGAATTGCTGATCAATGTCTCTCGTCAGCTTCACAAAGACTCCTAGACGCATCTCCTTCATTTCGTGATACCTCCATTTGAGATCCGACCAACTAGCGCACCGGAACAGTCCTACCCGCGGCCGCAGACTCGAGTTCGCAGTGAAGAACCCTAATGCTATCCAGTGTGCTTTCTGGCAGTGCTAACTCGGGCTGTTTGCCCGTTCGGACGCATTCGATAAAATAGCGGAGCTCATTGAAATATCCGTTGGAAGGACCGGGTGTGGTACGCAGAGGCAACTCAGTGGTAACCCGAACTGGCTCTTTTCCCAGCTCGTAGCATGTTAGGATGCGGTCTTTGTATTCCAAGGCGGCGCGCTCAAAGACAGCCCGGAAGCTCATACCAAAGGGAAGCGGTGCCTCAAACCAACCTGCTTCGGCCTGCACTGCAAACTTGTCGAATCGATACTGGGTGCTGATATAGGTTATATTGTCACCGTCCTCTTTTCTGTGGCTGATCACCGCATCGGGAACGCCGAGCATATGGACGATGAAATCAACGTCGTGAATGTGGAGGTCCAGAGGCACCCTCCCGCTCCTTTTCTCGTCCATCATCCAGTTCTGCCAACTCCGCCGGGGCCTCGATCCTATTCGAGAAAAGGACACTTGCAGCAGTTCCCCGAATGTCTTTTCATCATAGGCTTTCTTCAGATACTGATACTCTGGCCAAAACCGGATTACATGAGCAATCATCAGCAGTACGCCATTGCTTCTCGCCGCTGATACCATCGCTTCAGCTTCTCCCATGGTCAGCGCCATGGGTTTTTCACACAAAACGTGAATACCTCGTTCCATGGCCGCGATGCTGCATTCGGCATGGAGATAGGTTGGGGTGCACACGTCAACGATATCCACCTGCTCATTTGCGAGCATTTCATGGATATCACGGTAAAGCATCGTCTTGCCGTCATCAGCGTTGGCCCTGGCGGCCCCCTCGACATCTACGACAGCCACCACTTGCACGTCATCCATGCTGCGCAGTAGACTTAGGTGAATCTTACCCATACCGCCCGCGCCAACCAAGGCAACCTTCATCAAACATCCTGCTCCTTTCTCTGCAACAATCGCTTCACACTCTCAGGAGTTTGGTTTCGCAGATATTATATGCTATCTGAAATTCTGTGTCAAGGATTTGCGAAACGAAATTTCCTATCGTTTCAAACATAGCGGAACAAGGGACCGTCATTGGGGTCTGCCTAATGATTAGTTAAGCCTGAGCAGGAACAAAGCTGTGAAGGATAATAAGCAAACGCAAAAACTTCTTGAGTTTAGTGTTGGGGTATACTATAATGGAGAAACAAGGAAGAAACTTTGTTTCAAGACGGGTGGAGATATGAGTTTCTTTTCGCGAGTGTCGCAAGTATACGATACACTTACTCCTAAAGAGAAGGTCCTTGCCGACTACATTACTGCGCATCCGAATGACGTTATGCACATGAACATCCGAGAGCTCGGCTTAGCGGCCAATGTATCTCCAAGTACAGTGGTACGTTTTGCCAGATCCATGGGCTATGATAAGTATGGGCAGATGCTTATCAGTATTGCTCGCGACCAGCAGTCTGGATCCCAGTCACTGGACTTGACGGCGGGTCACCTACCCATCGATGTACTGGCACGACATCTATGTGCTACCATCCAGAAGGCAGTGGTGGAGACACTGTCCATGCTGCAGGCCTCTACCGCACTGCAGACCGCTGCAGAGTGGTTGATTGACGCGAAAACAATCTACCTATACGGCGTCGGCGCTTCTGGCGTCGAGGCCAGCGGTTTCCTTCACAAAATGATTGCAATTGATAAGCCATGCAAGTATTACAGCGATCCGTACCTGAGCCGCCTCAGTTCTACGCACATTTCTTCTTCAGATGTTGCCATCGGCATTTCATATTCGGGCAGAAACCAAGCAGTGCTTACAGCAATCGAGGAGGCCAAGAAGAAGAGCGCCAAGACCATCGGTGTAACTAGGGTCAACAGTCAGTTGGCGCGTTCTGTCGACCTTCGTCTTTATCTACCCATCGTAGATGATGATATCTGTAAAGGTGTACAGGTGTCGCGCTACGCTCAGTCCATGGTACTTGATACCTTGTTCCTGGCTATGACGAGTCAAAGACGGTAGTTCCATCGAATAAAAAACCCTCCCAATCAGGGAGGGTCGGTCTCAATAGGAGCGATCGCAGACAGTGGGTGTTACTGCTTCAGGTACCGCTCGTACGCGGCCTGGTACACCTCCATGTACCGCTTGAGACCCATTCTCTCCAAAGTGCTGACATAGCGATCCCATTCATCTAACGAAACATTGCCAGTAAGGAAGGCAGCACGCATTTCCGTGACGTAGCTGTCAACGTCTGCTCCGACAGAGGCCATGACATCCATCTCTTCCACGGTAAAGCTGAACTGCGGCCAAATCACCTCTGGGAAGTACGGTGCTACCTGTTCAGCTGCGGCGATGGAGTCTGGCTGGCCTTCTGAACCCTTGAAGAACGCCTGCTTCACAATTGCCGGATAGGCTGCGTTGCGGTAAGGCACATAGCTGCTCACAGCATCGGCAAAGCTTAAGCCCTTGGGGTTGTTGTAGATCAAGTCCGTATAGTCCACGCTGCCGTCCTCAAGCTCCACATAGGTGATGCCCTCAATTCCCATGAAGAACAGCTTCGCCCCTTCGTCACTGTAGAAGTGGTCCACCCAGCGCACGGTTGCTTCGGGATACGGGTTCTTGTCAGTGATGACAAATGCTCCGATAGTCACAAGCGGCGAATTGACGTACGTGTACAGCTTATCCCCAAATGGACCTTCAAGGGCAGGAGCGCCCACATACCCCTCAGTACCGTAACCAGTTCTCGGATTTGTGGTGATCATTGCTCCCAAGAGGCCATCCTGAGCCCGCGCTGTGATCTCAGCAGAGGAAAGTGTGTAGATGTCCTGGGTGATGAGGCCCTCTTGGTAGAGCCTGTTGAGGTACTGGAGAAAGGCTTTGTACTCTTCCGAGGTTGGAATAAAGCGCAGCTCGCCGGTTTTCGGGTCGACGTCCACGTGCTGGTGCAGCATTCCCCGGTTACCTAAGCCAAAGGCACCGCGCAGCGTGTCGAAGATGTAGCTGTCATTGCTGACCAGAATGGGGATTTCATCATTAATACCGTTCCCATTCGGATCGCCGTACTTGACACCCTTGAGGTATTCGTACAGATCCTCCAGGGTTTCCAGCTTTTCAATGCCTAGCGCGTCCATGTATTCCTTCTTAATCCACAGTTTCCGCGCCGCAAGGACCGATGTGAACTCTGGGTCATAGATCTGCGGGAAAGAGTAGATGTTCCCGTCCGGCATGGTTAATCCTCTTCTGATGTCTGGGTTCTCATCGAGGATCTTCTTCAGGTTGGGAGCGTACTCGTCAATCAGGTCATTTAGCGGAATGAATATACCCTGCGAACCATACAGCATCAGATCTTGCTCTGTAAATCTTGCACTGTGGAACGCATCTGGATACTCCCCGCTGACGATCAAGAGATTGCGCTTCTCAGTGAGCACATTGAGGGGAATCATGGTCCACTCGACTTCAATACCG
>LSQX01157750.1_pt2 | contig 12378 bp, 10 predicted proteins | sample 654561 | NCBI WGS metagenome assembly LSQX01 (sample SAMN04489861, study PRJNA283612) | anaerobic digester metagenome | isolation source: 4 biogas reactors fed with cattle manure at either 37C or 55C with and... | place: Denmark: Kongens Lyngby | collected 2014 | reverse complement strand
CCCGGCTCGCCGATGGATGCCTATTTCCTCAGCCGCGTCGTGGAGCACAAGGTCAAGAAGACCGAAGTGCGCTCCACCGTCATCGGCTACACCCAGCGCGGCAGCCAGCCCACCGCCCGTGACGCCGCNNACGGCAAGGTGTTCCACATGGACATTGAAAGCGCCCTGCAGATCAAGCCCAGCTTCAACCGCAGGATGTTCAACATGGTCAACGCGCTGTAACCAAAAACGTTTCCCATATACCCCGCCATGCAAAATGGCGGGTTTTTTTGATGGAATAGAAAATCCGCGTCAAAAACAGGTATAATACAGTAGATGGATCTACCGCGCCTGGCTCCTGCTGCGAATGAGGAGGGAACCGTATGATCATTAAAGGTTCATGGATTACGCTGAGGCCCTATACCCTTGAATACTGCCATGAGTTCTACAGAGAGTACGCGGCAGACCCCGCCATGTGGGAGCAGGGCTACAGCTATGACAAGAAAAGCGTGAATCTCTACTATCAAAGCAAGGTGCTGGATGAGAGCAGGCGATTCTTCGCCATCTGCCTGGATGAGAAGATCATCGGAGAAATTCAGCTGAAGTATATCGATTTTGACAAGGGATGCGCCACGCTGAGCCTTCACTTTTCAAGTGACGCCTATAAAAACCGCGGATACGGCACGGAAGCCATCGGCCTGATGACAGAGTACGCTTTTCATACGCTTGGCCTGCGCACGGTTTACGCCGATTGCGTTCACAGGAATACGCGCAGCCAGCATGTGCTGGAGAAAAGCGGCTTTGTCTTCTCCCATGAGGATGAGCTGCTGCGGTACTATTCATTATCAAATCATATCACGGAGGATACCATATGATACGCCCGGCCCATGAAGAGGATATGGACAGCATCCTGGCCGTCTATGAGACCGCCAGGCACCGGATGGCGCAAAACGGCAATCCCTTCCAATGGGGCACCAACTACCCCGAACGCCGGATGCTGCTGGAGGACATTGCCCTGCGGCAGCTGTTTGTTGAGGAAGAAGACGGCCGGATCTGCGCTGTCTTCATGTTCCGCGTCGGGGAAGACCCCACCTATGCCCTCATTAAGAACGGCGCGTGGAAAAATGACGAACCCTATGGCACCATCCACCGCGTCGCGTCTGACGGGCAGACACGAGGCGCGTTTTCCAGGTGCCTCAGTTTTTGCCAAGGTCTCATCGGCAATCTTCGCATAGATACCCACGCGGACAACCTGATCATGCGCCGCCTGATCGAAAAGCACGGGTTTGAATACTGCGGCGTCATCTTCACGGAGGACGGATCACCCCGCCTGGCTTACCAGTACACAGGATAGCCAATCCGCGCATTGCCCATAAAGCAATGCGTTTAACGAAGGCCTGTTTTTAAGTATCAATTTACAGAAACGCCACCGCGCCGACAAACTCCGTCAGCAGTTCGGTTTCATCCGCCGTAGGCGCGTCTCCCGCCATCAGCAGCTCAAAACCGACACGCACGCCCTGATAGAAGGTGAGGAAGATCAGCGATCCGGCTTCCACCACGCTGATATAGTTTCTGTCGCCGATGGTCAGGGCTTCGCCGCCATAGGCCGCCTGCACGCTTTCCAGCATCTCATCGTCCAGATCACCGACGATGGCGCTGAACCCGTCGGCGACCACGAAGGCAAGCAGGTTGGCGCTGGTCTCAGGCTCGACCGCCAGCAGGCTGATCCTGTTGTCGATCAGGTAGTTCAGCGTCGCCAGGGGATCCGCCATCATGGCGTAATCCATCATCTGCTGCATGATATCCTGCGTCAGTCCGATCCATCCAAAGGGAACCTGCAACTGGATGGTGACATCCAGGGAGGTGATGGTGAACACCCCATCCTTGATGATCACCGTATCAAAGGGTTCAGGAAAGCGGGAGGAACCCCGCGCGCCCATAAAATCCTGCCGGGTCTCCACAGGGAAGCGCTCGCCGACACCGGCGGATCCCGCTTCCGGCAGCGCCTGCGCCAACGCGGGAACAGTCAGGCCAAAGGCCACGATCATGGCCAGAAGCAATGCAGTCAGTCTCTTCATGTCCGTATCTCCTTTATATAGTCTATCGGGTCTATTCTCCCGTTGGGAGCGTGAGTGTGATCCGCTCAGCCGATCGGCCCAGCAGGCGGTTTTCATCCATATCGATCACGCTGATATAGAAGCTTATCTCCTTCGCCTGGGGCTCGATGGTGGGAATGTAATCAAACAGCCTGGCGTAAGCCGCGCTGCCCGGGAATACCTCAGCGTACAAGGGGATGTTCTCGCCATAGCTCTCGCCGTCCACCCTTGTATGGCCGAAGGTATCGACCCTGACCGCGGTTTTGCCGCTGTTTTCTATATAGAAAGTCCTGCCTGCCGGATCGCTTGACAGGCGCACGGCACGGACACCGTATCCTGTGAAGATCTCCTCCCCCGCCTGATCCAGCGGCTGCTCAAAGCCCTCCAGGCCGGGCAGGGTCAGCGTGACATAATCGGTCAGGCGGCGCACAGCGTCCCGGCCCGCGCGGCCAAGACGCGCGGCGCTGTCAAGCGCGAAACGCAGGGTAATGTCACGCACCTGCCGGATGCCAAGCGTTTCCAGGTTCTCGATCATGTCCATCATCCCCTGAAACTCGGCATACTCAGGCGGCAGCACCACGCGCTTCATATCGACGCGCGCCGTCGCGTACAGCACGCTGCCGGGCTGCACCCGCTCGGGCATGGTCAGCCCGGCCATGATCCCGTTGACCGCGCTTTTCTCCAGCTGCACCAAATCAAAGACCTTGGAACGGTTGGTGATCTTCAGCGGCACTTCCAGCTGCGTTCCATCGGTCGATGGCAGGCCCGCCTGCTCAATGGTGATCCCTTCGCCTTCCCAGAGAAGGCGGGGTTCAAAGGCCGGGCCTTCCGCCGGCTGTGCAAGGGAAGGCAATGAAAAATCGGTCTGTACGCGCACTTCCCCCATGCTGACCCAGTTGCCCATCCTGGCGGCGAGCCTCATGAACTCCTGGGATAACCCTGTCATATTCAGGGCGGTCCAGCCCAGAGAGTTGACAACGTCATCATTGACAAGCAGCCCGAACCGTATATCCCGTGCCCGCGCGGAACCGACGGGGAGATCAAAAGACATCAGCGCGCTGTCCCCCGCGGGAATGGATGCCGACCCCGAGCTGTTCATCATGACACCGTCGGCGCTCGCCCATTCCAGGGAGACACCGGCCTCCTGCGCAAGGCTGCTCTGGAGCATCAGGTATACCTTCAGCGATGCCGGCGTTTCCGGCGTCTGCTCGATGCCCATCAAAGTGACGTCAATGCCCATGTGCTCCCCAATGAACCGCGCGCTGCCGCCCTGCGCGTAGTTGACCTTATACAAGGGCTTTTCCGCTGCCGGCGGGTTCTGCGGCGGATCCGCCTTGAGCGGCATCAGCTCGGAAGAATAGACATAGCCCTGGGTATCGATGATGGACATCAGCACGAAGTAGTCATAGAGCGTTTCATCGATCGGGGCATAGCTCACCTTTAGGCCGCCCTTGGCGCTGTAAGTGGTCACGATGGGCATGCTGGCCGACGACCAATCGCCATAGGGCAGCAGCGCCCCCGCCTCATCGCGGGCCAGATAGGAACTCCCGTGGAAAAGATGGATCAGGCTCCACTGGCTTAAGTCCACATCCTGCTTGCCCATCAGGCTGTCCGGAGCGCTGTCACGGATAGCGCCCGTCAGGCTGGCTTCCTCATGTTCCTTGTCGATCTGCACCAGCAGATTGCCGCCGGCGGAGAAGCTCTCCCCCTCCGTTTCAGACCCCGACAGCACAACGGGAATATGATAATACGCGATCCCGCCGATGTTTTCTTTTTCCATCAGGTGGGGAACGATCCGATTGGCGCCGTTCTCATCCTCAATGTACACGATCTTCCCGCCGAAGTTGGGGCGCAGGCGGCCATCCGCGTCCAGCGTGACATCCCCCGACATGAAGGTCAGCATATACTCTTCGCCTCGCAGGCGGGCCAGGATGTAGTATTCCGCCCTGTCGTAGTTGTTGATCTGCTCGGGCGAAAGCTGGATGAAGTATTCGCCGGTCTGCTCATCAAGGGTCACCGCTGGCTCGTCCGCGCCCGTCCAGCTCGACAGGCTGTCCGCCAGCAGGATCCGCGCAAAGCTCTCCATGAAACGCTTGTAAGCGGGCGCGATGTCAAACGCCTTGTACAGCTCGCCCCAGACGGTCTTGAACATGTCCTTGTTGCGCAGCGGAAAGTAAAGCGACACACCGTTGGTGCGGGGCGCGTTGGAGCGGTTGTACAGCACCATGTCCCCGATCGCCCGGTCCAGCTCACCGGCCCGCTCGGGGTAAAGCGCCTCCATATTCATCGAAAAATCAAGCAAATCGATCAGGTCATAGGCGTTGGTGGTGGTCGTCCGGCCGTAATCCTTGGTTTTATCACGGCTGCGGGCGATATCAGAATAGATGCCGGCCTGCAGCCCCAGGTCGAGGTTTGAAAACAGCCCGTCCAGCTTCTCCTGCACGGGGGCCGCCTGTCCCAGATCAGTCAGCGACAGTGTCACAGGCATCTGGAACTCCGGGTTCTTTTTAGAGAGAGCTTCATAGTAGGCGTAGGTATGGTCAATGATGGCGCGGCCCGCCTCAGTTCCTGTAAGACCGGAGGACGACAGGCTCTTCAAAAAAGCGTAATCAAAGCCATATCCCGGCAGCGCTTCCTGCGAAGCGATCATGTACCTCGCGTAGGGAGACAGCAGCGCCGCGACTTCCAGGGATGCCATCAGGCAGGCGTCAAAGGCCAGCCACTCCAGCTTGCTGTCATCCTTGAAGGCGCTTTGCTCAAGCGCCTCGCGCAGCTCAGGCAGGGTGAGTCCGTCGCCCTTGTAGGCCGTGTCCATGCCAAAGCCCACCATCGGCCCGCCGCCATGGTCCCAGAGGATGAGGCCATAGGACTCTGCCGGATAGTTTTCGCGGGCAAAGTCCAGAAAACGGGTCAGCGCCGCCGGCTCGCCCATGCTGCCTTTTTCCCAGGCTTGCACAGGCTTTGGGTTCAATCCTTCAATTTTATATACGCTGAGCCGGTCAGCCGGGATGGCGCCGCTCTGCCACTTGTTCGTTCCGCCCGTCATCACCAGAACATTCAGCCTGTCCTTGTCGGGCTTTGCCTTGAGCATCTCCCTGATGTCAGACGTACCCATCCCGCCGTCGGATTCCAGATCCGATCCGATGATATAGACCATGATGGTCTGGGTTTGGAAGCCTTCCTGATCAGCGGGGAGCGCCCGGGCAGCCGGGGACAAAACCGGGAAGATCAAGAGCGCCATCAACAGAATCGTCAATGCCTTTTTCATACATGTATTCCTTATAGCGATACATCGCGGGTGCGGTTCATCTTCGGTCGGCAGAGTTGAACACTTGGCGTCAGGACGCGGGCCTGCCCGCTGCGTGAAGCTTGATTACACCAATAGTCTACCCTGTTGATCGGCCTTTGAACATAAGCCTTGTGTTACAAAATCTTTACAAATCCGCTCACACGCTGTATCCTATGCAGGCATAAAGCACGATCGGGAGGCTTTCTCCCCCGACACGCCAAGGAGGATGAATGCAAAACCCTATGCCCCGGCCGGAGGATGACTGGGGAGGACAGGATTTTTTTCAGGCCGATCCGGGCAGCCGCCCGCCCCAGGCCCCGCCCTATCAGCAGGCAGGGGGGCCGGATTTCTTTACCCCGGCCCAGCCTATGGGCGCGTCCGGCGGCAAGCCGCCCTCCATGCCCCCCGCCTATGAGGGGCCTATTATGGCGCCGGCGCAGCCCCAGAACCCTTTTGACCAGTTTCCCCCCTATCCCCTGACCTCCGGACCGTCCGGCCCCAGGGTGCCGTCGGGCAGCCCCCCTCCGCCCGGTCAGGGCGTGCCTGACCGCGTGCCTTACCAGGCCCCCCCGCGCCAGCGCAGCCTGATGGTCTATCTGTATATCGGTCTGGGCATCCTGGTCACCATCCTGGGCGTAATGGGCATCACGCAGCTTGTCAACAATCAGGAAGCGCGCACGGCCATCGTCACCATCAAGGAGCAGGGCAGCACTTTCCCGGGGAGTGCTGTCATCGTACGGGACGAAGCGGTGTTCTCGCAGGAAGGCGTGTCAGACATTGTCTATATCGCCGAGGAAAACGCGGTGGTTTCACGGGGAGACCCGGTCTGCACCGTATACGCCACAGGCTTTTCAAACCGCGAGTTCACCCAGCTGGGCGCCTACCGCAAGCAGATCAAGGATTACCTGACGCTGCTGCGCGCTCAGTCGGATACCCCGGATACCAAGCTGCAGCTGCTTGAAAGCACCATATTCAGCCGCGCGGTGGAGACCCGCGCGCTCATACAGGGCATGCAGGGAAGCCTCCTCAGCCAGGAGCGGCTGCTCATCGAGGCGGTCACCGCCCGCTATGATTACCTGCGGCAAAAATACCCCGATGACACCAAGCTGACCCGCCTGTATGATAATGAAAGAAACCAGATGCAGCGCATCGACACCTGGACCAAGCAGTATACGGCAGGTGATAACGGCATCGTCAGCTTCTATACCGATGGCTTTGAAACCGCGCTGAACATGAGCACATTTGAAAACTACAGCCCGCAGGAAGTCCGCGCCATCTACAGCGACCGCGTCCCCGTCGGATTTGCGCGCAAAAGCGATGTAACGGATGTATACCGCCTGGTGCGCCCCTATGAATGGTCTGTGCTGATGCTGGCCGACAACCAGTCCTGGAACCCGGCCATCGGCGAAGTCTACCAGATCATGATCGAGAGCTTTGACAACACCACCGTGCCCGGCGAAGTGACGGGCGTGACCCGCTCGGGCGGTGACCTGCTGGTCCGCCTGAAGGTAAGCTCCTCCGTAGCGCCGGTGCTCAATATCCGCACCTGCCGCGTACAGCTGTCCACCTCCATCATCACCTATGCTGTACCCAACTCCGCCATCGTCTCAAAGGATGGCATCATGGGCGTTGTGGTGCAGTTCAGGGAGGGCATGTTCATCGTGCCTGTCAACATCGTATCCCAGGACGCGACGCAGACCTATGTGATCCCGCTGAATCCGGGCCACCTCTATGAAGGGCTGAGCGTTCAGCTCGATCCCCAAAAACAAGCCAGACAGCAGCAGCAGTAACCTGCCAGCCGCTGGAGGCAGAGGGGTCAATGAGCGAAGTATGCCATATTTAACCCTGGTGTAAACTTGCAATCCTTTTGTATTCACCGTATAATATCTCACATGAACTTGCTATAGCCCGCTTGGCGGCTTCAAGGGCTCGGTTAGGAGGACATTCATGGATTTTCGCTCTGTATTCGATCAGGTAAAATCGGCTTTTGTCATCGGGAAGGGCAACACCTTTCTGCACGGCGGCCAGCCTGAGCGGCAGCAGACCCAGGATTATTATGAACCCCAGCAGGCCGCGGCCTCCGGCCAGGCATACGCGCCCGGCTACCAGGCCCCTTACCAGCAGCCGGCTGCCCCCTATCAGGCTGATCCTTTCGCGGCCCCTGCGCCTGAGCAAGGCTATTACCAGCAGGCGCCTGTGCAGCAGCCTGTGTATCAGCAGCAGCAGCAGCAACCTCAGCAGCCATATTATTATCAGCAGCCCCAACAGCAAGGCTATCAGCAGCCCGCAGCAGGGCCTGTTTACCAGCAGCAGCAAAACCCGGGTTATCAAACTCAGATGGATCCCTTCGGGCAGGAGCGCAACCGCCGGGGCGGCAGACACCGCGACGCGGCGCCCGATTCGCCCATGTACGCCCAGCCCCAGCCGGAGAATCTGGTGCAGTTTCCGGCCGCCGCCCAGCAGGCTCAGCCCGAGCAGCATGGCAGTGCCGTTGACGCCTATGTGATCAATGTATACAACCTCAACAGCTGCCGCCAGGCCATGAGCTGCCTCAGACGGGGGCAGTGCACATTGATCGTGATGGATCAGCTGTTTGACAAGGCGGAGATCCGCCGTTATGTGGATATGCTGACAGGCGCCTGCTATGCCCTCAACGGCACCATGACGCGGCTGTCCGCCAAAATCGGCTTTTATATCATGGCCCCGGCGGGGATGACGGTTTATACCGACCCCACCACCTCAAACGCCAACTCCCCGCAGCCCGCCGCGCAGACCCCCGGTTTTGGCGCGGCATCAGCCGCGGCGGCTCCCCGCCAGGCCGGTGATTTTTCCGCGCAAAGCGCCTATACGCCGCCGGCGCAGATGAATTTCTCCCCCCGCCAGGAGGAAGCCGGCCAAGCGCCGCAGACCCCTTATCAGCCCCGCTACGGGCAGGCAGCCGCGCAGGAGCAGTACCAGCAGCCAGCCTTCGGGCAGGCTGAGGGCTATCAGAGCAAACCCTATCCCTCCCATCAGGAGGATCAGCAGCGCTACGCGCAATAAAGCCCGCCGGGGCGCAGTACCCCGAGGGATCAGCGAGAGGAGAACCCTGCATGGCTATTACAGTCACGATGATTGAAGAAAAGGAATTTAAGACCAAGGTTCGCGGTTACGATCCTGTGGAGGTGGACGAATTTCTCGATGAGATCTGCGACGAAATGATCGAGATGCAGGGAACCATCCAGACCCTGCGCGATCAGCTCAAGCAGAAGGCTGCTGAATACACCGCCTCCTCCTTCGCGCCGCTGCCTGTCGCCCCCCTGGCGTCCGCATCTGTCCCCCTGTCTTCTCTGGCCCCCCTTCCCCTGCATAAGGGTGAGGAGGATGAGGAGAGGCTGCCCGCCGACCTGATCGCCGCGAAAAAGCTGCTGGAGAAGACCCAGCGCGCCTGCGACGAAGTGCTTTCTGACGCCAGAAAGCGGGCGGACAGCATCCTGAAGGAAGCCGAAGACCTGGTCCCCGATGCCGAGCTTGAAGATCTTGAGGCCCAGCGCGAGCAGGTCAGGCAGGAGATCGAGAAGCTGAAAGGTGAGGCTGAGATGTTTCGCCGCAGGTTTCAATCCATGCTGAAGGATCAGAACGAAATCCTCGAAACGGATCTGTTCTGATGCGTCTTGGCACGCTGGAGGCCGGCGGTACCAAAATGGTGATGGGCCTTGCGGATGCCGATGGCCGTATCATAGAGCGGGCAAGCTGCCCCACCCGTCTGCCGGAAGAAACGCTGGCGGATATTATCGCGTTTTTTAAGCCCCGTCAGATCGACGCGCTGGGCATCGCCACCTTCGGGCCGGTCGATCTGCGGCCGTCATCCGACAGCTTCGGCAGCATCATCAATACCCCCAAGCTGGCCTGGCGCAACTTCCCCCTGTACCGGAGGCTGAAAGACGCGCTGAATGTGCCCTGCGCCATCGATACCGATGTCAACGGGGCGGCGCTGGCGGAGGCCCGCCTGGGCGCGGTGAAGGGCCTTGATAACTGTGTATATTTCACGGTCGGGACCGGCATCGGCGGCGGCGTCCTGTCGGGCGGCCGATTGGTGCACGGCCTGATGCACCCGGAATGGGGCCATGTAATCGTTTCACGGCACCCGGATGATCCTCTGACCCGCGGCATCTGCCCCTACCACGAACACTGCGCGGAGGGCCTGGCCAGCGGGCCCGCCATGCAGGCACGCTGGACGATGCCCGCGCAGGAACTGCCGGATAACCACTTCGCCTGGGAACTGGAAGCCTGGTACCTGGCGCAGCTTTGCGTTGACGCCATGATGACCGTATCGCCCGAGCGCATCGTGCTGGGCGGCGGTGTCATGGGCCGCGCCGGCTTGTACCCGATGGTGCGGGACAAGGCAAACCAGCTGCTGGGGGGATACCTGCAAAGCCCCGCGCCGCAGGAGATGGAAGCCTTCATTGTGCCCCCCGCCCTCTGGCCCGATTCCGGCCTGATCGGCGGCGCGCTGCTGGCAAAGGACGCGCTGCGGGCCTGATCTCAAGGATCTTGTTGCTAACTATGAATGAAATGACCACCCGCATCAAAGGTGGTCATTGTTTTATTTCCTGATAGCAGGCCCGACGGCCGCGGGGAGCGGCTGCTCCAGCAGCCGGGCGCACAGCTGCGGATCATATTGCCTGAGCACACGCAAGCCGCGCAGTGTGTTCATCATGCCGATGCGGCCTGTTTCCATCGGGAAGTGGACAAGGCCGCTGTACGCGCTCCCCCTGAGCAGATAGCCCCGCCTGAACTGATCCTTCAGCAGATCCATCGCCTCGGTCATCCGCGGATCAATGGGAAAGCGGGCGTTTGCCAAATAGAGCAGGGCCCTGAGCACATCATAGTGCCAGCGGTCCGGGAAGTGAAACCGGGTGATCTGGGGCAGGATGAGCGACCCGTCCGTTTCCCGGCGCATCAGCCCCTTGCGCAGCAGGTATTCCCGCCCGCAGGCGGCCTGATCCCGCATCTCCTCAGGCAAACCGCTGACCCCGCCGGCTTCGCAGCCGGCGAAAGCTTCCAGCACGCTGATCGTGGTGTGAACCGAACTTTTCTTTGTGTCATGGCTGAACATGCCGCAGTTCCAGCCGCCGTCCGGCTGGGCATGATCCACCAAGTAGCGGATCAAGGGCAGGATCTGCCAGCTTTCGCGCTGCCCGTAAGCCAGGAGGCTTGCAAACATCGCGGCCACGCAAAGATCCCTTCCCTCCAGGTGCCGCAGATCCATCAGACTCTCAAGCAGGGTATCGAGGCCTTTTTGGTAGATCGGGTGAAGCGGGTCGATCTCAAGGGCGGCCAGATCCCGCATGGTATAGAAGGTGGATATCCACTTCGGCCCATAGATTCCCCGGCCCCAGCGGCCGGTCTGGGGATCAAAGCGCTCCAGAAACGCGCCGATCCATCCCTGCGTGACATAAGGGGTCTGCGTATCCAGCAGATATTTGCGTGTCAGGCGGGCAAGGGCCGGATCGCCGGCCAGCAGGCATTCCAGCAGTGTATGCGTCATACTGCCTCCATAGACGGCGCGGCGGTCCTATTTATGTTCTGTGCTTTTTTAGCAGCGCAAGCGCGTCCTCTTCATCCAGCGCCTTGCTGAACAGGAAGCCCTGCATCCTGTCGCAGCCGTGGTCGATCAGATACTGTTTCTGCGCTTCCACTTCCACCCCTTCGGCGACGGCGCAGTGGCCCAGCCTGTGCGCCATGGAGATGATGTCGCCCGTGATGGCCCTGTCAAGTTCAGGCTCCAGCAGCCGGTCGATAAAGTGCTTGTCTATCTTCAGGCAGTTCACTATGAGCTCCTCTTCGCGGGCTAAAGAGGAATAGCCTGTGCCGAAATCGTCAATCGACAGATGGATCCCCGCCTCCCTCAGCCTGAGGATGATGCGGTTGATCTCCTCATAATCCGCCGCAAATACAGACTCAGTGATCTCAATGCCGACACATGCCGGATCCACCCGCATGGATCCGATTAGCCCCAGCAGCCTGCCGGCAAAATCCGGCTGCAGCAGTTCGATCGCGGAGATGTTGACGGAAATGACGATATCATGTATTCCCTGCTCAGCAAGTCTTTTCAAAAAACGCAGCGTGCTGAGCATCACTTTCTCCCCGATGGGGATTATCAGCTTTGTCTTCTCGGCGATCGGGATAAACTCTACAGGAGAGATCGGGCCCAGGCTCTTCATCTTCAGCCTGGCCAGCGCCTCAAAGCCGCATACCGCGTCCGTCTTCAAATCCACGATCGGCTGGTACTGCACGTAAAAGTCATCGTTTGAAGCGTCTGCCGCAATGTCCGCCAGCGTCTGCCTGATGGCGTTTTCCCGGTCTATCAGCTCCTCAAGCGCCGCGTCATAAAAGCAGGTCTGGAAATCCCTGTCAGACAAGGTCAGGGATCTTTCACTGGCGATGAGCAGCCGGCGAAGCAGCAGATCGGCATCCTTCCCGGCGTCCCGCTCCCCGATTTCCAGCACGCCGATCCCCCCGCCGATCCGCTCAGCGGCAAACAGCGCCTCCATCGCGCCGGCGACATCCTCGCACAGCCGCGTCAGCTCATCTTTGCCCGCGTATCCCCGGACATACAGAACAAACCTGTTTTCGTAGGTCTGAAACAGCATCCTGCTGTCCGAGCAAAAGCCGCTGAGGGTTTCCGCCGCCATTTTGACCAGGTTCTGTATATAATGAAAGCCGTACATGACCGTCAGGCGCTGAATCGCGCTCAGGTTGATGCTGATCAGGGCTCTCCCGCCTCCCCTGCTCCGCAGATCCCTGTCAAGCATCGTCTCAAGGTAATCGCGGTTATACAAACCTGTCATCCTGTTATGCTCCACCGTATAGCGGAGTTCATTTTCCGTCCTCTTCTTATCCGTGATGTCCAGGATGATCCCTTCCAGGAATTGGACCGCGCCCCGCTGATCATAAATGCCCTGTCCGATTTCGATCACCCACTTGCGCTCGCCTGACGCCGTAGTGATTTCATACTCACAGCGGTAAGGC
>LSQX01309306.1_pt1 | contig 12379 bp, 11 predicted proteins | sample 654561 | NCBI WGS metagenome assembly LSQX01 (sample SAMN04489861, study PRJNA283612) | anaerobic digester metagenome | isolation source: 4 biogas reactors fed with cattle manure at either 37C or 55C with and... | place: Denmark: Kongens Lyngby | collected 2014 | reverse complement strand
TTGACGCTGATTACAGGGGTGAAATACAGGTATTATTAATCAACCTTGGCAGGGAAAAATATCTTATTCAAAGAGGTGAACGTATAGCACAGCTTGTTGTTAATGAGTTGGCCAGAGTAAAAATTATTGCAGTTGAAAAACTGCCCTCTTCTCAGAGAGGTGATGGAGGCTTTGGCCACAGCGGGAAATTTTAACGCTACCCGGTTAAAAGAACTTTGTGCCGTGCATAGCGTTGGGATGCATAGAAGAAAACGCCTTGGAAATAATATATTTTACAGTGACAATCAAAATGAGGAGGTTATCATGATGGCAAAAGCTGTAATCGGCGTTTTCCGCAGCGAAGACCGAGCCAGAGAAGCAATTGATGAGCTTAAAAGAAATGGTTTTGATGAAAGAGAAATTTCTCTGGTTGCAAGAGATAATAAAGGACAGGGAAACAGGGGACAATCAGAACCCGAACAACGCTTAACAATGGAAGATCAAAACCTGAGTGAGGGGATGTTTACCGGTGGTGCGCTGGGCGGTATTGCTGGACTGCTTGCCGGCGCGGGGGCTTTGCTAATACCTGGTGTAGGACCGATCATTGCAGCTGGCCCTCTGGCAGCTTTTCTTACCGGCGTTGTGGGTGGCGGCCTCGCCGGTGGCCTTGTAGATTTTGGGATTCCCGAAGAAAGGGGCCGTTATTTTGAAGAAAGGGTAAAAAGAGGGGATATCCTGGTTACTCTGAAGGCAAACGACGATGAGGTTTCGGAAATTGCTTCTATTTTGGAAAGTAATGGTGCGGAAGACGTAGAGTCCCATTAATGCTGCCGTTGAAAAATAATTGTAAAACCAATAATCGGGTATTCCCTTAATAACCTTTTGATAAATTGCAGGCAAGTTGCGCTGCTCATTTTATAAAACGCGTCATTAAAAATGACGCGTTTTTCCTTTTTAGCTCGTTCACATAATTATCTGCAGCCTCATATGATAATAAAAAATGAGGAGATTCATTATGAAGGAGGTGTATGTAATTGGATGTTATCCTCTTAGGGCTGAATATTCTAATAATCGGTGGGGACCGAAGGGAGGTAGAGCTCTACCTTCATTTAAAAAAAATTGGTGCCAATGTGCACTTATACGGGTTCGAAAAGTACCCGCATTTAGAAAATATTTCTGTTAGTGATAATTTGATCGCATCAATCAGGCTCTCACAAGTTATTATAACACCTCTTATGGGTATTGACGCAAATGGAGAGATATATACCCCTTATGCAAAAGAAAAAGTCTATTTGAACGAGCAGAAAATCTTACGGGTTATCCACCCGGGATCCTTATTAATTGCCGGTCATATCTGGCCCGCATTAAAAGAAATATTAAACCAAAATAATATACGGGTTTGCGAAACAAGGGAAATGGATGAAATATCGGTTCCCGGTGCCATACCGACTGCCGAGGGCGCAATTCAGGTTGCCATGGAGAATACAGAGAGTACAATCCATAACAGCAAGGTTCTGGTTCTCGGCTATGGACGCTGTGGCTCGATATTAGCCCATACCTTAAAAGCTCTGGGAGCTGAAGTAACCGTTGCAGTCCGGAGAAAAAAAGTGCTTTCCTGGATTGAAGCCTACAAGATAAAACCTTTGCCGCTGAATTTAATGGCGGAGGAAGTTGAAAAGTTCGATATAATTTTTAATACTATTCCTGCCCTTGTTTTGGATGCTGAAATTCTTTATCGCATTAACAAAAGTACTCTTATTATTGATATCGCTACTTCCCCGGGAGGAGTTGATTTTGCGGCAGCCGAAAGATTGAACATCCTGGCCATCCCATTGCCGGGCTTACCGGGTAGGGTTGCACCGAAAACAGCGGCAAATATTTTATGTAAGGTTTACCCGGATATAATCGTCTCCTCATTGAAAAGAGGTGAATAGCATGAGCCTTCAAGGAATTAAAATAGGCCTGGCGATAACCGGTTCACACTGCACAATGGATAAAATGTTCATTCAGTTAGAAAACCTGTGCTCGGCAGGGGCTTTAATTTATCCAATAATATCTCCTGCTGTTCGGAATACCAATACTCGTTATGGAGGGGCAAAGATCTTAAGGGAAAAGGTAGAGGCAATTACCGGAAATAATATTATTGAAGAAATTGTCGACGCGGAACCAGTTGGGCCTCAGAAACTTTTTGATGTAATTGCCATTGCCCCCTGCACGGGCAACACCCTTGCCAAACTCGCTAACGGAATAAGCGATACCGCTGTTTTGATGGCGGCAAAAGCACAGCTAAGAAACCAACGGCCTGTAGTTCTGAGCATAGCTACAAATGATGGCCTGGGTATAAATGCTAAAAACATCGGGATCTTGCTGGCTGCAAAAAATATTTTCATGGTACCTTTCGGGCAGGATGATCCAGTACAAAAACCTAATTCACTTGTTTCCCAGATGGATCTGTTGCCGCTCACTATTGAGAAGGCGCTGAAAAAAGAACAGGTTCAGCCCCTTTTGGTTTGCAACTCCTCATCCTCCGTAAAGGAAGAAAAAAATCCGTATGTGCAAAATAAATATTGTAGTAATTGATCATCGCTTTTTATTCTGATATAATGGCTAAGAAATATGGGATGGAGGTCATAGCCCATGCAGAATACTTTTGGATCTTTGCTTACAGCAATGGTTACTCCTTTTGACAGGCAACAGCGGGTAAACCATGAGCAAGTTGCCAAACTGGCAAAACAGCTCACAGACCGGGGTTCCGATGGCCTGGTTATTACAGGTACAACAGGGGAATCACCCACTCTTTCAAATGAAGAAAAATTGCGAATTTATGATACTGTTGTGAGGGCAGTCAAGGGAAAAACCAAAGTCATTGCCGGTACCGGGTGCAATTCAACCCTATCAACAATTGAAACAAGCAAAAAAGCAGAAGAAATAGGCGTAGACGGGCTAATGCTGGTTGTTCCCTATTATAATAAGCCGCCTCAAGAGGGACTCTACCTGCATTTTAAAAGTGTTGCCGAAGCAGTATCACTGCCGATAATACTCTATAATGTTCCCGGCAGAACTGCGGTTAATCTTTCAGCGGCAACAACCTTGAAATTGGCCGAGATTGATAATATTGTTGCGGTAAAAGAAGCAAGCGGTAATCTGGAACAGGTTACATATATCTGCAAGGGGGCCCCGGAAGGTTTTGACGTATACAGCGGTGACGACTCCCTGACTCTTCCTGTTTTAAGTGTCGGCGGGAAAGGAGTAGTCAGCGTTGCTTCTCATCTTGTTGGATTGGAGATGAAAGCGATGATTAATTCTTTTTTTGAAGGTAAGATTGAAGCAGCAGTAAAAAAACACCAGCATTTAATGCCTTTGTTTAAGGCTTTATTTGTCATAACCAATCCCATTCCGGTAAAGGCTGCGCTCAATATAGCAGGCATCGATGTAGGAAGGACCAGATTACCGCTAAGTGATATGCCGGAGAGTATGGCGGCGGAATTGCTTGACTTGTTGAAAAGCTATGGAATTGTTTGAGGTAATTTCCCGTTTTTATGTGAATGCCCCTTTTAAAGGGGCATTTTTAAATTTGCTCTTACTCATAATTTAAAGTATAATAATAATAATTAAGAGGAACGGAAAATATGGATTGAAGAGAGGTGCTATTTTTTTTTGCGAAACAAAGAAAAACAAAAAAAAGAGGCAGACAAACTTTTTATTATACCACTTGGCGGTATAGGCGAAATAGGAAAAAATATGTTTGCCATTAATTACGACCAAGATATTGTAATTCTGGATGCCGGTCTAATGTTTCCGGAAGAAGAGATGCTGGGGGTTGATATAGTAATACCGGATATCACCTATCTGATGGAAAACAGGAATAAAATAAAAGCGATATTTCTTTCGCATGGTCACGAAGATCATATTGGGGGCTTGCCTTATATTTTACCAAAGATTAACGTTCCGGTTTATGGAACAAAGCTTACGTTGGGTTTATTAAGAATTAAACTGGAAGAGTTTGGGTTGCTTCATAATACGACTTTAATCGAAATTAAGCCCGGTGATGTGATTAAAACCGGCCGGATAAAAGTGAGTTTTTTTACTACAAATCATAGTATCCCTGATTCAGTCGGCATTGTATTAAACACTCCTGCGGGCAATGTGGTGTACACGAGTGATTTTAAGTTTGATCATACTCCGGTCCAGGGCAAAATAACTGATTTCCACAGCCTTGCCGAAATTGGTAAAGAAGGTGTCTTGGTCGCTTTATCTGATAGCACCAATGCCGAGCGTCCCGGTTATACTCATTCAGAAAAGGAGTTAGGTGAAAAATTAATAGATATCTTTAATTCTGCTGAAGGAAGAATAATTACCGTTACTTTTGCCTCCAATGTCCATCGTATTCAGCAGATCGTAAACGCTGCCGGTTATTCCGGAAGAAAACTTGTTGTAGATGGCTGGAGTATGGTTAATGTTGTAGAAATTGCCCAAACGCTTGGCTATCTCAACATTCCCAGAGGCATGCTTTTAGATATCGATGAAGTTAACAAACTGCCAAAGAGGCAGGTAGCGATATTGACTACGGGTACTCAGGGAGAACCGATGTCTGCTCTTGCGAGACTGGCTAATGCGAACCATAGGAAACTGGAAATCATTCCCCAGGATACGGTAGTAATTGCTGCCACCCCTATACCCGGTAATGAAAAATTGGTTTCCAGGACGATAGATAATCTTTTCCGGAGAGGCGCTGAAGTAGTATATGAGGCTGTCTCGGGTATCCACGTTTCCGGCCATGCCAGCCAGGAAGAGTTAAAACTAATGCTCAATTTACTTCGTCCCCGTTATTTAATACCGGTTCATGGGGAATTCCGTCATTTGATTCATCATGCCGGTCTGGCGGAAAGCCTCGGGATGGATAAGGAAAATATTTTTATCGTAGAAAACGGTACTGTAATGGAATTTTCATCCTCTTCAGGGAGAGTGGCAACAACTGTGCAGGCTGGAGGGGTCTATGTAGATGGACTCGGTGTTGGTGATGTGGGGAATATCGTCTTAAGGGACAGGAAGGTTCTATCCAGGGACGGTATTTTTATTGTGGTCATGATTATTAATATAAAGGAAAAACGGCTCGTATCCGGTCCGGATATTGTATCCAGGGGATTTGTTTATGTAAAAGAATCCGAGGAGTTGCTGGAAGAAGCTAAAGAAAATGTATCCCTTGTTCTGGATTCATTAATGCAAAAGAAAATCAGCGATTGGCCTACCATAAAAAATACTATTAAAGATTCAGTAGGTAAGCTTCTCTGGGAGAGGACCGGCAGAAAGCCGATGATCCTGCCGATAATCATGGAAGTCTGAGCGTTAAACATCTGATAGAATCTTTATTTTCCTGTGCAGAGACCTATACCCGATTTCGGCGTGAAGCTCAGGAATCATTTGAAAAACATATTTGCATAGCATTTTAGTAGATGAGGAGAAAAATGGACCCATTAAGCCTGGTGGACAGTTTACAACTCGGAGAAAGAGAAATAGTTGCTGTATACGGAGGCGGCGGTAAAACTTCGCTGCTTTACCGCCTTGCCCGCGAATTGTCTCGGTTAAAAAGGAAAGTAATCTTAACGACAACGACCAAAATTTATCAGCCCGACAAAATACCCTGTGTTATCTGTTCCGAATTGAGGAAAACGCTGGCGGAATTACAGCGGGAACTCCAGGCAAATGATCTGGTAGCGCTCGGCGGTTCACTTTTACCAAATAACAAACTAACAGGAGTTGATCGAGCCTGGGTTGAGGAGATCCATTCCTGCGGAGCAGCTTCCTATATTCTTGTTGAAGCTGACGGCGCTGCAGGAAAACCAATTAAAGGTTACGCGCCTTATGAACCTGTTCTGCCTCCGGCTTCGACACTGATCATTCCCATTTTAGGCCTGGATGCTTTAGGGTTGTTTCCGGATGCAAGGTTTGTGCACAGGCCGGAACTTCTTTTAAAGATAACGGGCTCGACACCCGGGGAGCGGCTTACCGAAGAACATCTGCTCCGGTGTTTAAGATACATGATCAAACTGGGCAGTGCCATGTCTCCGGCTGCCCGCATTATCCCCGTTTTAAATAAGGTTGATCTTCTTCAAGACAAGAAAATGCCGGGGATGATCGCCGAAAGTGCCGTAACCGGCACTTTTTTGAAAGAAACCGCCCTGGATCGTTTTTTATTTACGTCACTTAGGGAAGAGGCCGCACTTAAGTATATTTTTGATCTGTCCGGCTGCTTTTCCAGACCTTTTATTACCTGTGTTGTCCTTGCCGCAGGTTCTTCCAGTCGAATGGGCGCCAATAAGCTTTCTCTAAAAATAAATGATCAGACCCTGCTGGACCTTTCTTTAAAAAATGTCCTCAAATCACGGGTAGATGAAGTGGTTCTGGTGATCAGGCCCGGATTTACCTTTTCGCAGCATACCCTGGAAATTTTAAATGACCCCAGAGTGAAGGTAATCACCAATAATAATCACCTTGAGGGCATCGCCTCGTCTTTGAAAACCGGCATCGCCGCTTCTCACCCTGCGGCACAGGGTATTATTTTTACGCTGGCCGATCAGCCCTTTATACCCCCTGAAGTGTACGATTTACTGATTAAGAAATATGCCTCCAGCCTTAATTTGCTGACATTCCCTTTCTATAAGGGTAAGCGGGGCAATCCGGTGCTCTTCGATCGGCGCACGTGGCCGCAGCTTATGAGGCTGGAAGGGGATGAGGGCGGAAGGCAGATTATCTCCTCTATTCCGGATAAGGAAAAATGTTGCCTAGATACTTTATTTCCAGGAATACTTGTCGATATTGATACACCTGAGGATCTTCAAAACTATGCCAATGGCATATAACATAGCGCTGGAAAAATTACTGCTCAATATCCCATTTCAGCCTGATCTCTTTTCCCGGTTGGAAGTCGGGATGAAGATAATCGTTTAGATCGCGGCTGTTTAAACGGACTATCTTGGCGCTGTTATTTGATGTAATTTCTACCTCAATAAATCCCCTGCTGAAAGGTACCTGGAAATAGACCGGCTTATGTTCTTCACTGCCTTTCATCACGATCTCCGGTGGTATCGGCGTGTAGAGTATCATGATATTGTTTATCTCCTTCTTTTTTCTTGTTGATCATTTCTTTGAGTTTATTTACAGCTCTTGAAATTCCTCCAACCTCATCAATCAAGCCAATATCGACCGCTTCATGGCCAACCAGCACCGTCCCGATATCCCTTCCAAGCTGCCCGGTATTAAACATTAATTCCTTAAATTTTTCTTTTGATACTTTGGAATGGCTGGAAACAAAATCAATAATTCTTTCCTGCATCTTGTCCAGATATTCAAATACCTGGCTTACCCCAACAATCAGGCCTGTTAATCTGATTGGGTGAATGGTCATGGTGGCGGTCTCAGCAATTAATGAGTAATTACAACCGCAGGAGATTACTACCCCGATCGAATGCCCCCCTCCTAAAACCAGTGAAACGGTAGGTTTGGAGAGAGTGTTGATCATCTCGGCGATGGCTAACCCTGCTTCTACGTCACCGCCTACTGTGTTAAGGATAATTAAAGCTCCTTCGATTTTTGGGTTTTGCTCTACCGCCACCAGCTGAGGTATAACGTGCTCATATTTTGTCGTTTTGTTTTGGGGAGGCAGTACCATATGCCCTTCTATCTGTCCGATGATCGTTAAGGTAAATATATCATTATCTGGATCCGGCTTTGGTAGAGTTAATTGGCCTAATTGTGTAATTGCTTTACTTGAAGGTTCATCTTCCTGCCCCTCCGCAGGTTGTTCCGCAGGCTGCGCCGGAGGTTCGTTTTCCGGCTCTACAGTATGTGAGCAGTATTCAGAGTCGAATATCTTCAAAGTTATCGCTCCTTTCGCACTTTAATTTTCCCCAAAAAGACTTATATTATCAGTTGTCTACTACCCTTGTTTATGGAATAAATATGTTCTATTTGTCCTCTTCTTTAATAAAATCAATAGAGGAGGTTAACATTGATCATTATCACTGCTGCCGCAAAATTTATCCTGGCAATTGCCCTGCTTCTGGGAGGCATTAGAAGTGTAAGTATTAGTTTGCGCCAGATTACGGGAGGGATACTTCACGATCTGCTAAAAACTTATACTTCCACACCGTTTAAAGGGTTCTTACTGGGTGTAATTTCCACAGTTTTTTTACAAAGCAGCAGTCTGGTTACTGTAATGGTCGTTGGTTTTATCAATGGGGGTTTTTTAAGCTTAACGCAAGGACTGGTTATAGTTCTCGGTGCAAACCTGGGAACGACCGTTACCTCCCAGTTTTTCTCGCTGGAAGCCGGAAATCTGATCTTTCCGCTTATTGCCGTCGGAGTATCCGCTTACGTCCTGGAGATTGTTTTGAGAAGAAATTTCGGGGGTAAAGTGTTACTGGGCATAGCAGTGGTTTTAGGAGGCATTGAACTTATGATTGTCGCCCTGGAGCCGTTATCTGCTACTTTGTTTTATCAAAAACTGTATATGTTCAGCAAAGGAGCCCCGTGGAAAGGGATAATCACCGGCGCGCTTGTGGCCGCAATCTTGCAAAGCAGCAGTGTCACAATTGGTATGGTCGTGGTGTTATGCAGGGAAAATTTGTTAACCCTGCCGGAAGCACTGGCAATAATCCTTGGTGCTGATCTGGGGACATGCATTACAGCAATGCTTGCCTCCTATGGTACTATCTTACCTGCGAGGCAGGTAGCCTGGGGCCACCTTTTTTTTAATCTAACCTCTATCTTAATCGTATTGCCTTTTTGGCAGTATTTGCTATGGTTTATCAGCATCACAGCAGATGATTTTGCGCGGCAAGTTGCCAATGCACATGCTCTATACAACCTGGTAGGTGTAATTGTATTCCTTCCTCTTGTTGACAAATATGCATCTTTGTTGGAATATATAATAACAGGAACACAAAAAGATAAGATTTGTTAAATTTTGGCCATAATAAACGCTGGAGGTATTTTTAATGGGAGCTTTGGAAGCAATCTTACTTGGTTTATTGCAGGGACTTACTGAATTTTTGCCTGTCAGCAGTTCGGGGCACCTGGTTATAGCCCAGCATTTCCTGGGTATAAAATTGCCAGGGGTTAATTTTGAAGTGATGGTTCATTTTGGGACTTTACTGTCCATTGTCTGGGTATTTCGAAAAGACCTCTATCGCCTGATAACGCATTTCACTGATGAAATGGAAGAAAAAAAGCTTTTGCTTTTATTAATTATCGGAACAATACCGACAGGCCTTATGGGGTTATTTCTCAGCTCTTTTTTTCATGAAATGTTTGACAAGCCTTTTGTTGCAGGTTTGATGCTGCTGGTAACCGGATGCATAATAATTGCAATACAAAAGATTAATGTTAGAAACATGAGCATCAAAGAAATGAGCCCCTGGGATGCAGTGCTTATCGGTGTTTTTCAGGGAATTGCCATTATCCCCGGCATATCCAGGTCCGGCTCTACGATTCTGGGCGCTCTCTGGAGAGGATTAAGGAAAGAGGAAGCTGTCAGGTTTTCTTTCTTGCTGGCATTGCCTGCTATCGCCGGGGCATCGTTTTTGGAACTGGGCCTGTCCGGGAGCGGTGAATTGGTGAACGGTTTTTTATCCTACAATTTATTGGCGGCGCTAACAGCTTTTTTCTCCGGGATTTTTGCCATTACTGTTTTTATTAAGCTGCTCATTAAGGATAAATTCTATTTTCTGGCGTATTATTGCTGGCTTGCAGGTATTTTAACCCTCTTATTTGCCGGCTGATAAAGATAGTTGCATTTAAAGGGATTACTGAAAAAATGTAGAAATTTTAATACGAGAGTTTCGGAGAGTGTCGAGAGTTTGGCCGAAAACAATTGGCCGAAAACTATTAAGATAGGTGCAGAAGATATTTATGGCCTCGAAAAAAAAAGTCAATCAAAAAAAACTGAAAAAAGCCTCTCTTTTTAAGAACGAATTTATAAATAAGCAGATTACAGCGGTAATCATGATGGCTTTGGCTGTCTTTCTATTTGCCGGGATCCAATTTACTGCACAAACCGGCTATCTGGGCTTTTTACTAAATAATATCTTCAGAACTTTAGTAGGGGATGCGGCGCTCGCACTTCCGTTTTTATTTGCTGCTTTTGCGCTAGCCCGCCTCTGGCCGTTGGAAATTGAAAATATTCAGTACCGTTTTTTGGGACTTGCTATTCTTTTTTTGCTGTTGACGATTACATTGCATTTATCATTATCTGCAGAGGAACTGGCAGCCCTCGCCAAAGGGAATATCTATACCTCCATGATTTATCTTGGCCTGCAGCAACAGGGTGGGGGTTTGCTGGGGGCCGCATTTACTGTGATTCTTTTTTTCTTATTTAAGGATATAGGCAGTTATATTATAATTGTTGCTCTTGGTATACTTGCCTTGCTGCTGATCACCAATAGCTCTATAGTAGAAATTTTTTCCGGCTTTTTTAAGTACAGCAGTGTTATCCTTTCTTTTTCTGGCCGTTTGGGTAAAAATATTATTGGATTTTTCCCCCAGGGAGAAAAAATCGCCGGCTCTTCTTCCAGTAAAAAATACCCGGTAAAGAAATATGATGACTATGTAACGATCCCCTCAGTTGAAGAGAAAGAAGAAAATGCAGGAGGATTTTTGGAAAAAAAATATAATAACTTCAATAATGAGGCAATACAGCAAACAATACTCACAGCGGAAGAAGTATTATCCGAAGACGTTCCGGCTGAAGGCGTTGAAGCAAACGGTTCCCTGAATAACCTTATCGGGGAAAATAAAACGCTGGAAGATTATAAGATACCTCCCCTGAACCTTTTGGTAAAAGTAAACAAGCTGCGCGATTATCAGCAGCAGAAAGTAATTCAGGAGAGGGCGAAATCTTTAGAGAGTACTTTTGATAGTTTTGGTGTAAACGTAAAAATAAAAGAGATTCAAGCAGGTCCGGCGGTTACACGTTTTGAGATACAGCCTGAGACCGGGGTAAAAGTGAGTAAGATACTCAGCCTTAGTGACGACCTTGCTTTAAATCTGGCGGCTCCCGATGTACGCATTGAGGCACCAATACCCGGCAAAGCAGCAATTGGAATTGAGGTTCCCAATAAAATTATTTCGCTTGTTTATCTTAGAGATGTGCTGGAAGATCCTTTTTTTTATAGTTCCGCTTCTCCGCTAACCGTTGGTCTGGGAAAGGATATCGCCGGCTCTGCCGTTTTTGCCGACCTTCTAAAAATGCCGCATCTTTTAATTGCCGGTTCAACAGGTTCGGGTAAAAGTGTGTGTATAAATGCGCTTATTTCCAGTATTCTTTTTAAAGCGACCCCCTGGGAAGTAAAATTATTGCTTATTGATCCCAAACTGGTAGAGCTTAGTATATATAACGGCATTCCGCATTTAATTTCGCCGGTAATTACAGAACCCAAAAAAGCATCCATGGCCCTACGCAGTATGGTAAAGGAAATGGAGAGAAGATATGACCTTTTTGCCCGGCAGGGTGTTCGCGATATAAGCCGTTACAATGAACTGCTCAGAAGTAGTGTTAAAAGAGAAAACAGCTCTATTCCTGAAGATTGCAGGGCTGAGGAACTTCTGCCTTATATAGTTGTTGTTATCGATGAACTGGCCGATTTGATGATGGTGGCTCCGGCCGAGGTTGAAGATTCCATTGTAAGGTTATCCCAGATGTCCAGAGCCGCGGGGATACATCTGGTAATTGCAACCCAGCGGCCCTCTGTTGATATTATCACCGGATTGATAAAAGCCAATATCACATCACGCATTGCCTTTGCAGTGTCCTCCCAGATAGATTCACGGACGATCTTGGACCTGGGAGGGGCTGAAAAGCTTCTGGGAAGGGGCGATATGCTCTATTACCCTATTGGTGTTCATAAGCCCCTGCGGGTTCAGGGAGCATACATAAGTGAAAGGGATATTATCAAATTAGTGGAATATATCAGGCAACAGGAAAGCCCCCTCTATCAGCAATCATTTTTTACAGAAGAGGTTAGCGAAGTAAATATTAAGGAAGAAAAAAATGATCCCCTGTTACCTGAAGCGGTGGAACTTGTTTTACAGACGGGACATGCTTCTATATCCCTGATTCAAAGAAGGTTCAGAGTCGGCTATGCTAGGGCGGCGAGACTTGTGGATGATTTGGAACGGTTGGGTGTAGTGGGAAAATTTGAAGGTAGTAAACCCCGAAAAGTATTAATGAATATGGAACAGGCTGCTGTACTTTTAAAAGATATAGTAAACAAATCGGATAACGATGAGTAAGCATTTTTAATATTTTTGGAAGAAAGGGGGGAAATCTTGAAAGAAATAGGTGATTTTTTAAAAAGTGCCCGCGAAGAAAAAGGAATTAGCCTGGATGAAATAAGCAACGCGA
>LSQX01064062.1_pt1 | contig 12380 bp, 12 predicted proteins | sample 654561 | NCBI WGS metagenome assembly LSQX01 (sample SAMN04489861, study PRJNA283612) | anaerobic digester metagenome | isolation source: 4 biogas reactors fed with cattle manure at either 37C or 55C with and... | place: Denmark: Kongens Lyngby | collected 2014 | reverse complement strand
CTCACCCTCTTCTCCATCCTTCACGGGCTGCTGGTTATCATCTACGATATGAATATCGTAGCCTGGCATCGCTTTGCCCATCGAGCCCACTCGTAATTCATGATGGCGCGAGCGAACATTGGCAATCTGAATCACCGTCTCCGTCTGCCCATAGCCTTCATAAATTTCCAGACCCGTTCCTGCTTTCCAATTGGATACGACCTCATGGGTGAGGGGTTCTCCCGCGCTGACACAGTGCCGTAAAGCGGGGAATTTATACTTTCCGACATCCTCCTTCATCAACAGCCTCAAGGCTGTAGGAGGGGCGCAGAAGGTACTGATTTTGTACTGCGAAAAGGTATCTAAGATGCGGATGGGCTGGAACTTCTTGAAGTTCATCGCAAAAACTGTCGCCCCCATCTGCCAAGGCCCATACAAACTGGACCACGCAGCTTTCCCCCACCCCAGATCGGAAATATTCCAATGTAAATCTTCGGGGCGCAAATCCAGCCAGAGCCCCCCGGTCAACCGATGCGACCACGCATAACTGCAATGAGAATGAACAACCATCTTGGGCTGCCCGTTCGTCGCACTGGTAAAATATAGAATAGAGGGATCATCCGCCAAAGTCGGTACGTAGGAAAACTTATCCCGAGCCTTTTCCACTTCTTCTTTGAAGCAAATCCACCCCGGCAGGGCTTCTTCAACCTGAATCTTGACACCATCAAAGAAGCTAGCTTTCTCGCTGCCTTCTCTGTCTGTAATCAACGCTTTAGGTTTGCAGGATTTGACTCGGAATTCCAAATCTCCCTGGGTCAGAAGCTGCGTTGCAGGAACGGGGACCGCTCCCACCAGCTCCAGCGCCAGCATCAATATCCACCACTCGCTGATGCGGGGCAGCATGATGACGACGCGGTCTCCTTGAACAACTTGGCAGGCATTCAGGAAATTAGCCGCCTGACATGCCTTTCGAAACAACTCTCTGAATGTCAGCCTCGTTTCCAATACGGTCTGCTCTGCTCCAACACAAAGCAATGCATCAGCTCCGGGGCGGACAGCGGCCCAATGGCCTATGGTATCCCAAGTAAAATTATAATATTTTTCTGGTCTGTTCACTCACTTATTACATAGCCTCACGACTTTTACCGCGAGGCCTCAACCGGACCTTTCTGCCGGCTACACTTTCATGATTTCTTTTTCTTTCTCTGCCGCGCGCTCACCCACTTTTGCGATAAAATCATCAGTCAATTTTTGGGCTTTCTTTTCGGCATTAGCCAGATCATCTTCAGTGATCTTAGAATCTTTCTTGAGAGCTTTGAGGGCCTCAATTGCTTCACGACGAACCTGCCGAATAGCAACGCGTCCATCTTCTGCATACTTGCTGATCATCTTCACCAGCTCCTGGCGGCGCTCTTGGCTCAGCTCAGGCATCACCAGACGTATGGCCTTGCCAGTGACCGCCGGTGTAATACCCAGATTACTCTTAAGTATTCCTTTCTCAAGCGCTTTAAGAGTACCCGCATCCCAAGGCTGCAGCAAAAGCACTCGAGGTTCAGGCGTGGTAATTGTAGCCACCTCTTTGACTTTCATCATGTTCCCATACGCCTCAACCTCCACATTTTCAACAAGAGCCGGGGAAGCTTTCGTTGTGCGGACACCCGTAAACTGATGTTCCACGGCTGCAATGCTCTTGGACATCTTATCCGATGCTGTCGCTAAAACTTGGTCTATTGTCATAACAATTTAGTTTTTTGTTTGCTCTATACCTGCATAGCCAGACATCTGCCAGCAAGGTCTTCTCTAGCTTGCAAAAAAGGATTCTCAGTGACAAGCCTTTTGTGAACGGCTCGGTTTAATAATCGCAGCATCTGGACTACTTGCAAAGTGTGGACAGCTGAATCAGCACTCGCAGCATATTTTTAAGCCGGGGCATCTCCACCCCAGCTCGGGCGCCCGCTTCCAGGGGATATTTGAAAATGCTATCCAGCTCAATCGGTTTGCGGTGAACAAAATCCAGGAGCGTCGAAGCCCAGTAACTCCCCATCGACTGAGTCCGATCCACGTTATAACGGATTTTATCCTCAGATACTCCCAGGTTAAGCGCATTAGCAGCCGTCACAACTTCCCTCATCAGTTCAATCAGGAGCTTTTCCCAGCGGGGATCAGCATGTATTTGATCTGTCGGCATACACCCACCGATTCTGGAAAAATCCACACCGCCTCCGGTCAATACCGTTTCATATCCCGCGCAAGCCGCTACCCCCAAACCGTTATAGGGAATATTCCAGATCAGTTTTTCCCATTGTGTCTTCAGGAGATTTTCAGCAACCTGGCAGGATACCCCGACCGATTGAAACATGTTTGAAATCTGATGCGTGCGCTCCAAAGGCTTCCTGCCATACTCTCCCAGGACGACATTGCCATGCTTTATATGATGAATGTGGCCGGGCTTGATTCGATTTAAACAAACAAAGCAGAGTCCCCCAATGATATTATCCGGGCCAAAAAGTTCAGCCAGAGTCTCCACATTACCCAGACCGTTCTGCAAAGTAACAATCAAAGTTTGCGGCCCTACCAGCGGAGTGAGCAATTCTCTATACCTCTGATTGGCAGTCGACTTCAACCCAATAAACACCATGTCGCAAACACCAATCTCTTCAGGACGCCGGGCTACATGGGGACGAATATGAAAGTCCCCATCCACGCTCTCTATAAACACCCCGTCCGCGGCGACTTTTTCGTAGTCTGACCGCAAAAGAAACCAAGTCTCATTACCGGCTTGCAGCAGTTTGGCCCCATAATAACTGCCAATCGCTCCGCAACCTACAACACCGATTTTCATCTTTTAAGTTATCGCTCCGTCTGGCAATCCACTTTCCCGGAGAGTTTCTTCTCCAAAGCCTTCATATCTGCGTCCACCATGATCTGGACCAACTCTTTGAATTTCACCTTCGGCTCCCAGCCCAAAATTCGTTTGGCTTTGCTCGCATCGCCAATGAGAAGATCCACCTCCGCAGGACGATGATAACGGGGATCATCCACAACGTACTTCTGCCAATCCAAACCGGCATACGAAAACGCCTCTTCCAGAAACTCACGAACAGAATGCGTTTCTCCCGTCGCCACCACGTAATCATCGGGCTTATCCTGTTGAAGCATCAGCCACATGGCTTCTACATACTCCTTGGCATAGCCCCAATCACGCTTCGCATCCAGATTCCCCATAAAGAGCTTATCCTGCAAACCATGCTTAATATAGGCCAGGGCGCGTGTGATTTTGCGAGTCACAAAAGTTTCTCCTCTGCGGGGTGATTCATGGTTGAATAAGATACCACTGCAATTGAACATCCCATAGGATTCTCGATAGTTGATCGTTATCCAGTGACCGTAAAGCTTGGCGCATGCATACGGACTGCGCGGATAAAATGGCGTGGTCTCAACCTGAGGTACCGCCTGCACCTTGCCATACATTTCACTCGAAGAAGCTTGATAAAAGCGCGCATTCAATTTCAGCCGATGTATGCACTCCAGAAGACGAACGGTCCCCACAGCCGTCACATCCGAAGTGTATTCCGGAGCGTCAAAACTCACCCGCACATGGCTCTGCGCCGCCAGATTGTAGACCTCATCAGGGTGAATATCGTCTAACAGACTGGCCAATCCGCTCGCATCTGAAAGATCCCCATAATGAAGTTTCAACCGAGTCGAAGGAAAGTGAGGGTCCGAGTAAATATCTTCGAGTCTCCCCGTATTGAAACTGCTGGCTCTGCGAATGATCCCGTGGACGGTATAGCCCTTGGATAATAAGAATTCTGCCAGATAAGAGCCGTCTTGCCCCGTGATGCCTGTTATTAAAGCTGTTTTACTCATTTGTTAACTCTGTACGCTATGTGTTTATGAAAACTGATTTTAAAAAGTCCTGCCCGTTTCAAAGCAGAGAGCGCATATAGAATGATTCAAAAGATCCCATCTTGAAAGAAGAAAATTACCTCTCACTAAAACCTTTAGAATAAGCTTCTAATAGTGGTATAAAACCTGCTATTCTCTTCTTTGCGTAGTATCTTTCTCTGTAGGAAGAATTGGACAAAGTCAAAAAGATGCCCTATCGTACCTTAGGTTTTTGTTATGAATATTAAACGAATTTTTTGCGGTTTGTTTGTCGCATCCATTCTGTGTGCAGGAGCGCAGGCTCTGAAAGCGCAAGTTGTTATTAATGAAGCATTGGCAAGCAACTCATCTTACACCTCCGCCCTTTATGGCATTGAGCCCGATTGGATTGAGCTCTACAATAACGGCACAGCCCCTGTCGACTTGGGCGGAATGAGCATTTCAATCTCGGCCGCCAACCCCAGGCAATTCACTTTCCCCGCAGGAGTCACCATCCCGGCAAAGGGCTATTATCAGATTTTCTGTACGTCTAAATTCCCAAAATCAGACCGAAATACCGGCTTTAACCTCTCTGCTCAAGGCGAAACCATTTCCCTTTTCTCGGCCTCCAGTACCACTACCCCGCTGGATACCCTGGACTTTGGTTTGCAGTTGAACGATTTCTCCGTCGGACGCGTTCCTGATGGAACCGGGAAATTCCTCCTCTGTGTTCCTACCCAGGAAGCCTCCAACCAGGCCCAAACGATGGGCACCATTGCTTCGGTCAAAATTAACGAAGCTTCTGCGGGCCCCGATGATTGGTTTGAAGTTTTTAACGGCGGAGCCAACCCGGTGGCTCTGGGTGGTTATTACTTTACTACCAAACCCAGTAAAGATCCCCTTATGTTCAAAATCCCGGATTTGTCCTTTATTGGAACCGCGGATGCAGCATTTCTGGTATATTATGCCGATGAAGATACAACAGCCGGAAAAGACCACGTCAACTTTAAGCTCGGCAAAACATCCGATGATATTGCCTTGATGACGCCCGCTGGAGTCATCGTCAATGTTCTTACCTACCCGGATATGGTGGATAATGAGGCTTATGGCCGCATCCCCGACGGTGCCGCAGCAATCCGCAAGCAACCCGGCAGCGGCTCCCCCGGTGCCAGCAACTATCTGGAGCTGGAGACAGTCGTCATCAGTGAAATCCTCTCTCACACCGATTACCCGGATACCCCGCCCGATTATATCGAGCTTCAAAATATCTCCGCCTCTCCGGTCAATATCTCAGGCTGGGGGTTAAGCGACAGTTCCGGTAATTTCCTGAAATATGTCTTCCCCACAGGCACAATTATCCAGCCAGGAGCCTTCCTTGTGGTAACCGAGTTCGAGTTTGACGATGAAACAAACCCCAACTGCAAAGTCCCTTTCAGACTCAATTCCTATGAAGGTGAGTCCGCTTTTCTGACCCAAATAGTTAGTGGAAACACCACCGGATACCGCAGTCAGGTTTTCTTTGGCGCTGCTCCCAATAACTTTTCCTTCATCCGCCACGTCAATGGAGACGGAATAGTTCATTTCCCCTTTGGCCAGTACCCCACCATGGAGAAGACCAACGCACCCGTCAAAATCGGTCCCGTCGTGATTAACGAAATCCACTACAAACCGGGAGACCCCGAACTCCTGGAAGATGAATTTATTGAACTGTTCAACATAACCGATCAGGAAATTACTTTGTACTATCCCAAATATCCGGAAAATCCGGCCATGATGGCCAATGGGGTCGACTATGTTTTCCCTGAAGGAACAGTACTGCCTCCCGGTGGTTATGCACTTGTGGTTCCCTTCAATCCCAATGGGGGCACGGCACTGAACTTCCGCCAGAAATTTAATGTTCCTGCTGAAATCCCTCTCTACGGACCTTTCTCGGGCAAGCTTTCCAATGACGGAGAATCTATCGATTTACTCTTCCCCGACACTCCTCAAAAAACGGATGGCTTGGTCCCCTATTACCTGGTGGATAGAGTCTCCTACACGGCTTCATATCCTTGGCCGGTTGGCGCCAAAGGAACCGGCAAGAGTCTCCAGAAAGTCAATGCCTTTACCTACGGCAATCAATCAGGAAGTTGGTCCGTCTATGCAGGAACTGACATGAATCAATATGTCACACCCGGAAGGCGTTCCTCGGTCGGTACAATCGACCAGGATTTTGATGGAATGCCCGATGATTGGGAATTGAAGTACCAGTTCGACCCATTCAATCCCGCTGATGCTTCCGAAGATGCAAATGGTGACGGAATTACGAATCTTCAACATTACCTGAATGGCACAGACCCGAGAGCCCCGTTCCATAAGGATCCCGTCACTCTGGGAATCACCTCGACTGCAGAGAGTGTGAACATCAGTTTCACGGCCCTCTCCGCCGTCTCCTATGAGGTGCAGGTTTCCGACAATTCTCAAACCGGATGGGTTTCCTGGAAGCAGATCGACGCCGGTCAGGAACGTCTTGTTGAGCTCAATGATCTCTTGGGAACTGCTCCCCGCTATTATCGGGTGATCACTCAGTAACCTTCACTTTCAAGAGCGCTTCCCGCGCGCTCCAACTGAATAGTAAAACAGCCGCTTTTGCGGCTGTTTTATTTTTTCCATGAACTGAACAGAGGAATAAAAAAACCCGGATGAAGTAACCACCCGGGCTTCTTGAGAAAAATCTTGGTGAGCTGTTTAGTTTGCTGCGCCTGCAACAACCGGATTCGAGCTCTTGACGTTGACCTTCAGCGTCACAACCACTTTGGCGTGGAGCTTCACGGTCACTTCATGGGCACCTAAACTGCGAATCGGCTTTTCAATCTCAACTTTGTGTTTGTCCAGCGCAATTTCATATCGCGCCTTGAGTTCATCCACAATGGTGGTTGAAGTAACTGAACCATACATTTTGGTGTGGTCTTCGTTGGTCTTGACAGCCACGTCCAACACTAATTTTGAGAGCATCGCACCCAGCTCGGTCATCGACTCAACCTCACGGGCCTCACGAGCAATACGGCGCTCTTTGAGAGCTTCCAGATGGCGCTTATTGGCCATCGTCACCGGAATGGCATAACCCTGAGGCACCAGATAATTGCGCGCATAACCTGCGGTGACCTTCACCTGATCGCCTTCAGCGCCCAGATCGGATACGCTCCGAACTAATATCACATCTACTTTCGACATATATTCTCTTAAATAACTACTTTGATAAATTAACTTTTTTAGAACGGAACGTCATCATCCTGAGATGCATCGTCCATAGGAGGCGGATTGCTTGGAGAAGTTCTGGGAGCCGGGGCCGACTGACGTGGAGCCCCTCCCTGATAAGGAGCAGAGCTGCCGCCGCGGCTCTCTCCGTAAGACTGTTGTTGCTGTGCATGTGGCGCATAGGAGGCCTGGCCATAGGAGCCGCCGCCTGAATAACCACCACCGGAACCCTGATCTGAAGAATTGTCCTGGCGCGAACCAACGAATTGGAATGACTCCATAACAACCGACATTCGGCTGCGTCTCTGACCTGTTTGTTTATCCTCCCAGGTATCGAGCTTAAGGCGTCCTTCCAGAAAGAGCGGATTCCCCTTGCGAAGATATTGGTTAATTACTTCAGCCTGAGAGCCGAAAGCATCCACATCCACAAAGAGGACATCGCTGACGGATTGCCCGCTTTCGTCCCTCCAGGTCCGATTCACCGCCAACCCAATACGAACTACCGGTGTCCCCTTTGGGGTGTAGCGCAACTCCGGGTCCCGTGTCAGGTTCCCCATGAGTATCACTTTGTTAAAATTGGCGGCCATAGTCTTGCTTCCCCTGGCAAAGCTCCGATAGAGAGCTATGCTTTCACTTCAGTGCTGGCTTCAGCAGTCACGGGCGCCTCCACTTGAGGAACCACCGCTTTCACGCCCGTATTGAACATGACGCGATAGACAACCGGATTCAAGGCAAAGCGGCTGCGCAATACCTCGATAGCAGCGGCCGGGGCCTCGAGGGCTATATTTACATAGTAGCCGGAGGTAACCTTTTTATCAGGAGTTCTCGCAAAGGGACGCTTGTCCATCTTTGTGATATTCTCAACCTTGCCGCCCTGAGCGGTAATTTCCGCACTCACTTTTTCCAGTGCGTCTTTGACTGCGTCTTCGCTTCCGTCAACATTTAATATGAACAGACCTTCGTACTTTTTCACTCGTTTTCCCTTTTTTCTGGAGCCACCGCTCCATTAAATTCATTCATCGCTTTCTGTATCCCATGCGCTATCCAGCACTGCGCCTGATCCGCTGCACGAGACAAAACTTTTTCCATAACAGGCAACTCTTCTTCCCCAAACCGCCCCAGGACATGCCGGGTAATACGCCTTTGTCCGGCGTCACCTATCCCAATCTTGAGACGGGGAATATCTTCTGTACCCAAATGGAGAATCACCGATTCCATTCCTCGATGTCCGCCACTGCTGCCCCCCGGACGCATACGAACCTTACCCAGAGGCAAATCCGCATCATCCAGAACCACAAGGATATTTTCCGCTTTTATCTTATAGTAGCGCGTCAGCGCTCCTACTGCCTTCCCGCTCAGGTTCATCCAAGTCAGGGGCTGGCAAAGGCAAACCTTGCTCTCCCCATAATCGACAAAGGCTATGCGGGCCTGAAAACCACTCTCCTGACGGAATGCAGCTTTCCACCGCTCTGCCAATAAACCCGTAACCCCAAAGCCGACATTATGCCGAGTTAGAGCATAATCTGCCCCAGGGTTCCCCAAGCCAGCGATGAGATAATTCTCCATCACAGTCTGGAGTCGGAGTGATTCTGCAAATTTATCCGGAAAAAGGCAAGCTTTCTATTCTTCTGCCTGTTTCTTCTCGCGGATAACTTCTGGCTCAGCCAAGGCACCCTCTTCGCCCTCAGCAGGTTTCTCCACCTCTTCCTCCGTCGGAGTCGTCACCGAGAAAACAGTCAATGTACCCTCAGCCACTACCTTTACGCCTTCAGGAACAACCAGATCCTTGATATGTATGGAGTCTCCTTCTTTCAGAGCCGAAACATCTACCGTGATAATTTCAGGCAGAGCTGTCACGGCACCGCGGAGACGCACTTTCTGCAAAGATTGATCCAGAACCCCTCCGGCCTTAACACCTTCAGCTTCACCCTCAGGTTCAATAGAAACACTAATTTCCACTTCCTCATCCGACGAAACCTCCCGCAAATCAACATGCAGGATTTCCCCGGAAAGCGGATGAAATTGAAGCTCCTGAAGGATTGCCAAACGCTTGGCATCCCCAGCGCTTTCTCCAACTGTCAGCTCAACTAATAATATTTCGGAGGCCGACCTGCTGTAGAGACCCATAATTTCCTTCCGCTCTACTTCCAGATTCTGAGGTTTGGTTTTGCTGCCGTAAATTACAGCCGGCACACGCGCTTGACCGCGCAATTTTTTGACCCCAATCCGCTTTTTCAACGTGCGCGGAAACACCACTAATGACTCAGCTTTCATTCTCGTTTAAAGTACTATTCTTTGTACTAAATCCTTCTCTATTCTTATTTCTCTTTACTGATTAAAGAGCGAAGTCACAGAGAGATTCTTGTGAATTCGCACTATCGCTTCGCCCAACAGCCCCGCAACGGAAATCACCTTGAGGTTCACCCCTTCCCGTGGGGGATTGGGCACACTGTCAGTCGTTATCAACTCATCTATCACAGAGTTTTTCAACCGTTCAAATCCGATCTCGTTCAGAAGCGAGTGTGAAACACAGGCATATATCTTCCTGGCCCCCTCGCGCTTAAGCAGATTCGCCGCCGCCACAAGGGTTCCTGCTGTCTCAGTCATATCATCCACCAGGAGAATATCACTGCCCTTGACCTCTCCAATCAAGGCCGTCGCCTCCACCTCATGAGCACTCTTACGGCGCTTGGCCACAATGGCCAGGGGTTTATCCAATGTTTCAGCGATGTTATGCGCTTTCTTGATTCCACCCACATCCGGACAAACAACGGTTAAATTTTCCGTGTTCAAGGTTTTAATGTATTCCAATAAAACCGGATTCGCATACAGATGATCCACCGGAATATCGAAAAAACCTTGAATCTGCTGGGCATGCAAATCCATCGTTAAAACTCGGTTCGCACCCGCTGCCACCAGCAAGTTAGCCACCAGCTTGGCCGTAATCGGCACGCGCGGCTGGTCCTTACGATCCTGCCGTGCATAACCGTAGAACGGAATCACCGCGGTAATCCGAGCCGCACTGGCCCGCTTCAGCGCATCCATCATGATGAAAAGCTCCATCAGATTGTGATTGCTCGGCGGACAGGTAGACTGTATGACGAAAACATCGCTCCCACGAACGTTTTCCTCTATCTTTACAAAAGTTTCACCATCAGGGAATTGGGAGACTTCGCATCGTCCCAGGTTAACCCCAACGTACTTGCAGATCGCCTTGGCAAGTGGCTGATTTGAATTACCGCTGTAAATTTTCACCGTTTGAAAACAAAGCAACTCCGAGCGGCATGAGCCACACGAAGGCCCCCAAGCATCTCCAAATATCTCTCCAAACGCAAGATGTTTTTTCAGATTTGCTTTTGGGCTTCTCAAAAAAAGCCTTCAACAATTGCCATATCCCACATCTCTGGCTGTCTCAGGCAAATCAATATCAAACTTCAACGCTTTGCCGAAAACCTTTTTGTCTGTTTTCTTGGTGTCTGTATTGCAGAAATCTTCCTTATCATGTAAAGTGAGTGCGCGTTATGACGTTAACGGAAAAAGTTTTGGCCAGGTCTGCCGGACGCACTCTCCTGCAAGCCGGTGATAATGTATGGACTTCTGTCGATGTCCTCCTCACGCACGATGTATGCGGACCGGGGACTATTGGCGTTTTCAAACGTGAGTTTGGAGATAATGCTCGCGTCTGGGATCGCGAAAAAATCGTAATCACACCCGATCATTACATCTTCACTTGCGACTCTAAATGCAATCGCAATGTCGATATTCTTCGCGATTTTGCTAAAGAACAGGATCTGCCCTACTTTTATGATGTAATCGACGCAACACCCGGTGAGCGTTGGGTCTTCGATCCGGCTAAAGGCAACAAGATTCGCCAATACGGCTCCAGATATGCCGGAGTCTGTCATTCTGCCGTTGCAGAAAAGGGCCACACTCGCCCGGGCGAAGTCATGATCGGGACCGACTCACATACCTGCTCGGCTGGAGCTTTCAACATGTTCTCCACCGGCGTCGGCAATACGGATGCAGGTTTCGTGATGGGCACCGGGAAAATCCTCCTGAAAGTCCCGCAAACCATCTATTGGAACCTTGAAGGCAAACTCCTCCCCGGTGTCATGGCCAAAGATATCATACTCCACGCCATAGGAGAAATGGGCTTTGACGGCGCTACCTACATGGCCCTTCAGTTTGGCGGCCAGGGTGCTTCCATGCTCACTATGGAAGACCGCTTGACCATCGCGAATATGGCCATTGAAGCCGGCGGCAAAAACGGTATTTTTGAATTTGATAACACCACGCGCGAGTACGTGGACGCTCGCTGTAAGCTCAACGGAACAAAATCGGATTACACCCCGGTCCTGCGCGATAAGGACGAAAAGTTTTTCAGCTCTCACTCCATTGACATCAGTAAACTGGAGCCCACCGTCGCCTGCCACCCCAATCCGGGAATGCGGAAACTGGCCCGCGAATTGCGCTCTGAAAAGCTCGATCGTGCCTACCTGGGAAGCTGCACTGGCGGCAAAATAAGCGATTTCTATGCTGCCGCGGAGATTTTGAGAGGACGCGAGGTGAAGATTCAAACCTTCGCCGTCCCTGCCACACCCGAGGTAGAGAGGGGCATGAGAACTCTCACGATCGGAGGCAAAACGCTCTGGCAGATTCTTGAAGATGCAGGCGTGCTCATGAGCGCCAACCCGGGCTGCGCTGCTTGCCTGGGCGGACCCATCGACACCTTTGGACGTATGAACCAGGTCGGCACCTGTATCAGCACCACCAATCGGAATTTCCCCGGCCGTATGGGGGCCAAAGAAGCCCGGATTTTCCTCGCCTCTCCGGCAACCGTTGCCGCCAGTGCGATCGAGGGCTCGGTAGCAGACCCCAGAGACTACCTCCAATAAAACAAGAATAGAGCGTATCTTTTTCAGTCCCCTATGCCGTTTTCTCATTTTAAAAGGCATAGGGGGCTGCTCGTTTTTGTAGAGGAAAACGATGGACTTGTCGAAATTCAGACGGAGTTCCTCTTTAGGCTCTTCAACTTTTTCTTCATCAAAGAGATTCTCTATTTTGATGCAAAAATAGAGGAAACGCTTTTCTACTCCACCCGCCGCCGGATCGAACTTTTACAAATTGACTTTTTGAATTTTTCTTCTTGCACCCTCTTGACGCCCCCATCGAAAGGGTGTATCCTTTGTGCTTAGCGAACTGATGGCTATTTTTATGAATAATAAACTCAATCAAACGATAAAAAGGAAGAATGCCTTTACTCTCATAGAGTTGTTGGTGGTTATTGCGATCATCGC
>LSQX01267019.1_pt2 | contig 12381 bp, 5 predicted proteins | sample 654561 | NCBI WGS metagenome assembly LSQX01 (sample SAMN04489861, study PRJNA283612) | anaerobic digester metagenome | isolation source: 4 biogas reactors fed with cattle manure at either 37C or 55C with and... | place: Denmark: Kongens Lyngby | collected 2014 | reverse complement strand
GGGTCGCCCACACCCTCTGGTGTTGCCCAGTCTCCCAAATACCAGCTCCTGTAATCTGTGTCTGGCCATCTTTTAAGTAATCCATCTACTGCGTGATTGTCAACATACTCAAGCCACTTAATCATTACTGGATAATATTTTTCTAAAACTCTAGTATCGCCATAATTCTGGTAACTGTTCCACGAAGCAGAAATAATAAATCCACACCAATACGGACCACCACCCGCTCTATACGGGTTAGGAGCAGTGTGCGGCATACTTCCATCCTCACGAATAACATCACCCCACGCTTGCAACCAGTTGTTGTAAAGCGGAGCTAAATTAAACATTGTTTGCGCAGTAATAGTAGATGCATTTCCATCACCACCATATCCCAATCGTTCAATCTGCGGACAATCTACAAGATAACCCCCAAGTCCCACGTTGCGAAGGGTATATGAAACCATATCATGTATATTGTTTAAATCATCATCAGAAGATACAAACGTAGAAGTCTCCTCAAAATCGGTATGTATAAAGTGAGCTTTAATGTCATTTAGTTGAGGCTCCTGTTCAAGATTAGATATTTTTACATACTTAAAGCCATGATAATTAAACTTATTTATAAAATGCTCGGTTCCTTCACCCGAAGCAATATATCTGTCAACTTGCCCCTGACCATAAATATCACCATTGGCAGTCAAGTGATCGGAGTATTCCATTACAACCTCTTGGTCTTTTGTTAACTCCTTAAATGTAATTTCAAACCAACCGGAAATTGTTGTTCCCATATCTATCAAATGAGTGCTTTCATCTATCCTTTTTGTTGAAACCGGGGAAATAGTATCTTTTATTCTATTCGGTTCCACCATTTGAGGAGTTACCTCATGATTAGGTATATCAGCAATAATAACGCTTTTCCACAACAACTCATCGGGAGATTCAAAAGCAATTCTCCTTGTCTCTTTATTGGCAGTTATAGTTTCTCCACCAAATTGGCCCGGGCGCCAGCTCCCCTCACTCTTATACTCACTTTCGCGTGCACTCCATGTTTGATCGCTAACTAAAATCCTGTCAATATCTTTTCCATCTACCTTATCCAGTTGAGCCTTAAATACCGGTCCATTACCCACAACACCCGGCAAACCTTCTTTATACCAACCGCTTCCCAACCAGACAATAAGATTATTTTCGCCCTTCTTAATAAACTCACTCACATCGTATGTATTGATATGAGAACGCTTATTAAATTGAGCTACAGCAGGTGTCAACACTTCGTTTCCAACCCTCTCGCCATTAATATAAACCTCATGATAGCCAAGAGAATTGATATGCAAAAGAAAAGCAGCACTTTTATTTAAATCATCAACAGAAAATTGCTTTCTAAATTGAGGAGAAGAATCAAAACCACTGCTCTCAGCATCATTGTCAAGTCCAATATAAGAAGCTAGCCAATCTGATTTATCCAAAAGACCTATACTAAATCTTGCAGCTTTACTCCAGCCAGAAACCTCATCATTATCATTCCAAACCCTAACTTTCCAATAAAGATTCTCACCCGATTTAAGCTTTTTACCTGCATACTCAACAAGAACACTTTCTGAAGATAATGTTTTGCCGGAGTTCCAATAGTTCGAATTCTTATCATCTAAAATATCCATATCAGAGGCAACTAAGATCTGATATGCCGTTTGGGCTGCACCCTGTTCAGACGAACTATTTATCCAGCTAAATTGAGGCACTGAGGTGTTAACTCCTAAAGGATCAGTTAAATTTTCACACTTTAAATCATCAACTCTCAAAGCGCTCTTCGACGTACATCCCATCGTTGTTGCAATAACAATAATTGCAGCAACGATAACCGATCTATTAATAAAGATATATCTCCGTCTCATACAAATAATTTTAAATACAATCTTAACTTACCTCTTTGCCTTAATCTTAAAAGCATAGGAGCCGGCATCAAGTTTTATGCTATTAAGTCCTTTACTATTAAATCCTTTACCTCCCAACAGCTCAATCGCCATATTATCAGGAATATAAAATGTTGCGCTACTATTTGCAGGAATAACAACATTATAAGAAATAGTTTTTTTATTGTCCCATTTCCAGTCAGATACAATCGCACCAAAAGGAGATTTAAAATCTGCTCTAAACTCTTTCAAATCCTTTTCGAAATGAGGTTTCAAGATGATATGCTTAAAGCCAGGCTCAGCTGCATCAGGAAATATACCCCCCAATCCTTTAAAGAACCAAGCACCAATCTCACCAAACATCATATGATTATCAGATATATCACGCTCAGCATCAAGATCCCAGTTTTCAAGCAAAGTGGTTGCACCATTTACAATCCACCATCCCCACGACGGGTAAGTGTCTTGAACAGCAACCTTATAAGCCTCTTCTGGATACCCGTTTTCGCTTAATGCATTTAATAAAGCCTTTGCTCCCAACACTCCCACATCAAGGTGAAAATCAGTCTTCACAACCGCCTCTGCTAGGTTGGCCGCAACCTTCTCAACCATATCCTCAGGCACAACCTTCCAATGAAGTGGAACACTAAGTTCAGTTTGCGTGCCACTTGCATAAATACCCGTTTCATAATTAAGATACTTATTGTTAATTGCATCTTTTATCTTCTCTGCCAAAGCCGAGTAATGCTTATAATCCGCTTCTTTGCCAAAAAGCTTAGCCGCATTAGCCAATATCTTCGTATCCACAAAGAAATAAACTGATGAAGTAAGCTCAAGATTAGATTGAGACTTCACTGGCACCCAATCGCCACGGCCCCACGAAGTTAATCCTTCGGGACTAGTTCTGTCAACATAATCAACATAACGTTTTATATTCTCATACGTGTCGGCCAACAATTTACTATCCCCATAAAATCTGTAAATCTCCCAAGGAATAATAGCAATTGTGCTGGTCCAGTCCAACCCATTTGCAGTGCCATATCCCCATCCACCTGTCGGGATAATATCGGGAAGCACACCGTTAGGCTGCTGTTCATCTCGATGATCAGCAAGCCATTTTTCGTAAATAGTAATACCATCAAAATTATAAAGAGCAGTCTCAATTGCAAAATGCCCATCGCCTGTCCATCCATTCTTTTCACGTTGAGGGCAATCGGTAGGGTAGCCCATTAGGTTTGACAAATAAGCATTGTTGGTTGCCCACCACAATTTGTTAATAAGATCACTCGATGTCTTTATCTTACCCAGCGGAGGCACATCGCTATGCATAAAGTAGGCAGTTAAGCTGTTCATGTCCAAGTCAATGGGGTTGCTTGCCGTAACCTCCACATATCTAAATCCTTTATAATTAAATCGAGCCATAAATTCATCCTCTCTTCCACTTAATATAAGGATATCCGTTTGAAAAGGATCAACTACTTTATCACCACGATAATACACATCAATGTTAGCCAAGTCGATGCGCCCATTATTATCCAATCGCTCCCCATGCTTAATCTTCAGCACAGTACCCTCATCACCCAAAGCAATAAGCTTTGTTACGCCCGCCATATTTCTGCCAAAGTCGTAAAAATAAGTCGTGTCGTTAATCTTTGTGAAAGAAACAGCGGGAACGGTCAAAACATTTCTAATTGGCCTCAACTGCTGGGCAGTAACATTTTGCGATGGAGCCGGACGAAGTCTCACCCCCTGCCACTCAGAATCATTAAATTGTGCTTTACTCCAACCATCAATCTCAAGCCTGGCATCATAATGCTCAGCAGTATAAATGCTATTAAAAATAATGGGACTATCAGTTTTTTTCCACGACAGATCAGTAGAAATAGTTTCCTCACTACCATCTGTATAAGTAATTTTTAGATCCAAGCAAAAAGACGGTCTGTTGCGCCATGGAGCCCTCTCAAAGTCCCATACAGCTATCGACTGGTGATTATACCAACCATTTCCCAATACCACACCAACCGCATTATCACCTTTTTGCAGTTGCTCTGTAACGTCGTGTGTTACATACAAGTTTCTTCTGTCAAAACGGGTATACATCGGATCCAGCCTCTGATTTCCAATCTTCTCACCATTAACATGCAACTCATAAAGTCCTGCCACCGCAATATATACACGTGCCAATTCAATCTCTTTATCAGTCTTAAATCCTTTTCTAAAATAAGGTGCTTGCTTATAATTAATATCCCTGCCATCACTAATCCAGCTACCCTGCCAATTGTTTAAATCCATCATCCCGGTCTCAAATGTCTGAATCTCAGAACTTCTCTCTTCCTGATTTTCATTCCAAATAATCACCTTCCAGTAATAATTTGTAAAAGGATTAAGATTGGCACCTGCATATGTTACCAGTTGATCTACAGAATTAATCTTTCCACTGTCCCAAATCACACTATTTTGGTTAACATTCTCTGTCTTTTTGTTGTTTAAAAACAGAGCAGTAGATCCGGTTACAGAATTTATTATTTGTAAATCTGTCCCCACAATCAATCTGTAAGACTGTTGGTTAGCCCCCTGCTTATCATCATCAATCTTCCACGTCAGCCTCGGATTATTATTATCCAAACCAATCGGGTTCTCAAGATAGTCTGTCTGCAGTTCCACAGGGTTCTGCCCATAAACAAGTAAACTCAAAAACGATATTGCTACAATTAGAAATGATTTATACATTATTTAATTCCTTATTTGTTATTGCTTTAATCCTACTTTTTAGTTGTTTAAATTCCANNCTCATACGTATAGCTATGACTACCACTGCCCACCTCTTTATATCCCTTCACATGAGGCAAATATATTTTAGCTGTACTATTGGCAGGAATCGAAACATTAAGAGTAATTTTATTTTCATCAATTTTCCAATCCACGCTAATAGTTCCATACATAGTCTCGTACGAAGCATTCACATAGCTCAAATCGCCAACCGGTTGAGGCGCAATAATTATATTCTTATACCCACTATTTCCTTCAGACTTAATACCTGCCAGCGACTTAAAGAACCACTCTTCAATCTGTCCCATCATAAAATGGTTCCACGAAGCACCTGCCCTTGGGTCCCACAACTCAGTCAGAGTAGTAGCGCCAAACTGCAGCTGAAAGCCATATCCCGGCACCTCTTCATGGTTGTGCATTTTATACATCACCTCGTTCAACCCATTATCTGCCAAAGTCTGAAAAAGATAACGATTACCCGCATCACCGGTCGAAAGCCTATAATTCCTTTCTTTAACATTCTTTACAAGATTATCCAGTACACCTTCTCTGTTTTCCAGTTCTACAATACCTGCAAAAAGAGGCATTGAGTTCGATGCTTGGCTTCCCGTACCGTAATATTTGTCCTCCTCATTATAAAACTCACGGTTAAAAGCATCTCTCACATCACTTCTTAGCAGAGAATAATATTTTTCATCCTCACTATTTCCCGTAATAACAGCAGCCTCAACAAGATAATCAATCACCATATAATAATGTGTCGATGCCGATAGAGCAACAGGTGTATTGTGCGAAACCCCATAAGGCTGATCCTCTCTGTAATCGCACCAATCACCCAACCCATGAGAAACAATATGATCGGTAGCAGTTGAAGAAAGATAATCTACATACCTTTTCATCACATCATAGTACTCAACAATAAGAGAGTTATCGCCATAAAACTGATAATACATAAAAGGTAAGATCACAGAAGCACTTCCCCATTCGGGCGAGTCTCTAAAACCACCCTCAAAAATCACATACTCAGGTGAGATATCTGGCACCAAGCCGTTTTCGAGCTGCGAATCTCTTATATCCTGCATTATTTTGGGAGCAAAAGTAGACAGGTCGAAATTATAAAACAGTCCCGGTCCATTTAGGTGAACCTGTTCAAGCCAACCCAACTTCTCGCGATGCGGACAATCGGTGAACACCGCATGCATATTGCTTTTCATGGCATTAACAATCAGTCGATGTGTATTATTAAAAATATCGTTCGAAGTTTCAAATGTCGATGTCTGCGGATTTGAGTTGTATACGAAAAGCGATTCTATATCCCTCACTATTCTATCGGCATTCCCAGAGCCATTCTCAGCACTTCTTGTCTCATTCACCTGAATATATCTATATCCATAATAAGAATAACGAGGCTGCCATATCTCCTCTTCCCCACCTTTCAGAGTATAATCAAAATAGTATGGTGTGCCCGACTGTGACTGGTTGACCGAGCCATCCTCATGAATATTTTCACCAAGAATTAATCTTATTTTATCACCCTTTTTTCCCTTAACTTTAATTCTCGGGAACCCCGACAGGTTTTGTCCCATATCATAAACATATGAATCACCCACTTCTTTAACCGAAACGGCAGAGTAAGTCTCCATTATTTTAATCGGAAAAGTGGTTTGTGCAGTCAGCTTGCCTTTAGGAGTCTCCTGGATAACCACCGGGCTCCATTGAGAATCGTCAAATCCCGGCTTACCCCATCCCGGTTGTTCAAGTCGTGCATCATAATCCTCACCACCATACATGTCGTTAAAAACTAATGGGCTAAGAGAATATTTCCATGAATTATCAGAAACTACCTCTTCTGTAGTACCATCATTATAAGTAACAATCATTTTAAAGAATAGAGTGGGGGGGCCAAAGCTAACCTGCATCTTAACATATCGTCCACCCTGCTGGTTATAAAAGCCATTTCCCAAAAGTATGCCCAAAGCATTTTTCTTCTGTAACTCATCGGTTACATCAAATATATTGTAATAAATAGTTTTATCATAATCACTCCACATTGGATCAAATTGAGAGTCGCCCAGTTTTTTGCCATTAAGTGTAATTTCATAATGCCCCAATCCACTTACATAAATAACAGCATCACTAATTTTTTTATTGCTCAAGAATTCTTTCCTTAAGTAGATGCTACTATTAGAAAGAGGATGAGTCTCTTGCCATTTTTTCCCTTCTTCAGAATTTAATGCCAAGCCATGATAATTTCTACCCTCAGGAATGTTTGAATCTTCCCTTCTAATTGCACCAATCCAATGAGCATTATTTTCGATATTACTCGGAGCCAACCTAAAGTCACCCATTTCACTCCATTCAGACACTCGTCCTCTGTTATCCCACACACGTGCTTTCCACTGATATTTAATACCTCTTTTTAGCTCATTAATATAGCCAAGTTTTACATTCTGGCTTTGTTCAGATTCAATTTTGCCCGAGGTCCATATTATTTTATTCTTGCCCGCAACATCCAAATAAAACTCCACTTCATAAGCCTTTTGAAGAACATTTTTTTCATCAGATTGTATTTGCCAGCTAAAGCCAGGTGAGTTAGAAGTTAGAGCCATAGGGTTTATAATATTATCCACCTTGATGCTCTTAACTGTTAATGCTTCTCCACTAAAAACATTTCCCGAAAAACACAAAAGGCTAATAAATAATAAGGTGAACAAAATTATTTTTGCCCGGAGGTGTTTATACACTTTAGATTGTTGGTTTATATTATCCATGTTTTTATAATATTGTTTTTTCTTAGTTACAAAGTTCAAAACTACAAAAATAAAGCCAATTTTTATAATATTTCATTTTATTCATCAGTTTCTTTTTACATAATGCTTCATTTCTAATGATATAAATAATCATATATTTTTTTTCAAAATATTAGCAACTAAGTACAAATTTCATTCGATAGCCTTTATTTGTATTATTTTGAAAATATATTCTTAATAGTAACAGGTCCAAGCAGACCCGATGGCTCCAGTGGCGAGTTTGCATCATAATGATTATACGTAGTAAAGGTGTAACCCTTTTTACCCTCTTGCTTTAGTTTCTCGTCACCCACCAATCTGTTAACCCACAGGTTGGCCACTTCTATAACAAGTCTATTATTCTTCTCCACCAACTTATCGGTGATATTAAGTTTCCATGGGTATGTCCAAAGAGTCCCAACTTCCTGACCATTCAATACTACTCTGGCAAGATTCTTTACACTTCCCAAGTCAATAATAATTTCACCCTCATTGATATCAAAACCTTCAGGTAGATCAAAAATATTACTATACGAAGCAATACCCGAGTAGTGCTTAACACCATCATCCTTATGATCAGTCCAATCGCTCAACCCGTCAAAAACAATTCGTTCAGGACCACCAAACTTCGTGTCAAATGCCACATCCCACTTATCGTTTAATGTCATCAACACACTCTCCTCCTTAAAAAAAGAATCTCTTCTATTCTGAGTGTCCCTTTTATCAAACACAATAAAATAGCTCTGATAAGGTTCAAACTTCAACTCCACCTGCCATGCATTATCGTTAAAGCTCAAGTTGTCAAGTTTATATGTTTTGCCAGTTATAGGATCCCATATCGAAGCATTTTCTTCACCCGATCTAAAATAGCAGTTGGTCTCAACAAGCTCATTTGTTTTATTTGAAACAAAATATATATCCCAATGAATGGATGTTCTATGCGTATATCTTATTGTCTCGCTATCCTCTTTAAAATCCTCTTCAATATTCATCTCTTTTAATACGCCACTCAATAAGTCATAGTGAGGATACAAATTGTCAATTTTCTCTTCCAGCTCATTCCCGTAAATCACTTTACCCATGCCGTAATTCACTGTTCGTAAACCATCATTAATTTGAGCATTGCTCCATATTTTTTGAGCCAGTTCCGAAACTTCAATATCATTTTTAGGGAAATTAGTAAGGCTGGGCGATTTTACCGGAGGAATTCCTATTACCACTGCACCATCATTTATTAGCGACTCAATTTTATTCAACAATTCCGGCGTCATTGTCTTTACAATAGGGAGAACCAAGATTCTGTATTGTCCACCACCCGGAAATACAATCTTTCCATCGTTTGTGTGTGCAAGATAGAGCTGACTTGGCGCACAGCCATCAAAATTAAAACCCCTTCTATCCGGAATGGTGTCATTGCCGGTCATAGCAGATGCAGGCGGAACAAATATATGCGGTGCGCCTTCGGGTGTTAAAAATAGAATATCTGCAACATTCTTCCCTTGCTGTAAAATATACTGACAACGAGATATATATTTATGATAAGCACTCACCATAGGCCACCAAGTTTGATTCCTGTCCCAATGAACCCCATACGGTCCCATTGTTGCACCCGGCCTTAGTGAGTCGGCAAGAAATTGATTCTGAAAAGTATGGTAAACAAACCTGTTAACACCTGTTGCAAAGGCCCAATCTCCCTGATTCTTCATTACCTCCGGATATTGCTTCCATCCCTCCCCGGGGTCGCCTGTAAATGCTTCAGCAGCAATAATCGAACTGCCATTTATATGTCCAATTGAAGTTGCTTCAATACAACTAAACGCTGAGTTAAACCCAAAACCTAGACTCCAAAACTCACACATAGGTATATCTGCAATCGCTCCCAGCTCTAAATCGGCCGTAGGATTCATATCATAAGGCTCAATAGAGAAATCTAATTTATTTTTCTTCGCATATATTTTTGCATGCTGTGCATGATTCTCCAAAACAAGCTCTTGCGATGTTTGTCTAAGATCCCACAAGAAACGTTCACTAATCTCATGATTTTCTACAACCATTCCCGAAACAACCGGGTAAAATGGCATAGGATCATAACCTCTCCGTTTAATAAATTCATATCTAAAGTTCCAGCTCCAGTTTTGTGCACCCATCTCCCAGCTATCCATGTGTAGCCTTTTCAATCCTCCTTTTTTATTCCTGTCCGGAAATCCGGTCTTCTTTAAAAGAGTTCCAATAAAATAATCCAAATGATTAGTAAGTGCTTTCTTATCAAATTTATCCGATTCAAACCCCAGCCCAGGTAGTGGTGCAGGCCTTGTTTGTGCTCCATTGTTTCTACTCACAAACCTCATTACAATCCACTCCCCATCAGGTGCATCCCAAATGAGCCTGCCCTCGTTATCCATTTTTTCACTCAAGTCGATAACCTTATCCCATTTAATTGGGGCCCCTTTTAAGGCAGGAAATGTATCATTTGCAACAAAATATGGCTTCACCCCTGGCATCGAAGTGTATGGTGGTCTGTAATATAACGCTTTCTCATCAATATCAAATATCGAATCTTTCATCTCAACATACGGAAATGCCAGTACTGTAATATCTCTGTAATACACTTCCCATGCTTTCTCTAACTCAGCGGGAAGACCAAAAAAAGGCCTTTTAGGAGCAGGAACGGGCAGTGTAGTATCAATCAATCTACCACCCTTCACCACAATTGTATCGCTTACAATATGTTGCATAGACTCCTCCGGCTTCACCCAAGGTCCTCCACTTCCGGTCCATCCCGGACCAATCCCCATCGATATTTCAATTTCCAACCTTTCTGCTTCTCTAACAGCATGCACAAACAGTCGCTGCCATTCTTCACTAAAGAAATCAACATCACCCCGTGGAACACCTACATTAACCTCCAAAAACATGAGATTGCCTATGCCCACTTTCTTCATCGATTCAAGGTCTTTTGTTAGCGACTCCTCATTAATATTACCATCCATAAAATACCAGTAAACGCCGGGCTTTGCCACATCGGGTGGCGAAGCAAAACCTTTTGTCATTTCACTTATATTTTGCGAACTAACGGCAAATGATAGAATTATCATTATAGATAAAACTAGGCCACATTTATTTATATTATAAGTTTTCATAATATTTACGCCTTTGTTATTCATCATTAAATTTTCAAATGTGCGCACAGGTATATTAAACGAAAGTTAATTTCAAATTTATACAACATAAACAAATCTAAACTTCTCTAAATGATATGAAAACTAATAGTTATGATATAAATATTTCTTTGGCACAAAAATTAAAATATTTAAAATAGATACAATTTAGTATCTTTGCAATAATTAATTAATCACAAATTATGGTTATTGCAGTTGATTTCGACGGAACAATAGTAGAACACGAATACCCAAAAATAGGTAGTCCCATCCCATTTGCTATAGAAACATTACTTCAGATTCAAAAAGATAAGCACACGCTCATATTGTGGACAGTGCGCCGTGGAGAACATCTCCAAGAGGCGGTTGATTATTGTGGCAAGAGAGGGCTGTTTTTCTTTGCCGAGAACGAGAACTATCGTGGCGAGACTATTGAAAAATCAGAATACTCTCGCAAATTAAAATCCGATCTGTTTATCGACGACCGCAACCTTGGTGGTTTGCCCGACTGGGGCGTTATTTATAATGTTATAAAAGCCATGGACTCTGGTCACACAAACCCACTTGCACTTTTGGCAGGCAACTCAGCAATGCCCGAAATTAAGAAAAGGAAAGGTTGGTTTAGACGTTAAACCAACCTTTCCTTTTCTTAACAACTAAAGTTCTTTACATTATTTGTCAATCCTTTTTCTTGCTTTTCTTGTTCTTGCCTCCATAACCATAACCATATCCGTAACCATAACCATATCCATACCCACGGTGGAATTCTGCTACATCGTTAATTATAAGAAGCATGTTCTTTAGCTTATTCTGTGCCATTAGGCTGTTAGCATATCTGATATTACCTTTACTGGAATAATCCATTCTGCACACATAAATCGTAGCATCCGTTACCCTGCTCATTACCAAAGTATCTGCAACCATAGCCGCCGGTGCAGAGTCTATAAAGATATAATCAAACTCATCCTTAAGCTTTTCAATAGATTCATCTAGCGAAGGTCGTGAAAGAAGTTCAGCCGGGTTTGGCGGGATAGGTCCAGATGGCAACACATAAAAGTTAGGATGCAGCCCCGTAGGAACTATTAAATTGTCGATATTCTTCTCGAAACCCGATAAGTAACTTGTGATTCCATCCTTGGTCTCTAAATTAAGGTACTCCTTTATTCTAGGAATTCTTAAATCAAGACCGATAAGCAAAACTCTCTTATTTAGCAAAGCTGTGCTCAACGCCATATTAATAGCAATAAAAGTTTTACCTTCTCCCGAAACTGTAGAGGTAACCGAAACTACCTTATTATCCGAACCTAGTGTGAGTAGTAAGTTGGTGCGAGCCATTCTGAATGCTTCATCAATAGGCTTAGTCTCATTCTCCACAACCACCACATTTTTATCCTCATCATGCTTTGGAATCTCACCCAACACCGGCACCTTGTTTAGCCTGTCCACATCAGCCCTTGTACGCAGCTTAAACTGCAATATATCCATCAGATAAATAATACCTGCCGGAATCAATAATCCAAGCATTAATGCAGCCAAAAGTAAAATCATCTTTCGTGGAGAAACCTGACCTCCCGTAAGGGCCTCATCAAGAACCTTGGCACTATTAGCTGTTGCAGCCAGTTCAAGGGCATTCTCCTCACGTTTTTGGAGTAACATCAAAAACAAACTAGCTTTAATCTGCTGCTCACGTGAAAGCTCCATAAACTCTCTTTCCTGAGTAGGCATGACTCCAACTCGGCCACCATATATATTTGCCTGATTACGGGCATCACG
>LSQX01082464.1_pt2 | contig 12381 bp, 12 predicted proteins | sample 654561 | NCBI WGS metagenome assembly LSQX01 (sample SAMN04489861, study PRJNA283612) | anaerobic digester metagenome | isolation source: 4 biogas reactors fed with cattle manure at either 37C or 55C with and... | place: Denmark: Kongens Lyngby | collected 2014 | reverse complement strand
CCGCTCGTCCTCTTCAGTGAGGCGCTTTCCCATACCCGACGCATCCTGGCATCACACATCCCACGGTATGTCGACCGCCACGTCACCCTCGTCGGCCACCAGATCACGCGCAAGCAGGTGCGCACCAAGGGCGGAGATTTGATGAGCTTCGTCTCCTTCGAGGATGAGACGGCTCTCTATGAGACGGTGCTCTTCCCCGACCTCTATGAGCGCTACTTCCCGCTCTTGTACCGCGCAGCCCCGCTCTTGGTGCATGGGGTGGTCAAGGACGACCACGGTGCCCTCATCATCGAAGTCGAGCACCTCACACTCCTGGAATCTTGCACCGCAACCAAAGAAATGAGACACTCACAGCGAAGGTACCCCTATGAACGAATACCCACCACTTGCCTCTGAAGCGGCGACCGAGATCGCCCAAGCCTACGCCTCCTTCGGCAACCTCTCCTCCCTCTTCCTCGGCCAGAAGTCGGCGACGATCCACCTGCGCCTCTTCCCCCTCCTCCTTGAGGAGACGGAGGCGCTCTATGAGGCCAATCACCCAGGCCAAGAGAGCGAAGAGAGCGAGTTGATCGAGCTCTACCGGAAGAGCGACGACCAACGCTCTCTCTTTCGAGCGCGCTGCCGCAAAATCATGGAACGTGACCCGCTTTGGGTCACGATGCAGGGCAAGCGACGCACCACGCTCCCCGAATCGGTCAGCGACCCGGGCTACGTGGCGATTGAGCGGGCGTATGAGGCGCTCTCGCGCTAGAAGCTCACCCTCGAAGCCACGGCAAAGCCCAATGAGAGCTCCCTGTCGGCTGAGAGGACGGGCACCAGGGCCACAGAGAGGGCAAACCCATCACTACCATCTTTTTGGATGCCGAGCCCATCGCGCAGCGCCTTGTTGTGCCGCGCCCCGTAGCTGATGGGCAACACGGCCTGGATGATGCGACTGGCCCCCAGGCCGATTAACCCTCCGATGACGAGGCCGCCGGCGATCTGCATGAGCTCGTCATCGGAATTTTCCAAATGGTTGTAGCTGGGGTTCCCGATGGCACCCCACGGGGCCACGAACAGAAAGTCGATGAGATACAAGGAGAGACCGACACCCAAGGTCGTCACCGCCGTCGAGTCGAGGAGGGTGCCGACAAGGGCTCCACCACGGTCCCCTTGGCTCTTGGAGCCGGAACCGAAGCCGAGGAGGAGGTTCTTGAAGACCGGCCAGGTGATGTTGGTCTTCGCCTCTTCGTAGATGGCGAGGCGATCGGAAAACTCCACGGTGGTGAAGTCAAACTCGGCCAGGCTCTTCTTCATCGCCTTGACCGACGACCCTCCGAGGGTGATGGTCTCTCCCTCCACGATGACAGCGGAGGAGCGTTTGGTGGTGGCGACATCGAGGCCGAGACCGATCAGATCGAGCAGGATCGGAGCAGAAGCAAGCGGTGCCAACACCGCACACAGAAGCAGAACTACCATTATTCGTTTCACCGGAGAACTCCTTTATGTGAATATTCTCCACGAGTATAGCACAGCAGAGGGCGCGTGCACGAAATACTTGAACAAAGTTTTTAGATTTTGATGGCCGCCCCCACCCTGAGGCTCCCTTGGCTGGGATCGAAGCCCATCGAGGGGGAGCACAAAGAGCACTATTCGCTGTCTCATGGTTGCCTCCTTCTCTCTCGAGTATATCACCTCCTGAGCGATTGCATAGATTCCTGCCCCGGGGCCAGGTATTCCCAGTCAGGGCAGTTGGCCGTGATGAATGCCGCCAACTGCAAGAGCGAGTCTTCATCATCAGGATACAATGTTTCCCACGCCTTCACCGTCTCTTCATACCCTCGATACCCCCACGGGCCACCTCCTCAGGCGTGACGCCCCTCCACCTCCTCATCGATGGCCTTCGCACAGGCCCCGCCTCGTGCGTGGAGGCCAAAAAGAATTGCATCCCGCTCCTCGAGGGCCAGCAAGGAGAGCTGGTCACTGCACTTTTTCGCGCCATATGCTTTGCCTCACTATCTTTGTTGAGAAACACAGGGTATCATAAGGCCATGAGAGAGAAACTCCAAGCATTTTTTGCCACGCTGGACCGCAGCCGGTTCATAGACAATCAGTACAAGGCCCTCTCAAAGCTCGACCGACCGCTCCCCATCGGGTGTGGACAGACCATCAGCCAACCGAGCCTGGTCGTCTACATGACCGAAGCGCTCAAGCTCGATGAGGCGCACCGGGTCCTGGAGATCGGCACGGGAAGCGGCTACCAGAGCGCCTTCCTCGCCGCCTTCTCACACGAGCTCTATACCGTCGAAGTCATCCCCGCCCTCTCAGAGCGGGCCCAGGAGAAGCTCTCACAGCTCGGCTACACCAACATCCACTACAGAATCGGTGATGGCTCTGACGGGTGGCCAGAGCACGCCCCCTTTGACCGCATCATGGTGACGGCCGCTCCCAAGAAGCTGCCCATCACCCTCATCCAACAACTGGCTGTGGGAGGCATCATGGTCCTGCCGGTGGGCCATGCCGGCTGGCAGGAGCTGAAGCGGATCACCAAGACGGGAGACGGCACCTACGCGGAGGAGAAGCTACTCGACGTGGCGTTCGTGGAGATGGTGGGAAAGTACAGCCTGTGACGATGATAGCTCACCCATCAAGCACATGCCCTGCGATATCGCGGGGGAAAAAGAGCACATACACCACCAGGCCGACCATAGCCGGGATGGAGATGAATTTCATCATGGCGAGGACACCGTAATTCACAGAAAGATATCCCGCCACGTAATTCCCCACCATACCCCCTACCCCCGCCGTCACAGCGGCATAGAGCGTCATTCCCAGGTAGCGGACGTTGCTTGGAAGAACCGTGCCCATGTAATACAGGATGGTGCCGATATAGAGGCCGAAGGCAAACGGTTCCGTCAGAAAGCTGCATACCGTCCCGACTGGAGTGGAAGAGAACGCCATGATGATGGTCCGCATATTCAGGCCGATGAGGCAGATGAGCATGAGCGACGGGGGAGAAGCCCTTCTGATGATCCGGACATGCAACAGCAGTGGGATGAGCTGCAGCAACCCCATGATGAGCAGGGAGAGGCCGGTGTGGAAGTCGCCGGCACCAAGGGCCTCAAACTTGCGCGTCAGATAGTTCTGGTGTGCGATGCAGCTCATCTCGACAAGGGTGTAGCTGATGAGCAGCGTTCGATACGCCTTGTTTGCAAACAGGATCCGAAGGGCACCGACGAGGGGTGGAGCATCCTTGCGCTGCTCCGTTACGCTCCTTGGCTGCGATGACTTGACGCAGAGGGCCACCCCGATCGTCAAAACGGAAAAGAGACAGAAACACGGGATGATGATGCGAGTCCCGAATTGATCGATGGCGACGCCGTAGAAGACTGCGCCCACCGCATAGAATACCGCCCCGAATGAGCGAGTGAAGCCATAGGAAAAATCCTTGCAATGGGCTGCGATTGCAAGGCTCCACAAGTCGATGACGTAGATGAGCGACCGGAACGAGCCGAAGATGATGAGGATCAGGAGATAGGCGAGCAATCGGTACTCATGAAAGAGATCGAGCAGGATAGCTGCACCGATGGCGATGACCACACTGGTGATGAGCAATCTCCTCACTGATTTCACCGTGTCGGCCAGACGCCCCACGAACGGCTGGATGACCAGGGAGGCAAAGGCGGCGAAGGTCAGCGCGATGCCTGAATGGTAATCGGAGTAACCGTATCCAGAGAGGAGCCTCACCAAAAACGAGACAAATACACAGGAGGCCATCCAGTAGAACCCCTGGACAAGGCCAAGCTTCAGATTGGTCTTGTTGAACACATCAAACTCACCGGTAGAGATACCGCAGGGAATCTTCGAATTCCCGAATGATCCTCTCCTTGTCCAGAGTCAGGTACTCCCCCCCTTCATAGAGGATCCTCCCGTCGACCATGGTCATGGTCACATCGCTTGCCTGGGCGGAATACACCAACAGGGCGAGAGGGTCCAGATTCGGCTTCATATGGGGAGCATCGAGGTTGACGGCTACGATATCCGCCTTCTTCCCTACTTCCAAGCTTCCGGTGTCGAGTCTCTGCTGAAGAGCCGCGCCATTGATCGTCGCCATCTTGAGTACCGTCTCGGCCTTCATGGCCACCGGATCATTCACGTATCCATTATGGATGATGGCGGCCAAGTGCATCTCCTCAAACATGTTCAAATTGTTGTTGCTCGCGGCCCCATCGGTGCCGAGCGCCACGTTGATGCCGAGTTCGAGCATCCTGGGGATGGGCGCGAATCCACTGCCGAGCTTCATGTTGCTGCTGGGATTGTGCACCACGCTGACCTGGTGGCTGCTCAAGATCTGCAGGTCCTCTTCGGTACACCAGACGCAGTGGGCGGCGTAGGTGGGGATCTTGAAGAACCCAGTCTCCTCCATCCACGCTGCCGGGGTCATCCCATACCGTTTGATGCAATCCTCGTGCTCCTTCCTGGTTTCGGAGATATGGACATGAAAGCGTCCCCCTAGCCCGGTCGTCTCTTCCGCCCACTTACGGGCAACCTCCGCGTCTATGGTGTATTCAGCATGCATCGACCAGTCTGCACGCAATCTTCCATCATATGCGTTGTCGTATTGGCGTACGAACTCCAACGCCTCCAGCCGGTTCGAGAAAAGACGATAGTCGGTATCCTTAAAACCTCCCATCATGACGCGGGTAAGGTTTGCCTTCATTCCGCTCTCCCCGATGCATGCTTGGGTATGGCCCGGGCTCATGTACATATCACAGAAGCTGGTGGTTCCACTTGCAAGCATCTCAAGGATCGCCATATTCATTCCATTGGCGCAATCCTCATCCCGCATCCGGTCTTCGATCGGCCACATGATCGCAAGCCATTGTTGCAGGTCCAGACTGCTTCCCAATCCCCGCAACAGGTTCATGGCCGTGTGGCCATGGCTGTTGACGAGGCCCGGGATCAACATCTTCCCGCTCATTTCCTTCACCTCTGAGTACTCCTTTACAGGAGCTTCGGTGCCGATATAGTCGATCACCTTCCCTTCGACGCCGAGGTAGGCGCACTGCAGATACTCGAACCGCCCGTCTTTGACTGAGAGGATGTCTGCGTTCTTGAACAAGATTGACATGGGATCACCTATATCGTTTTGACAATGGAATACAGGAATGAACTGAAGGCATCCGCCGCTTTCGCCGCGACGCCTTCAACCTCCGAGCCATCGACCGGCTCATCGATCACACCGGTACACATGTTGGTGATGAGCGAGATGGCGAGCAGGCGCATCGAACAGTGGGCGGCGGTGAGCGCTTCGGTCACGGTCGACATGCCCACCGCATCGGCGCCGAGGATGGCGGCGGCCCGGATCTCTGCCGCGGTCTCGAACTGTGGCCCCGGGAAGAACATGTACACCCCTTCATGGACCATGAGAGAAGCCGTTCCGGCACACGTACGGGCAAGATCGCGCAAAACCTTTGTATACAGATCCGAGACTCCGAAGAAGCGCGGCCCGAGCTCGGCGATATTCGGCCCCCTGAGCGGACTGCCAAGGTGCAGCTTGATGTGGTCCTTGATGATCATGGCATCCCCGGGCGCATACGCCGGATTGACCGCCCCGGCCGCGTTGGTGAGGATCAAGGTCTGTACCCCGAGCACATGCATGACATGCACCGGGATGTTCAGCTCCTCCATCGAATATCCTTCGTAGTAGTGGAAACGTCCGTTCATGCAGATGACTCGCTTGCCAGCCACCGTGCCCGCGATCATGGTGCCGGCATGGGAGGTGTTGGTGGTGACGAGGAAGTTGGGGATATCCGCATAGCCGAACACCACCGGATCCTCAATTCGCTCGGTGAAGGGGGCGCATCCGGTGCCCAAGATGATGGCGATCTCGGGCGTCCACCCGATTCGCTCTCGGATGTACTCGGCCGCGGTACAGTACGATTCATAGGTATATCCGCCTCTCACTCTTCCCCTCCTCAACGCATGGCGATTTCATACGGCGCACCGATGCACCGAGCCAAGTGGATGATCTTTGCCGCGTCCTCAACATAGCAGGACCGCACATACGCCAAATCCAGATTTGGGGCGACCGAGACTACCCCGTGGTTGGCCAGGAGGCAGGCGCCTCTCTCCCCGATCGCATTGACCACGTTCATGGCTACTTCCAGCGTCCCGAGCGCTGCGTACGGCGCTACCTCGACGCTCCCTCCCAACCACGGTTGCATCTCTGCTAGGACCAACGGGATCGCCTCCCTCAGTGAAGCCCATGCCGTCGCATACGGCGAATGGGTATGACAGACGGCATGAATCGCTTCCTTATGTCGGTACAGCTCGGCATGCAGGCGCCACTCCGAGGAGGGGCGCGCATCTTCTGGGCACTGTAAGAGCTCCCCGTCGATCGTCATGATGACGATGCGCGCTCCCGTCATGGTCGCATAGCGCTCCGAGCTCGGGGTGATGGCGAAGGCATCGCTTCGATCGGGTAATCGGATGCTGATGTTCCCGCTTGTCGCGGAGACCAGCTTCTCATCATACATGCGTTTGGCGTATTCCACGATCGCTCGTCGTTCATCTTCATAATCCATACAACATCCTTACGCCTTCATAGCTGGCTTTCTTTTCTGCATCGTGACGATCACTCCATACACCGTGATTGCCAAGACGGTGCAAAGATACGGAATCGCTTCGGTGAAGTACGAGTTGATATACCCCTGCAGCGTCTTGGAGAGCGAAAGCATCGTCCCGAAGAAGAGAGAGGAGCCGATGGCCACCAGCGGATGTGATTGGGCCATGCTCGCGGCCCCCATGGCGATGAAACCGCGACCGCTGGTCATGTTTTCGGCGAAGACCGTCACATTGCCCATGGCGTGCACCACCCCTCCAAACCCACACAGGATGCCGGAGATGACCACCGCCCGGATCTGGATCCGTTGGCTCTTAACGCCGAGGCTATCGGCGGCGGTGCCGCTGATGCCCACCGAGAGGTGATGGAACCCACTGACGGTCTTCTTGAAATAGATGAAGATGAGCACGGCGACGATGTAGCCGAGGTAATCGATCGTGCTCAAATCCTCGAACATCCGGTAGAGGAACGGCGAGAACTTCAAGAACGAGAGGTTGATCTTGGTCAGTGCGACCATGCCGAATCCCTGGACTGTGCCCCTAGAGCCGTAAATGATCTGCATGAGGAAGGCGGTGACACTTTGCACCAAGAGGTTCATCGCGGTTCCGACGACCATGTCCCTCACCTTCCATTTGATCTGGAAGATGGCGACGATCCACGCCACGAATGCGCCGGCCGCCACACCTGCGAGCAGGCTGATCAGCACATTATTGGTGTAATAGTTGGCGACGATGGCCACAAAGGAGGCGGCCAGCAGCTGCCCCTCCAAGGCGACGTTGAAGACCGCCGCCTTGGTGCAGAACAGACTGCCGAGCGCGGCGAAGAGGACCGGTGTCGTATAGCGGAACGTCGTGTTGATGACCGCGGCAAGATAGAGGTTGTTCATGATGTCCTCCCCCTTGCCGTCCCCTTGGAGAAGGCTTTCATCCTCTTGTATTCGTGGAGGATCTTCACCGATACGAATAGCGTGATACAGCACTGGATGATGTCGGCGATCTGCATCGGGACCCCGACGTTCCGTTGCAATGCGGTGCCACCGATATTCAATCCCGCGAGGAAAATGGAATAAACGAGGGTCAAAAGTGGATTGTAGCCGGCAATGAGCATGGCCATGAGGCCGGTCCAGGCGTAGCCGGTACTGCTGAACATCGAGTTCACATAGCGGTACCGCACCCCGAAGATCTCGATGCAGGCGGCGAACCCGCTGAGTGCCCCGGAGAGCGCCATGGTCTGGAACATCGTGCGCATGCTCCTGATGCCGCCGTACTGGGCAAAATTCTTATTCAGTCCAGTTATCTTCGATTCATACCCGAACTTGGTCTTGGTAAAGACAAAGTACAGGAGCACGACCACTATGATCGCCACAAACACGCTTGTGTTCATGGCGTTCTTGTTGGAAAACCTGTAAAACCGCAACGATCGTGCGATCTGGACTGACTGCTGCGCCATGCCGTCACCAGCGGGATCGCGCATCGGATAGGCGACGAAGTAGTTGGTGATGTGGTTGATCGCATAGTTGAGCATGAGTGTTGTGATGATGAGCGATGCCTTGAACTTGTAGTCGAGATAGGTCGGGATCAAGGCGGTCAAGGCCGCTGCACCCATGCCTCCGGCAAAGCAGAGCACTGTCCCCCACCAGGAGTGGACGGGAAGGTAGATGGCCATCACGGTGGCTACGAGGCCACCGACGGCCATCTGTCCCTGCATGCCGAGATTGATGTATCCCGCCCTCCACGCCACTGCGGCCGCGACGCCACTGAGCATGATGGGCGCGCTGCGCACCAATGTCTCGGCCAGGTAGTAGGGCCTGAAGAAAGATTTGGTGAACATCTCCTTGTATGCAAACAGCGGATTCGTCCCCGTCAACAGCATCACGATCGCCCCCACGAGCAAGCCAGCCAGAATGGCGATCATCGGAGAGGCCACGTCATCGATTAATTTCTTTCTTCTAAAATCATCCATCAAGGGCACCTCCCATCATCAGAAGCCCCACCTTGTCTATCGTTGCTTCCTCTCGTGTGAATTCACCGGCTATCCTGCCTTCATACATGACGTAGATCCGATCGCTGAGTGCGAAGATCTCCGTCAGCTCCGAGGAGATCAACAGGATGGCGTCACCTTGCTCCCGCTTTTCCAGCAGTTTACCGTGAATGAAATCAATGGCTCCGATATCGATGCCCCGCGTAGGTTCGGCGGCGATCAGAAAGGGTGAGTGTTGCATGATCTCCCGCGCGACGATGAGCTTCTGGACATTGCCGCCGGAGAGTTCCTGGATCGCCTGCCGGTCAGAGGTATATCTGACATCGAATTCCGCCATGATGTCGTTTGCAAATGTGCAGGTATTCTTCTTGTTGAAGATCCCATGCTTCATCAAATGCGTTTTCTTGTAGTGGGACATGATGGAGTTTTCCACCAAGGTCGCCTCAGCCGCGTTACCCCAGAAATACCGATCCTCCGGGATGCAGGCGCATCCACTGTCCCTGTTTTCCTGCACCGGACAGTTGGAGACATCCGTGCCGTTGATGATGATCCTGCCCGACTGGAATTTTCTGATGCCGGTGAGGCACTGGATGAGCTCGCTCTGCCCATTGCCGGAAACACCGGCGATCCCGACGATCTCCCCTCCCCGCACGTTGATGTTCACATCATCGATGACGGGCTTTCCCGCCGTTCCTGCAAGGGTGAGGTGCTCGACAGAGAGGATTTGCCTCCCCTGCTGGATCTTCTGAATCTCCCGTGTCTTCAGCGTATGGCCCACCATGAGAAAGCTCATCTCTTCAATGCTGGTCTCTTCTCTCTGCATGACCTTGATCAGATTGCCGAGGCGCATGACCATGACGCGGTCGGCGACCGCCATGACCTCGCTGAGCTTATGGGTGATGAGGATGATGCTCTTGCCGGCTCTCTTGAGGTCCTTGATGGTCTTGAGCAGTTCCGTGACCTCTTGCGGGGTCAAGACGGCGGAGGGCTCATCAAAGATGATGATGTCGGCACCTTGATACAGTACCTTGAGAATCTCGATTCTCTGCTGAAGCCCGACTGGACAGTCGGCAACCTTGACGTCAGGGTCGATGTACATCCCGTATTGTGTGCAGAGGGCCTTGACACTCTTCACCGCTTCCCTGCGGTTGAAGAACACCGTTCGACTCTTCGGTTCATGCCCATACACGATGTTTTCGGCGGCGGTGAAGGGGGGAAAGAGCATGAAATGCTGCTGTACCATGCCGATGCCGCAGGCAATGGCATCATACGGGGAGCGGATCCTCCGCACCTCCCCATTGATGAGAATCTCGCCGCTGTCGGCTGATTCCAGGCCGTAGAGTATCTTCATCAGAGTACTTTTCCCAGCCCCGTTCTCACCGACGACCGCCAGGATCTCACCCTTGTTGAGGGTGAGGCTAATGTCGTCGTTGGCAACCAACGGCCCGTAGGCCTTGGTGATGTGTTTCATTTCAACAAGCACGGCAACACCTATTCAGCGGCGGCAAAGCGACCGATGCCGCTTTGCCGCCGATTTGGCAGACAGCGATGTCAGATAAGAGGAATGATCCCCGCCACTTCTTCCGGCATGTCACGCATGTTGATCTTCCCGACCTTGATGTCCTCGACGGCCTGCTTGATGATGACCATGTCGGCATCGGAGAGCTGCTTCGGCCGCTCGGTGATCGTCGAATCCCTCGTCGCCCAGACGGCCCCGATGGCTCCGTCCGCCACACCAAGGGTTTCGTTCTCCGAATTCCATTTCCCCTCCATGTAGAGATCGAGGAGGTAGGCGATTGATTCTCCGGCACCCTTGAGCTGGCTGCTGACGATGTAGGGGTTGTCACGGCTGGTGAGGTCTACATCCTGGCCTGCGGTGAAGAACTTCTTGTCCAGCGCTGCCTGGAAGGTTCCGGTGTCGCCACCTGCGGCGCAGCTGTTGATGAAGAGGCATCCTTTTTCGTACTGCTGCCTTGCCAGCTCGTTGGCGAGGGCGACTTCCGAGTAGCCGTTCACGTAGTTGAATACGAATTTGGCTTTCGGATCGATGGAGAGGACACCCTGTGAGAAACCGTATCTCCACTTGAAGGAGGAGGCGCTCTGACTTACGTTGATCGATCCGTAGTTGTGGCTTGCCCCATCGACGGTGAGGGCCGCGATGACGCCGATGAGGTAGGCACCTTCCGCCTCATAGTAGTTGACGCACTTGACCTTCGGCGAATCGACCAATGTGTCGATGATCCCGAAGGAGATGTCGTCATAGATCTCAGCAAGCTCACTGATGATGGAGCCGGCTTCCCAAGAAGCGCCGAGGATGATGTCGTACCCTTCATTGGCTGCCGCACGGGCGTTGGATTCATACTCCGACGTGTCCTTGCATTCCACCACGGTGCCTTTGATGCCCCACTTCGCACAGGCGCTCTCAAAGCCGGCGATTCCTTCATTGATGAAAACTGATGTTCCTTTCGGGTTGGTAATCAGAGCAGCAGTCACAGTCTTCTTGGCCGACGTTTCCTTGCCTCCTCCGGCAAACATGCACGAGAGAGAAACGGTCAATACCAAAAGCACTACCAGGATCTTTTTCATGTTCCACTCCTTTTGAACGTTCGTGATTCAACTCGTCTTTTAGTATTCACTCAGTTTGGGCACAAGTCAACGATATTTTTGGATAAACCCAAATTTTCGTTCACTCATGTTGATGATGTCACATAATTCTCCGAAATATTCCGAATTTTATGTTTATTTAGCAACAATTGTGTGATATATTGGGTCCGTATGAAGGCCAAGGACCGCATCAACAGCATCATTGAAATGATCCCGTACAACGGCTTCATCATGACCAAGGATCTCAGCAGCCGCTTCAACGTCACCGATGAGACCATCCGCCGCGATCTCAACAAGATCGTGGCCATGAACATCGGGGTGCGGAAGGCCCACGGAGGGGCGTACCGCATCCACCAGGGGGACCTCGCCGCTCCCCAAAGCTTTCGGGAGATCATGCTCCCGGGGATCAAGCAACGCCTCGCCGCGTTTTGCTCCACCCTCATCATCCCCGAAAGCTGCATCATCCTCGACTCCAGTACCACCTCCCGCTTCATCGCGACCCGGATCAAGGAGATGAACCGGCACGTTACGGTCGTCACGAACTCAATCGCCACCTCGGCGATCTTCGAAAACTGCGAGTCCGTCAGCGTGGTCTGCATCGGTGGCAATCTGAGGAAGCACAACGGTTCACTGGTGGGGCCGAATGCCATAGCCACGCTGGAGAAATACTGTGCCGACTACTGTTTCATCAGCCCTCCTGCCGTCGACGCCACCTATGGCCTGACCGACCATAGCGAAGAAGAGGCTCGCATCCGGGAGTGCATGCTCAACCAATCGAAGAAGCGGTATCTGGTGGTGGACCACACTAAATTCGGCTGGTCCTGTGTCAACCGCATCGCCGGTATCGACACGATCGATATGATCGTCACGGACAGCGAGACCGAGCAGAAATGGATACACTGGTTCAAGAGCATTAAAAAGGAATACAAGTGTTGCTGATAAGGAGTCATCATGGAACGAGCTGACAAAGACCTCGCGTATATGCTGCAGTATGAGAACGTCGCCTGGTATGAGGCGGGAGCGGTACGGATCCTCGACCGCAGGGTCTACCCTGCCAAAAGAGAATTCGTAGTCTGCAGGCACCACACTGAAGTAATGCAGGCCATCCGCGACATGGTGACGCAGAGCGCGGGCCCATATACCGCAGCCCCGATGGGGATGGCCTTGGCCGCCTGGGAGTGCCGGGACCTTTC
>LSQX01041354.1_pt1 | contig 12381 bp, 6 predicted proteins | sample 654561 | NCBI WGS metagenome assembly LSQX01 (sample SAMN04489861, study PRJNA283612) | anaerobic digester metagenome | isolation source: 4 biogas reactors fed with cattle manure at either 37C or 55C with and... | place: Denmark: Kongens Lyngby | collected 2014 | reverse complement strand
AAATATTTAAAAGTCATTTTAAATGGATTAACCGATTAAACGGTTAATATAATAAAAAGGAAAAGAAAAATGAAACTAAAAACAAAATTTGCAGCAATAGTTTTTATAATGGCACTAGTAATCCCAATGGCAATCGTTGCTTTACCAACTGCAGTAGCAGCAGAACCTAGCGGTACAAAAAGCTACCCATTCCTAGGCGCAGTCCCTAACCCAGTCGGCGTCGGACAAGAAGTACTCCTTCACGTCGGCGCCCTAACTGCATTACAAACTGCCGAAGACGGATGGGAAGGTTTAACAGTTGAAATCACAAAACCAGACAACACAACAACTTCACTAAACGCACCTAAAACCGACTCTACAGGTGGGACAGGACTTGTTTTCATCCCCGACCAAGTCGGCACATACAAAATGTACACCAATTTTCCAGCACAATGGTACAACTACACAGGGATTGACTGGTCTGGTAATACAGTAGTATCCGAAACTTACTACCTAGCTGCTGAAAGCGCAGTACTAGAACTAGTAGTCCAAGCAGACCCAATTGAATACTACCCATCAGCACCACTTCCAACTGAATACTGGTCTAGACCAATCGACGCTCAACTCAGGGAATGGTACACAATCTCAGGCAGCTGGTTAATGACACCCCCCAACCTCTATGCACCAGACAATGCAGCACCCGAAACTCCACACATCCTATGGACTATGCCAATCGGCGAAACCATGGGTGGTCTCATCGGTGGAAGCGAATACTTTGAAGACTCATACGGCATAGGTGATGCGTATGAAGGTAAATGGATTGGCTCAATCATCATCAGCGGCGTACTGTACTATCATAAACAAGAAGCAGGTGCACCAAATCAAGAAATCGTTGCAGTTGACTTACACACTGGTGAAGTCCTATGGGAAAAATCATTAATGGGTCAAAGGATGTCTTTTGGTCAAATCATTAACTGGGAATGTCTACAGTACTACGGCGGTTTCTCATATATATGGGTGCAAACAGGTGGCGGCGGTTATGGCGCACCGGTAACACCAACAGTTTGGTCTGCATTTGATGCTCTAACTGGCGACTGGAGATTCAACATGACAAACATACCAAGTGGCACTAACTACCTTGGTCCTAGCGGTGAAATTCTAAAATACAGCATTTCCAACGGCAGATTATTACAATGGAACCAAAGCTATGTAGTTACAGCAGGTAAATCAGGCATGTCTGCAAGCTGGGGTAGCCAAGTATTAGGCCAAACCTACGATGTTAACACAAGACCAAACCGTGGATACGATCTTAATGTTTCAGCAGCAAACGGTGGAACACTACCAGGTAGCATACTAACAGTATTTCCAGGAGACAAAGTAATCGGCGGATCAGAAAGTCAGACTGAAGTACGACTATGGGCACTTGACCTGCGTAAAGGCTCTGAAGGAAACTTGCTATTCAACAAAACATGGAAAGCACCTTCTGAATGGGTAGAAGGAAACGTAACAGTATCTGGCTTCCAAGCAGGATGGGCAGCATTCAGTGAAGACACAGCAATATTATTCGCAAAAGAACTTGTTAAATACTATGCATTTGACCTCACAACAGGCAACTTTAAATGGTCAACAGAACCACAGAATTACTTAGACGCTTGGGATGACGCGTTAACCGTTAGCTTTGGTCCCAACACAGTCATTGCATACGATAAACTATACACAGCAAGTATCTCAGGTATAGCACACGCTTATGATCTTGAAACCGGCGAACTCGTTTGGAACTACAGTGTTGTTGATAATTATTCGGAATTCCAATTCACCAACAACTGGTGGATGAGAATTATGTTTGTCAGCGACGGCAAAATCTACTACGGTCACTTAGAACACTCACCTGTCAACCCACGTCCACGCGGCGGACCATTCCTATGCCTTAATGCAACATCAGGTGAGGAAATCTTCCGTGCTGATGGTTTATTCCGTCAATCACGTTGGGGTGGTCGCGCAATAATGGGTGACAGCATCATCGCAACTCAAGACACATACAACCAACAAGTATATGCAATCGGAAAGGGTCCAAGCAAAACTACAGTTACTGCACCCGATATGGGCGTACCTTTAGGTACATCTGTAATCGTCCGTGGAACAGTCACTGATGTTTCACCAGGTACAACAGACCCTGCAGTTACTCTAAGATTCCCCAACGGAGTTCCAGCAGTATCAGATGCAAGCCAAACCTCAATGATGCAATATGTTTACAAGCAATTTGCGCAACCAATGGACTTAGAAGGCGTTGTAGTACAACTCAGTGTCATCGACTCAAACGGTAACTATCGGATAATCGACACAACAACCTCTGATGCTAGCGGTGCATACAGCTTCCAATGGACTCCAGATATTTCAGGCAAATACACTGTTATCGCAACGTTTGCAGGTTCTGGCGCATACTACTCATCATCTGCACAAACTGCAATCGGTGTTGATGAAGTACCAACAACACCGCAACCAACAGAATCACCGCCATCCATCTCTGAGCAATACTTCATTCCTGCAATTGCCGGATTGTTTGCATTCATAGCAGTCATTGGCGTAGTCATCATCCTTGTTGTCAGGAAACGGCCATAAAAAACAAATCCCCTCTTATTTTTTTGTTTAAACAAAACTTAAGGTAACGTGAATTTAGAATGAAATAACTTGAGAAATAATTGGGTTAATTTTTCGAAAAAATGTTTTAGAGGTAAGTTATTTTTATGCGACCATTTCGGATTAGAACTTAAAAGTAACTCTGTAAGTGCACTTTGGTTTTTGAGTTAATACGCAAGTTAATCTTCACTGTCTTCTCAGCCTCAATTTTATGTTGGCAATGAAGTGAATTCCTACAAGTATAGCCGTTGAGAGTTTAAAGCGACGCTTTTTATCCATAAAGTATGCCCTACGCAGATAATAGTGATGAAAAGCTGCTTCACGTAGCTTGCCGAGTTCCTTCATACTCAACTGAGGAGTTTCAAAGATAGGATGTGTGGTGTCGTATTTATCAAAATCTGTGACGCGAAGCCAACCATTTGCTTTTACTTGATCGTAGAGCGGTGTCCCTGGAAAAGGGGTTGCAACATTATAGAAGCCGACTGCATCAGGCGCAATTTTTTCTATAAACTTGATAGTATTCCAAGCTGATTCTTTAGTTTCTCCTGGAAAACCTAAAATGACATTTGGTGTGGGTTTCAATCCGACCTCACGCACCCAACCAATAACTTTTTCTGTTAATTCAGGAGTAATACCTTTCTTCATTGCGTCAAGAACTTGCTGTGTTCCTGATTCAGCGCCAAACCAGAAAGAGACACAACCTGCCTGCTTCATTTTCATGAGTATTTCTCTGGTAACTAAGTCAACTCGTGAACCGCAATTCCACTCTATCTTTAAGCCTCTTTTGAGAATTTCTTCACAAAGTTCCTCAACTAGGTGTTGATCCACAGTAAACGCGTCGTCACAAAAAGTGAATTTTGTTTTTCCATAAGTTTTATTTAGGAATTCCAATTCGTCAGCAACGTTTTTTGCACTGCGCATGCGAAATTTGCGACCATGCATACGTACGGTACAGCAGAACTCACACCAATAGACACAACCTCTGCTCATAGCGAGATAGAGAACATCTTCGTATTGGGCGAATTTCTCCATAGGCCAGAGATGCCGTGCAGGAAACGGCAAACTATCAAGGTCTTCAATATAGGGACGATCGGGGTTTCGCTGAATTTTGCCATTTCTGCGGTATGTTGTGCCCACAACAGCTGAAGTGTCCTTTCCCACCTCGATGTATTGCACCAACTCCAGTAACGTTTCTTCGCCCTCTCTTCTAACCACGATATCTAGCTCTGGACACTCTTCAAGAGCATGCTTATCCCAGAAAGTTACATGCGAACCACCTGCTATAATGACACATTTAGGGCAGGTCTCGCGGGCTATCTTGATTAATTTTAATCCTGTCTTGTAAGTTAAGGTTGATGAAGTAACACCGACGATATCAGGTTTACGCTTCGCTATTTCGCTTCGAAATTCCTCAAGCGACAGGTTGAGCACTTGGCAATCAATCACGTCTACTTTATAGTTGTTTTTTTCCAAAACAGCAGCTAAATACCCCACACCAAGCAACGCAAAAGGCATATGCATAGCTGCACCGGCTGGAGCAGCGGGGTTAACCAGAGTTATGTGTGGCTTCATTTCTTTCACTATTATTCTGCAAAAAGGTGGTACTTAATGCTTAAACATTTCGCCTAAAACCCTTCAACCTAAAAAGCACGTGGAATGAGTAGCTCAGGCTTGCTATTGGAGTTATCGAATTCTTATCCAGTATTTTGAATAAACAAAAGCGCCATGAGTGATTCTGATGGGCAAAATCCCCGATGTAGAGATAAATTAAGATGTAAACATTTTTTGCTTTTGCACTATCTGGCTGTGAGCCTTCTTGGCTTTCTGGTTTATTCTTTAGTTAAAACACCTCAATGGATTAAACGGTTTGAAAAAGATTCTTGCGAAAGTTAACCGAATTCTTTCAAAGTTAGGGCTTAGAAATTTGGTTTTGCAGGAGATGCATCCAAATGTGTTTGGAAAAGATTAACATTGACCAAACGAGCTTAAATAATAAAAAGGTCGCTAATAAAGTCAGCTATCAGCTATTTTATCTTTTGCAATAAGTTTTTCAAGCCGTTTTATCCCTTCAATGTTCCTGTTTTTCGTAATACATGGAATAGCGGATCCTATATTACTATAGGGCAGATTAAAAAAGAAATAGAATGGACTCCTCACTAAGCAAAACTTCAGAAAAGCGGTAGTATGGGGAATAACAGGGGGAATAGTCTGGTGCGCCTATACTTACTTCGCTTTTGGAGCTGGAGTGTCACTTTCACCTCTATGGCTACTCCAAATAGTCATTGCTCCGCCTGTTTGTTTTTTTGGTAATGAGCCCATTTCAAGAATTCTTTTTCAGGAACTGGCTTCACCCTAGACTACAATTAACCTTTGGTAAACCGATTGGTTTGGTTGTCTCATCCTTAGCATTTACTTTTTGGCATTTTTTTCCGCCGCTTGAGAGTTCTTCAACGACTATGTTGCAAATTAGCCCGCCGAGCTATACCAACTATTTTGGCAGCCACACCCTATTTGACTATATTTACCAGTATACAAGAAACATAGTAGCTCCTTGGATAGCGCATGCTTTAGGAGAAGGCGTTCTTGCGTTAATTGGAATGATGAATTTCATTCAATATACTCTTAGGCTTCAGGGTTTAAATTCTAATCGAACATACCCATCGGGTATACGGGCGTCGATCCGACAAAACATGCCTAAAAGAAACCTTCAAAATTTCGCCGTCCACAAATTTCTTGCACAACAAACAAAGTATGCAGCCCCAAGAAGCAGCAAAAGTATTAATTTAACTGATTTAACTGATACAATTGTAGCTGATACAATTGGCGTGATTTCTGTGATAACCATGGAGATGCAAACCTATTTTTGTGACCGCCTAACCCCTAAGGGATACGTTTGTCCCTGATGCAGAAATAAAATTATTTATAAAATGCCGAGGGTTTCTACACAAGATATACTACGATATTCCTAAATATTTTTCTTGATTTGACTTACTTTTCACAAATAATTTTAGTTATAATCCATTTGATGATTAGAAATCAAGTCTTAATAAAAAATTGTTTGGTTTTGTTTGTTGCTTTGACACGTCTCATGTTTCTTAAAGATTACATTTATTATGGAAAAAATTTTAAGTAACCTTGTTGATGTTTTAAAGAATATCGTTGTCGATATTAACCAAAACCTTTGGTTCTTAACAATTAACGCTGTGGTAGGGGAAGAAATACGGGAATTAAGTCTAGTTTCATGATTGCTCTTCGGTCAGTGCTGAGGCGTAAAACCAAAAATCTGAGCGCTATTTTAGCTATTACACTGGGTGTTACGTTACTCGTGGGTATTCAGATCACTACCGATACTTTAGAAAACGCGTTTACTACGAGTCTTCTTCAGCGCGAGGGCGAAGTTGACTTTACAGTTGCCAGTTCCTCTGCAACTGGGTTTCTTTCTTCTGCTGACCAAGTAAACATCAGTAAACTGGTGCCAGATGCAATGGGAATTATGCCAGAGCTTAACACATATGGTCCGCTGCTTATTGGGTCACAGTTCGATGACCGAGCTAAACTTGTTGGGGTACCAGCTGATTTTCCAGAGGCGTTTGGCGCCTTTTATGATTGGCAGACAGGCGAAAAAATTGATCCAGCCTCAGTTTTAGCAAGTAACACAAGTGTGTTGCTTTCGAGTAAAATGGCTGAAAAACTAGGTATAAATGAAGAAACTGATTTGCCGTTTAATGTAAAAACAGAATTCTCAAACTTAACCGCAACAGTTCAGCCTCTACCCAGAATTCCAAATGGCAACTGGACCATAGATACAAACACCACCACAGCCCAATATGTGCTGAATAGTTCTTCAGCTAATCTTTCTGTTAAAGTGGTTCCAGTAAACTTTGTTGGCGCAGTAACACTCTACACTATCAATGCGCCACGGATCAGTTTGGCTGACTACGAATACATCAATATAACAGCGTTAGGATCAAATAATACTGCAGTAATTTTTGGGATGGGACTAGATGACGGCTCAACAGTTACAGTAGCCAACATGACAACAATTGACCAGTTAAATGCATTAGAGTTTGATTTGTCACCTTACTCTGAACGCAGCCTCAGAGGAGACGCATTCATTGTTTTAATGAGCACGAATGGGACGCAAGCAGAAATCGAGATTGCTGACATCAAATTTGAAACAACAACCCCAATCACAACTTATACTGTCTCAACTGAAAGCGTAGACCTGCAGGTTGTCTCCATTTTTGATTCTAAACGCCCAGGCATAGGTTCACAATACTCAGGTGTAGTCTTTAAGCTGGAGCATTTACAACAGTGGCTAAGCCTAAATGATCCAAACCAGAAAACTGATATTGTTTCAACTTTTTTGGTTGCACTAAAAACTGACCACTTCATATCTGAAATTGATGAAAACTATTTGAAAGCTGAGGTTGACAGGGTTAAAGAAGGAGTTCCAGAAAAACTGGATCCTGATACAGGTGAAAAAGAAAAAATCTACACTGTATCCTCTGCCCGCTTAACCTTCTTTAGCATTGCCAGAATAATCATGACTATCCTCTCCACTATGCTGACTGCCCTGGGTCTTCTAATCATGATAACCGGGGTTTTGCTCATCACTAATGTTCAGCTTATGAATGTGGAGGATCGCGAATTCCAAACCGGAGTACTACGTGCTGTAGGAGAGAACCGCAGAGGCATAACCCGCATCATGCTAATTGAGAACGTATTTCAAGGTATGGTAGGCGGAGTCTTGGGTTTATTCGGAGGTTTGGGTTTCGGTCAAATCGTAGCCAGCTATCTTGTCAGCCTGTTTGGGACAGGAGAAATGAGTGTACAGCCCGTAGTCTCCCAACAAGTAGTTATCCTATCAGTGCTGGCAGGAGTCGCACTTGGAGTGGTAACTGGCGTGTTGCCTGCTATACGTGCTTCAAGAGTAAACATTGTCGAAGCACTACGGGGCATCAAAATAGCCTTTAAAGGCAAATCAAGGCGTAATTTTGCTTTACTCGGCCTTTTAGCTGTCGCAGTCGGAGTTTTTGTCCTATTAATTAACGGAGTAATCGATGGAAGCTACCAAGCAATTTGGGTTTTTGAAGGCTGGGATACATTGGATGAATGGAGAAACATACTTATCGGTACTGGACTACTGTTTTCTGGTTTAGGCTTGGTGCTTTCACGCTTCGTCAGTCCAACTAAAGCCTTAAACTTCACTGCCGTCACTGTGTGGATTGCACCAGTCTTCCTATTCACTGTAGCTATGGGTGAATGGATACCAGATATAACAGGCTTAGCAGTGGACATCCTAATCGTCAGCGTCATGGAGATTGTAGCCGCCTCTGTTCTGCTTGTTGCAGTAAATCTTCCCCCGCTAATGAAGGGCTTACGAGGCATGCTCGTCAGGCTTAGAGGAGTAAAAGGGGTAGGTCAAATAGCTCCAGCACTGATTTCATCTCATAAAACCCGCTCTACACTAACTTTTGCCATATTCGCAGTCATCTTAACCCTAAACGTAGTTGTCGCCACATTAGTCTCAACAAACTTGACGTCTGTAATTGAAACAGAAGAAGACTCAAGAGGCATCGACATCATAGTTGCACTCAACAAGCCTGAAATGGTAATTAACGGAACCTCATATGCAAAAGAACTTACTAAACTTAACAGCTCCATAACCGATGTCATCGAGTTTAAAACGTATCGTTCACTGTCTGACTTCCAAAAATTTGTCATGTTAAACGACCCGTTCTCCAAAGAGTTTGACCAACAAACAGATGTACTACCACTTGGATATGGCGAATTAACTTGGGAACAAATCAGAGGAAACGAATCAGAGCCCCAATGGCGTTACGACTTCTACCTAAGCAGCTTCCCAGACGAAATCACCCATCCAACAGGAAAAACAGAAGACGTAACAAATGAACAACTGCTGAATATGACTCATCAAGCATACCAGCTATTCTTTAACGACTCCTACACTATGCCAGCCTACAACGTATCCTTGTCAGATCTAATGTCGGATGACCGCGACCTAGGCGACTTAGATCTGGGATCTTTTAGTGGATACTCAGGTAACGAATTAAAAGACATCAACATCCTAAGAGACGAAAATGGCTCAGTAATTAGAAACCCAGTTGTCTTCACTGACTCCTTCCTTTTGCCGCTGGGGCTACAAATTTGGGTTCCAATGAACACTTCAGAATACGGCTTCCCAATATACCAAACATTCACTGTAGCAGGCAGACTAGACACGCAGAGAGCCGGAGGCTTTCCACTGTCACCATTCAACCTTCTAGGCGGAGAAGAATTCAACTTCATGGATGCCATAGGCAAAATCTATTTGACCCCTTACTGGGCAAACCAAACTAACTTTTTATCCCAAGCAAACGGAAACACATCCTCATCCAGAGCACCAAACCAATACAACCAATTCCTAATCAAAACCAGCTACGACATAGATGACCCAGAACTACTAACACTTGCACAAGCCATCATGAACTACACCAACACAGAAGATGAAGGCTACCGTAAACTAGCAGACGAGAATACCTACATTGCAAGTGCAACAGTACTCTACAGCAAAGTTGAGCAGTCACTAGAAATGGTTCAACGATTAGTTGCTTTCCTACAAATCTACGTCACCTTCGGACTAGTCATAGGAGCAATAGGCATGACCGTGATCGCAGTAAGAAACGTATCAGAAAGAAAAAGAGAAATCGGCATGATGCGAGCAATCGGATTCCCAAGAAGTCAAGTCATGATTTCAGTACTACTAGAACTGGTAGTGCTAGGCATCATAGGCTTAGTCATAGGAGTAGTAGACGGAGTCCTAATCAGCATAGGCTTCGCCAACATGCAAGGCGCAACACTATTGGTCCCCTGGAACGACATAGCCGTATACTTAGGCTTCATAACCTTAATCGCGCTTGTAGCAGGATTTATTCCAGGCTGGGTTGCATCAAGAATTCCACCAGCAGAAGCTTTGAGGTATGTAGGATGAAAAAACAAACCCAAACACAGAATTCACAAACCAATAACCAAGAGGATATTCTGGTCATTTCAGGCCTACATAAAAGATACAACAAAGGAAAATCAAACGAAGTCCACGCACTACGCGGAATAGACTTAACAGTTAAAAAAGGCGACATGATGGCTATTATGGGACCTTCAGGATGTGGAAAAACAACCCTCCTAAACATGATAGGGCACCTTGACCGCCACACTGAAGGAACAATTGTAATTAGCAACATCGACACTTCAACACTTTCTGACGGAAAAATGACAGCATTTCGTAGAGACAAAATAGGCTTCATATTCCAACTCTTCAACCTATTCCCATTTCTGTCCGCAGTCGAAAACGTAGAAACACCCCTACTGCTTAAAGGATTGAAAGCTGGGGTTGCCCGTGAACAAGCAAAAATGGTGCTAAGAGAACTCGGAATGGGAGACAGGCTCTATCATCAGCCATCTGAGCTTTCAGGTGGACAACAGCAACGAGTAGCCATAGCACGAGCACTAATCACTGAACCAGCCATCATTCTAGGAGATGAACCAACAGGAGACTTAGACTCAACCACAAGCACCGACGTTATGAACCTGTTCCGCCGCATCAACAAAATCAACAAACAAACCTTTGTCTTAGTCACACATAGCAGATGGATCGCTGAACAATGCGACTACATTGTCCACATGTCTGATGGAAAAATCTCAAAATATGAACAGGGACCATTCAAGCAGGGAGAAAACATACTTTGAAGGTTTACATTGCAGGATTAATAGATAAAAAGCAGAGTCAAACTACCCAAAAACTACAAAAAAGCTTGGCTGCAGAGTGCAGAAGAATTCTGCATGTACCCAGAAAAGCTATTTTAAGTCAGGAACTCAACACTTTTGTTTTTGTTGCTATAGAAAAAAACAATGCCCCAACTTCTAAAGCAATCACAGAAGTAGAGTCAGGGTGCCTCTTTAAATGCTTCGAAAAATATTACCGTGAAAACGAGGCACTACTGCGTAAGCAACTGAAAAATGATCAGGAACTACGAGAAACGTCAAAGATTGTTAAGGATTTTATCAAAACAGTGGAACCGGATCTCTCTAAAGTTTTCGATGAAAAACTTAAACTGCTATACAAGAATGTTCCTGCAAGCTACCGTGAAGTTCAACAGAAAAGCTACATTTCAGTTTGGGACTTACAGGAAACTCAAAGTTACCGCTTTTATCTTTCAGCCTTTAACCCCTCAGTATTCACTGGGCAAGCAAGCAAAACAGATTTTGATGTGGAAGAACTGGTTGATAAGCTGCTTATAGCAAACTTTTTCGCTGCCTTTTTAGAACCCACAGTAACACAGCTAAAAGAAATCATAAACATGCTTAAGAAGCTAGAGACCATTGTAGTGGGAACATACTTTAAAGCTACTGAAGCTAAACTGCAGAATAAGCTTGAATTACTCTTCAGAATTTTAGCTGCTAAACTCAGCTCACTGCAAGACATAGACAATTTGATTACTAGAATCTTTAAGCTATATCAGGTTCCAAGAGCAGTTTTCACAGAATACAAATTCTGTAATGGATCAGTTGAACTAAACAAGTCAATATCTGAAATGAACAAGCAAATTAAAGATGGAGAAAAACTACTATTAGAAGCCTCAAAGAAACTTGAGGAATGTCAAATTTATCTTCGAGACTACTTGGAAGCAACCAAAAACAACATTGAAACCATAACCTCAGCTGAAACGTTTAAGTCTTCACTTAAGCCTATGGCCGAGTTAAGCGTGGACCTGTTTATTGAAGCTGAAACATTAAAGAGGTGGATTGACTTTTTCGGCTCAGATATCCCATATTTTGTTTACAGCAAAGACATCTTTAACACTCAAACCATTGACATATCAGGGGTATCTAAAGACGCAATAATCTCAGTATTAGGCTTATCTAAAAACTATAACCTTGGCAACACAACTGTCTATGCGCTCAGGGGAGTAACCCTTGATGTTAAAGAAGGCGAGTTCTTAGCTATTGTAGGTAACTCTGGCGCAGGAAAAACCACTCTGCTTAACTGTATGGCAGGACTGGATAGCCCAGACCACGGCGTAGTTCTTTTCAGAGGAAAAGACCTACATAAAATGGATGATACAGCAAAATCTAAAGCTAGGCTTTTAGAGATGGGCTTTATCTTCCAAAGCTACGCGCTGCTACCTCATTTTAACGCTAGAGAAAACGTTGCATTACCAGCAGACCTAGCAGGCTTAAGCAAAGACCTCAAAACACGAATTGAGGAACTACTAAGCGGTGTAGGGCTTTCTAACCAAGCTAAGCAGTTGCCAGCTACATTAAGCGGTGGACAAATGCAACGCGTAGCTATAGCCAGAGCATTAACTAACCAGCCAGCAGTGATTTTCGCTGACGAACCAACAGGAGACTTAGACTCCCAAACTGGCAAACAAGTTATGGACCTGCTAAAAAAATTCCACGACGAAACAAAAACAACCATAATTGTGATTACTCACGCGGAAGAAGTGGCTGACTACGCAGACAGAAGGGTAGTAATGGAAGACGGAATGATAAAACCCCAAAAATAGATCAAATAAAAACCAACAAAACCAGTCAGCCTATAAAAGCACTCAAGAACATATCCAAAAATCTGGAAGCAGCAGAAGATAACCCAGTAGTCTTTAGCTAAACAGGCTGAAGAGCACCTGCTCTGGTTAGGACTATATCAGCAACAACATTTTTGAGCAGATCGAGTTTGAAATGAAGATTACAAAAAAGCTAACC
>LSQX01408211.1_pt1 | contig 12383 bp, 14 predicted proteins | sample 654561 | NCBI WGS metagenome assembly LSQX01 (sample SAMN04489861, study PRJNA283612) | anaerobic digester metagenome | isolation source: 4 biogas reactors fed with cattle manure at either 37C or 55C with and... | place: Denmark: Kongens Lyngby | collected 2014 | reverse complement strand
TTGCAGGACAGCAGCTATGAAGTGATGAAACTTGATTTTAAAAGTGATGCTATAAATCAGCTTATAGAAATCGATCCTGATGTGGTGTTTATCGCCCTTCATGGAAAAAACGGCGAAGACGGGACTGTACAGGGCCTGCTGGAACTCTTGGGCAAACCTTATACCGGTTCAGGGGTTGCCGCCAGTGCCATTTGTATGAACAAGATTATCAGCAAGAAAATGTTTACTTTCGAAAACATCCCTACACCTGAGTATCAGATTATAGATAAGCATTTTTTAGATCAGGCAGATAAGAATATCGATTCTCTGCTGGAAAAAATCGGCCTGCCCATGGTTATAAAGGCTGCCACCCAGGGCTCCAGTATCGGCACATTTATAGTACGCTGCAGGGAAATGATCGAAAAGGCCATTGTTGATGCTCTGGTCTTTGACCCTGAAGTATTGGTGGAAGAATTCATCGACGGGGTGGAAATCACCGCTTCAGTCATCGGCAACGAAGAAGCCCTGGTGCTGCCGCTGATTGAGATTACATCGGTCAATGAGTTTTATGACTATGAATCCAAATATACGCCGGGCATGTGCAGTCATATTATACCTGCCCGTATCGACGATAAGATACGCAGGGAAATCGAAACCATTAGTAAAAAAACCTATGAAGCATTGGGCTGCCGGGGTTTTTCCAGAATTGACTTTATCGTTGACCAATTAGGCAACCCTTATGTATTGGAAGTCAACACCATCCCGGGAATGACTGACATGAGTCTGGTCCCTGATGCGGCCAGAGCAGCAGGAATGAGTTTTAAGCAGCTGGTTGAATATATCGTCCGGCTGGCATTGGACAAATAACGGAAATACTGTGATAAGGAAGCGTAGAATAACGGGCGGGCGGAGTGCTTGATATGACCAACTTTTTACCGGCTGGAATAATCAATGATTCCATTGAAGACATCTTTGAAAAGGTGCTGGAACTGAAGAAAATAGCAGAGGAAAATGATCGGGAAAAATTGCTTAAGGGTTTAAATGAACTGGAAAATATAGCCCTCGACCTTTGGGCTTTTATCGATCAATTTCCCTGTCAGCCCATTATTTATACCGGCCAGGGAAAGACGGAAGAATTGATCAACCGGCTGGAATGGGCGTTAACGCTTACCGATGAGAATGATTTAATCGCCATTGAGCAGCGTTTGAAAAGCGGCGGTAATGGGAAATAAAGCTATAGCCTATCTCCAGGCACTGAACTTTCTTTCGATCATGTCTACCATGGTGAACAGAACAAAGCCCATAAGGCTTAAAACCACGATTCCTCCGTACATATCCAGGTAATTCACCCGCATCCAGGCATCCATGATAAAATAGCCCATTCCGAATTCTGTGCCGAATGTTTCGGTGAAAAACAGTATAGATATGGCAGTTCCAAGGGCCAGACGGGCGGAGGTCAGTACTTCTCCCATGGAAGCAGGAATAATGATCTCGGTAAACATGTGCCTTTTGCCGGCACCCAGTGACTGCAGAGAACGGAATACTTCCTGGGGAATGGCTTTTACCGCATCCCGGGAGGTTATGATGATTTGAAAGATCACAATCAAAACTATCATGATCAGTTTGGATGCTTCCCCTAATCCAAACAAAAGCATTATTATAGGAAGCAGTGCGATTTTGGGAATAGGATAAGTAAAATACACCAGGGGGGACAGGACTTTGTCTATCTTTTCGAAATAACCCATCAAAAAGCCGGTGGGCACGCCAATGATTACTGCAATAGCCAGTCCCATGATAATTCTGCCCAGGCTGTACCATAGATGTGTACTTATTTTATCAGCAAAAATCTGGCCCAGGTTCACCAAAACTGCCAGGGGTTCTGGAATAATGGGCAGCTTTAAGAGCCAGGCCAAAAGCTGCCAAATTATGATCACCATTATCATTCCATATGATGCACCCCGCAAGGTGTTATTAAAATGCACCCATTATCATCCTTTGTTCAGTAATTGCCGTAAATGCATGGACATATCATAGTACTCTTCCCGGCTGCGCAGATTATCCATCTGAAAGCAGGGGTTGTCCAGCACCTTGAGGATCTTGCCCGGGGCAGGGGAGAATACCACGATTTTGCTGCCCAGGTACAGTGCTTCATCAACACTATGGGTAATAAAAACAGTGGTCACATTATTTTCTTTCCAAATATTCAAAAAAAGCTCCTGCAGTTCTTCCCGGTTGATGGCATCCAGAGCAGAGAAGGGCTCATCCATTAAAAGCAAGTCCGGCTTAAGCATGAAAGCGCGGGCAATGGCAACTCTTTGCTGCTGCCCGCCGCTTATTTCCTTGGGGTACCTGTCCAGCAGTTTGTCAATGCCCAGCTTCTGCAGAAGATATTTTCCGTACTCATCCAGGCCCCGTTGGTCATTTTTTATCTTCACCCCCAGCATGGTATTGCTGTAGACATTTTTCCATGGCAAGAGTCCATAATTCTGCAGTATCAGCCCAATACGCTGGGATTTGGGGTCCACATCCCGGCCGTCAATTTTCACACTGCCTGAGTAATCCTTCAAAATCCCGGACAGCACATACAGGAAAGTGGACTTGCCGCAGCCTGAAGGGCCGATGAAAGTGTATATTTCACCGGTGGCGATATTGATATTTAATTTGTCCAAAGCCAGTGTTTCTTCGTTTTGGCGGTAGTATTTTACAGTCAGATCTTTAATTTCAATCACAATGTTTACCTCAGAGTTTTTACGCCTGTTTAAATTACAGATGATTAATTCAGAATGTTTTCGCTGGTCAGCTCTTTATACTCATAATTTCCTTTGATAAGTTCTTTTTCCTGCATCCATAAAACAACATCATTGAAAATGGCTTCACTAGGCGGTTCAGCCTTATGATACTCCGGAAGCACCAATGAATCTTTTATGGCAGCCGGAAAACTCTGTTCTTCAATAATAAAATCGATATAATTTTCTGCCGTTTCCGTGTGCAGATATTCAACCGCTTTATCATAGGCTCTGAAAACCGCTGAAATTTTCTCCGGGTATTCAAATATAGTGCTTTCCATAAAGGCAATAGCACCGGCTTTGTTCTTAAGCTCGGCAGTACTGCTTAAAATAAGGGCTCCATTTTCGATGGCCAGACCGGACATGGGTTCAGGTAAAATGGCGGCAGTTACTTTGCCTCCCTGGAGCATTTCCAGGCGGGTAGGCAGCGGAGGAATGGCGATTTTATTCACATCTGAAGGCTTAAGTCCCGCAGCTTCCAGCATTCTATCGGTGGTATATTCCATGATGGTATTGGTGGATAAGCCAATATCTTTGCCCTTAAGCTCTGCTACTGAATTGATACCGGAATCTTTTCCCCCCATCAGTGTGATATCACCATCATTACGGGAAATCATCCTCAGCTTGATCCCTCCTTCATTAGCAAATAAAACGGCTGCCATATCGGTAATCACACCGTCCAATTTTCCGCTTTGCAGAGCGCTGTCCCGATCTTTGGCACTGGAAAAGTGCTCAATATTTACCTTAACTCCTTCTTGTTCATAATAGCCGTTCTTCTGGGCAATTAGAAAAGGTATTGATTCAACATCAGGCATGACACCGATATTGATTACAACATTATCTGACTGGCTGCCCTTTTCTGCAGTATTTTGACTGCAGCCAGCGGCTCCCCATACAAGAACCATGATCAAGCAATAAATAATCAGTTTTTTGATTTTTTCCCCCTCCATTTCAATCTTAAACTTAAATATTTCCTTAAGTATCCGAGGATAATTATAATATTTCACATGGAAAAAAACCATCATGTTCTAAGTTTACTGGGTGGCACATATATTCCTATGCATTGAATTAGCTTCTTGAAGAGTAAAAAATATCAGTTATTAAATTTCCCCGATTTAGAAAAATGATCGTAATTGTACGCAAATTTATTCAGCTCTATGTTATAATAACTAAGGATTTACGCAGTTATCATTTTGATAGTTATGAATGAGTGCGTTTATTGCCATACTAATGAGGAAGATAAAATTTAAACAAGTTTGTAACTAAACAAGAAAAAATTTTATAAAACCGAAAATAATATTTCCAAACCCAGCATATTACTAAGGAGGCACTACACATGTTAGGAGATTATGCAGCTCTGGGACTATTCTTTTCATTGACATTGGCATTTCCCATCGGTGCTATGGCTGCCGCCTGGCTCTTTCGGCCGAAACCTAAGGCTGACCCTTCCCATGAAAAATTCACTACTTATGAGTGCGGTGTTGACACCGTAGGAAGAACCTGGTCCAGGTTTAAAATCAATTATTTCCTCTATGCCCTGGTTTTTTTGATTTTTGACGTGGAAACAATTTTCCTGTATCCCTGGGCCGTGAAGTTTCAGGCATTAGGTCTGTTTGCTTTTATTGAAATGATCATATTTATTGCCATCCTGATGGTTGGCTTATGGTATGCATGGAAGGAGGACGCACTGGAATGGCACTAGAAAATGACACGGACAAAACTGCAGAAAAAGATGTGGAAGAACTGGCTAAAAACAATATCCTGGTGACTACTTTTGAAAAGTTATGGGACTGGGGCCGGGCCAGGTCCTTCTGGCCTTTAAATTATGGCTGCAACTGCTGTCCCATTGAGGTTATGGCAGCAGGTGCCGGCCGCTTTGACCAGGCCAGGTTTGGCTACGAAGTTGTCAGGGCTGTTCCCCGGCAGGCGGACTTGCTGACGGTGGCAGGGCCTATTACCATTAAAATGAAACCGGCAGTTGAAAGAGTGTGGGCACAAATGCCGGAGCCTAAATGGGTGATTGCCATGGGAAACTGCGCCATCAGCGGCGGGCCTTTTAAAGATGGATACAGTGTTTTGCCGGGAGTGGATTCCATTATTCCGGTGGATGTATATATACCGGGATGTCCGGTGCGCCCTGAAGCCTTGTTTCACGGCATGCTTGAACTGAAAGAAAAAGTCCAGAAGGGCAAATACCGGAGGAGTTGATCAAGTGACTATGGATACAAAAAAATTAACGGAAGAATTGAAAAACCAGTTTAGCGATAAACTTACTCTACAGGAAGATAAATTCTTTCTGAAGTTTATAGTGGAAAAAGATGAATTACTGAATATCATGAGTGTGCTCAAGGAAAAATACGGATTTAACCACCTTGCTAATGTGACATCAGTAGATTATGGTGAAGAATTCGAATTGGTTTATCATTTATACTCTATTCCGGAGAATCATAAAATTTGCATAAAAACTCGTACCCCCAGAAATTCTGCTCAGGTGGATTCACTATTTGGTATATGGCCTACTGCAGATTGGCAGGAAAGGGAAGTCTATGATTTAATGGGTATTACCTTCAAAGGACATCCTAATCTTGTCCGGGTGTTGCTGCCGGAGGATTTCACAGGTCATCCGCTGCGTAAAGATTTTGTAAAGAAAGGATGATAAGCGTTGTTTGAGGCAGATATATATACCGTAAATGTGGGACCAATACATCCCAGTACCCACGGCGGTCTCCATGTGGAAGCTGTAATGAGCGGCGAGATCATTCAGGATGTTATTGTACATCTGGGGTATGTACATAGAAGTGTGGAGAAGATTGCGGAAGGCAAAACTTATCAGCAGTTTACTCCTTATGCGGCGCGTCTTGATTATCTGGCTACCAATCTTCCGGTTCTGGGCTACTGCCAGACTGTGGAAAAAATGCTGGGCATCCAGGTGCCGGAGAGGGCTGAATATATCAGAGTAATCATGGCCGAACTTTCCAGAATTGCCTCCCATCAGATCGCTATTTCTGCAACGGCCATTGATTTAGGTGCCACCACCGGCCTGATGTATGGCATGCGTGACAGAGAAAGGATCATGGATATCTTTTCCATGACCGGCGGGCAGAGACTGCTTTCTTCCTATATTAGAATAGGCGGGGTGGCAGAAGACATTCCCGATGAGTTTATTCCCGTAGTGACAGGTTTTATCAATGATATCCCCAAGATGATGAAAGAATATGACGGTCTTATGACCGGAAATGAAATCTGGGAAGCCCGCACGAAAGGGGTAGGGATCCTCAGCAAAGAAGATGCTGTTGCCTATGGTGTGACCGGTCCTAATATAAGAGCTTCCGGTATCCCTTACGATATACGCAGGGCAGAGCCTTACGGAATATATGACCGCTTTGATTTTGAAGTTCCGGTTGGATCTGCAGGTGATTCACTGGACCGCTGGAATGTGAGAATTGCGGAAATCGGTGAAAGCGGCCGAATCATAAAACAGGCACTGGATAATATGCCTGATGGTGAGATTAAAGCTAAAGTTCCCAAGGTTATAAAACCGGAAGCGGGAATGGAAGTTTATCACCGCATCGAATCATCCAAAGGTGAACTGGGCTACTATATAGTAAGTGACGGCGGCACAAAACCCTATCGCCTCCACGTCAGGGCACCGTCTTTCATAAATCTGATGGTCCTGCCGGTCATTAGCCGGGGCGGGGTTTTTCAGGATATTATTACCAATATTGCTACCCTTGATCCCATCTTGGGAGAGTCGGATCGATAAAATAAGCTGTTTTATTGCAATATAAATAGTTTCAAGAGGAGCGAACTTTATGGAACATTTGATTACCAATCTGTTTCTTTTCTTTACTAACTGGCTGGTCAGCCTGGGCTTGCCGCCGGTATGGGCAGATACTGCTTTATTGATAGTAAAGTGGACCCTCATTGTGATCATCATTATTCTCAATATTACTATTTTGATTTGGCTGGAGCGCAAGGTCAGCGGTTTCTTCCAGGAAAGGCTGGGACCAAACCGGTTGGGGCCTTTTGGTGCTTTTCAGACCATTGCTGATGCCATAAAACTTATGACCAAGGAAGATATCGTACCTTGTGCAGCGGATAAACTTATCTTTAAGACCGCGCCGATGTTCTTTATTGTGGTATCTGTTTTACTTTACACTGTTATACCTATGGGGAAAGACTTACAGGTCATCGACATGAATGTGGGGGTCCTGTTTTTTATATCCATAGGCTCATTGAGTACTATTGCTATCTTAATGGCCGGCTGGGGTTCCAATAACAAATGGTCCTTAATGGGAGCAGTGAGGTCTGTTGCTCAAATGGTCAGCTATGCCATACCTCTGGCTTTTTCACTTCTGGGAGTAGTTATGATAACCGGTTCAATGAATCTGCAGGATATTGTGGAAGCCCAGAAAAATGTGTGGTTTATTATATTACAGCCTATTGCCTTTATCACTTATTTTATAGCGGCAACTGCTGAGCTGAACCGGGGTCCTTTCGATATGCCTGAAGCTGAACAGGAACTGACCGGTGGAGCTTACACTGAATACACCGGTATGCGCTGGGCTTTGTTCTTCCTGGCCGAATACACCAATCTGGTTGCTGTCTCTGCACTTATGGCTACTGTTTTCCTGGGCGGATGGCAGGGACCGTGGCTGCCCTCCTGGCTCTGGATCATTATCAAAACCTATGGCATAATTCTGGTTTTCTTCTGGGTCAAATGGACTTTCCCCAGGATCAGGATGGATCATTTAATGTCCTTTAGCTGGAAGTTCCTGGTTCCGGTAACTTTAGCCAATATCCTCCTTACCGGGGCAGGGATCTATTTCTTCCAATGGATAGGGTGGTGTTAAGCGATGAAAGGAAAAGGTTTAATTAAAGGACTGGGCATAACCTTAAAGCATTTCTTTGAAAAAGAGATCACTGAACAATACCCAGAAGTGATGCCAAAACTCCCTGAACGTTACCGGGGATCTTTGCAGTTCGATGCGGATAAGTGTATTGCCTGCAATATATGTGTAAACAATTGCCCTAATGATGTTTTGACATTAGAAACTGTGAAGGATGAAAAAAGTAAGAAGAAAAAACTTCTAAGCTATTCTATAGATCTGCAGTATTGTATGTTCTGCAATTTATGTGTGGAAGGGTGTCCCGCAAACTGCCTGTCTTTTGACAAAAATTTCGAACTGTCAAAATTCAATCGGGATGATATAAAAATAGTCTACACACGGCCTGAAGGTCTGGATGATGATAATGAAGCCAATGACGCTAAAGCCGAAGCAGATGATGATAAACAACAAAAGCAGATCGATGCCATGAGCAAGGCCTTGGCCAAGAACCCGCAGAAGATACTGGCCAAAGTGCTGGATGCGGAAGAAGATGTTAACATTTTGTCAGACCTGGTACAGAAAGATGAAAAAGTCGCCGGTAAAATGGCGGAATTGATAATAAAAGATAAAGAGAAAGCGGCAAAAGTTGCAGCAGGTTTCGTGAAAAAGGAAAAGAAAAACATTGCAGCTCAGACAGAGCCGGGAAAGGAGGAGAATGATGTTTAATATTTCTGCTTTCTCCTTGTATGATGCAGTTTTTATCGTGATCGCCGGGGTAACACTGTTAGCAGCCCTGGGGGTAGTATTGCTGCCTAATATTATATACAGTGCTTTAAGTTTAATCCTGACGTTCCTGGGCGTAGCCGCTATATTTTTTCAGTTAAATTCAGGATTTATAGGAGTTATTCAAATCCTGGTCTATGCCGGGGCTATCTCCATATTAATCCTCTTTGCGGTGATGCTGTTGATGAATATAGAGCCGGGACGTACCAATCTTCCTACTACCCGGCTCAAAGCACTGTTTGCCGGCGGAGGGATTACTGCCATGTTCCTGACCGCTTTGATCGCCGCCATTGGGTTCACCAAGTGGCCGCAGCTACAACTCATTACCACCGATAACTCGGTGGAAATGCTGGCTGAGGCTATGCTGGGTGATTATGTCATTGCCTTTGAAGCGGCAGCAATCCTATTGCTGGCTTCCGTAATCGGCGCCATCCTTATTGCGAAAGGGGTGCAAGAGAAATGATCGGTTTACCCCATTATTTATTACTGGGTGCGTTTCTTTTCAGCATCGGGCTCTTTGGTGTACTGACCAAACGCAATGCCATTGCAGTTTTAATGTCAATAGAACTGATGCTTAATGCCGTAAATATCAATTTTGTAGCGGCCAATAAATATGTGGCTGTAAATGATGTGACCGGACAATTACTGGCGATATTTGTAATAGTTGTTGCTGCTGCTGAAATAGCAGTAGGTCTGGCATTGATCATATCAATATTCAGACAGCGGAAAACGGTTGAATTAAATGATTTCAACCTTTTGAAATGGTGAGGTGAAGATTTATAATGATAGAATTTATTTTACCTAATGCATGGTTGATCCCCTTCTTGCCGTTTCTGGGTTTCGCTTTAATCGCCTTGTTTATACATCGCTGGCCTAAAATTTCGGCAGGAGTTTCCATTGCATTTATCGGGACAGCTTTTATATTTTCTTTGCTTGTGGCTTCGGCAGTCTTCTCTGAACCTGGGGGAGCAGTGTATGAATTTACCACCCGCTGGCTGGAGATGAGCGGACTGAAAGTTGATATGGGACTGCTCTTAGACCCCTTGTCAGCAGTTATGCTGATTGTCGTAACTTCCATTGCCACCTTGGTGCAGATCTATTCCATTGGCTATATGAAAGAAGATCCGGGCTTTGCCAGTTATTATGCATACCAGAGTTTGTTCGCTGCCTCCATGCTGGGTCTGGTACTTTCCAATAACTTCGGACAGATGTTTGTGTTCTGGGAGCTGGTTGGTATCTGTTCCTATTTCCTGATCGGCTTCTGGTTTGGGCTGCCCTCGGCAAAAAATGCAGCTATCAAAGCATTTGTTACCAACCGGGTAGGGGACTTTGGATTCCTGCTGGGAATTCTTTTCCTGCAGATCATTTTTGGTACCCTGGCTTTCTCCGGTCTGGCAGAAGCAGTACCTGAATACACCAATATGGCAGTTTTAGTTCCGGTGGCCTTGCTGCTGTTTTTGGGACCCATGGGTAAATCAGCCCAGTTCCCACTGCATGTTTGGCTGCCTGATGCCATGGAAGGCCCCACACCGGTCAGTGCATTGATCCACGCTGCCACCATGGTAGCAGCCGGTGTTTATTTGGTGGCCAGAGCCTTCTTTATTTTCAGCAGTGTGCCGGAGGCTATGACCGTGATTGCTGTGATCGGCGGCTTTACCGCCTTGTTTGCGGCCACTATTGCACTGGTGCAGAATGATATCAAACGGATCCTGGCTTACTCTACCTTAAGCCAGCTGGGATATATGATGATGGCCATGGGTGTGGGGGCTATGACGGCCGGAATGTTCCACCTTACCACCCATGCTTTTTTCAAAAGCCTGCTTTTCCTGGGTGCCGGCAGTGTGATCCATGCCATGGCAGGGGAACAGGATATTTGGAAAATGGGAAATTTACACAAAAAAATGCCGGTGACCACCTGGACCTTTATTATAGGTGCCCTGGCCCTGGCAGGGATTCCTCCTTTATCAGGATTCTGGAGCAAGGATGAAATCCTTTTAGGTGCTTTTGCCAGCGGACATTACGGATTGTATATCCTGGGCGCTTTTGTAGCATTCCTCACCGCTTTTTATATGTTCAGGCTCATATTTGTGGCCTTTTTCGGCAGCAATAAAGAAGGAGAGCATGCCCATGAGAGCCCGGGAGTCATGACTATGCCGCTGATCATTCTGGCTGTGGCTGCTGTTTTTGTGGGATTTGTCAATTCGCCCTTTATGCATCATGTTTTCGGCGAATTCATCAACCATCCCATGGGAATACAACCCCATCCCAGCAGTATGATCATGATTTCTTCATCCTTGATCGCTGTTGCCGGAATCGTGCTGGCCTGGCTGATTTATCAGAAACAAGCCATCAGCCATCTGGCAATCAGGGAAAGATTCAAAGGAATCCATCAACTGCTGCAAAACAAGTATTATATGGACGAGTTTTATGCCAGAATGGGACAGATATTTGTATATGGTGCAGCCCAAGTGATGTTCTGGTTTGATATTCATGTTATCAATGCCTTTGTGGACCTGCTGGCCAGGTTTACCGGCAAAAGCGGTGATACATTAAAATATACGGAAGACGGACAGGTACAGAACTATGCCTTGTATATGGTTGCCGGAGCTCTGATTCTGGTGGTCGTTGCTACAATGGCTGCCGTATCTGTGATCGCGTAAAGGGGGTAGGTAGTAATGAATGAATTTCCAGTCTTATTAATAACTTTGCTGGTACCCTTGCTGGGAGCAGTAATCATAATGTGCCTGCCCGCAGACCGGCACAAGCATATAAAATATATTGCTGCAGTAACTACCGGCATCAGTCTCTTATTATCATTGCTGATTGCTTACAGTTATGATAAAAGCCTGGGCGGTATGCAGTTTGTTCAAACCGTAACCTGGATAAAAGATTTGGGGGTAAATTTTGCTCTGGGAGTAGACGGGATCAGTATTCCCATGCTGCTATTAACTACTCTGATCGGTTTCAGTGCAGTTTATGCTTCCTGGAATATAGCAGACCGAGTGCGGGAATTCTTCGTTCTGCTGCTGATTTTGATTGCAGGAGTTATGGGGACCTTTATCACCACGGATTTATTTATCTTCCTGCTGTTTTATGAAGTAGTGGTCATCCCCATCTATCTTCTGGTCATCCTATTCGGCAGTACCAAAAGGGTTACCAAGGAATATGCCGGTATGAAACTGACCATATACCTGTTGATCGGAAGTGCGTTCCTGCTGGCCGCTGTTATTGCCCTGTTTATCAAGGCCAAAGCCATCAGCGGAGTAGCCAGCATGGATATGGCATTCCTGGCCACCCTTAATTATCCGGTGGGATTCCAGATTCTGATTTTTGCCTTTATGGCCTTTGGCTTCGGAACACTTTTATCAATGTTCCCGTTTCACTCCTGGTCTCCGGATGGATATGCGGGAGCTCCTACTGCGGTGAGCATGATCCATGCGGGCGTACTGAAAAAAATCGGCGGATACGGTCTTATACGTATAGCATTGACCATCCTTCCCGCCGGCGCCCAGGTCATTGCACCGGTGATCGCAGTACTAGCTATCGGCAATATCGTCTATGCTGCTTATATTTGTTTGAGCCAGAAGGATTTGAAATATATCGTAGGTTATTCCAGTGTGAGTCACATGGGTTATGTCTTGATCGGTATCGCGGCTTTAAATATTATCAGCCTTAATGGTGCCATTATTATGATGTTTGCCCATGGGGTTATGGCAGCCTTGTTCTTCTCCATGATCGGCAATCTATATGAAAAGAGCCATACCAGAAATATCGATGATTTCGGCGGCCTGGCTCATCAGATGCCCAAACTTACTGCGGGTTTCATGATTGCCGGATTAGCTTCCCTTGGTTTGCCGGGCATGGTGAATTTTATCGGTGAGTTTACCATATTCGTGGGAGCCTTTAGTTCCTTTAAAGTGATTGCCATTATCGCTATTACCGGAATCGTCTTTACCGCCCTTTATATTCTAAGGGCCTTGGGGACCATGTTATTTGGCCCCCGCAA
>LSQX01368438.1_pt5 | contig 12384 bp, 13 predicted proteins | sample 654561 | NCBI WGS metagenome assembly LSQX01 (sample SAMN04489861, study PRJNA283612) | anaerobic digester metagenome | isolation source: 4 biogas reactors fed with cattle manure at either 37C or 55C with and... | place: Denmark: Kongens Lyngby | collected 2014 | reverse complement strand
ATCGGCTTGATGATACGTTTTTGCACAAATATCACGATAAGGCCACACAAAGGGATCAGCAACAGTATAAGCAGCAGCATGAGCCGCCTGAATGACAACATCTCGGTGTAAACCTCGCTCTTGTCCGCGCTGATTTGGAAGCGCAGCGCGTAGTCATAGCCCTCCAACGCTTGCGTGTAGTAGAGTGTGCCGTAGTCTTCGTACAACGCGTCCACAGGCGCGTCCTTCATTGGGCCTGCGGCAAATGTATCCAGTTGCACAGCCCAATCTGCCCCCAATTGGGCCGCGGATTGCACAACGGGCACCAACAGCGCGTCCGTGTTGACGCCCAACACCAATATTCCGAATCGATCAAGTTTCGTATCATACAAGTTGCGGATAAGGCACGTAGTATCGCCATAAGTGAAAAAGTAGGGATGCGTATCCAGTTTTTCGCTGGCTTTGATCAGAGAAGTCAGTCCGTTTTGCCGCAGGTCTTCCGCCAAAGAATAGCCTTGGGAGTTGTAGATGAGATCCTCCGGATCATCCAGCGTAAAAAAGACAGCAAACTCGCAGAGCCTGTCACGGCTGAACTTTCTTTCCAGATAATTCCTGACGATCTTGAGATAATCCTGGTACCTTATATTGTCCATGTCCAGATCATGCACGGCGCGGGTGATGTCACCGTCATAGGTAACGTTACGGGCCATCGCCACAAAAGAATCGATGTTGTTGACCAGCTGCGTCTGCGCATACTGCGCGCCGGATATTAACAGCGCTTCGGTTTTGTCGCTCAGGGCGGCAAAAAAACGGGTTCCCATAAAGGTTCCCAGCAGCACCGTGGGCAACAGCCAGCACAGAAGCGTCAGAACATACAAAACAGTCTTGATGGATTTGACACGTTGAAAAATGCGCGACATGCTCAAACGCTCCCTTATACATCCATTTGCGCTCAATTTACCACGAATGGATCGCGATGTACAGCTCAGGAAAAGCAAAAGCCGCCTCGTGCAAGCGGCAGTCCTGCCATATTCCCTTGCTTGGTCAGCCTCTTAGCACCTTCCCCGTGGGTTTGCCATGAGCCAACTCATCGATGAACTTGTCCAGCCGCCGGAGTATCTGTATCAACGGGTCTTCTGCGTCTTCCGCGCACACGCCGCGGAAGACGCCGGTAACCTTGGTGCTGTTCGGGTTGATGTGAGGGGCCTGGGCCAAGAACTTTTGAAATCGACCTGCTTTTCAGTATGGTCACGCAATCCGCTTTCATCATAACCCGTCAGCCGGAAAATGGCCGTATCTACTTCTTCTTTGGTACGGCCCTTCCGCTCCGCTTTCCCGACATACATCGGATATACTTTGGCGAAAGCGGTCGCGATTATTCTTTGGCTCAAGGTTGTTCTTCCCCAATTTCCATAAGCATTTGCTCCTTCCGGATCAGATCAAGCGCGACCCTAAGTGCCGCGATACGCTGCGTGAGCAGAGTTTGCTGGGACTTGCCCAGGTTTGGCATATTGATTTTCTCGCACTTGCGCAGTGTGGACAGCAAACTTCGATGCGCTTGCCTCAAAGCATCAGATGAAAACTGCGTCATGACATTCCCTTCCTCCGTACCAAGTCTCCATGCCCACGCGGCACTCCCCGCCGACCGTCTTTTGAAAACGGGTATTCCTTTCACGCTTCCTGAGCATCATGAACGCTCAGCGACAACAACATCAACGGTGTCGCCCGCTTGCTTGCCGATGGCGGCACGGATGTCCTTGCGCAGCCCAATAATGTGACAGACTGAGCCATCCGTGTTCTTCACGTCCATATTGACGATACTCGCGTCATACGGTACGCCGTCAAACCGCGCGTGGACCTTGACGCGCCCTTTCCCAAATTCCGCTTGCACGTCATGGGGAAATATGATATATGCGCCGTCCATGTCCGGCACTCTTTGGATGACTGCCTCAAAATGATAAGACTTCATTGATTCGCTCGCTTTCTGTCTCGCGCTGACAATTGTAGGAGTGTTGAAACGTGTTGTCAATTCAGAACACTCGTTGTGAGTAGATCAAATGATCGCATATACCGAATTCTTAGCATGCCTCCGGACAGTCGTCTCGGCGCCAAAAAGAAGAAAACCCTGAATCATCATGATTTCAGGGTTCTTCTATTGGCGGAGAAGGAGAGATTTGAACTCTCGCACGGTTTAATCCGTCTACTCCCTTAGCAGGGGAGCCCCTTCGGCCACTTGGGTACTTCTCCAAGCCATTCGCGAAGACAGTTTTGGCGGAGAGAGAGGGATTCGAACCCCCGGTGCCTTGCAGCATCACCAGTTTTCAAGACTGGCGCCTTCAACCTCTCGGCCATCTCTCCGCATCATAAGCGTCGATTGCCATTCAAAACGCTTGCGTAGTATAGCAAAGAAGATACCGCCTGTCAAACCCAATATTGGCAGGCGGCGATAGAAATTTAGAACGAATTTGCGTCTTAGCTGCTCGGTTCCTCATTGTCATAACCATTCATAGCGTTGATGTTTTGGCTGAGCATCCGGAGGTTGTCCAGCTGCGTCGCCAAATTGCCATCCACCTGCTGAAGCAAGCTGCCCAAGTCCTGCCGGGTCTGTTCACGAAGCGCTGCCGCATGTTGATTGGCGCCTTCAAGAATTTCCTGGGCCTGTGCTTGCGCGCGGGCCAATACGGTGGTTTTGCTGACCAGCTCATCGGCGTGCGCCTTCGCGTCTTCAATCATTTGCTGGGCCCGGGCTTGCGCGTCCGCCATCACCGCGCGCGCCTGCTCTTCCGCCTGGCGCGTGGTATCTGCCACATACTTGTCAGCGTTTGCGTTGCTTTGCTGCGCATAGTTGTTGGCTTCATTGACCACGCCTTGCGCCTGCGCTTGCGCGTCCGACAACGTTTGTCCCGCAGCAGCGTGTGCCTCGCTGATGATGTTTTCCTCGTTCGCGATAATCTTCTTCGCTTGCTCGAGCGATGGGTCGTAACTGGCTACGATACGTTTGAGCATATCAGCGGCATCGTCCTGGTTAAGCATAACGGAGCCCGAAAAAGGGATCTTCTTGGCGTTTTGCAGTGTCAGCGTCAATTCATCGATAAGGGCGAAAACTTCATTTCTTGGCATAGGTTGCTCCTCCTTATGTATTTCATGGTTCAAATCTATTGGAAACGCCGGCGCAGAGCCTGCGCCACGCGTGCGGGTACAAACTCTTTGACATCGCCATGGAAGTAGGCGATCTCTTTGACCATGGAAGCAGACACATGTTCGTACGCGGCATTCGCGGGCAACAACACCGTATCAAGCTGCGCATACAGTTGCCTGTTGGTGCGCGCCATGGTCATTTCGTTTTCAAGGTCGCCGTTGCCGCGTATGCCCCGTACGATAACGCTGATTTGTCTTTCGCGGGCAAAGTCCGCTACGAGACCGCTGTACTGCACTACGGACACGTGCGGCATTTTCTTGCAGGCATCCTTGATGAAGTCCATGCGCTCTTCCACACTGAACAGCGCGCTCTTGGAGGGATTGATCAATACCCCAACGATCAAATGATCGCAGAAATATTCAGTGCGCTTGATAATGTCCAGGTGTCCGTTGGTGATGGGATCAAAGGACCCCGGATATATCGCCGCTTTCATGGTCATCATCCCTTCTAAAAAAGGTGAGGCTGGTATCTCTGTAGCGCCTGATATCAGAGACTACATAACGCGAAGTAGGCAGAACTTCGATGTCTGCGGCATGTTCCACAATGATTATACCCGATTTTGAAAGCAATTGCATATCGTCCAGCATTTTCATGATGGGAATGATTGCGGCGCGGTAGGGCGGATCGATGAAAATGAGATCGAACTCGGCCGCGTCTGCATGCAGGCTCGCCAGCGCGTGCCGCCAATCCGCTTTGACGATACTGACTTCTTTTTCCACCTTAAGTGAGGCGGTGTTTTCCTTCAGAACGCGGATAGCCGCGGATGCGGTATCACAAAACACCACGGACCGGGCGCCACGACTTAGCGCCTCCAACCCGAGTGCGCCGCTGCCGGCAAACAAATCCAGCACGCGGGCCCCTTCGCACGCGTCAAACAGAATCGAAAACAATGATTCTTTTGTCCGTGACAATGTCGGCCGCGTGTCACTGCCTTCCGGAGCCTTTAGCATGCGGGATTTGAACCGGCCTGCAATGATTCTCATGCCACCCTCAAATAATGCGCTCGTTTTTCTCGACGCGTTTCTTGCGTGCTTTCTTCTCGCGCCGGACGCGCCGCTTGGCGTTTTTTGCGATATCACTATGAACCATGCTGCGCTGAGCAGGACCGCGCAAATATCCAACGCCAAAGAAGGATGGGACGAGAAGCACCAGTAACGGGCTCAAACGCTCCATAAACAGCATAGCATCGGCATTCTCAGGGCCGAATATGCTGACGTACGGAAACAGAAGCAGTCGTACCAGTACCCGCAGGATGTTTTCCGGCAGGACCGGCATGGTTTCATGATAGTAGGCAAGGGCCAGCTGCACCGAGCGATCACGCTCAAACGCAGTCACCCAATCAGGCAAAGCGCCCAAACGATAGACTTGCTTTTGCGCCATAAATGCGAATATAAGGCACACAAGAAACAATGGCAGAACACCCGCGGCGGCAGTCACGAAACCTTTGATGGGGTGGAAACAGCGTGCCAGATCATCACGGGGAATCGTGTGCCCGTTTTCGCGGCGGCTATACGCTATTTCACCAAAAGCAACATCGTCTTCCCCTATCTTGGCACCTTCCATATATAGAAGCGACGCAAATGCCATAAGAATGACCAGGTTGATCAGCACGCGGACCAAGCCTTGCCCCAAAGACATCAGCTGGCCCAGGAAAAGGAAAAGAAAGGCCGAAATCAGGAGGTAGGCTAAAATCCGGGTCCCGCGCTTGACGGCCAGTTTGCTAAGCGGTGTGCCCGGTACATATGGTTTGGGACTCTCCTTGCGCTGCTTTCCATCGCGAGCCTTAAGCATCGTCATCCTCCTCAATTTTGTTTGTGTAACGTTTGGGAACCCGCTCCTTAGGCGACAAAAGCACCTCGTAGGTGATGGTGTCCGTGAGCCGGGCAAGGTCATCCGCACCGATTCGTTCCGCACCCCCCGCGCCCATCAGCACCGCTTTGTCCCCCACTTGAACGTCCGGAATGTTTGATACATTCACCATCGTCTGGTCCATGCAGACGCGCCCCAAAACCCGGCACCGCTTGCCGCGGATCAATACTTCGCCCTTACCCGATAAGTACCGCGGATAACCGTCGCCATAACCGACCCCCAAAGTGGCAACGCGTGTCGCTTCATCGGCCCGAAAGGTACAGCCGTAGCTGACAAAATCGCCCTGTTCGATGGTTCTCAGCGCGGTAACTTCCGTAATGAACTGCATTGCGGATTCAAGAGGCAACGGTGTCGGAACCGGCGGGTAACCATACAGCGCTATGCCAACGCGCACCATGTCCAGATGCGTTTCCGGCAAGTGTAATGTTGCGGCGCTCGCGGCTGCATGGCGAAGTACTGTGGCAGGCAGACCCAGCGTAAAACGCTTGAACTTGTCAAGCTGCAGCTGCGTGAACGCGCTATCCTGCTCATCCGCGTCGGCAAAGTGGGTATAAACGCCGGTAAGATCAAGATTTACGCTATGCAGCAGCGTTTCCAATGCCTGACGCCACTCGCCTTCTTCCCGAAAGCCGATGCGACTCATGCCCGTATCCACTTTCAGGTGAACGGGCATGTGAATGCCATACTGCTGAGCTGCTTTTTCCGCCAAAGGTAGATTCTCAGGACAATGAAGAGTGGGGATAAGCCCATGCTCGGCTGCCGCCAGGAAGCCTTCTTCGTTCATGGGTCCCAGCACCAAAATGGGGCAAGTAACGCCCTTATCCCTGAGCAGCACGCCTTCTTCCGCCAGTGCCACCGCTAAATGATCCGCACCGCCCCGCAGGAACGCCCGAGCAGACTCAACCATCCCGTGCCCATAGGCGTTGGCTTTGACCACTGCCATCAGATGCACGCTATCGGGCAAAAAGGCTCGCAACGACTGAGCGTTGCTTCTGAGGGCGGTCATATCGATGGATACAAAAGTGTGGCGGTAAGGCATCACTTTTCGCTTGCCTCCGCCCTGCTGATCAAATCAGGTATCGTTTTCTCATCCATATGGTATGCCCCTTTCGCGCCAAATTATAACATAGCGCGGTGCGCTTTGCCACAGGCATGCGGTGCTCCTCACCATCAGAAAAGCGCATCGATGAACTCCTTCGCCTTAAACTCCTGCAAATCATCGATGCCTTCACCGACACCAATGTACCACACAGGGATATTGAGTTCCCTGCGGATCGCCAAGGCGATGCCGCCTTTGGCGGTTCCGTCCAGTTTAGTCAGGATAATACCGTTTATCTCCGCGGCCTCCTTGAATTGCTTGGCTTGGTTAAGCCCGTTTTGACCGGTCGTCGCATCCAGCACCAGCATACTGCGCATGGTGGATTCCGGATACTCACGATCGATAACGCGGCGGATCTTGTTAAGCTCATCCATCAAATTCTTCTTGTTATGCAGCCGTCCCGCCGTATCGACGATCAGCAGTTCCGTCTTTTTCGCCTTGGCAGACTGCACGGCGTCATAGACGACCGCTGCCGGATCGCTGCCTTCCTGATGTTTAATCAGCGGCACATCCGCACGCTCTGCCCACACTGCCAGTTGATCATCCGCGGCGGCGCGGAAGGTATCCGCTGCCGCAAGCACCACTGAACGGCCTACTTCCTTAAAGCGCAGCGCCAGTTTGCCCACCGTGGTGGTCTTTCCCGCGCCGTTGACGCCCACCACCAGCATTACCATGGGCCATTTGAGCGGCGGACGGGGGATGCTCATGTGGTCAATGAGTATTCCTTTGAACATTTCCCGAGCCTCCGGTGCGCTTTTGATGTGCCGTTGTTTGGTTTCCGATCGCAGCCTCCCGACGAGTTCCTCGGCGGTCGCCATGCCGGTGTCCGCCATGACGAGAATGTCCGTCAACTCCTCAAAGAAATCATCATCCACTTGCGGGCTGGCCGCGACCAGATCATCCACACGATTTGTCAGGCTGCCGCGCGATTTGCTCAGCCCCTGCTTAAGCCTTTGAAAAAAACTTTCCTTTGCCATTGATACCCTCCCGGTTAAGCGTAGTCTTCCAGATTGACCGAAACCATGCCGGAGATGCCCTTTTCCTGCATCGCCACGCCATACAGCGCATCGCAACGCTCCATAGTCCCTTTGCGGTGTGTCACCACAACGAATTGCGTGGAAATGGCATACTCCGCCAAATACTCCGCGAAATAGCCGATATTGGCGTCATCGAGCGCGGCCTCAATTTCGTCCAACATACAAAACGGTGTCGGCTTGAGTTTCAGCATGGCAAATAGAATTGCTATGGCTGTCAACGCGCGCTCGCCGCCTGACAGCAGACTGAGCAGCTGCAGATTTTTGCCCGGCGGCTGGGCAACGATGTCTATGCCGCAGGAAAGGGGCTGCGTAGGATCACTCAATTGCAGCGATGCCTTGCCGCCGCCAAAGAGACGCGCAAAAGTCTCCCCGAAGAAACTATTGAGTTTCTCAAATTCCGCTACGAACTGTGTTTCCATACGCAGGAGCAGTTTGTGTATGAGCTCCGCCAAATCCTCTTCCGCGCGTTGCGCGTCGTCGCGCTGGATGACCATTGTGTCATAACGTTCTTTGGTATGCGCATACTCGTCCACCGCCTGCACGTTGATGTGTCCCATCTGCTTGATGATTCCCCGGATGTCCTCTGCCTCTTTTTCGCCCCCGGGCAAATCGAAGCGTTCTTCAAAACGACATCCCGCAGCGCCGGCGTATGTGAGTTCATAGGTGTTCCAAATATGGTCCGATATCGTCTGGAGCTCGTCCGCGGTGCGCGATAAGACCAGCTCGTTTTTATGCTGTCTGGCGCTCCATTCGCTCACCATTTTGTGCGCCAAATCGTTTTCATCGTTAATGCGTCGCTGTTCCTGTGCCAGCTCCTTGCGGTCTGTATCCAGCTCGCGCACGCGCTGTTCGGCATGATCGCGCTCGTTTAGCAGCCGGTCCGCCTCATTTTCTGTCCTCACAAGGATTTCGCGCTCAGACAAAAGCTTCTGTGCCATCTCTGCCTGTTTTTGTCGGTATTTGTCCCCTCTCGCGCGCAGCGCAGCGATCTCCCCGCCCCAGCGGGACTTATCCCGTGTGAGCGTTTCTGCCGCGTGCGCCAAAGACGCATTTTCCAACTGCATTCGGTTAACTTTTTCACGCTGAAGTTCCGTCATGTCCCGCTGACGGAGCATTTCAAGCTGGAGCAATGCCGTTTGCTTGTCCATTTCTTCACGGTCAACGGTCACTTCCTGCGATTGGCTGGTAGCAGTCTGCAGATCCTGCTCGATTTCCGCGATAGCCGCCCCAAGCTGTTCCTCCGCATCCCTTGTCTTTTCCAGCCTCGTCTCAGCTTCACTTAGGGCAGTATCGGCGTTGCCCACCCGCTCCTGCTCCCTGGCTACGGCAATCTCTTCATCGCGGATGAGTGCCTGGTGCGTATTGCGCAAGGATTTTGTTTCTTCACGCGCTTGCGTCAGTGCCACAACCTGATCCTGGTATGCGACGGCTTCCTGATCCATTTTCTGGAGACTCTCGCGCAATTCCTTGACCTCGCGCTCACGCCCCAACAGGCTGATGCTCTGACTTTGCGATGTACCACCCGTCATGGCGCCGCCCGCCCGCATGACATCGCCTTCCAACGTGACCACGCTAAACGCATACCGTCCAGCGCGCATGATGGCAATGGCTGCGTCCAGATCCCGGGCGATGATGGTCCTGCCCAGAATATTCTCCATCACGCCACGATAGACTTCTTCAAACGCGATAAGGTCGCTTGCGATACCAAGGCTGCCCGGCAGATCAAGCACCCGGCGCTCATCCTGCGACAGCGTTCTTGAGCGAACTGCCGTCAAGGGAAGGAATGTTGTGCGTCCCAATCGGTTGGTGCGCAAGTAGTCGATCAGTTTCTTGGCAGTTTCTTCGTCATCCGTGACTATGTGCTGCAGCGTGCCGCCCAATATCATGTCGATCGCTGTTTCATACACTTTGGGCACCCGGATAAGCCTGGCCACCACGCCATGTACATGCGGATCGTTCCGGGAAAAGGCAATGGCTTTGCGCACCGCGCCGTAATAGCCCTCGTAGCCTTTTGACATTTCTTCCATGAGGTTCAGGCGGCTCTTGTCGCTTTGAATGCGGCTCATGAGGGTTTTCAGCGCGTCCAGTTTCTCATTGAGAGCACCCGTCTTGTCCTGCAAATGTTCTTCGATGGCAGCCGCTTCATCCCGCAGCGCCTTTAGCTGCATATCCGCATCCGTTTTTTGCTGCCGTGCTGATTCAAGCGCTTCCGTCAACTGCCGGAGATATAAAGCCTGTTCTTGCGCGCTTGAGGACACTTCCGCTAAACGGCTTTCCATCTGAGCCAGCATGGTAATCTGGCGTGTTTCGCGGCTTTTTAGGTCACTTTGCCGATTGACTGCCATGAGAACGCGCTGCTTATGCTCGTCAAGACGCTGCTCTGCTTCTTCTGCTTGGTGAAGCAACTTTTCCAGCAGCTCGGTTTGGCCGCTTAGATCTTCATTTGCTTTTTTTAGGAGGACATCTTTGGCGGACAAGTCCGCGTCGCTTTCCTCAAACAAACGCAGCAGTTCCTCGGTACGTTCTTCGCTTTCCTTCACCATCTCCTGCATGCGCGTGGCTTCGTTTTCCTGCGACTGAATAGACGCCGCCTGGCGTTCCCGCCGGGTACGCGTGCCCGTCAGCAGCTCGTTCTTTTCCTGCAAGGCATCCCGCGCAGCGCCGAACTGCGCCTCCAATGCTTCCTGCTGCAGCTGCAAGCGGTCACGCAACGCGCCCATCTCCACCAGTTTGTTTTCGTTATCGTCAATGACTGCCTGCTGCTCCTGCATCAATGCTTGCAGCGATGCCATGCGCTCTTTGAGTTTGTCATGACGCACGAGGAAAATATTGAGCTCCAGCGCCTTTAAACGATTGGACAGTTTCAGGTATTTCTTTGCCGTCTCCGACTGTTCATGCAGCGGCTCCAGGCGCGAGGATATCTCATCGATCAAATCGCCGACGCGCACCAGGTTATCCCTGGTTTTCTCCAGCCGTCTTTCCGCTTCTTCTTTGCGCACGCGGTAGGTGACAATGCCTGCCGCTTCCTCAAACACCTGCCGCCGCTCTTCACCCTTTACGGACAGAATATCGTCGATACGGCCCTGTCCGATAATGGAATACCCCTCCCTGCCTATACCGGTATCGCGGAATAGTTCCAGAATGTCCTTCAAACGGCATGCGCGTTTGTTGAGGTAGTATTCCCCTTCGCCGCTGCGGTATGCACGGCGCGTGACCATCACTTCGGCATATTGGGTGTTAAGCGCGTTATCTTCATTGTCAAAAACAAGAGAGACTTCGCAATACGGCATGGGCTTGCGCGATTGCGTGCCATTAAAAATGACATCCTCCATTTTGGCACCGCGCAGTGCTTTGGCGCTCTGTTCGCCCAACACCCACCGTACAGCATCGCTTATATTGCTCTTTCCCGAACCGTTGGGGCCGACAATACCGGTTATGCCTGCGTTAAAAGAAATCTCCGTCCGCTGCGCGAAAGATTTGAACCCATATATTTCCAGGCGCTTAAGCTTCATTGCCTGCGCCTGCCTTTAGCATCAAATTGAGCGCTAAACGCGCGGCTTCCAGTTCTGCCCGCTTTTTGGATGATGCTTCCGCCCTCGCCGCTTCCGCGCCATCTATTAGCACACCCACTTGGAAACGCCGTTTGTGGGCGGGCCCTGATTCCTCAAGCGTTACATACGTTGGCGTAGGCAAGCCCTTGGATTGAAGATACTCCTGTAGCGCGCCTTTGGGGTCGGAAGCGGCACTATCGCCTTTTAGGAGACCATGCCACAACAGATGAATGACCGTATCAGCGGCGTCAAGGCCGCCGTCCAAAAATACGCCTGCCAACACCGCCTCCAGCGCGTCTGAAAGGATGCTCTTGTTGTCCCTTCCACCGCCCGCGGCGCAGGCTTTGTCCATGTTGATGTATTGCCCAAGGCGAATGCCGCGGGCAATAGCATACAGTGTATCTTCCTTCACCAGCGCCGCGCGTGTGCGCGTCATGTCCCCTTCCCGCAAAACGGGGGTCAGTTCAAACAGCAGACGGCTGACGCACAGCTCCAGCACCGCATCTCCCAAAAATTCCAGCCTTTGGTTGTTTCTGGCGCCGTGGCTCGGGTGCGTCAGCGCTGTGCGCAAAAGCGCCGGATTCCTAAAGGTGTAGCCTATGGTTTCTTGCAGTTCCCGGATAGGTTGCACGCCTCCTTCACAACAAAAAGGGCTGCCGCCTTTTTTCGCAGCAGCCTGTATATTTCCCGTGTCACTTGCCCGTATGTTCTTCAATATACTTGACGATATCCCCCACCGTTTTGAGTGTAGTAATGGCGCTGTCTTCCACCTGCAGTTGGTATTCATCTTCAAGATCCATGATGAGCACCATCACGTTGGCACTGTCGGCGCCCAGATCTTCCACCAAGCGGGCTTCTACCGTGACCTTCTCCGGGGCTACTTTGAGTTGATCGGTTATCAGCTTGGAAACGGTTTCATACACCATGGTAATCCTCCTAATTGTGCAGCGTTTTAATTTGTTCAAAAATGGCTTGGGCAACATTGCCGCGCGCCATATTGACGCATTGTCTGATGGCGGACGCATTGGCATGCGCGTTGCTGGAACCGTGCGCCTTCACCACCGCGCCTTGAACGCCCAGCAGGGGCGCCCCGCCGACTTCCGTATAATCCATAATTGTCTTAACGCGCTTGAAAGCCGGTTTTGCAAGCATCGCCCCCAGTTTACTGCGCGTATCACGCAGCAGTTCCTGCTTGATTATCCCCAGCAGTGTGCCGGCCACGCCTTCCATAAACTTCAGGATCAGGTTGCCGTCAAAACCGTCACAGACGATTACGTCAGCTTTATCCGCCGTAATGTAGCGCGCTTCGATATTTCCCACAAAGTTGAAAGGCGCTTCCTGCATAAGGGCATACGCCGCTCGTGTCAGCGCGTTGCCTTTCTCGGCTTCTTCACCGTTGTTGACCAAGCCGATACGCGGGTTTGGCATGGCGGCCACAGTGCGCATGTAGGCATCGCCCATGATACCAAACTGCACAAGCCACTCCGGCCGGCAATCCACGTTGGCGCCGCAGTCTATCAGCAGGAATTGTCCTTTTCCGTTGGGCATAAGCGGGGCCAGTGCAGGGCGCTCGATGCCGGGGATGCGGCCCAGACGCAACATGCCGCCAAGCAGTATCGCGCCCGTGGAACCGGCAGATACGAACCCGTC
>LSQX01076239.1_pt2 | contig 12384 bp, 9 predicted proteins | sample 654561 | NCBI WGS metagenome assembly LSQX01 (sample SAMN04489861, study PRJNA283612) | anaerobic digester metagenome | isolation source: 4 biogas reactors fed with cattle manure at either 37C or 55C with and... | place: Denmark: Kongens Lyngby | collected 2014 | reverse complement strand
AGATGTGTATAAGAGACAGCCTCTGCTATTGCTGTTTTACCTGTTCCGGGGTCGCCTATCAGCAGTGGATTGTTTTTTGTGCGGCGCGAAAGGATCTGTAAGATCCTTCTGATCTCGTCATCCCTGCCAATAACGGGGTCAAGCTTTCCTGAACGCGCCATCTCATTCAGGTTTATGGCAAATCTGTTTAGCGAGTTAAAGCGGTCTTCGGCAGTCTGACTGTCTACCTTTGACCCTTTCCGCAGCTCCAGAATAGCTTTATTCATATCCTCACGGGTTACACCGTTATCTTTCATCAAACGGGCAATAGTGTCATTTCCATCCAAAAGCGATAAAAGTATATGCTCAACCGACACAAATCTGTCTCCCATTTTACCGGCCAGTTCACTTGACTTTTGCAGTACCATATTGGCTGCAGGCGATAAATACCGGTCTGCGCCGGTTACTTTCGGATAAGATTCAACAATTTGTTTAAGTGTCTTTGTAAACACCGGCATATTCACGCCCAGCTTCTTAAGAATAAATTCAATCACATCTTCTGCCGAGTTGATCAGCCCTTTTAAAATATGACCTGTCTCAAGAGCCTGCTGGTTATTAGCCTCCGCAATCTGAAAAGCATTTTGAACAGCTTCCTGTGCTTTTATTGTAAAATTATTAAGATTCATATGATTAAAATTAATTTTTATTATTACCGCCTTCATAACAAACAGTAAACCATTTCCAATAAATAGACATATTGTCCTTTATAATCCGCCGGTATATGAAAAAATTACCTTCATAATAGAGGTAAGGTGATTTTTTGGCAGCAACCAAAGCTGTAAAAGATTAAATGTCAATATGAAAAATTAATGTTAATGTAGCTGTCCCGCAGAGTGCAAAAGTTTCTATTATCAAAAAATAAATTTATTTTTGCAACCCCGTATTGCCTGTACGGATGACAGATATTTTTTAGAAGTTTTACAACAACTACTTTATCAATAACAAGCTATTTGTTTAGTCGTGTGAAAATATATCATTATTAATAACTTAAAAAAAAAATTATGGCAAAACATGTTTATACCTTTGGTGCAGGTAAGGCTGAGGGCAAGGCCGATATGAAAAGCTTGCTCGGAGGGAAAGGTGCCAACCTTGCCGAGATGAATTTGATTGGTGTTCCGGTACCGCCCGGTTTTACTATCACCACAGAAGTTTGTACAATGTACAATGAGCTGGGGCGGGAAAAAACCTTTGAGATTATTAAACCGGAGGTTGAAGCTGCTGTTGCTCTGGTTGAGGAGTTAACCGGAACCATATTCGGAGATAAGGAGAATCCGTGCCTTCTCTCTGTCAGATCAGGCGCCCGCGCCTCAATGCCCGGAATGATGGACACTGTTTTAAACTTAGGATTGAATGATGTGGCAGTGGAAACACTTGCCAAAAAGTCCGGGAATTCCCGTTTTGCCTGGGATTCATATCGTAGGTTTATTCAGATGTATGGCGACGTGGTAATGGATATGAAACCTGCAAGTAAGGAAGAGCATGACCCGTTTGAAGAGATAATTGATCAGTTAAAAGAGGAAAAAGGTGTTGAGCTTGACACCGACTTCACCACAGAAGACCTTCAGGAGCTGGTAAGCAGGTTTAAGGCAGCTATTAATAAAGTTACCGGAAGAAACTTCCCGGCAGAACCATGGGAACAGCTTTGGGGATCAATAGCTGCAGTATTCAACAGCTGGAATAATCCGCGTGCAACCCTTTATCGCCGGTTAGAGCAAATTCCGGATGACTGGGGAACTGCTGTAAATGTGCAGGCAATGGTATTTGGCAATATGGGAGACAGCTCGGCAACGGGAGTTGCATTTACCCGTGATGCTGCAACAGGTGAAGATATTTTTAATGGAGAATATCTGATAAATGCTCAGGGAGAAGATGTTGTGGCAGGTATACGTACCCCTCTGACTATTACTAAGGTGGGTTCAAAAAGATGGGCACAGCTTCAGGGAATCAGTGAAGAGGAGAGGATAGCTCAGCATCCTTCACTTGAGGAGGCCATGCCGGAGCTTTACAGACAACTTGATGAAGCCCAGCAGTTGCTTGAAGACCACTATAAAGATATGCAGGACCTGGAGTTTACCATTCAGGAAGGTAAACTGTGGCTCCTCCAGACCCGTAACGGTAAACGTACCGGTGCTGCAATGGTAAAAATTGCAATCGATCTGCTGGAAGAGGGTAAAATTGATGAAAAAGCCGCCCTTTCAAGAATTGATCCCAATAAACTTGACGAACTGCTTCACCCGGTTTTTGTTCCCAAAGCTCTGAAAGAGGCAAAAGAGATTGCCAGCGGGCTGCCGGCATCACCCGGAGCTGCAACCGGGCAGATAGTATTTTTTGCTGATGAGGCAGATAAATATGAAACTTCCATATTGGTGAGAGTGGAAACCTCTCCCGAAGATCTTGGAGGAATGCATATTGCAAAAGGTATCCTGACTGCCCGCGGAGGTATGACTTCGCATGCTGCAGTTGTTGCCCGCGGAATGGGTAAGTGCTGCGTATCAGGTGCCGGCTCTGTTAAAATAAATTACAGAACACGTGTAATGACTATTGATGGGGTGGAATATAATGAAGGTGACTGGATTTCGCTAAACGGTTCAACAGGAAAAGTTTACGAAGGCAAAATTATAACCCAGGATCCCGATCTTAGCGGTAACTTCGGAAAAATCATGGATCTGGCTGAAAAGTATACCAGGATGGATGTACGTACCAATGCAGATACGCCCCATGATGCAAAAGTTGCCAGAGATTTTGGTGCAAAGGGTATCGGGCTCTGCCGTACGGAACATATGTTTTTTGAAGGTACCAGGATCAACGCTATGCGTGAAATGATCCTTGCCACAAAAGAAGCTGACAGGCGTAAAGCTTTGGATAAATTACTGCCTTATCAGCGCGAAGACTTCAAGGGTATCCTCGAAGCAATGGAGGGCTATGGAGTAACTATCAGATTGCTTGATCCGCCGCTTCACGAATTTGTACCTCACGAACCTGCCAACCAGAAAGAGATGGCTAATGAGATGGGTATAACTGTCGAGCAGGTAAAATCATTGGTTGACGACCTTCACGAAATCAACCCGATGCTTGGGCACAGAGGTTGCCGGTTAGGCAATACCTATCCCGAGATTACAGAAATGCAGGCCAGGGCAATTATTGAAGCTGCTGTTGAACTGAAACAAAAAGGTGTTGATGCAAGACCTGAAATAATGGTTCCGCTTATTGGCACTGTAAAAGAGTATGAACTGCAGGCTGAAGTTATACATGAAACTGCAAAGAAAGTTTTTGAAGAAAAAGGAGCAACGGTCGATTACCTTGTCGGAACCATGATCGAGGTTCCAAGGGCTACATTGGTGGCTGATAAGGTGGCTAAAGTTGCCGACTTCTTCTCATTTGGAACAAATGACCTTACCCAGATGACATTTGGATATTCACGCGATGACGCCGGCAAATTCCTCTCTGTTTATATAGAAAAAGGGATTCTGAAAAATGATCCTTTCCAGATTCTTGACCAGGAAGGTGTCGGTCAGCTGGTTAGAATGGGAGCTGAAAGGGGACGCAGCGTTAAAGCTGATTTAAAAATAGGTATCTGCGGAGAGCATGGCGGAGAACCTTCATCAGTAATGTTCTGCGACACCGTTGGCATGGACTATGTCAGCTGCTCACCCTACCGTGTGCCAATAGCACGTGTTGCTGCTGCTTTAGCTAATATTGAAAAATAACATAGAGCTGTTAAAAAGGGCTGCCTTTTCAGGACAGCCCTTTTTTTATTGCTTATCAGTATTGCATTTTTTCAGCAGTTTCACAAATAAGCTTCCACGTATTTCTGACATGCTCCTCTTCGGTATGGGTTTGTGCAATGCACATCCTTAAAACTACCCGGCCGTTTAACTTAGTGTGTGTGAAAAATGCACGCCCGGTTTTATTAACTTTATCCTTCAGCTCCATATTAAAATCATCTCCGTTAATATGCCGGAAACAGACTAAATTTAACGGGGGCTCAACAACCAGCTCAAACTGATCAGACTCCTTAACCCATGAAGCAAACTCCTGTGCCAGCTTAACATGCTTTTTTATATGGTATTGCAACCCTTTAACTCCATAATGGCGAATCACAAACCATAACTTAAGCGACCTGAACCTCCTGCCCAACTGTATATGCCAGTCGCGATAATCAAAAACCTCTCCCGACTCAGAAGCTTTATTTCTTAAATATTCAGGTTCTATTGAAAAAGTATTTATAAGCTCCTGCCTGTTTCCCACCCAAAAAACATCGCAGTCAAAATTGGTAAACATCCATTTATGAGGATTAAACGAGTAACTGTCGGCCAGCTCCACTCCCCTGTTATAATGTCTGAACTCAGGGCAAATCATTGCTGTTCCGCTCATTGCCGCATCAACATGGAGCCAGCATTTCTCCTCCCTGCAAATTTTACCAATCTCCTCTACTGGATCAATAGCATTGGAAGAGGTTGTACCGATGGTTGCACAGACAAAAAAGGGAAGAAACCCCTCCTGCCTATCTTTTGCTATCTGCCTTTTCAATAAATCAGCACGCATGGCAAAGTTTTCCGTAACACCTGTCAATCTTAAATTTTCAGCTCCTATACCGCATATCTTAACGGCTTTCTCAAGTGATGAGTGTGTCTGACCGGAAATATATGCCGTCAGCCTCCGGTTAATACCCTTTTTATTGGATTCAAAGCCGGTAACCCTTTCGCGTGCTGCAATAAGTGCCGTAAGTGCAGCAGTGGAGGCTGTATCCTGGATCACTCCCCCTCCCGTTGAAGTGGATTTAAACTTTTCGGGCATCTCCATTATATCCGCAAGCCAGTCAAGCACCCTTGTCTCCAGCTCTGTGGCAGCCGGACTGGTAGCCCAGATCATTCCCTGAACTCCAAGGCCTGAGCTTACAAGATCGCCCAGGATAGACGGGAATGATGTATTTGAAGGAAAAAACCCAAAAAAATTGGGCGACTGCCAATGTGTTATCCCGGGAATTATTTTACTGTCAATATCTTTAAAAATATCTTCAAAAGGCTCCCCGTCAACCGGAGGCTTCTCCGGCAATGATGCTTTTATATCGCCCGGCTTTACCTGCGACAAAACAGGATATTGTTCAATATTTTCATAATAATCTGCAATCCAGTCGATAATCCTCTTACCCTCTTCTCTGAACTGTGAGGGGGTTAAATGGTAATTCTTCATATCCGATAATTGAAATATTACTTTGTATCATTTTTTTTCTTAAACTGCTCTATCACCTCCGGTTGAACCATAACCCAGATACAATATACTCCTATTGCAGTACCTACTGGAAAATTAAGCAGGTGCATCACAGATATTATCAGTGTTAAAATCCTTCCCCACTCTCTCTTTTTAAATAGTCCGACTCCTGCAATAATTACCGGTAAACTGCAAAAAAGAATTATACCGGCAATCACTTTCCCTACAATAAGAATAATTGCCTGCACCTCTGTTTCACCGATAAATTTAACAATAAAAAGAAGAACCGCATAGATCACAATCCCTGCAATAAATCCCAGAATCCCTAAGCCTGTCTGCAGAGAAGCTGCAACGTTAATATGTCTTTCCATGATTAAAAGCTTTTATAATTATCTTGTCAAAATAAAAACAAATTTGTTTATGGATGGTTATATATTTGTAAAATATGGGAACCGATTAAGTTAATTAAAATTTATTAATTTTACCGTCAGTAATTTCAGAAAAAAAATGAAGTTTTTACAATTGATAATATTAACAGTTATTATTGTGGCTCTTGCATTTGCAGGGCTGGCTTTGAATATTCTGATTAAAAAGGGAGGCAAATTCCCCAATACCCATGTAGGGGGAAATAAATATCTGAGCTGCCTGGGAATATTTTGTGCCCAGACTCAGGATCGCCATGAACAGGAGAAAGTCAAAAAAAAGATTGATTACAAAAATGTGAGATTGGTTAATCCGGCAAAAGATAACAGTTAATCAATCGGCTAACAATAGTTTAAAATTGTCCGACATATATATTTTTATCTCGCCCAGCTCGTCGGAATAGATAAAACAGACTTCAATATCAGGAATTTCAAGACCTGCTTTTACGGATTTTTCAAGACCCATAACCATAAATGCCGTGGCAAATGCATCCGCATCGATGCAGCTTGAAGCTACTACCGTGGTGCTTAACAGGTTATGTTGCACAGGATATCCTGTTGCAGGGTCTATTGTATGTGCAAATTTTTTACCGTCTTCAATATAAAAATTACGGTAATTACCTGAAGTGGCAAGTGCTTTCCCGGGTAACCTGACACGTGCTAAAAGCTCTGTACCGGCACCGGGAGTGCTCTCTTCAGGTTTGCTGATTCCTATTGTCCATATCCTCCCTTTTTGATTCCTGCCTTCAGCAACAACCTCGCCCCCAATCTCCACCATATAGTTTTTACACCCTTTCCTTTTCAGCCACCTCCCAATAATGTCACTGCCGTAACCTTTGGCAATAGCACTCATATCAAGTTTAATTTCAGGAGACTCTTTTAGAACCTTTCCATTTGAAAGTGTAACTTTTTTATAACCGGTGATCTCTTTTAAAGAGTCTATTATCTCAGGGGTCATTCTCTTTTTTTCTTCTGCTCCAAACCCCCAGGCATTTACCAATGAACCTGCCGTTATGTCGAATGCTCCTCCGGTAATTTCTGATATCTCCATTGCACGTTTAAAACAAAATAAAAACTCGGGACCGGGCTCTACAGGCTGATTGTTATTTATTTTTGAGATTACCGATGAACTGTCGAAAGTGGAAAATATACCGGTCAGCCTGTCAAGCTGCTCCCTTATCTGCTGATGAAGATCTTTGCCATCAGGGCTTTCATATACAATATGATAGAGCGTTCCAAAAATAAATCCCTCATTATAGATATAACCCGGTTTACCGATGCAACCTGTAAGTGATAAATATATAAGCAGGATCAGAAGAGTTTTTTTTGTCATTTATTGAAATATATAAATTAACGCCTGTGGGCAACAGAGTTAAATTGCCGGTATCCGATCAGCCTTTCAAAACGGGAAGAGGTCTCTTTGTAATAGACAAAAATCTGATAATCATTTTCTGTTTCCCAAAAGCTGCCTTCTATATTTTTATGGTCAGCCACCGGGGAACCCTGAGGTACATAAACATACATATAGTTGTAATACCCCTGCTTTAGAAGCAGGGTCAGCTCATATGCGCCGGTATTGAAATTCCAGGTCATCTCATTACTTTTATTTGCATTCCAGTTGCTCAAAGCCCCAAATACATTGACAGAACCTCCAAGCAATACCGACTCGAGAGGTAGTGTGAAATGCACAAATGTATAATCACATTCAGTATCATAATCCCCAACCTCCCTGTCCTGACTCTCCACCACATATTTACCGTTCATCTCCCGGTACGGAAAGTAAGGGCGGTTAGACCTCACCTCATCCTTCATAAGGGTTTTATGAAAATAGGGCCTGTGAAATTCTGTTGAAAGAACATTCTCGCCCGTAACCTTATTTGTCCTGTTATCGAAATACCTGAACTCATTGCCTGCAACAAAAACATTCTCTTTATTATAATCATATACTAACATGCGGTCGCGAATAAATAACGGTTTTAAGTTGCGAATGGCATTATCCCAGCGGTTATTCTGCATTATAACAACCTTAACCTCTTCATTCGGGTAAAGAATATTCAGGTTATCATGATAGATGGTAAAATCAATTTCCTGGTTTTCCCCTTTAAATGCATCAAGGGTTGCCCGGCGCACCGTACCTTCAATATTTACCAATGGCTCAACTATATGAAATCTCTTGGTAAGCACAATATTTTCTTTCCCTGCACCCTCATAAACAACAAGAACAAAATTGCCGGAAATCTTTAAGTCTATATTTTCATTAGGTATTACCAATCTGTAGTTGATATAGTTAAAGGTAGTGTTAAAAGAGCGTGCATAATCATCAAGGGGATTTTCGGCAAATCCTTCAAGATAGTCGTTTTGAAGGATAAAACTTTCATTCCAGTCAGCATCGCAGTGAATAATAGTGTAATAATAGTCCTTAACCTTACCCGAAAGATCATCGAACATAAAGATCAGTGGGGTCTCCTCCCCGATCTCTCTGACAGGGTTTGACAACTCAAACCCCTCCCTGTACATAAGTACGGTTTTTATATTTTCATCATAAACCGCATTCTCGTAGTAAAAACTCTCCTCTTGCCCGTTCAGCAGGTTAAACATACCTGCCAGTAAAATAACAAAGAGAGGTAATATTTGCTTCATTGCATTAATGGTTTAAACATTTACTTTTGTGCAACGGTATATCATCCTTAAAATTGTAAATTAAAGCTTAATATTAAATTCGGGTTCAAATATATTGTATTCTCCTTTAAACCTAAAACATACTGAAATGTTTATATACTTTAAGCCTTTGAAATTTTAACATTAAAGATTGTGCATAGGCAATTAATTCTTTACTTTTGCCAACCTGATTAACAATACTATGCTTGATAAATATGTCAAAAGTGATTAAGTTAAAAAGAGGATTTAATATAAAACTAAAAGGAGAGGCTTCATACAGTACTGAAATTATTAAACCGCCAAAATTTGTTGCCGTGAAACCGGCCGACTTTCAGGGACTCACCCCAAAATTATGTGTTAAACCGGGTGATATTGTAAAAACGGGTGAAGCTCTTTTCTTCGATAAGTACCATCCTGAGGTTATTTTCACGGCCCCGTTGGGAGGAAAGGTATATACGGTGAAACGCGGAGAGCGAAGGGTGATACTTCAGGTGATTATTGAGACAGATGAGGAGTGCGGATCGGTCGGGTTTATAAAGGCAGACCCTCTCACCTTATCCGGAGATGAGATAAAAAACAATTTGCTGAATAGCGGATTGTGGGTATTTCTGAAGAGAAGGCCATATGGAATAATTGCCAATCCTGAAGAGAAGCCCGGTGCAATATTTATTTCAACATTCGATACTGCCCCGCTGGCGCCTGACTATAACTATATTATGAAAGATCAGATGCATACATTCCAAACGGGAGTAAATGCACTGTCTAAGCTTACTGCAGGAAAGGTTTTTCTGGGCGTAAACGGCAACTCTCTCTTTTCAGATATAAAAAATGCAGAGATCAGGCATTTCTCCGGGCCTCACCCTGCAGGAAACCCCGGTATTCAGATACACCATATTTCACCGCTTTCAAAATCTTCAGTGGTCTGGACCATAAATGTTCAGGATGTGCTATTTATAGGAAGGCTCTTTGAAACAGGGAAGGTAGATCTTACAAAAACAGTTGCCCTTACAGGTTCAGAAGTTGCAAATCCTCAATATTATCGCACCATGGCATGTGCGCCTATGTCGTCAATAGTAGACGGCAAAGTTAAAAACAGTGACTACCGGCAAAGGGTAATCAGCGGTAATGTGCTTACGGGCACACAGGCAGACAAAGATGATTTCCTGGGGTTTTTCGACTCACAAATCACTGTCATCCCCGAAGGTGACGATTATGAACTGTTAGGTTGGGCAGCTCCGGGCTTCGATAAATTCAGCGCTTCAAATACATTTTTTTCAAAATTATTCCCAAAAAAAAGCTACGAACTGAATGCAAATATGCATGGAGGAGAAAGAGCTTTTGTGCTTACGGGGCAGTATGAAAAGGTATTGCCGATGGATATTTTGCCTGTCTCTCTTTTAAAGGCAATCCTGACAGAAGACCTTGACAAGATGGAGCAGCTGGGAATATATGAGGTTATTGAAGAGGACCTGGCGCTTTGCGAATATGTTTGTGTCTCGAAGATAAAAGTTCAGGAGATACTCCGGAAAGGTATCAAAACAGTAATAAAAGAGCTTGGGTAATTTATAAAATCAGTTCAGTCATTATGAAGTTTTTAAAGAATTTTTTTGAAAAAACAGAACCGTATGTACAAAAAGGAGCCAGGTTTCACTGGCTAAAATCAGTCCATGGCGGTTTTTTCACATTTTTATTTGTTCCAAAAACAACTTCGCAGTCAGGTACCCATATTCACGACTATATTGATTTAAAAAGGGCAATGACAATAGTGGTGCTGGCTCTGGTACCGGCTCTTGTTTTCGGGATCTACAATACCGGCTTTCAACACTTCAAAGCAATCGGAGAGCTTGAATCTACAGGCTTCTTTGCAATATTTATATATGGATTTATAAAAGTATTTCCCATAATAGTGGTTTCATATGTTGTGGGGCTGGGAATAGAATTTGTATTTGCACAGATACGGGGGCATGAGATCAATGAGGGGTTTTTGGTGTCGGGTATGCTGATCCCGTTAATCATGCCTGTTGAAACTCCATTGTGGATGATAGCTTTGGCAACGGCATTTGCCGTAATTTTCGGGAAAGAGGTTTTTGGAGGCACGGGAATGAATGTCTGGAACCCTGCACTTGTTGCCAGGGCTTTTCTCTTCTTTGCCTATCCTGTTCAAATGTCGGGCGACTCGGTCTGGATTGCACTTGAAAAAAGCGACCGGGTTATTGACAGCTTCACAGGGGCAACCCCCTTGGCTGAAGCTGCAACGGGTAATTTAAATTTCAGCCCTTTAGAAGCCTTTTTTGGATTTATTCCCGGATCAATAGGTGAAACATCAACACTGGCAATACTGCTGGGTGCGGCAATACTGATAATTACAGGTATCGGAAGCTGGAAGATCATGCTGTCTACCGTTGCCGGCGGAGTAGTGATGGGGATCATTTTAAATATTTTTGCAGGGAGTAATATATTTATGGCCCTCCCTTTTTGGCATCATCTTATAATTGGAGGGTTTGCATTTGGCGCAGTATTTATGGCTACAGACCCGGTGTCGGCTGCACAAACTGAAAAGGGAAAATGGATTTACGGTTTTCTTACCGGCATACTGGCAATATTGATAAGAGTGCTTAATCCGGCTTATCCCGAAGGTATGATGCTGGCCATTTTACTAATGAACACATTTGCCCCGACAATCGATTATTACGTAATTCAAAGCCATATTAAATACCGGATGAAACGGGTGTCACAATTTTAATAATATGAGAAAGTCAATATTTAGTTAACGGAAAAATTGGATCATGGACAAAAACGGTAATACTTATACATTTATCTACGCATCAGTAATGGTTGTATTGGTTGCTGCCATACTGGCCTCGGTTGCCATGGCATTGAAACCTCTGCAAACAAAAAATACCGAAATTGAAAAAAAGCAGGATATACTGACTTCGGTGAATATTGAAAGTACAGCCGGCAATGCTTCAAAATTATATGAGGAGAAAATCCTGAAGCAGTATGTGGTCAACTCCAAAGGTGAAATTATTGAAGGAGTGGATGCATTTAATATCGACCTGAAAAAAGAGAAAGCTAAGAGACAGGAGGAACAACTGCTTCCCGTATTTGAATGTGACACCGGGGAAGGGATCAAATATATATTCCCTTTGCGGGGTACAGGCCTGTGGGGTCCAATTTGGGGATACATTTCTCTTAACAACGATATGAACACAATTTATGGAGCAACATTTGACCATCAGGGGGAGACTCCCGGACTGGGTGCCGAAATTTCAACAAAATCTTTTCAAAGTACTTTTAAAGGGAAAAAGCTATTTGACCTGTCAGGCAACCTGATCTCCATCACTGTGAAAAAAAGCGGGCAGCCGGCACCCGAAGATTACAGTGTTGATGGAATATCAGGTGGGACTGTCACCAGCAAAGGGTTGGAAAAAATGCTTTTTGACGATTTAAACAGCTACAAAAAGTTTTTAATAAGCAAAAAATCATAAGCAATGAGTGAACCGCTATTCTCACGAAAAAACTTAAACCTGCTCACATCGCCTTTAGGCACGGACAATCCCATTACCGTCCAGATATTAGGCATCTGTTCTGCGCTGGCTGTAACTGCGCAACTGAAGCCTGCCTTGGTAATGGCGCTCTCTGTTATGGCCGTACTGGCACTTTCAAATGTCTTTATTTCAATTTTGCGGAATACGATACCAAACAGAATAAGAATAATTGTTCAGTTAGTGGTGATATCGACCTTAGTAATTCTTGTTGATCAGGTGTTAAAAGCATATATGTATGATGTCAGCAAGCAACTTTCCGTGTTTGTAGGGCTTATTATCACCAACTGTATCCTCATGGGCAGGTTAGAGGCATTTGCAATGGGAAATCCCCCGTGGCAGTCATTTCTCGACGGATTGGGCAATGCGGCCGGATACGGCTGGATACTTATTGTTGTAGGGTTTGTACGCGAACTGTTTGGTTCGGGATCAATCTACGGATACCGGGTGGTACCCGAAAGCTGGTATATAACAAATGGCGGCTTTTATGAAAATAACGGCATGATGAT
>LSQX01143223.1_pt1 | contig 12385 bp, 10 predicted proteins | sample 654561 | NCBI WGS metagenome assembly LSQX01 (sample SAMN04489861, study PRJNA283612) | anaerobic digester metagenome | isolation source: 4 biogas reactors fed with cattle manure at either 37C or 55C with and... | place: Denmark: Kongens Lyngby | collected 2014 | reverse complement strand
CGGGCATGCACCGCACAGGTGTCGCAGCCGGTGCGGATCATGTCTCTGTCTGCGTTGGTACGGTGGCTACGCCCCAGGCAACACAGGTGAACAGCCTCCAGCAGGTTGGTTTTGCCAGCGCCGTTTTCGCCGACAAACACCGTGATGCCCTCCGGTGGTGTCAGCGACAGCTGTTTGTAACTCCTGAAATCGTGGAGCCGCAGCTGAATCAGCCGCATTACTTATGATACCTCTCGTTAGCAATGATCTTGTACGCCCGGTACAGCTGTTCCAGCAGCACCACGCGGGCAAGCTGGTGGGGAAAAGTCATTTTTGACATTGAAAGCTTTAAATTGGACCTGTTTTTTGCTTCACAACTTAGCCCGAAGGAGCTGCCGATAATGAAAACAAGATTACCCGTGCCTATGCCCACTGAATTCTCAATATCATGGCTCAATTCCTCGGAAGAAAGCTGCTTGCCTTCTATGCATAATGAATATATCCTTGAGCCTGCTGAGATTTTGCTCAGTATTGCCCTGCCTTCGGCCTCTAAAGCGTTTTGAATTATTGCTTGTGAAGGATTCTCAGGTAATTGCTTTGGCGAAAGCTCGGTAACCTGAATGCGGCAAAATGCGCCGAGTCTTTTGATGTATTCTGCACAGGCATCCCGCAAATACTGCTCTTTAAGCCTGCCCATACATATGAGATTAACGCTAATCATTCACTCACCCAAATCAAAAAACAGTCAATTTCTCCGAATCCGGTGTGCCCGCTACCTTCAGAATATAATCCTTGCCCTCCTGCGCGCCAATTTCACAAAGTGCCGCATAAGTTGTTTGATAGGCGAGGGGAGGATAATTGTTTTCCTTGCTCAAGTGAGCGAGAAAGACTCTTGTCGTGCCGCCGTTGACCAAAGTTCTTACAGCGGTTGCGCATGAATCGTTTGAAAGGTGACCCAGGTCAGAGAGAATTCTCCTCTTGAGCCAGTATTGATAAGGTCCGTTCTGGAGCATTGCAACATCGTGGTTGGATTCTATCATAATCAGGTCACTGCCGTAAATGGCGTTCATTATTTCATCTGTTAGTATACCCGTATCTGTGGCGACGGAAATTCTCCTGTCATCAGAAGTCGTTATTGTATAGCCGCAGCTTTCATTAGCGTCATGCGAGGTGGGGAAGGGCTTAACAAACATTCCCGCTGCTTCGATACCCTGAGAGGGCATTTCAAATGCCGAAACATTGCTGATTATCCCCTTTGCGGAAAGTGCGCGCAAAGTGCCGGCTGAGGCGAAAACATCAATATTGTTGTTTTTTGTAAAAACGCGCAGCCCGTTAATATGGTCTGAGTGTTCATGCGTGATAAATACAGCCTTAATTGTACACGGATCAACATCGATGTTAAGAAGCGCCTCTTTTGTTCTTCTGGCGCTGACACCAACATCGATAAGTATTCCGCCCGAGGAGTTCCCTATATATGTACAGTTACCGCTGCTGGATGAAAACAACGGGCAAAAACGAGCCATCTAATCCCTCATGTCTTATATAATCAGCGGGCAGAAAACCTGCCCGCCGCAAAATTCAACTGATATTTGCAACAACCTGCGGTGTGGGTACCTCAACTCTGCTGATATCGGCGCCCAAGAAGCTTAGTTTTTCAACAACATCCTCATATCCTCTGTCAATATAAACTACATTTTCAATTTCGGTTGCACCCTTTGCAACAAGGCCGGCAATAAGCATTGCCGCTCCTGCCCTGAGGTCATCAGCTTTTATAGGTGCGCTTTTAAGCTTTTCAACGCCTTGAATAACGGCAACCTTGCCGTCCACCTTAATGGATGCACCCATTCTCACAAGCTGGTCAACATAACGGAACCGATTATCCCACACACCTTCCGAAATAATGCTTGTACCATCTGCGAGTGAAAGCAGGACAGCCATCTGCGGCTGCATATCCGTTGGAAAACCGGGATGAGGCATCGTCTTAATGTTACAGCGCAACGGCCTTCCGTTGCTTTTGACAAGAATGCTGTCGTCAAACTCCTTGATATCAACGCCGCATTCTAACAGTTTTGCCGATATCGACTCAAGGTGTTTGGGGATAATATTCTTGATAAGCACTTCTCCACCAGTTGCGGCAGCGGCAACCATGTAGGTTCCCGCTTCAATTTGGTCAGGAATAATTGAATATGTGCAGCCGTGAAGCTGCTCAACGCCTCTTATTTTAATAACATCCGTGCCGGCGCCTCTGACATCCGCACCCATTGAGTTCAAAAAGTTTGCAAGGTCAACGATGTGAGGCTCCTTTGCAGCGTTTTCAATAACCGTCAGCCCTCTTGCCTTGACGGCAGCGAGCATAACATTAATAGTTGCGCCGACCGAAACAACATCAAGATAAACGGGGCTACCGATGAGCTTTTCGGCTCTTGCGTCAACCATGGCATTTTCTTCAATTGAAACGGAGGCACCAAGAAGCTCAAATCCTTTTATATGCTGGTCAATCGGCCTGACTCCAAAATTGCACCCGCCGGGCATTGCAACCCTGGCACAGTTATATCTGCCCAAAAGAGCCCCTATAAGATAATATGAAGCTCTCAGGTGAGTTGTTAAGTCATGCGAAACAACATAGGAGTTAATATGAGTAGTGTCAATTTCGAGCGTACTTTTATTGATTGTTTTTATGCCGGCACCCATCTTATGAAGGATTGTAAGCATCATTGTTACATCGCTAATATTAGGTATATTTTCAATCCTGCAGATATCTTGTGCAAGTATAGTTGCAGGAAGAATAGCAACAACAGCATTTTTTGCCCCGCTGATTTCGACTTCACCACGCAGCGGATTCCCACCGTTCACGACAATCTTCTCCAATCACGGCCCCTCCTTATTTAGTTATATATTGTAATTAAGTATTATTTAAAGTAAAAATCCAGCAAAGAAAGTTTAACCTAAAAAATTATATCACTTCTTTTGCAAAAAGAAAAGGGTTTTTTGAAATTTTGTGGTAAATGGAGCAGTTAAAAGTACAGCTTATTGTGGTATTACACTAAATACGCACAACTTACTGTACTTTTAGTATGCACTCTTATGATGAAGTTCAAAACAAAAAATCAATGATTTTTATTGTAAATTTTTTTTACTTTTTCGACTTTATCATTTAAAATTCTCTCAGCACAGGCAATTCTCACGCATATGCAAAGCAACGCAACAGCAGTTTTAAGCTCACTAACCGGCGGGTAGGTCGGTGCAATCCTAATATTTGAATCCTTAGGGTCTTTGCCGTAAGGGTAAGTAGCACCGGCAGGTGTCAGCACCACACCAGCCTGCCTGCAGAGTTCAACAACCCTTTTTGCACAACCGTCCATAACATTTAGGCTAATGAAATAACCGCCGTTGGGTTTGAGCCAGGTTGCGATTTCAAGTGAAGAAAGCTCTTTCTCAAAAGCTGAAAGCACAGCTTCGAATTTCGGTTTCAGGATAGCTGCATGCTTTTTCATATGCTCTTTTACTCCCCGTTCATCTTTAAAAAAACGAGCATGCCTAAGCATATTAAGCTTGTCATATCCAATTATCTGCGCACTCATGCGTTTTTTTATTGCGGCAATGTTATTATCGGATGCAGCAATTGCCGCAACTCCGGCACCCGGAAAGCTGATTTTTGAAGTCGAGGCAACCTCTATAAATATATCCTCATTGCCGTATTCCTTTGCTGCTTCAAAGATATTCAACAGCTTGTCGCCCGTTTCGTAGAGGTCGTGAACGCAGTAAGCATTGTCCCAGATAACACGAAAATCGCTTGCTGCAGGCTTGAGAGCGGCAATTCTTCTCACCGTTTCAGCGGAAAATGTTTTACCTTCAGGGTTTGAATATTTTGGTACGCAGAACATACCCTTGACGCTTGAATCCTTGATAAGCTCTTGAAGTATATCCATATCAGGCCCATCCTCGAGCATGGGGACATTAATCATCTCTATCCCTAAGCTTTCGCAGATAGTGAAGTGCCTGTCATAGCCCGGAACAGGGCAGGCAAATTTAATCTTGCCCAGTGAAGCCCACGGAGCAGAGCCAGCGCCGTGAATCATGCATTGGGCAATATAGTCATACATAAGGTTCAGGCTTGAATTGCCGCCTACGATAATATTTTTTGCACCAACCTCAAGAAGTCGGGCAAACAGCTCCTTACACTCAATAATTCCGTCAAGAATACCGTAGTTGCGGCAGTCAGCGCCGTTGGCACTTTTTGGGTTCTGAATAAGTTCCATATCTGTAAGCATGGCCATGGAAAGGTCAAGCTGGTCAACACCGGGCTTTCCCCTAGACATATCCAGCTGCAAGCCCCTTGACTTGAACTGCTCATATTCGATTCCAAGTTCTTTTATTTCAGACTCAAGCTCTTTTCGGGACATTTTTATATAGGATAGCATGGTGGTTCCTCCAAACAAAAATTCAAAAAGGATTAACAACTCAGTATATTTTAATACAAGTCACTTAATTTTGCAACATCAATCTAAAAAACTTGCAAAAAAATCGGCACAGCGGAAAATTCAACCGCTGTGCCTACAATGTCACATTTTTGAAAGAATGTCCCTGGCAACAACAACACCTGTTACAGATGCCTGCATAAGGCCTCTTGTTATGCCGGCTCCGTCACCGATGGTATAAAAACCATTAACTTTTGTTTCAAACTCCTTGTTGACCTCAACCTTTGATGAGTAGAACTTTACCTCAACTCCATAGAGAAGGGTATTTTTTGAATAAAGCCCCGGAACAATTTTATCAAATGCTCGCAGAGTCTCAATAATACTTGTCAGGTGGCGGTGAGGAAGCACAAAGGAAAGGTCGCCCGGAACAGCCGTTGTAAGAGTCGGCCTGGTGGTTGACTTTCTAAGTCTGGATTCATCCGTGCGTCTGCCGAGAAGAAGGTCACCGAGCCTCTGCACCATTACACCTCCGCCCGTGAGCATATTGCCCAGCTGGGCTATATATCGACCGTACTCAATGGGCTGGTTGAACGGCTCTGTGAATTTTGTTGAGACGAGCAGCGCAAAGTTAGTGTTTTCGGTATGGGATTCAGTGTCGGCATAGCTGTGCCCATTGACAACAGCAATGCTGTCTTTAAAAGTTTTGTTAAACCCGGCGTTGTAGTGCTCCTCGCTGACAATGCCGCCCGGATTCATGCAGAAGGTTCTGACCTTGCTTTCAAATGTATCTGAATAGTAGACCATTTTGGCTTCATAAAGATGCTTTGTGACAACATCCATAACTGAGTTTGGTACTTCGACTCTAACTCCGATGTCAACCTCATTGCTCATTATGTCAATGTCGTTTTCAGCGGCTATTTTGTTGAGCCACTCAGCTCCTCCTCTGCCGGGTGCGGCAACGACATATTTTGCCTCTATTTCTTCGACATCTCCGTTTTTATAGGTGATTACTACTCCCTTTATTTTGCTGCCACTGTCAATGACAGGGTCTGCGTGTGCACGCTCAATAAAGGTAAATCCCTCAACGGTGCAAAGATGATCATACATTCCTTTAAGCACATCATAAGAATACTCCGTCCCCATGTGCCTGACGGGGCAGCGTACCAAATTAATATTATGTTTCGAGCACTCATATGCTATTTCATCGACCTTCTTGTCATTCAGGCCGTGAATTTCCTTCGGAGCTCCGAATTCAAGATAAATACCGTCAGTATATTTTATCAGCTCACGCACCTTTTTGACGGGGAGATAGCAGGTAAGATTGCCCCCGACCTCTTCGGACAAAGAAAGCTTTCCGTCAGAAAACGCACCGGCACCTGCCCAGCCGCTCATTATGTTGCAGGGATTGCAGCGCACGCAGGTTCCGTTTTTTCTTGCGGGGCAGGCTCTTTTCTGAATGGAGATACCCTCATCAATAATCAGAACCTTCGTTTCCGGGGATGCGTTTTTATAGATTTCAAGTGCAGTGAAAATGCCAGCAGGGCCGGCACCGATTATTACTACATCATATTTTTTCAATTCTAACACCTCTAGATTAGTTTTGCACATACCCGCATATTATATCATTTACAAAAATAAAGAGCAAGATATAAAAAAGAATATATGAGAAATAATATATGGTTTATCACTTTTTGTACTTGACATCATAGAATGGTGTATGTATAATGTAGATTACAATTTAATCCACTTACAAAGGCAATGACGAAGATTGTTTTTGTCACAAACAGTATCAGAGAGCCCATGGTTGCTGCGAATGGGCACTGTCGGCAAAAGCTCATCACTTCCGAGCCGGAGTCTGAAAGCTTTTTTGAAAGCAAGTAGGTTCTCCCGCAGCGGCCGCGTTATGGTCAAGAGCTTGTTGGAGCTTGAGGGTGCTTTGCACTGAAACTGGGTGGTACCACGGGTGAATCTCGTCCCATATTTTTAATATGGGGCGTTTTCTATTATTTTTTAAGGAGGAATAAGCATGGAATTAATTATCAGTGAGATTGCTCAGCGAATACGCACTTTGAGGATTGATATGGATTTCAGCGTTGAAGAAATGGCAAAGGCAGTCGGCAGCACTATTGAGGAATATGAGCTTGCAGAGTCGGGGAAAACTGATTTTTCGTTCACTTTTATTTACAAATGTGCCGAAAAATTCGGTGTTGATATGATTGAACTACTGACGGGAGATAACCCCAGGCTTTCCTTCTATTCCATTGTAAGGAAGGGAGAAGGTCTCCCCATGAAGCGCCGTTCCGGCTTCAATTATTATCATCTGGGCTATCGCTTCAAGGATAAGCTATGCGAGCCGTTCCTTGTAACGGCGCCTTATTCAGAAGAGGAGCAGAATAAGCCCATCACTCTCTCAAACCATGAGGGGCAGGAATTTGATTATATCATCAGCGGCAGTCTAAAGGTTGCATTCGAAAGCCACATTGAAGTATTAAACGAGGGTGACAGTGTGCTCTATGATTCCTCGCACGGTCACGGAATGATAGCCACAAACGGCGGGGACTGTGTGTTTTTAGCTATGATAATGAAAAAGCCCGATAAACCTAAGGAGTGATATTATGATAAATATTAATTTAAAATATGTCGACGAGGTCTATGACAGTGAAGGCAGAATAAAGGATTATACTTTGAAATGCCCCGAAAGCTTTAACTTTGCCTATGATGTTATTGATGAGATTGCAAAGGCCGAACCAAATCGCCGTGCTTTGCTCTGGTGCAACCCAAGAGGCGAGGAGAAGCGTTTTACTTATGGGGACTTAAAAAAATACAGTGACAAAACCGCCAATATGCTCAGAAACAGGGGCATAGGCAAGGGCGATATGGTCATGGTTATCCTCAAACGCCACTACCAGTTTTGGTTTACTATCCTTGCGCTCCATAAGTTAGGGGCAGTTATCATACCGGCAACCTTCCTTTTGACAAAGCATGATGTNNAAAGCAATTATCTGCACAGGGCAGGGGGACACGGCAGAGCATATAGATTCCGCTCTGCCCGAATGCCCCAGTGTAAAATTTAAATTAATGGTCAACGGCTTCAGAGAAGGTTGGGACGATTTCATGACCGAAATGGAAGCGGCAGATGATAAGCTTGAAAGAGTCCAAACTCAGCGCGAGGAGCCGATGATTCTATATTTCTCCTCTGGCACAACAGGTAACCCGAAAATGGCTCTCCATCCCCACACATATGCACTTTCACATCTTACAACAGCTAAGTACTGGCAGAATGTCCGCCCTGACGGCATACATTTGACGATTGCGGACACCGGCTGGGGCAAAGCAGTCTGGGGCAAGCTTTATGGGCAGATGTTTTTGGAAAGCTGCGTTTTTGTCTATGACTTTGAAAAATTCGTGCCCAGTGAAATACTTTCTATTCTTGAAAAGTATTCCATAACCTCACTTTGTTGCCCGCCTACAATGTTCAGGTTCCTGCTGCAGGAGGATGTCAAGTCCTATGATTTAAGTGCTTTGAAGTATTGCACTATTGCAGGTGAAGCACTTAACCCGGATGTATTCAACAAATGGTATGAGGAAACGGGAATTAAGCTGATGGAGGGTTTCGGGCAGACAGAAACGACAGTAACCATTGCCAACCTTGTTGGCACAGAGCCGAAACCCGGCTCAATGGGCAAGCCAGTACCCCATTATGATATCGACCTTATTGATGAGAACGGAAATTCGGTTCCCCCCGGAGTCACGGGCGAAATAGTTATTCGAACAGAAAACAAAATCCCGTTCGGCCTGTTTAATTGCTATTACCGTGACGAGTCCAAAACAGCGGAAGCCTGGGACGGCAAAATATACCATACTGGCGACACGGCATGGAAGGATGAGGACGGATACTACTGGTATGTCGGAAGAACGGACGATGTGATTAAATCCTCAGGCTACAGAATAGGCCCGTTTGAAATTGAGAGTGTTCTGGCTGAACACCCTGCGGTGCTTGAATGTGCGGTAACAGCAGTGCCTGACGAGCTGCGAGGCAACATCGTCAAGGCAACAATAGTTCTCAAAAAAGGGTTTACCGCCTCAGAAGAACTGAAAAAAGAACTCCAGACTTTTGTTAAAAAGGAGACTGCACCCTACAAGTACCCGAGATTGATTGATTTTGTCGATGAGCTGCCCAAAACGGTAAACGGCAAGATTAGAAGAGCGGCTATCCGTATGAATGATTCAAATACAAAATAAAAATCTAAAAACCCACCGCTACAGAAGTATGGCGGTGGGTTTTGCACAAATATTCTTACGATTAATGAACAAAACGGCCCGAAAATCATCGAGCCGTTAATATGTTTTTTAGATTACTGGTAATCTACTGTAGAGTTAGAGGATTTGTTTTTGATAATCACGTCAACTGCCTGGAGAGAATTCTTCGTTGCTAGGTCAATACTTGCGCTCTTTTCAATTGTCTTGTTTTTATCGGATTTGAGTAATTCCTCAAGGTAACTTGAATAATCATCCTGTGTATGCTTTTCTTTAAGGTCTGTCTTCCAATTTAGGTCATCCTTGTTATTTGAAACAAAGTACATTATGTGATAGCCGTAAGTTGACTCAACAATGCCGGTGTCGCCCGCTTTTCTGGCTTTATCGAAGCACCAGTTGTCAAACGAATCGACCATGCTTCCCGAACGGACATCATCATAAAGACCGCCGTTTTCCTTAGAGCCTTCATCCTCAGTTTTTTCCTTAGCCAATTCAGCAAAGCTATCCTCAGTAGCTTTTCCGTCTTTCCATTCTTTATAGATTTCTTCAGCCTTTTCCTTTGCGTCAGCCTTTTCCTTAGCTGTCGGTGTGCTCGAAGATTCATTGAACTTTACAAGTATATGGCGCACATCAATAGTGTTGAGCGGATACTGCGTTTGTGTGAGAAGAACGACAAAACAGGCAGTGTCTGTTGTGAAGACGGACTTGTCAAGGGGCTTCCTGTCGTCGCCAAAAGCCCATTTTGCAGCATCTTTTGAAATTGTGGACTCAAGTGAGCTGAAGGCTGTTCTGTAGAATTCTGTTGCCGAATCCGCATTAAATTCCTCAGCATCTTCTTGCTCTTCTTCATTCTCTTTCGACGCAGAATCCTCAACCTTTTTGTTGTATTTTTCAGACGCTTTGATAAAGGACTCTTCGTCGGTTATCTCGTCAAGCATATCCTCAGCCATGTTTTTGACGCTTGACTTTTCGGCTTCCTGTCTCTTTTTCAAATCATCCTCGGATTCGTCCTTATCCTTAGTCAGGGTTTCAATATCAAACTTAAAATATCTCACGCTGACAACATCATGGTCATCGGGATTTTTATTATATTCCTCAACAAGCTCTTTGTCAGTATATGAATCGCTGAACTCTTTTTGCTTGTCTTCCTGCAATCTTGAAACAATCGTTGTAATTTCCAGATAATTTCTGTAAACCTTTTTGTTTACACCGTTACCGAAAAAGAGTTTCAAAAATGCATCAGTGCCGAGGTTTGATTTCACGGCTTGCTCACGCAACTCCTCCATGTTTTTGTCAACATCTTCGATTTCTTCCTTTGTCAGCTTATACCCATTAGCCAGAGCGTCAGAGTACAGCACGAACATTTCTGTTAAAGACTTAATTGTTTCTTTTTGCAGATGCTCGTCCCACATATAATAATTGCCGTCCTCATCCTGGAAGGGGCTTTGCTGGTCAGCGGGCGCCGTAGTATCACTGAAACCGTAAACATCATAGCCGTAGTATTGCTTATATTGTGCAGCAAGGTTTATGTATTCACTGTATTTATTGACATAAGCCAATTCATATTGTGCTACGGTAACCTTCTGGTCGCCGATTATCATAACAGCTTTGACTCTTTCCGGAATGCCGGAATGTCTAACAATAAAATAAAAAGCTCCGCCACCGATAATAACAGCTGCCAAAACAATAGCAACAACAGATTTAACAATTTTGCCGAGATGGGGGTGCCTTTGTTTCCTTTTCGTATTTTTCTTGGCCATCTCGTTAAGCCTCTTGTTGCGTTCCTGGCGGTAAATTTCAGCCTTGCTAAGTTCTTGCTTCGCCATTTCATCAACCATCCTTTTCATAATCGAATAATCCGTACGGCAAGAGCCGACATAACGGAATTATTTTAAACTATTTAAGCAAGTTTTACAAGAGAAAATATTACAAATCAGAGTAAAGGCAATAATTGTTTACAAATTTTACATATTATTGCTTTGCGGAATAAGGGCTTTCTCTTTAAAATCCTTAACAAACCAGATATTATTTATTTCAAAGGATTTGCCGTTGAGGTAATCCAGAATTCCGGCATCGAATCTGAAATCGAACTCAAGCCTATATGAGCAAAGGAGCTGCTTTTTATAACCGTATTTTCTGTTCAGTTGATTTATGCCGTATTTTCCGTCCCCGAGTAAAGGGTGACCGATACCTGCCATATGCGCCCTTATCTGGTGTGTACGGCCGGTGAGCAAATCCACCTCGACAAGGCTCAGTCCGCCGTAAGAGTCAATAACACGGTATTTTGTTTGTATCTGCTTTGAGCCAACCTTATTCGAGGGGTATATTTTCACCTGGTTCTTTTTCTCGTCCTTAACAAGCCAGCCGTCAATAAAGTACCAGCCGTCGGGCAATCTTTTGCCTTGTTCAGGTGTTCCGTGAACGACACAGATGTAATACTTATGCAGCTGGCGTTTTTTCATTATCTGATTAAGAATTCTCAGAGATTGTGCATTTTTTGCGGCAATAACAATGCCCCTTGTGTTTCTGTCAATTCTGTTAACAAGGGCGGGAGCAAAGGAATTTTCGTCAGCAGGGTTAAAACTGCCTTTTTCATAAAGGTATCTCTTGACTCGGGTAATAAGAGTGTCATTGTATTCTCCCTCGTCGGGGTGGGAGAGCAGCCCAGGCTTTTTATCAAGAATCAAAATGTTCTCATCCTCATAAACAATGTCAAGTGATTTTGATGCAGCTAAAAAATCATACTTCTTATCTGCTTTTTCAAAAAACTCGTCATTTATATACATATCAACAATGTCGCCCTGCTTGAGCCTTGTCGATATTTTCGCCCGTTCGCCGTTGACTTTGATTCTTTTGAGCCGTATATACTTATACAGCAATGAATCGGGCAGAAGGGGAACGCACTTACCGACATATTTATCAAGACGCTGGCCGCTGTCATTAGAATTTATCTTAAAGCTTTTCAATAATTTCAACCTCTTTTAAAAATTTTTAAATTTTTATTTATTATATCACAAAACAACACTTTTCAAAAGCAACTATTTAATGTATAATTGATAAAATGTTTGCTTAAAGGAGTGCTAAGATGTTAAGCAGTGAAAGAGTAACCCAAATTCTGAAAGAGGCAGATGTATTACTTGAGGGGCATTTTCTTCTGACCTCGGGTAAGCACAGCAACAGGTATCTTCAATGTGCAAATATATTCAGAAACACTAAATACAGTGAGGAACTTTGTGCAGCTCTCGCAGAGCTATTTAAGGATGACGGAATAGAGTTGGTTATCGGTCCGGCTATGGGAGCAGTTCAGATGGCATATGAAGTCAGCCGCCACCTTGGGACGGAAAACTTTTTCACCGAACGGGACGAAAACGGCGCAATGGTTTTAAGAAGAGGGTTTGCTATAGAGCCCGGGTGCCATGTTCTGGTGGTCGAAGATGTTGTGACAACAGGAGGCTCGGTCAAGGAGGTTATAGAGCTTGTTGAAAAATCAGGCGGGATTGTTGCCGGTGTCGGTTCAATTGTGGACAGGACAGGCGGAGCAATTCAATTCGGTGTTCCCTTCAAGGCTGTCTATTCGGCGCAGGTAATTTCATGGGAGGCAGAAAACTGCCCGCTGTGCAAAAAGGGAGATACACAACCCGTTAAACCGGGCAGCAGAAAAACGAGGTAGTACACTATAATAAATTTAATTAAGTAAAGTATGTTGAAGTTGGTGCGGTGTGATATATGGG
>LSQX01336241.1_pt1 | contig 12386 bp, 9 predicted proteins | sample 654561 | NCBI WGS metagenome assembly LSQX01 (sample SAMN04489861, study PRJNA283612) | anaerobic digester metagenome | isolation source: 4 biogas reactors fed with cattle manure at either 37C or 55C with and... | place: Denmark: Kongens Lyngby | collected 2014 | reverse complement strand
TTTGGTTTTTATACCATGATGGCCATATTGTCGTTGTTCCTAATGGCGAAATTCGGACTTACCGGAGGACAAGCCGGGCTTATTTATTCGATTTTTTATTTTTCGATTTATGTGTTGTCGTTTGTAGGAGGTTTAATAGCCGACCGGACCAAAAACTTTAAAGGAACCATTTTAATTGGTTTAATTATGATGGCTGTTGGTTATTTTCTTATCGCCATTCCTACCGGAACGCCGGTTCCTCAAAATCAGTTTGCTATCTTTTTAGCCATGACATGTTTTGGCTTGCTGGTTATTGCATTTGGTAATGGCTTGTTTAAAGGCAACTTACAAGCTTTGGTTGGTCAAATGTATGATAATCCGAAATATTCAAACATGCGTGATGCAGGGTTTCAATGGTTTTATATGTTTATCAATGTAGGTGCTATATTTGCTCCTTTGGCCGCTGTTGGAGTAAGAAACTGGTGGGTGAATTCACATGGTTTTAAATATAATCCTGATCTTCCGGCTTTATGTCATCAACAGTTAAACGGTTCACTTCAGGGCGATGCTATGATGCGTTTTCAAGATTTATCGGCGCAAGTTGGTTGTACGACAACGGATTTATCTACTTTTGCCAGTGATTATTTAAATGTTTTTGCTACCGGATTTCATTATGCTTTTGCCGTAGCTATTTTTGCAATGGCTATTTCATTGGTAATATATTTGGCTAATAAGAAAAAATTTCCCAATCCTTCGGATAAAGAAAAAGCCGTTGGTGTTCAAGCTGACGAAATGAGTGTGGCTGAAATCAGACAACGTATGTATGCATTGTTTGCCGTTTTTGCTGTGGTTATTTTCTTTTGGTTCTCATTCCATCAAAATGGATTAACCTTAACTTTCTTTGCCCGTGATTATACTTTATTAAGAATTGGTAGTTTCGAAATTACGGCAGAGTTATTCCAATCCATGAATCCGTTTTTTGTGGTATTTCTGACTCCGATAGTGATGGCATTTTTTGGTTGGTTGCGTGCCAAAGGTAAAGAACCTTCCACACCAAAGAAAATTGCTATCGGTATGGCTATTGCAGCTATTGCTTATGTTGTGATGCTTATAGGATCATATAATGTACCATCTTATGCTAATTTAACCGCTCAAGGCGGATTAACGGATGCGCAACGAGTAACACCTTTCCTATTAATAGGAACCTATTTTATTTTAACGGTAGCGGAATTATTTATTTCTCCGCTCGGTATTTCTTTCGTCTCTAAAGTAGCTCCTCCAAAATACCAAGGGATGGCACAAGGTTTGTGGTTATGTGCAACAGCAGCCGGTAATCAATTGTTATTTATCGGAGCCATTTTGTATGAAAGCATTCCTATTTGGGCTACATGGTTAGTGTTTGTTGTGGCTTGTCTCATATCTATGGTCGTAATGTTGTCTATGTTGAAATGGTTGGAAAGAGTTTCTAGTTAAAATAGTATAATCTACAGATATAAAACCGCTTTATTATGGGATAAGGCGGTTTTTTTTATATTAATTCAAATATAACCTATAAATGATAATAAAAGAGTGTTATAATTGAGTACTTTTGTAAAAATAATTGAAAGATGTTTCTTTTAGAAAAATTAAAAAAATATCACCTTGTATTAGCTTCAAAATCGCCGCGTCGTCAGGAATTGTTGTCTCAGATGGGAATAACATTTTCGGTTTGCGATAGTTTTGTCGACGAATATGTATGTCAGAATGTATCTACCTACAAACTTGCCCAAAGTTTAGCTCAACAAAAAGCAGAAGCCGTATTTGAATTATATAAAAATCAAGAAAATATAATTGTAATAGGGGGAGATACCATTGTTACTCATAAAGAAGAAATAATGGGGAAACCGCTTGATAGGAGCGATGCTATCCGTATGTTAAAAATATTATCGGGTAAACAGCACTCCGTGATTAGCGGTTTATGTGTAATTCTACATGGACAGATACACACCGCTTATGATGAAGCCAAAGTTAGTTTTTCCGAATTATCAGCGGATGATTTAACTTACTATGTTGACCATTATGCTCCTTATGATAAAGCCGGAGCCTATGGTATTCAGGAATGGATAGGTTTTAGAGGAATTGAACACATCGAAGGGTCGTTTTTTACAATTATGGGTTTGCCTACTCATGTGTTATGGCAAATGTTGGAACGTTTGTTAAATAAAAAATAAATCTATACATATTCACGTTGTCTTTTAAATCAATTGATATTGGAATAGCCATGAAAGGAAAGATGTTATTTGTTTTATTTTTGCCTATTGTCATACAGGCTCAAAGTGTAAAAAATGGTGTTAAAGCTCGTGCCTTGATCGAAAAGGCTTATGCAGCGAATGCAGCTAACTCATATCAAGAAGCTTTGACTTATTTCATACAAGCAGATTCATTGTCATCGGCTGTTTTTACTTCGGATGATTATAATAATATGGGAGGTTCTTATTTCAAATTAGGAGAGTATAGGCAGGCTATAGCTATGTCGAAAAGGTCACTTTTATTGGATTCGAATAATATACATGCTTTTCTCAATATGGGAATTGCTTACGGTATGCTTGATAGTCATTTGTTAGCAATAGAATGTTATCAAAAAGTCGTTCTAATGAACCCTACACAAACACAAGCCTACTTTAATATGGCCTTGAGTTATCAACAGCTAAAAGAAAAAGCTAAAGCCTTAGAGGTTTATCAAAAAATCATTGAAATAGAACCTGACAATGCAAAAGCTTTTATAAATATGGGTATTGTTTACGGAGAGTTAGGAAATTATAAAAAATTAGTTGAATGTTATCAACAGGCAGCTCGTTTAGGAAATAAAGTAGCGCAAGATTATTTGTCTAAAAGCGGGCATGGTTGGTGATGAATTAATTACCAAGCGCGTTCTTGTCGATTTTCGATGTAATTGATAAAAGAACGATTCAATACTTTAAACCCTCCGGGAGTAGGGTAATTGCCTGTAAAATACCAATCCCCTTGATGCTGAGGACATGCTTTGTGTAAATCATCCACGCTATTGTAAATAATATCCAAAGGAGTGTCAATATCTTCCGGTAAAATAAGTTCGGCAATTTTTCGTGATATTTGTTCATATGTAAAAAGCGCATAAATATCTTTTACATAATTTGCGATTTTTTCTTTTGGATAGTTTTCCTGTTCTTTGGCTTTACGATACACTTCGTCGATAATCTGTTCTTGATGTGTTTCTTTTAACAAAGCAATGGCTGCTTGGAAAGCGACAAAATCGCCTAAACGACTCATGTCTATACCATAACAATCGGGATAACGAATTTGAGGGGCCGACGAAGCGATGATGAGTTTTCGTGGATGCAAACGATGCAACATGCGAATAATACTTTGTTTTAAGGTAGTTCCTCTGACAATGGAGTCATCGAGCACAACCAAATTATCCATGTCTTTTTCAATGGTTCCATAGGTAATGTCATAGATGTGAGTTACCATTTCATCGCGCTGATTGTCTTGTGTGATAAAAGTACGTAATTTAGCATCTTTCACGGCAATTTGTTCAAATCGGGGCATGTATGAAAGGATATCTTCTATTAAATCAGGGGTTAAATTTTCTTTTTCCTCTAATAATCGTTTTTTCTTTATAGCATTGCCATGTTGTCTCAATGCATCAATTAAACCGTTAAAAGCAACCAATGCGGTATTGGGAATATAAGAAAATACAGTATGTTTCAAGTCATTATTTATAGACTGTAAGATATAGGGCATTAAATAGGCTCCTAAGGCTTTACGTTCTTTATAAATATCTTGATCGGTTCCGCGTGAAAAATATATTCTTTCAAAGGAACAGGATTTGTTTGTAAGGGGAGGATTGCATGTTTTAAGGGATATTTCTCCATCACGTTTGATAATTAAGGCATTTCCCTGTGGGATTTCTTTGATAGATTGTGCTTCTAAATCAAAGGCCGTTTGAATGGCCGGGCGCTCGGAAGCTACAACCACCATTTCTTCGTTTTGATAATAAAATGCCGGTCGTATACCGGATGGATCGCGTAAGACAAAGGCATCGCCATGACCTAACATACCTGCAAAAACATATCCACCATCCCATTTTTGGGAAGCTCCTTGCAAGATTTTTTGTATGTCGATATGCTTTTGAATTTGACGAGATATATCAAACTTATTCAATCCTTGTGCTTTGTAATATTTATATAAATCATCATTCGCTTTGTTTACGTGGTTAGCAATGGTTTCCAGCAAGGTAATGGTGTCGCCTGTTTCAATGGGATGCTGACCTAATGCGACCAAATCAGCAAATAACTCATCAGAATTGGTTAAGTTAAAATTACCCGCGACAACGATACTTCTTGACATCCAAGTATTATTAATGATAAACGGATGCACCGTGCTAATGTCGTTTTTTCCATAGGTTCCGTAACGTAAATGTCCTAAAAATAATTCGGATACAAAAGGTAGATTTTCTTTTAACCATGGAATATCTTTCAATAAATAGGGTCGGTTATCAGCAATTTGTTGCAGTTGATCATAAACAGGGGTGAAACAATCACGGATAGGAGTGGATGAATTGGAGCGCTGTCTGTTAATATAGTGTAAGCCTTCTTTTTGATTAAATTTAATGGCGGCTATTCCGGCGCCATCTTGTCCACGATTGTGTTGCTTTTGCATCAAAAGATAGAGTTTATTTAAGCCCCAAAAGGGAGAATCGTATTTTTCCACATAATAATCTAAAGGTTGTAATAAACGAAGTAATACAATCCCGCATTCATGTTTAATAGCTTCACTCATGGTTACATAGATTTAATGTTTCTGGCTAATTTGGCGGCTATAGCAGGGAAAAAGCGCTTTATATAGGTCATGACTAATTCTTTGCTACCAACCAACACTTCTCTTTTCTTATGATAAACAGCTTTTATTATTATTTTAGCTGCTTTTTGGGGTGTAATACCCGATGCTTGACCGCTGTCCATTTTCCCGTGGGGTGTGCCGTCTTTTTCTAATGCATAGAATGAAATGTTGGTACGAACCCTTCCAGGGCAAACAAGGGTTACACGGATATTTTGATCGTAGCATTCAGCATGTACCGTTTCGAAAAAACCGTACAAAGCATGTTTGGATGACGAATAAGCTGAACGCAACGGAAAGCCGAAACGGCCGGCTATGCTGGTAGTAACTACCAATTGTCCACCCCCTTGTTTTATCATGTGTGGAAGTAAAGTTTTTGTTAAAATAACTGGCGCAAAATAGTTAACTTCCATAATTTTACGAATTACATCCATGCTTGTCTCCATGGCGTTGGCCCGTTGACTAATGCCGGCATTGTTATATAATATGTCAATGCGTCCAAAGCATTTCAACGCTTTATGAGCCAATGATTCTAATTCGGAAGTAAGTGATAAGTCAAAAGTGAGTGTTGTTGTGTCGGTAGCACCTAATTGTATGCATTTTTCTTTTACCTTTTCCAATAAATCTGTTTCAAGTGCAGTAAGTATAAGGATAGCCCCTTCTTTGGCAAAAGCATAAGCACAAGCTTCGCCTATGCCCGAAGAAGCTCCTGTAATCCAAATGACTTTGTTGTTGAATCTTTTCATATGTATTATAAGGATTTAACAAATGATTTAGCTCTATGAGCCGCTTCACCCAAATTGATAAGTACGGTTTCACCATTCTTGATTTGATTTTTTTTCAATGCTTCATAAAAACCGGCTAAACATACGATGGAAGCAGGACCAAACAATAGATTCTTTTCCTTTTTTACCGAACGGGCAAAATCCAAAAGTTCACTTTCTTTGATTCGTAAGAAATTCCCTTTGCTTTTTCTAACAATAGGCGCCACCACGGGATACATACCCGGATTGCCGGTAGAAAGGATGGAGACAATGGTTTGTGGATTATCAATCACCGGATATTGTTTTTCATATTCTTTAGGAAAGTTTTGTTCTTGAGCCTTTTCCCATGCTTGAACCATAGGATCGCAAGTGTCTTGTTGAACCAATAACATACGGGGTAATTTTACTTCCGGATAATAAGATTCTATTTCCCTGACACCTTTATCGATAGCGATAGGACCCGTACCGCCGCTTACTGCTTGAATATACACATCGGGCATTTTTCCCAGCTGACGCATAAACTCAAATACCATAGTTCGTTTAGCTTCCACACGAATAGGATCAATGTTACCGGCCGATATCAATACTTTATGTTGATTGTGAAAGTCGGCGGCTAACTTTTTGGCATAAGCATAATCGCCATCGGCAACGCAGATATTTTGTTTATAGCTTTTAATGGCTTCAACCGTTTCTTTTTCCACACAATCGGGGACGAAAATCGTAAATTTAACACCTGCTATGGATAAGTATTTGCTATAGGCCGTTGCCGTATTCCCTGTGGAAGCCATGCAGTAAGCAGAAATATGATTTTCTTTAAACAAGGAAGCAGCTAATGCGGCTGCTACATCTTTAAAGGTAGAAGTTCCTCCATTTAAGTCGTTGCGATAAATCAATACTTCACAATGGATACCATAAGTCTCTTTGGCATAATTTTCTAAATAATTCCATTTTTCAATAGGAATTGCTCCTTCTTTATTGGTAACGATATTGTTTTTCTTTTCCAAAGGAAGAAAATCAAAATAATGGAAAAAGTTATCAACATGCTTAGTATATAGGTCTTTTAATTTAGAATAATCTACATTATATATCACTTCCGCATGTTTACTTCCGCATTTCGGACATGCTTGATTGAGTGCAAACCATTCGGCAAAACCGGAAACGCTTTCCTGACAATGCACGCATTTAATTTGATATTTCATTGATTCGTATTTAATTAATATTTAAAAAGGTCTTACTTCCTTCCATGGATAATAAGACCTTAGATATGCTTATTTTCTCTTTACCAAATTCATATTGGGAATAGGCAAATTGTATTTTCCTGCATCGAGTTTGGCTTTCACTTCGCTGAAAACTTTAATGGTACGATCTACCTGTTCAAGGGTATGTACTGCCGTCGGAATCAAACGCAACATGATAACATCTTTGGGGACGACAGGGTATAATACTAGGGAACAGAAGATATTGTAGTTTTCGCGTAAATCGACTACGATATTCGTAGCGTGAGCCACTGTACCGCTAAGGAATACGGGAGTTACCGGTGATTTAGTAGTACCGATATTAAATCCTTTTTCTTTCAATCCGTTTTGCAAGGCATGGGTAATCTCCCATAATTTATTTCTTAATTCCGGTTTGTTTTGTAAGAGTTCAAAACGTTTCAATGCGCCGATAACCATAGGCATAGGTAATGATTTGGCATAGATTTGCGAACGCATATTGTAGCGCAAATAGTCGATGATTTCAGGAGTGGAAGCAACGAAAGCACCTATGCCGGCCATACTTTTGGCAAAGGTAGCAAAGTGGACATCTACTTGATCAGTAACATCGAAATGTTCAGCCGTACCGGCTCCGGTTTTCCCCATGGTACCGAAACCGTGGGCGTCGTCGATTAATAAACGGAAGTTAAACTCTTTTTTAAGTGCCACGATTTCATCCAATTGTCCGAGGTTTCCCGACATGCCGAAGACCCCTTCGGTAACCACTAAAATACCGCCGTCTTGCTCTTCGGCAAATTTACTTGCACGGACCAATACGTCGCGTAAATCTTTCATGTTGTTGTGCTTGTATGAAAAACGACGACCGATGTGCATACGCAATCCGTCATAAATGCATGCATGAGCATCAGCATCATAAACAATCACATCGCGGCGGGTTAACAAGGAATCGATAATCGATACCATGGCTTGGTACCCGTAGTTGGTTAAATATCCGCAAGGTTTACCTACGAAATTCGCTAATTTACTTTCCAATTCTTTATGATAAACGGTATCTCCCGACATCATACGAGCTCCCATCGGTGCTGCCATTCCAAATTTTTGTGCTCCTTCGGCATCGACTTTTCTTACCTCGGGATGATTGGCTAAACCAAGATAATTATTTAAACTCCAATTTAAAACTTTCTTACCGTTGAATTCCATCTCAGGACCGATTTCTCCTACTAATTGAGGAAACATAAAATATCCGTCAGCTTGCGATTGATATTGACCCAAAGGACCGGGGGTTTCTTGAATGCGTTCAAAAATGTCTTTCATGTTATTTTTTTTTCTTTATATGTGATTGTAATTGAATATTCTTTATGTTATATGCACTTCTTCTTGAATGCATGCAAATGTACATAAATTATTGAAAAAAAAGTAATATTTACTATAATTTGTTGTTTTTTGATTTATAACAAGCTGAAAGGGTAGGGGTTGGAAAAAAAGTATTTGATCCATCTGCATATTTTTAAGATTCTAAGTAAAATGATGAATTTGCCATTTTTTCATTGCGAAGCAAAAACTATTTTTTATCCGTCGGTTTATCATTAGTCAATTTTATGTACTTTTGCAGCCATATAAAATCATGCATGAGGAAGAGGATAGCTATTTTAGGATCAACGGGAAGTATCGGTCGACAGGCATTGGAGGAAATAGAAGCACAATCTTCTTTTTTTGAAGTAGAAGTGTTGACTGCACGTAACAATGCCGATTTGCTTATCGAGCAATCCCTTAAATTTCAGCCTAACGCCGTCGTAATTGAAAACGAGGCCTTGTATCCTAAAGTAAATAATGCTTTAATCAATCACGACATCAAGGTCTTTGCCGGGAAACGTTCACTGGAACAAATCGTTGAGATGGATAGCATCGATATGGTATTGAATGCTTTGGTTGGTTATGCGGGTTTGCTTCCTACCTATAATGCCCTTCAACACAAAAAAGCCATAGCCCTTGCCAATAAAGAAACCTTAGTGGTTGCCGGTGAGATCATTACTAAATTAGCCCTTGCCAATCAAACGCCCATTATTCCTGTTGATTCAGAACATTCCGCTATTTTTCAATGTTTAAACGGTGAACAAGGAAATAAAGTAGAAAAACTCATATTAACAGCTTCGGGTGGGCCGTTTTTTGGAAAAACCGGTGAAGAATTAAAACATATCAGTGTAGCCCAAGCTTTGCAACACCCCAATTGGAAAATGGGAAACAAAGTTACCATCGATTCGGCTACATTAATGAATAAAGGTTTGGAAGTTATCGAAGCCAAATGGTTGTTTAACATAGAGCCTGAATTTATAGAAGTGGTCATACATCCTCAAAGTGTTATCCATTCCTTGGTGCAATTTAGCGATTCGTCCATCAAAGCACAAATGGGATTGCCCAATATGCGTTTACCTATTATATATGCACTTTCTTATCCTTATCGCTTACCCAATCAATTGAAACGTTTTTCATTTTCCGATTTTGCTTCCTTGACTTTTTATGCACCCGATCGACGTTTATTCCCTTGTTTAGATATTGCATATCACGCTATTAACACCGGAGGAACTTTGCCTTGTTGTATGAATGCAGCCAATGAAGTGGCCGTCCTTGCTTTTTTGGAAGAAAAAATCAAATTTTTACATATTTCCGACGTTATTGAACAAACCTTACATCAAACAAGTTTTATACAAAATCCAACGATTGACGATTATATATCCATTAATAATGAAGCAAGAAGCATTGCTAATCAAATAATAAAAAACATATGACAGCTTTCATCATGGCAGCCCAATTGATAGTGGGACTTTCCATTTTAGTTTTAGTACATGAATTCGGACATTTTATTTTTGCACGTATTTTCGGAATACGTGTCAATAAATTTTATATTTTTTTTAATCCAAAAATATCCTTCATAAAATGTAAAAAAATAAACGGTAAATTAAGGTGGAAGTTTTTCTCCAAAAACTTACCTGATATGGAATTAAAGATAGACGAATCAGGAAATCCGGTTTTAGATGCCAAAGGGAAGAAACAATATAAACCCATTGATGTGTCAACCTTAAATGATTCTGATTGGCGTAAACATCCCGAACATACCGAATACGGTATGGGATGGTTGCCTTTAGGAGGGTATTGTCAGATTGCCGGAATGATTGATGAAACACAATCCATAGATAATTTAGCCTCTGAACCTCAAATCTGGGAATTCCGTTCTAAACCTGCTTGGCAACGCTTACTGGTTGTTTTGGGGGGAGTGTTGATTAACCTCCTAGTAGGAGTATCCTTATTTGCGGTGATATTAGGAGTTTATGAAAAAAACTATTTACCCAATGAGGCCGTTACGGACGGGATTTATGCCTATGAAGCCGCTCGTAATGTAGGATTTAAATCGGGAGATAAAATAGTGAATATTGATGGAAGATCCGTTGAACGTTTTCAAGATGCTTCTTCGGCTAAAATATTTTTTGGCGCGATTGTGAGTGTTGAACGTAAGGGGAAAATCATGGATATAGTGATAGGGGAAAACGCCTATGGTTTATTAAAAACAGGTCAAGAGTTTTTTAATGCCACGAATTTTCCGTTTCGTATAGATACGATTATTCCCGAAATGCCGGCGGCTAAAGCGGGTTTAATAAAAGGCGATCAAATTTTAAGCATTAACGATAGCATATACATCACTTCATGGGGAAGTTTTTCGGAACATATTCGTCATTTTCCGAATCAAGAAATCACGTTGAGCCTGTTGAGAAATCAAGATACTTTACAAAAAACACTCAAGCTTGATTCCACGTCTTTGATAGGAATCTCCATGTTAACTTATCCATATAGCTTAAAATCGTATAATTTCGGGCAAGCCTTGAAGTATGGATGGAAAGATGCTATGACCATGTTAACTTTAAACATTAAGGGTTTAAAGAAAGTTGTTAGTGGTGAAGAAAAAGCAAAAGATTCTGTTTCGGGTCCTATTGGAATTGCACAAATTTACGGAGGAGAATGGATATGGGCTAAATTCTGGTATATTACCGGATTGTTGTCTTTAATCCTTGCCTTTATGAATATTCTACCCATACCGGGTTTGGATGGTGGTTTTGTGTTGTTTACCCTTATAGAAATGATAATTGGCCGAAAACTGCCCGATAAATTCATGGAATATGCTTTGACATTCGGTTGGATTTTACTTATGCTTTTAATGATATTTGTGTTCGGTAACGATATTTTTAAATTATTCCAATAAGCTAAATGGCTACTGTTGATGTATTAAGAACGGAAGGACTTTTTAAAAAATACCATAAGCGTATGGTGGTTGATAATGTTTCCATTCAAGTAAAACAAGGAGAAATTGTAGGTTTATTAGGTCCAAATGGGGCAGGTAAAACCACCTCTTTTTATATGATTGTTGGCTTAATCAAACCTTTATCCGGAAAGATTTTTCTGAATGAAAAAAATATAACACAGCAACCTATGTATAAACGAGCCCGTTTGGGCATAGGTTATTTGGCTCAAGAAGCATCCGTTTTTCGGCAAATGTCCGTCGAAGACAATATTCGTTCGGTATTACAGTTTACTTCATATTCGCGCTCCGAGCGAAAAGATAGATTGGAGACTTTGTTAGATGAATTTGGTTTACAGAAAATAAGAAAAAATAAAGGGATACAACTATCAGGCGGGGAAAGGCGAAGAACTGAAATCGCACGTTCACTGGCTACCAATCCGAAATTTATTTTATTGGATGAACCATTTGCAGGCGTTGATCCCATTGCCGTGGAGGATATTCAAAATATTGTCTATAAACTGAAAGAAAAAAATATCGGTATTCTTATTACCGACCATAATGTACATGAAACTCTTGCTATTACGAATGAAGCCTATTTATTACTTGAAGGAAAAGTTTTCAAATCGGGAACACCTAAAGAATTAGCCGACGATGAAGTTGTACGTAAAGTGTATCTGGGTACGAATTTTGAATTGAGGTAATCTTTATATAAAATTAGGTAGAAGTATGTGTAATGATAAGGGATTTGTTTTAATTTCCAATTTATATTGGGTAGGGATGGGATCCCCATCAATATGCACATGCATCACTTCTTTATCCTCGGTTTCAACGCTGAATTCCTTTAATTTATAAATTTTCACATAATTTACTACTTGGTTTAAGTTTCCGCTAAATAAAAATAGTATAAAAAACGGAAGTGAAATTATGTTCGGTTTTTTTATGAAACAAACATTCACATAACCATCTTGTACCGAAGATTCCGGAGAAATTCTAACATTAAATCCCCATTGCGATGAATTAGCGAAACATACGAGAAAGGCTTTTTGTTTTATGATCGTATTTTCTTGTCTTACAATGTAGGTTCTTGATTTATTTATAAATAGATATTTAAAAATTAAGATTAGATAAGAAATAATTCCTCTTTTTGAAAAATCATCAAATCTATTGGCAATAAAAGCATCGAATCCGGCACCGGCAATACTGGCATACATGTACTCATTTAAACGAACGGTATCAATTCGCTCCATATGATTTTCATTGATGATTTTAATGGCTTTTTTT
>LSQX01309094.1_pt1 | contig 12386 bp, 13 predicted proteins | sample 654561 | NCBI WGS metagenome assembly LSQX01 (sample SAMN04489861, study PRJNA283612) | anaerobic digester metagenome | isolation source: 4 biogas reactors fed with cattle manure at either 37C or 55C with and... | place: Denmark: Kongens Lyngby | collected 2014 | reverse complement strand
TGAGGTATTTGTGGAGCGTGTGGGAATGTTTATGGCAGGCGACTTAAAGAAAGCTGCAATTGCTATAAAAAACCGCCGTTTTAATAACAAAGATTTTAGCTACAAAATTGTATGGATTGATGCACATGGAGCAGAAGTGAATCCTGAAGGTGCAATTTGGAAACCAATTCAGTTAACTGGCCGAGAAGTTAAGGGGGTGCAATCTTTAGCACCAAATCCGTCGGCTGTAGATGTTGTTGTGTATTTAAAGAAATAAGCGAGATAGATCAATGAATGCAAAGTTAATGATGGCTGTGGTAGCGACTTCAGTTTTAGCAACAGGTTGTGCAACAACAGGAAGTGCAGTGAGCTATGGAGATGCTCAGGCTGTAGAAACTTTAACTAAAGATTTTGGATCTACAGATTTACAAATGATTGCTGCAAAAATGGTGGATGACATGCTGACCTTCCCACCAGTGGTACAAATGACGCAAACCCGTCGTCCAGTGATTGTGCTTGATCGTATTCATAATAAAACTCAAGAGCATATTGATACTGAATCTATTACAGACACTATTCAGAATAAGCTAATTAATTCTGGAAAATTCCGTTTTGTCGATATGAAATCTGTCAATGCGATGGCGCAGCAGCTTGCCTATCAAAAGCAAAGTGGTATGGTAAATCAAGCTACAGCAGTACGTACTGGTGGACATATCGGTGCTGAATTTATGTTGAATGGTAACTTATCTAGTATTGTAAAAAATGCTGGCGGTAAGAGCGATGTTTATTACAAGTTCACATTTAAATTGCAGAATTTACAAACCGGCATTGTAGAGTGGACGGGCGAGAAAGAAATTCGTAAGGCTGCAAAACGTTCAACTTTTGGTCTTTAATTTAACAAAGAGCAACTGCGCTGTCATGAGTGCAGTTGCTGCTGAAGAATAGAACATGAAAAAAATATTATTCGCAGGTGTATTGTCTGGCTTACTTTGCAGTCCAGCTTTTGCTGCTATTAAAGAAGTGATTAAAGAGGCAACAGGTAGTGGCCCAACGCAACACCAAGCAATTTCTGAAGCATTATTAATTGCAGTTCAATCTGTGAATGGGGCTTCGGTATCGTCACAAATGAACTATGAAGAAACAGTTTCTTTATCTGTAAATAATCAAGGCTGGACATATACAGGTAAAGTCTCACCTGTATTTAGTGTGGCAAATCAAGGTTCAGGTTCTGTCACCAAGTTTCAAGTATTGAGTGTTTCTGGTGCTAAAAATAACTATCGTGCTAAGGTGCGAGCACATGTAGTGAAATTTGAATCTACGGTGCAAGACCAGCACATGCGTCGCATTGCAGTATTACCATTCCAAATGGCAGAAAAAAATAATCGCTTAGCGAGTGGTGCTTCTGCTTATGAGTTTAGTCAAGAGTTATCAGATACTTTAGGTACTTATTTGGCGCAGTCGGGACAGTTAAGTGTTGTTGATCGCCATTACCTAGATGAAATGCAAGCTGAAAATGACTTCTTGTATTGGGATGGTGCACCGCATGAGTTAGCCCGTATTGGACAAAAAGTAGGAGCTGATTATTTGCTGGTGGGGCGTATTAATGATTTGTCGCTTGCCAGTGGCCAACAAATGTATGGCTTAAATGCGGGTGCAGAACAGGTGCGTTTAACTTGGCGAGTGATTGAAGCAAATACTAGTAAGGTTGTTGCAGCTGGGACTTTTAATCGTACCTTGTCTAATTTAATGACACAGAATCTTTTAAATAATAGTTTAAATGATAGTACTGCAGATAAGATTGCCCAAAGCTTAAATCCTGAAATTTTACAGGGTCTTAAATTACAACCTGTTCAATCTTCAACAAGTCAATTCTATGACACTTCCCCAGGTTATGAGATGACACCAGGCTCAAGTGACCAGCCTGTAAAATGGTAGTTCTATAATTGATTATTGTCGATTCAAGCAAAACCCCTGAAAGTCAGGGGTTTTGCTTTTAAGCCTGTTGAAACTTCAACTGACGTAATTGTTTGGCATGTTGCAAGGTAGTGTCGCTAATTTCAACACCGCCCGTCATGCGTGCCAGTTCTAAAATACGTTCATCTTCTTCTAATTCAACTATGGTGCTGCTAGCGGGATCAGTTTGACGTTTTTTCACTAAAAGATGTTGATCGGACTGTGCCGCCACTTGTGCCTGATGGGTGATACATAAAATCTGTACATGTTGTGCCAAACCTGCCAATAAGCGCCCGACAATTTCCGCAGTACCACCACTGATGCCGACATCAATCTCATCAAAAACTAAGACTTCAGCTTCAGTTTTTTCGGCATTCATGACTTGCATTACCAAGGCAATACGCGATAACTCACCACCAGAAGCTACACGTGCTAAAGGTTGAGCTGGAATACCTTTATTGGCGGTAAATAGCAACTGAATAAAGCTTAAGCCTTCGGCGGAAACTTGCTCCAGAGGTTCAAATTTAAATTCAAAATGTGCCTCAGGCAGTGCCAATTGTTTGACTTGCTCAGTCAGTTGTTTGGCCAATGGAGCGGCTGCTTCACGACGAATATCATCTAAATGCTGTGCTTTGGCTAAAAAGTCCTGATGCGCCACTTCAACTTGTTCTGCCAAAGTTTCAGGGTCTTCCAATTCATGCAGCGCAGTGAGTTCGGCTTGCCATGTTTCGTATTCCTGTTTGAGCAATTCAGGTTGAGTACGATACTTGCGTGCTAAACGATGGAAAACCTCAAGTTTCTGATTGAGTTCTTCCATGCGCTCAGGGTCAAAACTTTGACGGTCAATGAATTGGCGCAAGTTTGCTGTTGCATCATCCAATTCACTTTGCGCATTGAGCAGCGAATTATAGATTTCAGACAGTTGCTCACTACGCCCCGCATGTGATTCTAAGCGTCGAATAATAGATGCAATTTCTTGGGTGATATTCGGTTCAGCTTCATCTAGCGCATTTAGACTGTAACTACAATCTTGCATGATATGTTCATGGTGGCTTAGACGATCAAACTCTTGCTCAATCTCTTTGTAATCTAATTGCACCAAGTCTTCGAGTTCTTCCAACTGTAAATTCAGCGTTTCCATGCGTTGTTTACGGGTGGCTTGCGCATCCAGTGCGGCTTGATGCTGACGGATATTTTTTTGCCAAGTGCTATAGGCATCACGCACCGCTTGGGCGGGCGCATAAAAATTATAATAACGATCGAGCCAATGCTTTGGATAAGGCGGCTCAAGCAATTGTTGCTGACTATGCTGACTATACAATTGTACCAGCAAGCGCCCAATTTCTTTGAGCTCTGCCAAACTACTTGGACGACCATTAATCCAAGCCTTGCTGCGTCCTGTGGCAAAAATCACACGTCGTAAATGGATTTCTCCGGACTCGTCTGCTAACTCATGTTCTTTGAGCCATAGTGCTTCGGGGCTGTGTTCCTGATAGCTAAAGCTGGCAGTTACATCAGCCTTATCTGCACCAAAACGTACATAATTGGTATCGGTACGTTCACCTAAACAGGCAGAAAGCGCATCTAAAAGTAAGGATTTACCTGCACCAGTTTCCCCAGTTAGGACGTTAAACCCAGTTTCAATATCCAAGGCTAGGTGATCGGCAAGGGCAAAGTTAATCAGTGTTAAGTGAGTCAGCATAAACGCATCCAAGCTGCGAAAAGTGGCAGTTAAAAAGAGTCAAGTTTTTTGATATGCCACATTGCGGCTGTTATTTTCAATCAAAGCATCTTCGAGTCTATTTAATTCTAGCTTAAATTACAGCGCAAACAACAAAAAATGCAGCAAAGTCCAGATCATTTCATCTTATGGTCATTGAATCAGGGCATGCTTTACTTGGGGAGTTTTAAGTGCAGTTTGAGCGGGGGAGATGTGCCTGTCTAGGCAGAATGGGTGAACTATTTCACATTCAGCTTTAGCACTTTAGTCGCGGGAGCTTGGTGCATATTTGTGGACAGGAGCGGCATGACCTTAGACGGCATGCATCGCGTGGTCTGCATTGTCTGGGGGATGGTCAACTTTACGCTAGCCCCTTTGTAAACACAGATTGATTAGTTCTGAGGACAGAATTAAACTACATCAGTCAAAAATATAAAAACGCGTTACCTGGAGATTACGCATGTCAGCTCAGTTTGATCATGTATCAGTTGTAAAAAAATCGAATGTCTATTTTGGTGGGCTATGCATCAGTCATACTGTGCAGTTTGAAGACGGTACCAAAAAAACATTAGGGGTGATTTTACCGACCGAACAAGCCTTAACTTTTGAAACGCATGTGCCTGAACGCATGGAAATTATTTCTGGTGAATGTCGTGTGAAAATTGCAGACAGCGAAGAAAGTGAATTGTTCCGCGCAGGTCAGTCATTCTATGTGCAAGGTAGCAGTCGCTTTACCATCGAAACTGACGATGTTTTAGATTACGTGTGTCATTTCGAAGGTTAATCTATAGAAGGGTGTTTTACATTCTCAACATAGTTTGCCTGTCAAATAATCAGAGAAATTGAGTTAAGAAATTTTCCCCTGAATCGGTTAAACTAGCTCTATTGAAATCCTGTAAAGTCAGCTTTGCAGGATTTTTCGTTTTCGCGGTTTTATTGGTGTATTAATTTAGAGGTCGTTCATGGCAAAACCTGAATATTATTATGGCGTTCACTCGGTGGAGTCATTATTGGAGCTTGAGCCAGAGCGCGTTTTAACTTTATTTACCTTAAAAGGGCGTGAAGACCAACGTTTGCAAAAAATTCTGGAACTGGCAGAGCCATTTGGCATTAGTGTGCAAAAAGCCAGCCGTGACAGTTTAGAAAAATTAGCAGGTCTACCTTTTCACCAAGGGGTGGTGGCGGCAGTGCGCCCACATCCAAGCTTGAATGAAAAAGACTTAGATAGTTTGTTGCAAGCGGATGCTCAGCCATTACTTTTAGCACTCGATCAAGTGACTGATCCACATAATTTAGGTGCCTGTATTCGTACGGCTGCCGCAATGGGTGTTGCTGCAGTGATTGTGCCACGCGATCGCTCTGCAAGTTTGACCCCAACCGCACGCAAAGTGGCTGCGGGTGGCGCAGAAAAAGTCAAATTTATTCAGGTCACCAATTTAGCCCGTACTTTGGCACATTTGAAACAAGAGTTTAATGTGCGCGTAGTGGGTACTATGTTGGATGAAAAAGCCTTACCAATTCAGCAGTTCGATTTTACCGGTACTGCGGTATGTGTGGTGATGGGAGCAGAAGATACAGGTTTACGCCCAATAACCCAGTCACAATGCGATCAAACCGTATTTATTCCTATGGCAGGCAATTTGCAAAGTTTAAATGTCAGTGTTGCAACGGGAATGGCACTTTATGAAGCCTGTCGCCAGCGCCAAGCTTAAGTACAGATACTGAATTTTTATTGGATTGATGCCTTAACACTGTGATTCATTTATCTCCCCAAAAGCAGGGCTATGCCTTGGTATTGGTCACCATGTGTATTTGGGGTGGTTTTACCTTAACCGCACGGCTCAATGCACAATGGCAGATCAGTGCTTGGGATATTACTGCCTTACGTTTTGCCTTGGCTTTTTGTATTTTAATGCCGATCTTGATCTGGAAAAAAGATACGGCATTTTTATGGAAAAAACAGCCATTTATTTTGGCAATGATTGGTGGGGTGGGTTATTGCCTGACCGCCTATAGTGCATTTCATTATGTCCCTGCCGCACATGCAGCTATCTTTCTGAATGGTTGTATTCCTGTCTGTACAGCTATTGCCGCTTGGGTGTTGTTCCGTATTCCATTTGATCGACATACTTGGATCAGCATTGCGATTATGCTTACCGCAATTGCCAGTATGAGTGTGTTGATGTATCAAGAAACAGGTGTCGCATTCGGTTTGGGGGATGGCTTGTTTTTCATCAGTGCCATCTGGTGGGGCATCTTTACTGTTTTACTTAGACAATGGAAGCTCTCGGCATGGCATGCCATGGCAGGTGTAGCAATCTGGTCGGCAATCGTCTATGTGCCAATCTACCTGCTGTTTTTCCCAAAACAACTTGGCGCACCCGAACCCATGCATTTATTGCTACAAACCATTTTTCATGGTGTATTCGTCGTGATTATTGCCACCTTAACGTATGTTGAAGCAATTAAGCGTTTAGGTGCATTTAAAGCGGGTAGTGTTGTTACTTTGGCGCCATTTATTGCCGCCATTCTTGCAGTGCCGTTGTTGGGTGAGCCTTTGAGCTTGGCAATTTTGTGTGGTTTATTGGGGATGGGGATTGGCGCGTTGCAACCTTGGCGTTGGTGGGCTAGACCTGATAGCTTAAAAGCACAACTAGAGCAGCAAAACACACACACAGATTAGTGTGAGGATTGATTGGCTCGAGTTAAATACTGTTGGTGTAATACCTCCAGTTTGCTATACAAATGATCTAAATGCCCATCATTCAGCACAATATCATTGGCCAAGCGCTGTTTTTCAGCACGTGGCATTTGTGCCTGAATAATTTTATGAATTTGTTCAACCGTTTGACCATCTCGTTGAGATGCTCGATGAATTTGTAATGCTTCGGTCGCATCAATGAGTAAAGTGTGTTGCGTCAGTTGATGTTGATTGGTTTCAAAGAGCAATGGTGAAACTAAAATCACATATGGGCTGTTGGCCTGCTGCAATTGCTGAATAATTGACTCACGAATTGCAGGATGAGTAATTTTTTCCAAGGCTTGGCGGGCGCTCGGTTCTTTGAAAATATGTTCACGTAAGGCACGGCGGTCAAGTTCGCCATTTTCAAGTAAAACCCAGTCACCAAATTGTTGTTGAATTTGGGTCAGTGCGGGTTGTCCTTTTTGTACCACTTCTCGTGCGACAATATCAGCATCGACCACGTGAATGCCTTGGGTCTCAAACCATGCACTGGCTGCAGATTTACCGCTGCCAATTCCTCCCGTTAGACCCAAAACAAAACGCATGTGCTGTCCTTATTGTCCTAAATAAACTTTCATGATTTGCTCGCCCCATAAAAAGGCAATCCAGCCTGCAATTGCAATATAAGGGCCAAATGCAAAAGGTTGGTTCTCTTTACGGATTTTTAGCAGAATAATGCCAATAATAGCGCCAACCAAAGAAGATAAAAGCACAATCAGCGGCAACATCATTGGACCCATCCAAGCGCCTAAGGCTGCAAGGAGTTTAAAGTCGCCATAGCCCATGCCTTCTTTGCCTGTAATAATTTTAAACAGGTAATACACTACCCATAAGCATAAGAAGCCAATGACATAACCCCAAATAGCAGAGGTAGGTGAGGTGTAGATGGCATAACTGTTGATTGCTAAGCCCAATGCAGCCAAAGGTAGGGTATAGCGATCGGGCAAGAGTTGAGTGTCGAAATCAATAAAGGTGAGGGCAATTAAGATATAGGTCAGTATCAAACCGAACAGCATTTGTACAGTTGGGCCAAATACGGCAACCACAATCAGCGCACAAACTGCGCTTAAAACTTCAATCAGTGGATAGCGCATACTGATAGGGTTTTGACAGTGCCCGCATTTGCCACGTAAAACTAACCAGCTCAGTACAGGAATATTCTGATACCAACGAATAGGTGTATGACATTTAGGGCAAGTCGAGGCGGGTTTGCTCAGTGTGATTTTACTTTCATCAATAATAGCTTGTTCTGGATGTAACAGCATTTGGCAGTCTGTACGCCATTCCTGCTCCATCATTTTTGGTGTGCGGTATATGACCACATTCAAAAAACTGCCAATACATAAACTAAAAAGTCCAACTGCGATGTACAACGCAGTTGGATTTTGAATAAAATACGCGATTAATTCTTGCATTAAACCACAGAACCCATTTGGAAGATTGGAAGGTACATAGCCACAACCAAACCACCGACTAAAATACCTAACACAGACATAATCAGAGGTTCCATCATCGAGGTTAAACCATCTACTGCGTTATCTACTTCGTTTTCATAGTGGGTTGCGACTTTATCTAACATGGCATCGAGTGCACCAGACTCTTCACCAATCGCCACCATTTGCACGGCCATCGCTGGGAATTTATTGGTAACGCGCATGGCGAATTGTAGTTGCTGACCTGTGGCGACATCTTCACGAATTTTCATGACCGCTTCTTCATAGACCACGTTGTTGGTTGCACCTGCAGTTGATTCCAAAGCATCAATTAATGGTACACCCGCAGCGAAGGTCGTGGCTAAGGTACGGCTATAACGTGCAATAATGGCTTTATAGACCAAATCACCAAAAATAGGTGCTTTGAGTGCAGCTTTGTCCAAGAAATCACGGAATTTTTTACTCCGTTTTTTAGCTTCGAGGAAACCTGCAATAATGACACCAATTACAATAATCAGCAGGAACCAATATTTCTGCATCCATTGTGACATGTTTACCACCATTTTAGTGAAGGCAGGTAAGTCTGCACCAAAAGAGCTAAACAATTCTTCAAATACAGGAACAACTTTTACCATCAAAATAATGGTCACAATCACAGCCACTACAATGACCGTTGCAGGGTATTTCATGGCTTTTTTGATTTTTTGTTTTAACAATTCGCTCTTTTCTTTATAGATCGCAACACGATCTAGCATAGTTTCCAGCGCACCTGATTGTTCACCAGATTCCACTAAAGAGCAGAATAAGTTGTCAAAATATTGAGGATATTTACGCAATGCACCAGCAAAGGTATTCCCGCCTTCAACCTCGCCTTTAATGCCCAGTACCACTTCACGCATGGCAGGGTTTTCTAGACCTTCGGCAACAATTTCAAAGCTTTGTACCAAAGGCACACCTGCTTTCATCATCGTGGCAAGCTGACGCGTGAAAATCGTGATGTCGAGCGTTGACACCCGTTTTTTCATTAAGCCATCAAGAATATTCTTTTTCTTTTGGCGAATGGTCTTGATGGTAATTCCTTGTTTACGCAATGTGACTTTTGCCAAAGCCATATTACGCGCTGGAATTTCCCCTTTAAGCTTAGCCCCTTTGCGGTCAATCCCCTCATAAACGAAGGTGGGCATCATCTGTGCTTTTTTGACAGCCATGCGTATTTATCCTTATTTTAAATATTACATCTATTCACTGGTCACACGATTGACTTCTTGAAGTGAAGTCACCCCCTGCATGACCTTAAGTAACCCCGAGCGACGTAGATTGTTAAACCCCAATTTTGCCGATGCTTCAGCAATTTGGATGGCATTGCCATCCTCCATAATAAGTTTGGAAATTTCTGGTGTGACTTTCATCACTTCATAAATACCGACACGTCCTTTGTAGCCTTCACGACATTCAGCACAGCCTACTGGTTGGTAGACCTGAAACTCTGGATTGTTCAAGTCGGCTTCTGTAAAACCCATTTCCAATAAGCTTTGTTTTGGAATATCTGACGGTGTTTTGCAATACGAGCATAGGCGTCGAGCCAGACGCTGTGCAATCACCATATTGACTGAAGTCGCAATGTTAAAGGATGGTACTCCCATGTTGCGTAAACGGGTTAAAGTTTCTGGTGCACTGTTGGTATGCAGTGTTGACATCACCATGTGACCCGTTTGTGCTGCTTTAATTGCAATTTCTGCTGTTTCTAAGTCACGAATCTCACCCACCATAACAATGTCAGGGTCTTGACGTAAGAATGATTTCAGCGCTGCAGCAAAGGTCAGACCAACTTTATTATTAACGTTAACCTGATTGATCCCTTCAAGGTTAATTTCCACAGGGTCTTCGGCAGTGGAAATGTTGGTGTCTTCTCGGTTCAGAATGTTTAAACCTGTATAGAGCGATACCGTTTTACCCGAACCTGTTGGACCTGTGATCAGTAACATACCTTGCGGTTTGTCCAGAGCTTCCATAAACAAAGCTTTTTGTTCAGGCTCATAACCCAAGGCATCAATCCCAAGCATGGCGCTAGATGGATCTAAAATACGCAGTACAATTTTTTCACCGAACAAGGTTGGCAAGGAGTTAACACGGAAGTCGATGGATTTATTCTTAGACAGTTTAAGTTTAATACGACCATCTTGCGGCACACGTTTTTCAGAAATATCCATTTGCGACATGACTTTCAAGCGTGATGCCATACGATTGGCTAACTGTAATGGTGGATTGGCAATTTGACGTAACACCCCATCGACACGGTAACGCACGCGATAGGTTTTTTCATAGGGTTCAAAGTGTAAGTCCGAGGCACCCATACGAATCGCATCAATCAGTAATTTATTGATGTATTTGACGATAGGGGATTCATCGCCCTGTGGCTCATCTTCTGTGGCTTGTTCTTGTTCGTTGTCGCCTTCGTCAAAGTTGAGTTCAAAGTCATCATCTTCAAACTCAAAAGCAGATTCACCTGCGAAGTTCTGCTCAATCAGTTTGGCCAGTTTGTCATGTTCAACCACAATTGCTTCAACATTCATTTTACTGTTGAAACGAATCGCATCCATCGCTTCGATATTGGTTGGGTTACTGGTCGCAACGTAAAGTAAATTATTACGTTTAAAAATAGGCAGTAGGCAATATTTGCTGAACAGCTTTTCATCGATGCCTTCACGCACAATCAAAGCGGAATCATAGACACCTAAGTCAAAAATAGGTTCACCAAATTCATTGGAAATTTTTTCAGCAATCAGCAAAGGTGAAATATTCAGGTTCTGAATGAGATAGGGAACAATGTCAATTTTTTCTTTTTGTGCAGAGGCAATCGCAGTTTGCATGTTTTCAGCAGAAACGAGCCCATCTTCGACCAAACGCCGAATAAAACCTGTGAATCTAGGTGTAGCTTGTTGTACTGACATTCCCCAACGTCCTCAAATTTAAGATTGTTTATAATTGGTATCGTAAAATTATACTTTTGTTGCATAAAAATACCATATCTGAAAGTGCTGTCACCACCTAAGTATCGCTTAAAAGCATGAACCAGTTACATTAATCTGTTAAAAAAATTGTAAGTCTTGCCCTGAAAAGATACTTCATGCTGAGCTTTGATGCAAAGCTTGCACAAAAAACTCAGCAGAAATGTGATTTGCGTGTAGAATGTGCGCGATTAAATGAATTGTTTTTGTAGGTTATTCTATGTCGGCTACGACGATTAAGCCTTGGGTGGTTGGCAATTGGAAGATGAATCCGATGCATGCCGACGCTCAGCAACTTATTTCTGAATTTAAAACATTATTACAAGAAAGTCCTGTAGATGCTGAAAAGTGTCATTTGGGTGTTGCCCCTGTAACGTTGGCATTAGCGCAAACGCAGGAGGCATTGGCTGATGCAGTGCGTCCTGTTTATACCGTAGCGCAAGACCTTTCACGTATTGCAGGCTTGGGGGCTTACACGGGTGAGGTGAGTGCAGAATTACTTAAAGATAGCCAGGTTGAATATGTGTTGGTCGGACATTCTGAACGCCGCGAGCTGTTTGCAGAAACACCAGCCATTTTGAATGAAAAAGTAAAAAATGCCTTGCAGGCGGGGTTGACTGTTATTTACTGCGTTGGCGAAAGTTTGGAACAGCGTGAAAATGGTCAGGCAGAGCAGGTGGTATTACAGCAAATTTGTGATATCGCTGCAGTGGTTGAAGCAGAACAATGGCAGAAAATTGTAATTGCTTATGAGCCAATTTGGGCTATTGGTACGGGTAAAACAGCATCTCCTGAAGATGCTCAAGCCATGCATGCTAAAATTCGTGAAGGTTTAAGCCAAATAACTAGTTTTGCCGTGACTTTACCGATTTTATATGGTGGTAGTGTAAAACCAGAAAATGCCGTAGAGTTAGCAGCTTGCCCAGACATTAATGGTGCCTTGGTGGGTGGTGCATCACTGAATGCAGCATCGTTCCATCACATTGCACAAGCCTTTGCAAATACACAATAATGAGGAGTTCAGCATGCAAACATTTGTGCTGGTAGTACATATTATCTTGGCCATTTTAATGATTGGACTAATTTTGGTTCAACATGGTAAAGGTGCAGATGCGGGCGCTTCTTTTGGTGGCGGTGGTGCTGCAACTGTATTTGGTGCTTCGGGTTCAGGTAACTTTTTGACCCGTTTGACCGCAATTTTAACGGCATTATTTTTTGCCACCAGTTTAACTTTGGCTGTCTTTGCCAAGAAACAAACGACAGGTGCATATAGTTTGCAGACCGTACAAAATACTGTACCAGCACAACCTGTATCGCCTGAAACTTCACCAACTGCGCCTAAAAGCGCTGAATAATTTTATTTAGCACTTTCTTTTTGCGCATGATGCGACTAGAATGCGTCACAGCTGCGGTGGTGGTGGAATTGGTAGACACGCTACCTTGAGGTGGTAGTGCTTTCGGGCGTGGGGGTTCAAGTCCCCCCTTCCGCACCAACTTGTAATCCAGAAAACATAAGTTGGTGTTAAGCAGCAAATCTGTTGATGCGGGAT
>LSQX01218768.1_pt1 | contig 12386 bp, 11 predicted proteins | sample 654561 | NCBI WGS metagenome assembly LSQX01 (sample SAMN04489861, study PRJNA283612) | anaerobic digester metagenome | isolation source: 4 biogas reactors fed with cattle manure at either 37C or 55C with and... | place: Denmark: Kongens Lyngby | collected 2014 | reverse complement strand
TTGTTATTCACACAAGCTGCTAGGCATAACCTTACCTGCCCTATTATTCCTAAAGACTACGGAGGATTAGGACTGAATTATTTGACTACCGCATTGTTATTAGAAGAGATTGCAAAAGGCTGTGCGGGATTAGCATCGGTAATGAACACTAATATGCATGCAGTCAGTCCCATCCTGTCGGTTGGGACTAATAAGCAAAAAGAGACATATCTTCCATTGATGACTGGGGCAACTCCAGCATTAGCATCATTTGCACTCACTGAGCCTAACGCCGGATCGGATGTATCATCTATATCCACTCTAGCGCAAATTGATAAAGGCGGGTATGTAATCAATGGCGTAAAAGATTTTATTTTAAATGCTTCTGTTGCTTCATTCTTTGTAGTATTTGCTACGACCTCCCCCAGACATGGTCGGCACTCACTTAGAGCATTTATAATCCCCTCATCCACACCTGGGTTATCTATTGGTAGAATTAGGCGTAAAGAAGGCATCCGGTACAGTAATACGTCAGAAGTCTTGCTTGATCATGTTAGAGTTCCTAAAGACAGCATGCTTGGTGGAGATACCTCCGGAAGTGGGTACCTGATTCTAACCCAAGCACTCGACCGGGGAAGAGCCCTGGTAGGTGCTGCATCAGTAGGCATTGCACAGGCGGCTTATGAATTGGCTCTTTCACATGCCTGCACCAGAATACAATTTGGCAAACCCATTATTAAACATCAAGCAGTGGCTTTTAGCCTAGCCAATATGGCTACAAAAGTTGAACAGGCTCGCCTCATGGTCTGGAAAGCGTGTTATTTGATTGATCGGGATCAAGACTATACCATCGCGTCGTCCATGGCCAAGCTAGCTGCCAGTGAAATAGCGCAGGAGGTCACGTCAATGGCAGTTGACATACTTGGAGCCAGAGGTTATATGATCAACAATCTAGCCAATAAATATGCACGAGATGCGAAGTCCTTATCTGTGGTTGAGGGGACAAATAATATTCAAAGAGCAATCATAGCCTCATTAATTAAACGCTCATTTGAAAAATAAATCCCCCCTGAAAAGCAGCTGTTTTTGGCTTTGGTACCGTCAAGGTTTTTTCGCAAATTTGAATCTAACCNNTTCATGTTCATGTATCGTTTGGTTCTCCATGCTTTATGGCCACATGTCGTAGCCTAGAAAAGATTTTGTGTGGCTATGGAAGGAATACGCCCAAGTAGAGGACGATATCCTAACCCATGATGCCCGAAACTTAAAGCAAACGATTCTGGATTTGGTTGAGGTGGCTATCGGTTAGTAACCCGCGTTTCAAGAAGTAGGGTTTAAATCACGATATTTGAATACAGCACCAAAATATCTGCCCAAACAAAGGAGGAATTGTTGCATGAAAAAACTGTTAACCCTAACCCTTGCAGCATTATTCATCCTGTCAGCATCGCTCTCGGCCTGTGCCAGCGAGAAGGTTGCTGTAAAGAATCAGGACGAGATAAAACTTGTTGTATTTAAGATCAGCGACAAAAACTACTATCTGGAAGACAAAGACGGGAACATTCAAACCGTCCAAATGGATGTTGCCCCTTATATAAAGGACGGTCGCACCCTGGTTCCTGCCAGATACCTGGGCAACGCTCTGGGCGTGCCTGACGAGAACATCATCTGGGATCAGGCGACCAGAACTGCTGTATTCAAAGGCAAGAAAGAGCTAACTTTAGTCGTCGGCAGCAATACTATGAGGTCTGACAATGATGTGATCCAGATGGACGCTACCCCGGAGATTATCCCGCCCGGCAGGACCATGATGCTGGCCAGATATGTTGCTGAAGGTCTGGGTTATGAGGTTGGCTGGGATGCAGTCCGTAAGCTGGTGATTTGCTGGGAAGAAGGAACCCCTCAACCTGACCTGACCAACATTATCAAAGAGATCGAAGATAATCAGCCCGTAGTTCCCAAGCCGGGAGAGAAGGTACTGAGTTCAGCAGAACTGAAGAAGATTTACAAGATATTCGAGAGCAAAGGCTACAAGGTGGGTCTGCGGGGAGTATCCGAAGGTTACATCAACGATTACTGGAGCATACACGTTTACTCGGCCAAGAGCGACCCCAATAAAGACCAGTTCGATGCTGATGTATACGAGCAGGCAAAGGCGTTTATGGGTTTAGAAGCGGCTGAGTGGGTAAAGAAAACCCTAGAATTTTGTGAAAGACCCGACTGTTATACTGCAAACGTGGCCAAGAGAATCGGGGAGAAAGCTATTGCAGTTTACATGACAGACACAGTTTATGATCCGGTCACGGACAGAATGAAACCTGCGGATATTATAACCGTTGAGTTTACCGACCATCGCGCCTTAAGCTNNGTAATAACGTGCATAAAAAAATACTAACATTGGTTTTAACAGTGTTATTCGCCCTTCAAGTACCTGCTACGGCAGGTGCTTTTTCTTATCATGTTGCAGGGTACACACCACCGCCGGTGTCAGAACTGACAACTCTGGAGAAAATAATGGAGGATGCAAATAATTTTATCGAAGCATTTTACGATCTACAGAATTATTTTGAGCCTATAACAGATATCTACCATAACTTTCAGAAGGACGTTCCCCTTCGCGTTGATAAAGAATACAACATTTCCGATGTAAGTGAAGAACATGGAACGATTGCTCCAATTCTGTACTACGAAAAACCGGGTGGAGGTCCCGGCCGTAATCAGCAGTATTTGGGCCAAACCAAAGACGGTTATACCATCACTAACGTTAGGTTCCCCCTTAATGCCAGTTGGAGCTTTCTCGAAGATTTAGAGTGGGCTCTAGCCAGAGATGAAGACGCATTTTTGTGGTGGCAAAACCAGATGAAAAACTCCCTTCCAGAGCCGAACAAACTGATATTCAACAACAAAGCCAATGAAAACCCCAACTATGCCAAAATGCTCGATTTCTGCATTGGGGTTGGAACCATTGGTCAATTAAGGAATTGGGGAGGTCAGCAGTATTATATATCTAAGGCCCAAGCAGGGGTTGACGGCAATCCGGGCAAACCCGGACAGGCAATCAATTACAACTATAAATTAACAACAGAATTCCCCTGGCATAAGTACGTCAACATCCTGATGCCGCCTACATGGAACACTTACGGGTACGGGATCGGCTTCTATAAGTGGGGAGGCAGTTACAGCTATAAATCGTTCCCAATTTTGCCTTTGAAACACGCATTTATCCCTGACTTTGTGCCAAAGACTGATAAAACGATCTATACCGGACAGCCTGGGGACACAGTAACGGTTAACGTGACTCTGTGGAATGAAGGAGAGCACGACATAACCAACTTCGCTTGGACTGAATACGGTGGCGGTTGGGGCAATCCCAAGTGGCTTGATACTGACGTTGAATTAGGCGATGGTGAAAGCAAAAACTACACAGTCGACTTTGTTGTTACAGATCAGCCTCAGAAATACGTCTTTGCGGCCAATGTGTACGGAGATAAGCCAGTCTATGAGCTAAACAAGGCCAACAATTCATTGGTAATTATCGTTGCCCCGGAGGGCGTTGATCTGGCTGCCAGTATAGCTCCCACGCAGAAAACATACAAAGCGCGGAGCTTCCCGTATATGGCTGCGTGCAACGTTTCTGGGATACGACTGGACAACGGAGAGTTTGAAGTGCCAGCCGTGATTAACGTGACCCTTTCAGACGGTCAGAATAGAGTCTTTAATCACACCTTCAAGGCCGGTGGTAAATGGGGCCAGCCTGCTATCTGGGACATTAAAAAGCCGGGAACCTATACTGCAAGGGTTGAGATTCAGCCTATCGGTTACAAAGATACAAATCCGGCCAACAACGTAGCGACCTGCACGTTCACGATAGTGGCCCAGGAGATTACTCCTCCGAAGAATACGGGGGACGAAGATATTACGGGCGGCCTCGGCAGTTTGTGATGACAAGCTCTTGTCTGAGTTAGGCAAGGGGGTTATCGTAACAATGTTATATCCAGGAAGATATACATATAACTCGGGAAAATCCGAGTTTCAGCCTGTAGACAAAGTACCTTATCGACAGGCGGAACCCCCCTTTTCGGAGTTTTCTATTAGCTGATATTTTGATACAACAACCATGCTTTTAAGTGATGACGTCCTTGGTGCTTCTGTTGGTCCAGCAGCACGTCAAACAGGGACGTCTTTCCTTTCTTTAAGCTATGGGCTACAGCAATTCTCGATCAGGCAAGTCTGTCAGCTTAGCTTGGTATTAACACCAAGGCTTTACTGCGCATTTTGGCAAGTATTCAATAACCTTTTCCCGGCATCATTAGCAGTAATCTTGGCGTTAATGACCGGAATACGGTCATTAACAGCCAAGCCAAGAAGGTTAATACCACCCCAATTATAGCTGTTTAGGTCCGAAAGCTGGCTAATCGGGCGAACCCCATTCCATGGAGAACAGGATTCTGCTAACATCACCTCACACCGGTTGTTAGTAATATATGGAAAGGGGGTGGCGTAACAAAGCACAGAAACCGCGCTTTCAATCTCAATAAACCCCAAATAGTAATAACAGCTTTGCATTTCCAGAGATTCTAAACTGGTCCTGGAGACTTCGGGTGTTCATTAAAGGGCATGGCTGTGATCACGTTCAGGCCTTAATTCCTGAATAACAGCCAAACCAGGCACTCCGAAATTGGTGGAAAAAAGAAAAATTCTGACTAAAGCGGCTGAACCCAGGAACACTTGTTGAAAAAGTTACCACAACTACAATTTGTGGCAACGGAAAATGCTTCCATGACCTACTTATTAGGTTACTTATTGTGATTGAGACGGTTTTGGTATAGAAAGGTGAGGTGATGAGTTTGTTCAAAAGGCTTTTAATGGAGAAACACCTTTTACTGGTACTGTCGATTTGCCTTATATCGATTTTAACGATTAAGACAGTCCCGGCAAAAGCTGTTTATGGCGGAATAAATCTGGAAACGCCGGTAGCGGCTGGTCTTAATGCTGGCTATTTATATGCAGAGGTTGACTCTAGCATATCTAATTACGGACATCATGGGACTGACTGGAGAGCTACGCTTTTACCTGTTAAAGCAGCATATAACGGCAAAGTTATTACTGTTACGGATCTGGGAAACACATCGTATGGGAAGTATATCATAATAGAGTCTGACCATCCGGATTATCCGGGAACAAAATTTTATCATCTTTACGCTCACCTTAGCAGGCAAGATGTTTCCCAAGGTCAGACAGTTACTAAAGGCCAACAAATTGGTGTCTCCGGAAATACCGGAGGCGTTGGATACCATTTGCATTTTGAAATCAGAATGGGAAGCAATAGTTGGTATGCCCAAAGAAATCCTGAAGGACTTCTGGCTAGGAGTACGTCAGATGGTTATGGTGGAGTATATGGTCGGGTTAAAACATCCAGCGATGCTTGGGTTAGGCGATGCAGAATTTCGGGCGCAAGTAAGCCAACTGACTATAATTACGGAGCTACATATACTTATGCGCTTATGGCCAATGGCAATCCTTTCCCCGATGAAAGCGCATACGGTATAAATTATTATATTGGCAGAGCTTCCACTGGAAGAGTAACATTAAGTTACAACAATGGGGCCAAGACCCAAGTTGTAACGATCCGGCCTAACACCGATTTTCTTGTTAGTACAGTTTATCTTCCCTAGCTTAAGGAGGTGGATGGATAGTGGATAGACATATGAAAAGGTTTTACATTGGTTGGTTAGTTGTTTTAGTGTTGGTGGTAGCTGTTGGTAGTTTATATGCTAACGACATGAAATCGTTTTTTTTGAAGGACCAATTACTTGAGAACGGCCTTGGAACAACAAAACCTGTGGTTTCTATAACCGACAGTGAAAAAACAAAGAATGTCACAATTAAGCTTAACGGCGAAATCGCAGACGACGGCGGCTTTGTTTATGACGTCCTAAACAAGAATGGCAAGAAAATCGGCAGTTTTTCCTACAAGCCGTGGTTAGAAAAGAATCCTCTTTATTACGAACTAGAAACCGGGGATGTCATCTTGGGTGAAAACGTTATCTACAAGAGCGTTTATGACAGAATTGAAAATCTCTGTCCAACCCTCGACAATGCCTTGCTGGATTATGCGGTACATGAGGATCAAATTGCCTTTATAGGCACCAAGAGTGGCGACAGTACTGTTTACGTTTATATCCAAAACATATCGGGGGGTGAGCCGGATCTGGTTGATTCCTTTAAGTATCCTGAGTATGAATATCCCGCCAATGTTTTTATTGGTTATGACCAGAGCGGCAACCTGTATTATGACTATTGTGAAAGCGGAAAGCCCGCCATAAGATCGTTTGATCCACGAAACAGAAGTTCGAATACTGTTTTACTGAATGCCATGAATCCGCAGGTATCACCGGACGGTAAATACATGGTCTTTGAATCTACAGATGGCTTTAATATTTCTCAACAAACCTATTCCGAATTAACACTCTTTGATCTAAAGGACAAAAACATAATAGCGAAGTTGGACGGCTCCAGGCGGGTTTTCTGGGCAGGTGATTACTTAGCGGTTAAAAGCCTTGATGGAGCTAAGTTAGGAATCTATGATCTAAATAATAAAGGTGTTAAGGTTAAAGACATACTTTCTCCCGACCTCACTGTGAAGGTTGATTTCGATAATGGTAAGTTTACGATTAAAGCCTACAAGTTCCAGGATAACACATTCAGCAAAAAAATTTACATGGAATCTTTATAGTTGAGGCGACTAGGGGCCCCCAAAAAAAGGGGCCTCAGCCTGTAGACAAAGTACCTTATCGACAGGCGGAACTCCCCTTTTCGGAGTTTTCTATTAGCTGATATTTTGATACAACAACCATGCTTTTAAGTGATGACGTCCTTGGTGCTTCTGTTGGTCCAGCAGCACGTCAAACAGGGACGTTTTTTCCTTTCCTAAGCTATGGCCATTATATCCGGCAACTCCCAGCAAGGCAATTCCATTAGCTTTCGGTCAGTTTAGAGTGGCAATAACATCCCTTCCCTGATTGCGAAGGGCGAGTAGCATTGGCTTGCCTACGTTGGTGCGAGGTAGTTAGCTTATGAATTCCACTTTGGACGGAATCGTGTACGGGGCCAGGTAGCGACGCCATTATTCAGTCATTTCTTTCTCGGCCATGGTAGACCTGAAAGCAACGAAGCTCTTGACCGTCTCTCCCCTTTTTTCGTCCGGAATCCAAACGTATAGGTGGCCAGTATCATGGGATTCCCGTACGGTATCTTGTCAATGTCCTGGGGATTTGGTTGACGTAGTGGCTACTTTTTGAAGGTTTCCGCGCTAACAGGCTCAATTTTCGTTTAGTGTTTACATTATTGTCGAAGGCCCCTTAGATATTTCTTTAACGGGAATACTGGCTTCATTGGCTGCTCCCCTGTCAGCAACTGGAATAAGCATTTTTGCTATCCTACCTATTATTCGGATTGCTGTCTAAAAACCCCGTTTAATGACGACTTTTTTCTTGACGGCGGCACTAGGCATTAGGGAAGATTATCAAGGATTTGTCATTGTTACAGAATCTGGTGAAGGGGGTCGCTTAAACTTTGCTAGCGGTTTACATTTGGTAAAGAAAATGCTAAAATGGAAACCGTGAAAGGAGGAAGAGTATGAGTTTAGGCGACCGTATTAGAAGAGCCCGAGTCAAAGCCCAAAAATCAAAAAGAGAACTGGCCAAACTGGTAGGAGTGTCTCATACAGCCATTTCAAAGTATGAGAGCGATAAGGACATTCCACGTCAATCTGTTCTTCTTAAAATCGCGGAAACACTTGGTGTTACACTTGGGTATTTCTATCAAGAAGATGAAATAGAGGTAGTATTAACTGGATATAGAAAGAGTTCAAAACTGACAAAGACTGCTCAGAGAGCAATTGAGGCTGAGATACATGACGCATTAGAGAAGTACCTGCTGGTTGAGACACTCCTTGAAAGGAATGACTACCCTCAGATCACGCCCTTTACAGTAAGAACGATGGATGAAGTAGAAGACGCGGCTGATCATTTCAGATCCTTGTTTCAAACGGGTTATGGTGCCATTGAGAACCTTACCGAGACTCTTGAGGAGAATGGTGTGTTTGTGTTGGGTATTGAAGCTCCGCCCGGGTTTGATGGGTATTCATGCTGGGCGAACGGTACTAATCCGGTAGTCGTTTCTCAACTTAACGTTAGTGGAGACCGCCAACGGTTTAATCTTGCCCATGAATTGGGACATATTCTGCTGAAAATTGAAGGAGAGTTGAACGAAGAACATGTTGCCCACAGATTTGCGGGGGCTTTTCTGTTTCCCCGAAAAGCAGTTGAAAAAGAATTAGGGAAGAAAAGGCGAGATCTTGATCTGCTGGAATTAATGTTCCTAAAGACTAAGTACAAAATGAGCATGCAGGCTATTATTAGACGGGCGAGGGATTTGAAAATCATCTCTAATGCCACATATAAGAAGCTTGTTATTCAATTCAGTGAACAGGGTTGGCGAAAAGAAGAACCAGGGCCGAGAACAGAGGTTGAGAGATCCTATCGGTTTGAAATATTGGTCCATCAGGCCCTTACAGAACAATTAATAAATCCTGTTAGAGCAGCAGAATTGTTGGGGGGGGTTCCAAAGAGAGATAGGAGCCAGGTCACTGTTGCAGAATCGGATCTCTTATGGCTTGCGGAGCAATACAAGACAAATCCAGAACTAAATTTGGAGGTCTGAATGACTAAGAAAATTCAAAGGGGAGAGATATGGCTGGTTAATCTTGAGCCAACGAAGGGTCAAGAAATCAATAAGACTCGCCCGTGTGTGGTTATTACTTCTGATCAATACCGAATACTACTGCTGAGAGTTGTAGTACCGATAACTGAATGGGATGATCGATACAAAAAGATTCCATGGTTTGTACGTATCAAACGAAGCAGAATTAACAATCTAGACAAAGAATCGGCAGCCGATTGTCTGCAAATCAGGTCGGTATCCGAGGATAGATTCATCCGCAAGATAGGTGATGTGACACCTGACGAAATGGCAGACATTATTGCTGCAATTCAGTTCTTAATATCCACTCCATAAGATTGTGTGGACCATAATAAGATCACCAGAACCGCGCTGCCACAACAGCAAAGGCATCCAAACTCGGGGAAACCCGAGTTTTTTATTTCTTGAGAATACTTAGCGAAAGGAGCGAATAGCTTGAACCTCATCATCAACGACACTCCCGAAAAACGAAAAGCCCTTTCGTCCTTTGCAGGGGAAGCATTTAACTCTCCGGCTGAAATTAATTCCGACTCGGTATACCTCTGTATCCGGGACAGCAACATGAACCTGGAAGAAGCGGTCAAGGCTGAGTGCCTGGTAGTAGTAATTGCCGGGAATCAAGACAAAGCCGGAGAAGCAATAATCCAGAAGGCCAGGAGTCTGGGGATACCCGACGAGTGCATTATCGTCAAGATCGGCGATACCGTTCGTACTTGTTCGGGGACAGACCTGGGTCCGGCAGTAAGGGGAGGTATATCGGTAAGACAAGCCATAAAGGTAGCTGAATATGCCTACCAAAAAAGACTGCTCCCGGAAATGCTGATTTGGGAGGAACGGAAGGAGCCTCCAAAAATCCAGGAGGAAATGAAACACCAGGAAGAAATTATATGGACTCCCGAACCCCAGAAACAAAACAAGGGTAAGCCTACACCAAAAATTCCAGCGATAAAGACCCGTGAAAGCGTCCCGATGGAGTTCGAAGACTTTCTGAAGGATTATTCGATAATCCTGGGGATAGTCCTGGAGGGAGAACACTCCGCTTTCTTCAAGGAAGTCGCTGCTAAACTGGAAGCCTGCCATGTTGAACTGTCCGACAAACCGACTTCTTACAGGGCATATGCTGACAACCTGGACGAGGCCCTGACCGGGGGCTTCGGGTACGCCAACCAGAAGGCGGCTATGATCCCCGTGGGAGCTAAAAAAGCGTTAGTAGAAGTGTGCCTATTGGCATCCAGCCGGATGTGCTGGACAAGGTTTACAACAGGGCGGAAAAAGTAATCCACATCGCAGGGGCTGGTAGCGTACCGGCAGTAAAAGACTGGCTGGCTTCCGGCTACAAGCTTGACGCTATCGTAACTGAAGACAGGCTGGCCTACGAGGACATAAGCGTGCCGGTCGTTTCGACGCCGGAAGAAGCATTCCAGGTTCTCAAGGGGGGAGATGGTTGCGGGTTCTGGTTTTAGGAGTAGACCATTCCTTAATACCGCGCGGCTGTTCTGTAACAAGCGATCCTGGTGGTGACTTTGAGGCGGTAGTCGCCACGGCAGCGCACGTTGATACGCTCCCCGGTGATGTCCCGGTTTTTGTTTTGAAAAGCGGAGGCATGGCAGATTGGGCAGTAAAACAAAAGAGGCCGGACGTTATCATGATTGCTCCCGAGGATATAAAGTCGGAGCTCGATAAAATCACGCCAAAAGCAATCGTTTCAGAAAAAAGTGATAAACTGAGTAGCTTGGTCGTAGCAAGCTATGCAAACAAAGGTGGAGTTGGCAAAACCTCGTCAGCAATAAATCTGGCATTATCCCTAGCTGCAAAAAGAGTTAAGACCGTATTAGTTGATATGGATTTTGGCGCACCCGACATAGCAGGGTTTTTTGATATTAAACCAACCGGGGGCCTAGAATGTCTTAAAAACATGGACGTAGACGATTTACTTATTCGTGTTAAGGATAACCTTTGGATTATACCAGGGATGACGGGGCCTTATCAGCGGGAACTTGACGGACTAGTCCTTACCCGGGCAGTTCAAAAATTAAAAACCATGTTTCAGGTTGTGGTAATTGATACGCCTCCGGCTCCTTGGGAAAAAGCTAGCCTGCATAGCGTATTTGCCATGTGCGACCAGGTATATGCAGTGGTAGACCAGAGTAAGTTCTCCACTCAGGAAACTGCAAAGTACGCAGTAACGTTATTGGCAATGGGAGTTGACCCCTCGAAGATACGAATCGTCTTGAACCGTTACAACCCCAAATTGGTGGGAATAAAGCATGTTGAAAAAGCGTTTGTTGCCGGATTTAAAGATAAGCGCAACATGCCGAAAGTCGCGGTCTGTGTTCCCGAGCGATGGGAGGAACACGTCAGGGACGCCCTGGAATATTGGGACAAAGAGACAGACTTCGTAATCAGGAAATTAGAGGGGCGTGGAAAAGAATCCACGGATAAGCCTCGGTTTCAATGGAGATTACCCTTCCGCAGAGGGTAGTCTTCTTTTTTTGAAATCAAAACGCATTAAGGGAGGGTGATAAGTTTCACGGAATGGAGAAATTCGGTCCGAACAAAAAGAGGAAGAAAGGAAGGGAGAAATGCTGAAAGGATTAAAACGGTTGGGAGTATTAGCGGTTGCTTTATCTTTTCTTTTATGCGCTCCCTCAATAACGCTGGGAGACACGTTGGAAACAGATTTCCCACAAAGCTCTGAGTTTGCGGGGCCTTCAGGAGAAGCCGGGGAGGGAAGTTCTACAGAATCTAACACACCTGTTGTAAATGAACCGGTGGGTGATTCAACAGATGAATTAGCAGATGGTGCAGGAGAAGATCCGGCAGGAGAGACGATAACCGAACCAACGGACGAACCAGCAAATGAATCGGCGGAGGAACCGGCAGGAGAACCGATAACCGAACCAACGGACGAACCAGTAAATGAATCGACAGAGGAACCGGCAGAGGGACCAATAGCTACGAATGAACCGGAGGAAGAACCTGCAAACGAGCCAATAGATGACCCGGCAGGGGAACCGACAGGCGAGCCTGCAGACGAGCCGGCAGACGAACCTATAGAAGAACCAATGGATGAAGCTGTGAAAGAGCCGGCTGAAGAACCGGCTGAAGAACCGGTTGAGGAACCAGCTGAGGAAATGGTAGAAGAACAACCAGCAGAAGAACAAAAAGAAGAGCTGGCAGAGGAACAGATAATACTGGCCTCAGTTGAAGGAATTCCGCTTGAAGCAAAGGTGGATTTTATTTTAGATAACAGAATAATTGGTTCGGTTTTAAATGGAGTTGTCGTTGATGCCGTGCCGGTTCCGTCAAAAGACAGGAATCGTATAAGGGCCTACGTCGCTAACAGGGTAAAGATAACCGGTGCAAAGATCCATTTCGAGCTTCTCAATAAAGAGCCAGCAGAACAACCGGTAGAACAGCCGGCAGGAACCCCGGTAAGTGATCCGGCAGAAGAAACGTCTGTTGAACAACCGACAGAAGAGCTGGCGGGAGGGCCTGTAGAATATCCGGCAGAGGACGCAACACAAATCGAAGGTTGGTAGATTTGGCTCCTAAATAGAGTGATTCACTCCGACAAAGAGGGCGGTTTTACGCCCTCTTTGTTATTTACAGAAACGGGAAGGTCCCTGTCAAGATTAAGTGGG
>LSQX01012086.1_pt2 | contig 12387 bp, 10 predicted proteins | sample 654561 | NCBI WGS metagenome assembly LSQX01 (sample SAMN04489861, study PRJNA283612) | anaerobic digester metagenome | isolation source: 4 biogas reactors fed with cattle manure at either 37C or 55C with and... | place: Denmark: Kongens Lyngby | collected 2014 | reverse complement strand
CAGCCTTCTCATTCCATCTCTGATCTCCTGCGTTTTCCCCGTACCTACCCTTTGCAAGGGGGTTTATCGCCAAAGATTGCGGGCAAGGTTGCCCCAGCAAACGGGGAGGCTGTCCTGGGTGCGAATGCCGCAGGTGTAAGCGCCGCGCGAGCTAAGGGCGGTAAAGGTCACATTTTGCGGCGCGTCGATTTGGCCGTATTCGTTGTACCCCCAGCAATGGGCCCTGCCTTCTCCGTCAAGACCGCAGGTGTGAAAAATGCCTGCGGAGATGGTGCGCAAGGGTGTGTTTTCGGGCGCGTCGTTTTGGCCGAATTCGTTGGTGCCCCAGCAATGGACTTGGCCGCCTTCGTCGAGACCGCAGGTGTGCTCAAGACCCGCGGTGATGGCCGCAAACGCGACCCCGGTGGGCGGCGTACCTTGGCTCTCTCCCCAGCACTGGACCGTGTTGCCCACGGTGATGCCGCAGGTGTGGAAACAGCCCGCGGCAATGGCTGTAAACGCCCCAGTGGGCGCCGCAAGTTGGTCGCTGGCGTTGGCTCCCCAGCACTGGATCGTGCCGCCCCCGTCGATGCCGCAGGTGTGGAAGTTGCCCGCGGTGATGTCCGTAAATGTCCCGGTGGGCGCACTGGATTGGCCATGGTAATTGTCCCCCCAGCAGTGGGCCCCGCCGACTTCGTCGATGCCGCAGGTGTGGAAATTTCCCGCAGTAAGGGTCGTAAATGTCACTCCGGCGGGCGGCGTGATTTGGCCCTGGCTGTCATCTCCCCAGCATTGGACTTTGCCTTCTTTATTGATGCCACAGGTGTGAAAACTGCCAGCGATGATAACGGCGAGGGCCACGCTGTCGGGCAGCGTTGATTGACCGTGGTAGTCATTTCCCCAGCAATGCAAATTATCCGCAACATCGACACCACAAGTGTGAAAATCGCCCGCAGCAATGGCTGTGAACGCCACTTCTTCGGGCACATCGCCTAGCGCCGCGCCCCAGCATTGGACTTTGCCGCCCTCCGCGATCCCGCAGGCGTGGGTGTCGCCCACAGCGATGGCCGTAAACTTCACGCTGTCGGATGGCGTGGCGATGTCACCGCCTCCCCAGCAGTGGACCGCGCCGCTCTCATCGATGCCGCAGACATCTTCGCCGCCCGCGCTGATGGCTATAAATGTTTCAGTGGGCGCAGTGCCCAAATCAGCGCCCCAGCATTGGACTGTGCCGCTCACGGCGATGCCACAGATGTGAGCACGGCCCGCAGCGATGGCGGTGAACGCTCCAGAGGGGACAGCGCCTAAGTCAGCACCCCAGCACAGGAGTGTGCCGTTGCTTTGGCGAATCCCGCAGGTGTAAGAACCGCCCGCGGCAATGGCCGCAAAGATCTCGGTTTCGGGTGGCGCAGCTTGGCTTTCACCGTTGTCCCCCCAGCAATGGGCCTTGCCATTGTTGTCCAAACCGCAGGTGTGCGCAGCGCCCGCGGTGATGGCGATGAAAGTTGTGCTTTCGGGCGGCGCAGCTTGGCCCTGGTCGTTGTTGCCCCAGCAGTGGGCTTTGTTGTTTTCGTCCAAACCGCAGCTATGTGCAGCGCCCGCGGCAACAGTGCTCGGCCGCAAGGGTTGCGAGTTGTCGTCTGTCTCCGTGTCGCCGGGCGTTTNNTTCGCCAGTCTCTGTCTCTGTGTCGTCGGGCGTTTCGCCTGTCTCTGTCTCTGTGTCGCCGGGCGCGTCGACGGGCAAGCCCGCCACACCAAATGAAAAGTGCCGGGTAAAGCCGGACACGCGTTTGGAAAAGCCGTCGACCTGGGCGCCGTGCAGCGCCGTATAGGGACCTTTCTCTTGGCTTGCCCAATACACCGCCAGGGCCTCGGCCGCGTCCGCCACTTTGTCTTCGTCAAAGGGCACCGAGACGACCACATCTTTTTTAAAGGCCACGCCGTGGGGCAAAAATTCATAAAGCTGACCCGCGGGATTGACCCCTGCCATCTCCTTGGGCAGGACCTCCCGGCGCCGAATCGAAAAGCGTACCTCCTCGTCCAAGGCACCCTTGGGGATCTCGAGGGATGCCCCGTCCGGCCCCGTCACCACACCGCCCTTTGGTCCGATGATTACGTCGGCGCTATCGGCATCGCTGATTTTGCTGCCGCACGCCGTGGCCAACAAGAGCACCGCCATACCCAGTGGTGCCAATATCTTTTGATACCGATGCATATGCCTTTCCCCTTCCTTTACAGTGAGGCACGTGGCCCACCTCGTTTCGGTGCGCTCCCCAAAGCGCAACATCATCGCAATGCATATCGCAATTATGGCAAAAGGCCTGGTGGACGGCAATGGTTTAACCGGCGCTGTGTCCGGTTCTCCCCCGCATCGAACGGCGCCTCGGCGGGTTTGCGGCTACAAAATGTCCGCAAGTGTGGTGGCGGTCAAAATGCGAGAAAGGGCGCGGGTGGTTGGGTTGCGGTGGTTAGTCGAAGATGAGGTCGGGGGTGTCGTCGATGATGGAGGGGCGTTGCACTTCGTAAAATGCGGGCGCCGGAGCGCCGACTTCTTCGGCCTTGCGCACGGCATATTCCCAGTTCATTTGCCACAGATATAGCTCGGCGACAAACATGAGCTCTAAGTAGACGGTGTAGCTCCACGCCAAACCCGCGTACACGAGGCACGCGACCCACGCCCAACTTGGAAAGTGAAAATCGGAAAAGATATGAATCATAATCATTATAATTGGGGGAACAAACACCAACAGGCTGGCACCCAAAGTGAGGCCCAACCCTTTTTCGATTTCTTCTCTTCGTTGTTTTAATATGGACCAACCTCGTTTGAATGTCTTTCCTAAGCTTAAGTCTTCCCAGGCAAATGCAGGCATAAATATAAATAGAAACATTCGCACGGTTTCTTTTACGAAATTTAAAATAAGCAAAATGCCAGCACCAATGCCGATTGAATAGGTCGTGTCTCTCCGGCCATCTTCGGTTCTTTTGGCACTCATCGCCAAAAGGACCAAAGCCTGAACCAGGGTAACCAATGACCAAAAAATCGACCAAATCAAAGAGAGAAGCAAGACGTGCAGCAGGTTTTTGGTTAGGGTCTCGCCCAAGGATTTGAAAAGGTTGAAGGATTTTCCCGTTTCGTTTTGTTGGATGAACTCCAGCAGGACAGAGCAAGATAGAATTAAAAAGAAAGAACACACAAATACTGCAGCAAGGATAACAAGGAGACCTTGCCAGACCAGGTAATTGTCCCAAACGAAATAGCGAGCCATGTAGATAATAACCGAGGCGATGATGAGCCACGCGGCGAACAAAGGAAGCATAAAGACAGGGTAACGTTTAAATGCTTTAAAGGATATGCCAAATAACTCGTATTCTCGTTTCATGTTTTCAAACATAATGCTTCTCTAACTTTGGTTGTCTTTTTGTATTAGCGGCCATCGGTGAAACCCATTGCCGCGCCCATCTGAACGCCTTCGTTTTTTGTCAACAGTCCCAAACTGTACCGACTTTTGAAGAGAATGTCAGGCTTGTTTTGCCCCGCCTGTCGTGGGCATTTCGCGGGCGGACCGTTTTGCGAAAAGGGGCGGCAACCGCCCGAAAGAATCAAATGGGGCGGTGGCGGGAGTCGAGGCGGCGGATGAACTCTTCGAGGATGGCGATGTACAGGTGGTCGCCCAAAAATTCGTCCTCCACGCCAGCGTCGATGCTGGGGTTGTCGTTGACCTCCATCACCACAGGACCGTGCGCCGTCTCCTTGATGTCGACGCCGTACAAGCCGTCGCCGATGAGGTTGGCCGCCTTGACCGCCAGTTGCACCACGGGGCGCGGCGCCTCGATGATGGGCCAAGTGCGGGCATCGCCCACCCGGACGCGGCCGTCGTGTTGGTGCTCGACAATTTGCCAGTGCCCGCGGCTCATAAAATACTGGCAGGCGTACAGCGGGCGGCCGTTCAAAATGCCGATGCGCCAGTCGTATTCCGTGAAGAGAAACTCCTGGACCAACACCAGGTCGCTCTGCTTGAAGAAGCGCTGAATCGCGGCTTCCAGCTCGTCGCGGTTGTGCGCCTTGGTCATGCCGCGGCTAAAGGCGCCGTCGGGGATTTTGAGGATGAGGGGAAACCCCAGGTCGGCGATCGGGTCGGTGGCGTGGCGAAAGCTGTCGCGGGTGAGGACCAGGGTGCGCGGGTGGGGCACGCGGTGGCTGCCCAGCAGGCTGGCCATGTAGATTTTGTTGGTGCACCGCAGGATGGAGCGCGGGTCGTCGATGACCACCATGCCTTCGGACTCGGCCTTTTTGGCGAAGCGGTAGGTGTGGTGGTTGATGGCCGTGGTCTCTCGGATGAACAGCGCGTCGTACTCGGCCAGGTGGCTGTAGTCCTTCTTTTCAATGAGCTCGGCGCTGATGTCCAAGGAGCGGGCGATGCGCAGAAATTTGCGGAGGGCGCGCGCGTTGGACGGGGGGAGCTTCTCGTCGGCGCTGTGCAAAATGGCGAGGTCGTAGCGGTTGTGCTTGCGCGGCCTCTTCGACGCGGGCCACACCTTGCGGTTGAAGCGCTCTAAGGTTTCGGCGAAGCGGTCCTCTTCGGTCTCTCCGAGGGCGCGCAGATCGCATGGAAAGACCCGCTCGATGCGCCAGGTGCCCTTTTTTCGCAACTCGACCTGCAAGAGCGGGACGTTGAAGATCTCGAAGAGCTGCTTGGCCATATTGGAGAGCTCGGGGTACTCGCAGTTGCCGAAGAAGACCCGCAGGGAAATGGTGTCGCCATCGGGGAGCCAGGACGGCGAGCACTTCTTCGCGTTGGGCGCCAAGGCCTTGCGCACCTGTACATCGAACTCTTCGAGGTCGAGGCTGTAGATGCTGCGGCGCGACAGGTCGTGCATGGCGCGCGTGCCCGGCAGGACGCGGTGGCGGCGCGATTCGGCCAACAGCGACACGTACCACCCCATGCTGAGATAGCGGTAGTTGCGGCACAAGTTGATGACCTGCGTCCCGGTGGCGCCAAAGTAATCGTGGTCGAGCAGGTACTGCTGGGCCGTGATGACCTTTTCGGAGGGGTAGTAGGGCTTCCAGTCGCGGAAATCTTCGATGACGATGAGGACTTGTCCCATCTGGCATCTCCTTGGGTGTGCGGTTTATTCGGTGTGCGGCAAGGCTTTTTGCCAGCGGATCGCGGTGGCGCCATCTTCGTAATAAAGCGAAGCCTCGCCAAATGCGGTGTAGCCCATGCGCGCAAACAGGGCGTTGCTTGCGGCGTTGTCCTCGCGCACTTCGAGCCGTATGCGGCGGCATCCGCTTGTCTGGGCCAGCGCCTCGGCGGCGGCGACGAGGGCTTGTCCGATGCCTTTGGAGCGGTGCTGGGGGGACACGGCGATGCTGTAGATGCGCGCGATGTGGCTGCGGCGCCGGAACAAGAGCACCAGGGCGCCGGCCAGGACGTCGTCGATGCGGGAGACGAGCACCGCAGCGGTGGGGCGCACGAGCAGGTGTTGCCAAGAGCGCCGGGAGAGGCGATCGGTGACAAAACAGGTGTTTTCCAGCGCTAGCAGGGCGTCGAGATCGCCCGGTTGCGCCGGTTGGATGGTGCGCATGTTGGCCCGCGGTTCGCTCTGGAGGTCTCTCCAGATGGCGCACCGATAGCACGGCGCGATGGGAAAATGAAGGCGGGAAATGCCGGGGTGGTGCCAAGGGGAGAGGTCGCTTGGGGGCGCCAAAATGCCGAGGGAAAGATGGCGTTTTTTTGGCGGGGCAATCCGCGGGCATTGCGGTTAGTATCCGGGGTATTTTGGGGCCGCTGTACACCGGGGTGCTGGCCATCCGGAGGCAGTGGGCGCGGTCCTTAGGAGGTATCGAGATGTGTGTTGTGGCGTGGCGAGAAATGGGAGCGTATCGATGAAGCGATTTCAAATGCCCCTGCGGTGGCTGGAAGACGTCGATGGGTTGACGGTGGCGCAAATTCTGGACCGGGAAGGGCAATACCGCCCCGACTCTTTGGTGGCGGCGATTTACCGCGCGCTGCAGCACAAGCAGGCGAGCGCCGGAGATGCCGCGTTGTCCGCGGACGAGCGAAGAGCGCTGCGCGTTTTAGAGATGTACGCGGCGGTCGACAACCTCGGGCATTACGCCTTCTTCTACAACGCCACAGCCCAAGAGTTGCGCGACTTGTTGCCCGCGATCTCCGCCGTGGGCTGTCCGGATGCTGCGGACAATGCGGCCCGGGCCCTTGCGGCCATCGGCTTTGCGCCCGAACGCCCCGAGCTAGACGACGCGTGGCTCGACCGCACCCTGGGCAGCGAAGACGGGCAGCGCGACGCGACACTTGAGCGATGCGACAGCGCCTTTTACGGCCATTGTTCGCAACTGGAGCAGGCCGTTCTCGCCTACGTCCGCCGTCATTTGTCGGCGTTTGACGCGTTCATCGAAGCGCCGTAACCGCCGGGGTGTGCGTTGTTTTGTGGGGGGCTACTTGGCGGGCGCCAGAGATTGACAGTCCAGGTTGCCGGTGACGTTGTTGGCCTTGCCCATCCAGCGGGAGCCCACTGCGATGGTGCGCCACTTGTCTTGTGAAAATTCGCAGGTGTAGGTTTTTTTGGTGGCGTCGGTGTAGTGCACCACAAAGGCTTCCTTGCGCGCCCCTTCGCGTTCGGCTCCCAGGTGTGTGCCGGGATTTTGGATGGTGACCTGGGGCCATGCCAGCGCGTCGTTGACGCCACCCGTCGCTTCGGCGGTGCGCACGACCTCCCATTTTTTCACCGAGAAATTGCACTTGTCGTCTTCGACGGCCTCGCTGCGATACTTGGTGGTGCACACCTCTTTTTCGGAGAACGTGCCGTCCCCGTTGTCGACCCGCTCGGTGCGGCATTCCTCGCCGTCGGGCACATCGCGTTCGGTGCGCGCTTCCTTGTGGCGCGTCACGTTGAAGGCGTCCTTGGGCATTTCGTCGCACCACTCGGACTCGCGGACTTCTTTGAACTGCTCGACGGCAATGGTGCGCTGCCAGGTGTGTTGCGCGGCGACGATATCGACTTTCTTTTTCATGCCGAAGCTGAAGAACAACGCTGCTGCCGCTACCAACGCGATGCCGCCAAACAAAAAAAGGCGCTTGCGGGGGGTCTTTTTTGGGGTCTTTTTGGGGGTCTTTTGGGCGGATGAGTCGGCGGGCTGGTCGGCAATGCGCTTGACCTCTTGGGCGCCTTCGAGGGGATGGGCGCACTCGCCGCAAAACTTAACCGCCGCGCTGCCAGGGGTGCCGCAAGCCGGGCATTTGAGGTCGGCACCGGTGTACACGTGATCTTCGACGGCCACTTTTTTGTCCTCGGGGGGAAAGTAGCGCTTCTCGGGGTTTTGGGCGCCGCCGCACTCGGGGCAATAGCGGTGCGTCTTGCCCAGCAAGGCGGGCTTGCCGCAGTATTCGCAGTCCCAGAGCATTTCGTAGGTGCGGGTCTTGCCGTCGTTGGGATTGCCGGGATTGCCGGGATTGCCGGGATTGCCGGGATTGTCGGGATTGCCGGGATTGTCGGGATTGCCGGGATTGCCGGGATTGTCGGGATTGTCGGTCATGGGGTCTCCTTACAAAACGGGGTTTGTGGGGTTTCGAGAGGCGCGTTGGTGTTGTAGCAACTGCGCAAAGGCAATGGCCAGCAACTCGGTGAGCTGGGTGGCCCGAGGCCATTGGACAGCGGCGGTGGAAAGGTGGTCGGCGTAGAGCAGCGCCAGGGTGCGCCCGTGCACGGCGATGGGCAGGATGAGGGCTTGGCCGGTGCGGCCTCCGAGGGCGGCCTTGAACACGGTGTCGGAGGGCGCGCTGCCCAGGGGGCCCAAGTGAATCCGGCGCTCGGCAGCCACGCGGCCCAAGGTGGAGTGCTCGGAGAAGGGAATCCAAAACGAGCGGATGGCCGACGGGTGCGTGTAGTCGCCCTGGATGTCGACGCCGCGGATGGTGTCGCGCTGTACGGCCAAAAAGACGGCGCGGCCAGCCCATTGGCGCAAAAAGGACAGGGCGGCCTCGATGACGGCGCCGCGCGATTCGGCCTTGGTGATGGTGCGCAGGAGTTCGATTTCGCGCTCGGGGGTGGCGGCGATGGGCTGGCGGGGAGCGGCGTCGAAGGGGTGCGCCCCGGATGGCGGAAGGGACGGGGGGATGGTGTCCCAGGAGTCGAGGGCGGCGTCGATGTCTTCTTCGGTGGGGACGCGGTGTGCCGGAGAACGAGCGGGCGTTGTCGCGGGGGCCGCTGGGGCGTCGGGCACCACCGAGGGCGTGGCCAAGGACGGCGCGGTGACGGCGCGGAATCGCATGGTGGTGGTGGACAAGGATGTGCCCGTGTCGTCTTCGCGGAGGTTGTCGGGGTTGATGGCGCCGAACTCCATGGTTTTGCTCGGCGGTGATGGCGCGGGTTTGTGGTTGCGAAGATCGTCGGGGGTAATGGCGCCGAATTCTGCGGTGGCAGAGTGGGAGGTCGGTGCGGGTTTGGCTTCGGCGGGTTTGACCTCGGTTAAATCGATGGGCGCGGGCTTGTCGTCGGCACCGTTGCCATCGTGATCGAGCTGGAGCGCGATGGCGTTGATGGCGTCTTCGATGGAGACACCGTAGCAGACGGTTTGTTGAAACGCGCCGTCGGCGGTGTCGGGCGGGGCATCGCTGGGATCGGGGACCGCGTGAAAGGTGAGGGTCTGGGCGCGGTCGGGCGGCGGCGGCGGTACGGAGCGCGCCGGCGGATAATAGCGCGACAGGGCCAGCGTCATGTCGGTTTCGGAAAAGAGAATGGGGGTAATGGAGAGGCGCGTGTGCTGCAGGACGGTGTTGATGGCGCGGCCGTTTCCCGGATCGGTGATGCCCAGCACCAGGTTGTCGCCCATGCGCGAGACGGGAAAGACGCGAAACTGCCAGGCCATGTCCTTGGGGATGCAGGCGGCCAGCTCCAGGGAGACCGGGGCGAGCTTTTCGAAGCGGTGCACCGACATGCCGTAGCGCCGGGCGAAGTGCCGGGCCAGGGCTTCGGCGTTGAGCGCGCCTTGGGTCACCAGGTGTTGGCCGATGGTGCCCCCCTGCTCCTCGTAGGCCCTCTCAGCGGACGTGGCTTGTGCCAGCGAGATCAAGTTGTCTGCCAAAAGCATTTCCGCAGTGTGATTCATGGGCGCCATCATAGCAGGGTGCCAAGCGGTGAAAAAGGCGGATAATTGGCATTGCACATCTCTCTCGGAACGGCCGCCCATGGGCCCGTTGGCGGATGCGCTCTCGCTTGACGTTTTGGGGGCCCTGCACTAACGTCCCGCCCATGAAACCAACGAATACAATTACATATAAAGACGCGGGCGTGGACATCGACGAAGGCGAGGCCATGGTCAAGGCCATCCAGCCCATCGTGGCGTCGGCGCAGCGCCCCGAGGTGATGTCGGGCGTCGGCGGATTTGCCGCCCTGGTGGCGTTGCCCACCGGATACCGCGAGCCCATCTTGGTGGCAGGCACCGACGGCGTGGGCACCAAGCTCAAAATCGCCTTTGAGATGAACCGCCACGACACCATCGGCATCGACCTGGTGGCCATGTGCGCCAACGACGTGCTGGCCATGGGTGCCGAGTCGTTGTTTTTCCTCGACTACTACGCGTGCAGCGCGCTCCGCGCTCAGGCGGGTGCCGACGTGGTGGCGGGCATCGCCGAGGGATGCCGGCAGGCCGGCGCGGCCCTGGTGGGCGGAGAAACCGCCGAGCTGCCGGGGTTTTACAAGCCGGGCGAATACGACCTCGCGGGCTTCATGGTGGGCGTGGTCGAAAAAGATCAAATCGTAACCGGCGCGGCGGTGCAGGCGGGCGATGCGGTCATCGGCCTGTCGTCCAGCGGTCTGCACTCCAACGGCTATTCGCTGGCGCGTCGCGTGGTCGAAAACAGCGGCCTGTCACTCTCCGAAGCGCCCGAGGCGTTGGGCGAAACACTGGGCGAGGCACTGCTGCGCCCCACCACCATTTACGTCCGTCCTGTGCGCGCCCTCATGGAAGCCGTGGACGTCCGCGCCATCGCCCACATCACCGGTGGCGGCCTCCTCGAAAACATCCCGCGCACCTTGCCCAAGGGGATGGGCGTCGCGCTGCAGGCCGGGTGGCCGGTGCCGCCCATTTTTCGCTGGCTCGCCCAACACGGCCCCATCGCCGCGGCCGAATGCCACCGCGTATTCAACATGGGCCTGGGCATGACCCTGGTGGTCCCCGAGGCGCAGGTGGCGCGCGCCCTCGACGTGCTGTCCGCGCACCAAGTGACGGCCCAACGCGTCGGCCAAGTCGTGGCGGTCCCCCCGGGCGAACCCCGCGTGACCATCGCGGGTGAGGTTTGAGCGGCAACTACTACGACGTCGTCGTGATCGGCATGGACATCGCGCCTTTGTGCGCCGGTGCCCTGCTCGCCCGCCGCGGATTTCGCGTCCTGGTGGCGGGGCAGCACACGCCGCCAGATACCTACACATGCCAGGGATATCGCTTCATGCGCCGGCCGCCGTTTTTCAGCGGCGCCCACTCTCCGGTGGTGCGGCGCATCTGCGAAGAGCTCACGTTGACCCAGCCCTTCGAGCGTTTGTTGGGCCAGGAGACACCGCGCCTCCAAGTGGTGACCCCGCAGCGCCGCGTCGATGTGCACGCCGAGGTGGCCAAGACCGTGCGCGAGCTCTCCCGGGAAATGCCCGCCGCCGAACGCGACGCCATTGCGCCTGCCCTCAAAGAGATCGGCCACCTGAGCCGCGAGTTCGAAAAGATCATCGCCAGCGATTTGGTCATCCCGCCGGAGTCTTTTTTTGAACGCCGGGACTGGGTGCGGGCAGAGGTGCAAAACCCCTTCTTTCACATGCCCACCGCCGATCTCTTTTCGGCCTTGCCGCTGAGCGACGCGCTGGGGTCGTGGCTGCAAATGCTACCGCTCGCCCTATCGGGTCCCGGCGATGCACCCTCGGCGTTGCGCCAGAGCCGGCAAATCGGCGCCATGCTCTTCGATGCGATGTCTCTGCTCGGGGGGCATGACGCGTTGCGCGCGTTGTTCTGCGAAAAGATCGCGGCCTTGGGCGGCGATGTGCAATCCGCCGTGGCGGTCAAGTCCCTCGATGTACAGCGCGGTCGCGTGCAGGCGGTGCGCTTGGCCGGTCGCGAGGAGCCCATTCCCTGCCACAGCGTGGTGAGCGGTCTGCGCCTATCCGAATTGAGCGCCTTGGTGGCGCCGTCTCATTGGACCAGCCGCTTTCGCGCGCAAATCGAAGACGACACCCCGGCTACGCGCTGGCGTGGGTATGTGCTGAACCTGGGCGTGGATGCACAGGTGGTGCCCGAGGGCATGGGCAGCGACGTGCTGTTTGATACGGGCAGCGCCGACGATGTGCGTTTTTTGCAGGTGTCGCGCATCCCCGGGCAGTCCGATGGGCGCGCGGCCTTGCAGGTGACCTGCGCGTTAGATGACGCGTCGACGCCTCGCCTGAACTCCGGTGCGGTGCGCGATGCCATCCTGGATCACCTGCGCTGGTTGGTGCCCTTTCTCGACAACCACCTCCACGTCATTCATTCGCCCAACGACGGGCTGCCGCCCATTTGCCTGGGACGCGAAGCCCCCGAAGATACTGCCCAAACCTGCGCCGCACCAGCGGTGCCGTGGTGGCGCCAGCGACCGGAACCCGCGGGCGTGCTCGGCATCAGCGCCTTGCCCTACCGAACGGGCATCAAGGGATTGCTGTTGTGCGGCGAGCAGGTCATCGCCGGATTGCAACTGGAGGGCGAGTTCATCTCGGCCTGGGGGGTGGCGCGCATTATTTCCAAGACCGATCCCAGCCGTCGCTTGCTGATGCGCACCCTGCGCACCCCGGTGAGCTACTGAGCCGGCACTTCTATCGATTGTTGGTGTGTGCGGTCGCATGGCTGCTTTAAATTGACTTCACCAAGAAGATGATGTTTCCATTTTCATTCATTCCAAAAAACAAATGAGGAGCTGGTCATGCGTATCAAAAGAAGGGTCATGTTTGCGTTGATCGTGGTGTACTTGCTGCTGTGTCCGGTGGCGTGCCAAAACGACAGCACAAAAAAGGGTTCGGACAAGGGCGTTGTTTTTGACAGCGACAACTTTCTCAACAACCTACAGCCGTCGTCCGACAGCGGTGTTACAACGGACACCAGCGACATCGATTCCGACAAGGGGCCGAAAGCGGACAGCGACACCACCGTTATTGCCGACACCGCCGATACTGCCGATACTGCAGATACCGCCGACAGCGACACCAACGTCGATACCGGCGCACCTGAGTGCACCCCCGGCGAAGCGCGCTGCCCGACAACGGACGCCGTACAGGTTTGTGTTGCGGTTGGAGATGCAGGTGCCCAATGGGCGTCTCCCGTCGATTGTTCGTCGGGGCAAATGTGCGTTGACGCGCTGGGTGCTTGTGTCGATTGCG
>LSQX01102690.1_pt1 | contig 12388 bp, 9 predicted proteins | sample 654561 | NCBI WGS metagenome assembly LSQX01 (sample SAMN04489861, study PRJNA283612) | anaerobic digester metagenome | isolation source: 4 biogas reactors fed with cattle manure at either 37C or 55C with and... | place: Denmark: Kongens Lyngby | collected 2014 | reverse complement strand
GTATAGCGACGATCCATCGGCAAAGCACAACCGTGGAAACTTAGGCTATTTCTCCGGTTTTCAAATGGTTGCTCCATTTGAAGATGCAGCTTTCACCCTGCCACAGGGAGAAATTTCACAACCTGTGAAATCTTCATTTGGCTATCATCTCATTAAGGTGCACGACACACGGGAAAACCGGGGAGAGATCAAGGTAGCACACATCATGAAAATGTTTCCGCCCGGTATTTCCAACATTGATAAAGCGCGGCTCAATAACGAAATGCACTCGATTTACAGTAAAATAAAAGATGGAGACGATTTTGCCGAATTGGCAAAAGCATATTCAGACGATAAACAGTCGGCAATGCAGGGGGGCGAAATGCCTTGGTTTTCTTCAGGAAGGATGATTCCGGAGTTTGCCGAACCTGCATTCAGACTAAAAAATATCGGTGATGTTTCTCTGCCCGTTGAAACTGCTTACGGTTATCACATCATCAAAAAAACAGGACACAGACCTGTGCCTGAGTTCGATAAGCTAAAAAAGGATATTGAAAACCGCATCAGGCAGGACCCGGAGCGAAACAGCAGTTCCCGGAAAGTATTCATTGAAAAACTGAAGAAAGAATACGGTTTTCACGAAGATTCTGAAAATCTGAAAAAAATCGGCGAAACCCAAGTCAACACCGGTTCAGAAGAGAACCTGAAACTTTTTTCATTAGGCAATCAAAATTATTATTTTGCCGATTTTAACCGATATCTTCAAGAAAACAAGATTACATCAGGTTACTTTTCCGCATACTACGAGGAGTGGAAAAACAGTGAAATAATAGCTTACGAAGATTCCCGGCTTGAGCAAAAGCATCCTGAATTCCGATATCTGATGCAGGAATACCACGACGGGTTGCTGCTCTTCAACATCATGGAAGAGAAAATCTGGAATTTCGCTTCAAAGGACAGTGCAGGACTTGAAAAGTTTTATAAGAAATTTAAAAACAAATTCACATGGGACGAGCGTTTCAGGGGATACGTCATCACCTGCGACGATAAGAAAATTCGGGATGAAGCAGAAAATATTATTGAAAATGGGGTTTCACCTCTTGAGATTGGAGATGCTTTGGGAGCTGAAGAAAAGAGTGTTGAAGTCGCTGAAGGAACATGGGAAAAAGGTGCCAGTCCTGCTGTGGATTATTACATTTGGAACAGTAAGATTCAGTCCGGTTTCAATCCGGATCTGACTTTTGTCAGCGGGGATATCATTCCTCCGGAAACCAAAACGTTGGACGAAGCACGCGGATTATATATTTCTGAATATCAAAATTTTTTGGAGCAGAACTGGTTAAAGGAGCTCAGAAAAAAACACAAGGTGAAAATCAATAAAAAGGAGTTGAAAAAAGTGGAGCATGTGGAGACAATTCGTTAAATATTTGCTGATTCTTTTTGTGTTGGGGTATGTTTCAGCCTGCGAACCTGAAGAGGGCAACAGCGATAAAGTTGTTGCTGAAGTGGGCATGAAAAAGCTCTACCTTTCTGAAATTGATGCAATTATCCCAAGCAATGCAGAGCGGGCAGACAGTGCAGCGCTGGCTGATGATTATATCCAAAAATGGATAAAACAGAAACTTCTGCTAAAAAAGGCTGAAGATAACCTCTCTTCAGAGTTGAAAAATGTTTCGCGTGAACTGGAAGAATACCGCAACTCACTGATTATTTTCAGATACAAAAATGAATTGATGGCACAGAAAATGGATACCGCCGTCAGCAACGAACAAATCAGGGATTATTACCTGCACCACATGGAGAATTTTATGCTGAACAAAAACATTATCAAAGGGATTTACCTGAAAATTCCTGCCGAACTTGCAAATCCCGATTTTCTGAAAGAGTTTGCCGGAAATCCGTCGGCGCATGAAACTACCGAAATCCGGGATTATTGTATTCAGTATGCCAAAAGTTACGGTATTTACACTGATAATTGGATTGAGCTGGATGCAGTGATGCAGAATATCCCGGTTTCAATCGACAACCCCGAACAGTTTCTGAAACAGAACCGTTTTGTTGAATATGCCGACTCCAGCGACTTTTATCTTCTTGCTGTGCATGATTATTTGCTTAAAAGTGAGCAGGCTCCCGTTGAATATGTGCAGGAAAACATTAAAAGCTTAATTTTGAACCGCAGAAAAATTGATTTCTTGCGGGAAGTTGATGAGATGATATACCGTGAAGGTGTGAATAAGAACAGTTTTAAAATTTATAATACAGAGAGAAATGAAATGGAATAAAATATTAAAAACCGCAGTTTTTGCCCTGATTTCAGCTTTCTTGGCGCTTTCCGTTACGGCACAGGATAAGGTGGTTGATCAGATTGTTGCCATCGTTGGCGGGAACATTGTTCTGAAATCGGACATTGAAAAAATGTTTATGGATCAGCAGGCACAGGGGATCACTTCCGACGGTGACATGAAATGCGAAATTCTGGAAAATTTTCTCATTGACAAGCTTCTGATTGCCGAAGCGGAGCTGGATACACTGATAGAAGTTACCGACAGTGAAGTCAACCAGCAGATGGAAGGACAGCTGCAATTGTATATTGCTCACTTTGGCTCAGAAAAAGCGGTGGAAAATTTCTTTAAAAAACCCCTTGCCGACATCCGTTCTGAGATGAGGATGGTTGTCAGAGATCAGTTGATGAGCATGAAGATGCGAAACAAAATCATTCAGGATGTAACGGTTACCCCTTCGGAAATCCGTCAGTTTTACCGCAGTATGCCGGCAGATGAAATCCCGACCATCCCCACCCAATATGAGTATGCTCAAATTACTGTGCGTCCTGCCGTTTCACTGGAAGAGGAAAACCGAGTGAAAGCCGAACTGCGCGACATTAAACGGCGAATTGAAGAGGGAGCAAGTTTTGCTGCAATGGCGGTATTGTATTCCGAGGGCCCCTCTGCGGGAAACGGCGGCGAAATCGGATTTTTAGGCCGTGCTCAGCTCGATCCGGAATATGCCACAGCAGCTTTCAACCTGAAAAAGGACAAAATCTCTAATGTCGTAAAGAGTGAATTTGGTTATCACATCATTCAGCTCCTTGACCGGAGGGGGGACAAAGTCAATACCCGCCACATACTGATGACTCCAAAAGTGACCATCGAGGCAAAAGAGGAGGCGGTTGACAGATTAGACAGCCTTGCAAACATCATACGCCGGGGAGAACTCTCTTTTGCACATGCCGCAGCCATGTTTTCTTCCGACAAAAACACGCGAAACAACGGTGGAGTGGTAATAAATCCTGCTACCCTCTCTTCAAAATTTACCATTGAAGAGCTTGACGGAGGCATCAGTAAAGTGCTGTCGGGACTGCGAATCGGTGAAATTTCCGACCCTTTTGAATCCATTGATCAGGAGAGCAGGCAGTCCGTCTTCAAAGTGGTAAAGCTGATAAACAAAACAGAATCTCACAAAGCAAATCTGCAGAATGACTATCAGTATCTTTCCGACATGTTTTTAGACAAAAAACGGGAGGAGACCATGGAAAAGTGGATAACAAACAGACAAGCTCAAACCTATATCCGGATTGATGCTACCTATGCCAACTGCAATTTTGAATTTGCAAGCTGGGAAAAATAAAAGGGGCATAAGTCTTTATAAACAACAGAAAAGAAAAATAAATGAATTTTAAAAGTGATGTAGAAGCGCTGGACGCACTGCGCAATAAATTCGGATTACTGACACAAGAGATTTCCAAAGTTATTTACGGGCAGGATGAAATTGTCACCCAGGTGCTTATTTCCCTTTTCAGCCGTGGACATGTGTTGCTGATCGGGGTACCTGGGCTGGCAAAAACGCTTCTGGTTACAACCATTGCCAAAATTTTAGGATTAAAATACAGCCGTATTCAGTTTACACCCGACCTGATGCCATCCGACATCATCGGAACAGAAATATTAGACAAGGAGCGCCAGTTCAAGTTTATCAAGGGGCCCCTTTTCGCCAATATTGTTCTTGCAGACGAAATCAACCGAACCCCGCCAAAGACGCAGGCAGCATTGCTGGAAGCGATGCAGGAGCAGGCGGTGACGGCAGCCGGTCAGCGGCTTGAACTGGATAGTCCGTTTTTTGTGTTGGCTACCCAAAACCCCATTGAACAAGAGGGAACCTATCCCCTGCCCGAAGCACAACTTGACCGGTTCATGTTCTCGGTGTGGCTCGATTATCCGAAGTTTGAAGACGAAATTACCATTGTGAAGAATACCACATCTTCCATGCAATTCGACTTGCAGCCGGTTATTACCCGTGAAGAAATCATCTATTTTCAAAAAATTATCCGAAAAATTCCAATCAACGATAATGTTTTGAACTATGCCGTTACCCTTGCTGCCAAAACCAGACCGGGGAATAATCTGGCAGCCGAAATATCGGAGCAGTATCTGAAGTGGGGTGCCGGACCGCGTGCTTCACAATATCTGGTGATTGGCGCAAAAACACATGCAGCGCTGCACGGAAAGTATTCGCCTGATATTGAAGACGTGAAGGCAGTTGCCCAGTCAATTCTGCGCCACCGGATTATTAAGAATTATAAAGGAGAAGCCGAAAATATTTCAGTGGAAGAGATTGTTGAAAAGTTGTTATAACCGGTTTTTTCATATTAATAATCAGGAAAGTTTTCACAAATTAGTTCACACATAAGGCAAACGGACGAACGTGAAATTCAACAACCCGGAAAATAAAAGGGCATTCCCCACTCAGGGGATTTTGTTTGAAATAAAATTTCAAACAAAATTCTTTATGCATTTTGCCGGATTTTTTCTGTTAATGTTTGTTTCACTGCTCTCCTTTTCGCAGGAAAAAAAGCGCGTAGATATTGAGCAGGCTGATTTTCTTGAATCCAATGAAAAAATTGCCTCAAATGCTCAGCGCCTTGTGGGAAATGTGCGAATCCGGCACGAGAATATCCTGATGTGGTGCGACAGCGCCTACACCTACACCGGAACCAACCGGGTTGACGCTTTTGGAAACGTGCACATCAATCAGGCAGACACGGTTGACCTTTATGCAAGAAAAGTTTACTACAATGGAGACAACAGCGAAGCACGCGCATACCATAATGTAAGGCTGATTAACAAAAGCACGACACTTTTTACCGACACCTTATATTATGACATGGATGCAAATATCGGCTATTATGATAATCATGGGAAAATAGTGGATAGTACCAATACGCTTACCAGCGTTATCGGAAAATATTTTGTTGATACCGATATTGCTCATTTTTACAGGGAAGTGGAAGGGTTTAGCGATAAATATACACTCACAAGCGATACGCTGCAATACAACACAAAAACCGGCCTGATATTCATTGAAGGGCCTACCACCATCCGCGATTCACTGAATACACTTTATGCAGAAAAAGGGTGGTATGACACCAACACCGGTGAAGCCGAACTGCTAAAAAAGCCTGTTGTCTACAACGAAACACAGCAGCTGACGGCTAATTACATCAAGTATAACGAAACCGACGGCAACGGCAGGGCATTGGGCAATGTCAAAATTGAAGATTTTGAAAATAAAATCATTGTTACGGGCAAAACTTCCGACTACAATGAAAAGCTTGAAATTGCAACCGTGACCGACTCTGCGTTGTTCATCATGTATTCGGAAAAAGACACGCTGTTCCTCCATGCAGACACACTGAAAACGATTCCGGACATAGTTGAAGACGAAAAAATCATAATGGCATATTACGGAACGCGCTTTTTCCGCTCCGACATTCAGGGAATCTGCGACTCACTGATCTATTTCACCAAGGATTCACTGGTTCAACTGTTCAAAAATCCGGTAATCTGGTCAGATGCGCATCAACTGACAGCAGATCATATTGAAATGCAGCAACACACAAATTCTCCTGATGAGTTGCATCTCAAAAACAACAGCTTCATCATTTCCAAACTCGATTCGGGACGTTTCGACCAGATAAAAGGGAAGGAGATGACCGGGCTGGTAGTGCAAAATAAATTAGACAGAATTGATGTCAACGGAAGTGGGCAAATGCTCTATTATGCCCGCGAGGAAGAAGATATAATCGGTCTTAACCGGACGGAAAGCAGTAAAATATCCATCCAGTTCCGGGAAGGGAAAGTTTTTCGAACAGCATTTCTTCAGTCGCCCGAGGGGGTTCTTAAACCACTGTTTGAGCTCACCGAAGAGGAAAAGACTCTTGCCGGATTTGAGTGGAAAATTCATCTTCGCCCGCTTTCAAAGCATGATGTTTTTGAAAAAACAGAAGAAATTCCGGTTCCGCCAAAGGAGTCCCAAACAGAAAAGGAAGCAGAAATTATCCCTGTCGAAAAAATTGAATAACTGAGAAACTAACAGAGCTTATACCGGAATATCAATGGATAGGCTAACGATGAAATTGTTCCATCACGAACATAGTAACGGTCAAAAAATCAAATGTCGTAATTAAAGTTTCTTAAGTGGTGCCCCATCTTGTCGCGTTTGGTTTTCAAATACTTTTTATTGAATTTGTTGGGCTTTATTTCTATTGGAATAATTTCCGATACTTCAAGTCCAAATCCCTCAAGCCCAACCCTTTTTACCGGATTATTGGTGAGCAGCCGCATTTTGGTAACTCCCAGATTCCGTAAAATCTGTGCGCCTACGCCATAATCGCGCTCATCCGCTTTAAAACCCAAGTGCAGATTTGCTTCAATTGTATCATATCCCTGATCCTGAAGCTTATAAGCAGCAATTTTATTGAGCAGCCCGATTCCTCTGCCCTCCTGCATCATGTAAACAATTACACCTTTCCCGGCTTTTTCAATCATCTCCATGGATTTATGAAGCTGCACACCGCATTCGCAGCGATAGGAGCCAAAAATATCGCCGGTCATGCATGAGGAATGAACACGCACAAGAACAGGTTCGTTTACATCCCATTCTCCCTTAATCAGGGCTACGTGCTCTGCGTTGTTAGATTTCTGGCGGAACGGTACAATTTTAAATTCGCCGTACTGAGTAGGCAGAACAACCTCTTCGCCGCACTCAATAAGGCTTTCGTTCTGAAATCGAAAAGATATTAAGTCCTTTATGGAGATAATTTTAAGATTGAATTTCTCAGCCAGTTTTATCAGCTCAGGCAGTCGCGCCATGGAGCCGTCCTCGTTCATGATTTCCACCAGCACACCTGCCGGGCTCAATCCTGCAAGTCTTGCAAGGTCCACCGCAGCTTCAGTGTGTCCGCTTCTACGGAGCACGCCGCGATTTTTTGCTTTTAAAGGAAAAATATGACCCGGACGCCCCAGATCTTCGGGTTTCGTCTTAGGGTCAACTAACATTTTTACTGTAATTGCGCGGTCGCTTGCAGAAATTCCTGTTGAGATATCGGGATGCAGCCCGTCAACCGAAACGGTAAACTGTGTTTCGTGATAGGAAGTATTTTCACCGACCATCATGTCAAGATTTAGCTCTTCACAACGTTTTTCGGTTAGGGGAACACAAATCAGCCCCCTCCCGTGAATGGTCATAAAGTTAATCTTTTCTGGCGTAATGAGTTCAGCGGCAGTAATAAAATCACCTTCATTTTCACGGTCTTCATCGTCAACAACAATCACCAGCTCTCCTCTTCTGACAGCTGCTATAGCTTCCGGTATCGTATGTAATTTTATATCAGCCATATCGCTTTCATTAAATTATAACAAAATTACAATATTTAATTGACAATGGAATTTATTCTTTATCCTAAGCGGGATAACCGGAAATATCTTTTCAATTTCTTTAAGCTTACGCGGCTCTTTTGGATTTTTCCCAGCTTGCTGACTGTTTTCCTCTAAAAAATCTAAAAATCCCACAGATTGCAGCATAGTGAATGGAGACAAAATAGTAGGGAACAAATAAAATCTTAAACCGGAGCTGCCGGTTACCCAAAATCCAGCCAACAACTGCAAAAAAGTAGCAAATCAGCTGAAAAGCAAAAAACCAGATATAAAAACCGGAAATTTCTCCCGGCATTAAGAGGATGGCGGCATTAACAAACAAAAGCAGAAAAAGGGATACCGGTGCAAGTGTCCACCGGAGCACTTTATGGGAAAAATATTGCCAGGTTAAAACACCGTATCTGAAAGGGTTCAAAAGNNNAAAAGGGTTTGAATTCCACCGGCAGCAATGCGTATTTTACGTTTCATCTCCTCTTTCACATTCAGCGAGGCAGTCTCCTCTGCATAGGCATTTGGAGTATATGCTATTTTATATCCTTTTTTGGCGATGCGGAGCGAAATGATAAAATCATCCAAAATGGTATCGTTTTCCACCTCCTCAAACAGCTCTGTGCGGATGGCAAACAGCTCCCCAACAGCTCCCACTGCCGAATTCAATTCGGCATCCATTCTTTTAATCCACGATTCATATTTCCAGTATAACCCCTCACCTGCGCCGGCTGCTGCATCAGCTTCCTTTTCCACAATTCGTTTTTCACCGGCAACGCATCCCGTTTCGGGAAGGCTGAAGCAAGCCACAATTTCACGAATGGCTTCACGGTTTAGTCGCGTGTTGGTGTCGGAAAAAATGACAATAGGCGCTTTCACAAACTGCATTCCACGGTTCATGGCGTGCATTTTTCCGCGCCGGGCAGGTTCGTGATACACTTCTATTTCTTCATATTCCCGCAACAAATCGGGAGTTCCGTCATCAGAACCATCAGTTACCCAGATATATTGAATTTTCTCGCGCGGATAATCCAGCAGAAAAGTGTTTTCAATTTTCTGCTTAACATAATTCTTTTCATTGTAGGCAGTTACAAAAAAGCACACTTCGGGTTCAAAAGATGTATCCTTTTCCCTCTTTTTTGGAGAAAAGAGCTTACGGATAGAAAGAGTAGCGTAGAGAATCAGCGGATAACCCACATAGGTGTATACGACTACAGTGAAACATATCCAGAAAAAAAGTATCCAAATCATTCAATATGTTTTTGATAAAAATTGATAAGCTCATTGGCGATTGCTAAGTTATCAAATTTTTCCTGAATATATTCAATTGCATTACGACTTACACTGTGAAACAGCTCTTCGTCTGTTATCAGTCTGGAAACTTCGTTCAAAAATTCTTTTTCATTTTCAGCTATCAGTATGTTGGTGCCTGACTGGGTTGCAATTCCTTCTGTTCCGATGGGCGTGGAAACAATGGGTTTTCCCAGTGCCATCCCCTCTATGATTTTAATACGCATACCGCTGCCTGAAAAGAGCGGAACTACCATTATCGATTTGGAATTCATAAACTGGTATGCATCATCGACTTCACCCTCATATACGATATTCGGGGCATTGAAGCGCTTGAGCAGCCACTCGGGCGCTTTTCTTCCTGCAATGTAAAATTTCAGTTCAGGAAATTCCTCGTGAATTTTTGGCCAGCATTTGTCAATAAACCAGATTAGCCCTTCCTGATTGGGAGCCCACTCAAGGGAGCCAATATGGAAAAGTGAGGGATGTTCCAGATTTTTGGAGTGTGGGATGAGCTGTGTGGAATCTATCCCTGTTGGCGAAGCATGAGAAGGTTTTGTGTTTCCCAGCCTGTCTAATATGATTCCGTCCCGCTCGGTGATGGGCACAAGCAGATCATATTTGTCCATACAGCCTTTCTCAAACTTTTTAATGCGGTTCGACAAAATTCTCAGATAGAGCTTTTTCAGTCCGGAAGACAATGCTGCTGTTCGATCCCAGATTTCATGCTCGATGTTATGCGAACGGTAAACAATTTTAGCATTGGAGTATTGTCTGATAACAGGGATATATGGACAAACATACAGTCCTTCAAGCTGAACAATATCAAACTTTTTCCTTTGCAGCAATTTTATCAGCTCCAGTTTAAAAGGCTTGGAAATGAAGCGAACAGCATTATAGGGTTTGTCGGAAAACAACAGGTTCAGCAGCGCCGGGAACACTGAAATTGGCGCAGGCACGTCAACCAACACAAAATCAGCCAGGTCTCTAACGGATTCAGGAATATCTTCCGGTTCAGTATGATGCTTTAAGGTGTTCATTGCCATCACGGTTACTTTGTTTCCCAACAATGAAAAACCGCGCGTGAGGTTCATGCAGGCAATAGATCCGCCATCTTTGGCAGGATAAGGAACCTTATTTGTAATCTGCAATATTTTCATCTCTTCTTCTTAAAAATTTTTCTGAGGTTATCAATTCTCAGCTTCTCAATCATTTTCGTGTAAGTTTCGGCGCTCATCAGCGCTGCATCCGTAGCAGCCTTATAGGTCAGCCAGATGCCCACCGGAAAAAAGATAAAGCTCGAAAACCACATTCCCACAAACATATCCCACACATCTTCGCGGGCAGATTTCTCTCCGGTCATGGAGACTATATAATAAAGAATAAACAACAGGATGGATACAACAACCGGCATACCTAGCCCACCTTTCCGGATTATTGCTCCCAGCGGTGCACCAATAAAAAAGAAAATCAGCACAGCCAGTGAAAGGGTGTATTTTCGCTCCCGCTCCATAGAGTACTTGTTGATATTTTTTTTCCTGTTATACAACTCGTCGTCATACATATTCAGGGTTTGTATATTGTTTCTTGCTTCCGAAATTGCCGATTGTGCTATCTCAGCCTTCACCCATTTGTCCTGTCTCTCAAAAAAGGCGTCAAAATTAAAAACAGAGTCGGGCTCAATGTTTAATTCTCTTAGAATTGAATCGTTATCTGAAGTGAGTGCATGAATTTTTCTGGTAACCGGTGAATTAAACCTGATTTCCATCAAATAGTTCCGAAGTCTTCGATAATAATCGGTACCTAGGGAATCTTCCATAAATCTGAGCTCTTTGATATTCAGCATTCTGAAAGTGTTCCGGAAAATATTTTCATCACTCCGGCTGAATTCAAACCCTCTCACTTTTGCCCGGATGATTTGCTCCTCAAAATTATCGCGCCTGAACGGATATGTTTCCTGTCCTTTGCGCTGATCCCGGGCAGGTTGCTCGGAATAGTTCACCCCATTATAGAGGGTCAGCACCATATATTTTTTATCTTCAGTGATGCGTAGAAAACCGGAGTCGGCAACAGTAACACTCTCATTCATCCGGTTGTTGGTGTGGTCATAAATCAGCAAATCATATAACACATTTGTCTTTTTATTCTTGCTGCCAGCCCGGATGCTGTAGCCGTCGATTTCATTGGTGAACACTCCTTCCTGAAGCACAAGCTCGGGGCGTTGTTGTTTCACACTCCAAAGCAGGGTTGTAAATCGCAAATTGGTATGCGGAAGCACAAAATTTGCAAAATAAAATGCTGTGAATGTAACAATCAACGCAATCACAAAGAGAGGTTTCATCATCTGAAAGAGGGAAATTCCGGAAGATTTTATCGCCACCAGTTCATAGTTCTCGCCAAATGAGCCAAACGTCATGATGGATGCAAGGAGCATTGCCAGAGGGAATGCGTAAGGAAGCAAGCCAAAAGCGGCATAAAACAGCATTTCTGCCAAAACTTTAATATCAAGCCCTTTCCCTACAAGGTCATCCACATATTTCCAGAGAAACTGCATGAGCAGCACAAAGACCACAATGAAAAAGGTCATGAAAAATGGTCCTAAAAAAGACTTAATTATGTATCCGTACAATTTCTTCATGGATAGTGAATATTCCGTGATGAACCCGAAGCAAAATTAGGCTAATTAATGGTTTCTTTTGGTGGAATAAAGTATTGAATGCCAAATAGAACTTCAATCTTAGCATTAAGTAAACAAACCGGCAATCAGTATGCGAAAATTCGTTCAGGAACCAAGAATATGCTTTAAATCTGCAATTTGAGCATTCCAAAGCTCTTCAGTTCCCTCTGTTTCATCTTCTTCGCAATGGTCTGCAACAATCAGGGCGACATCGCCTGTGAGCTCAACCTGTGAAATCTTAAACTCAAAATAACTCCCGGGATCATCCACCCAGTTAAACCTGACCAGCCGGTTTTGCTTGCGCAGGGTCATTTCTGCAACTTGTTCCGAACCTTCCCACACAAAAGTGTACTGCTTGCCCCGAACATGCACATCATCGGCAAACCACTCCGCCAGTCCGGAGGCTGTGCTGAGCCTGTTAAACAAAACCTTAGGGGAGCATTTAATCAGGTATTCAAATTGTACTTTAACCATATTTATAATATCAGACAAGTGCAATATAGTTATTCTCTGAGAAAGAAACAACAACAAAGAATTAGCAGTTTTTTTAAAAACCCGCTTTTTCCCGGAAAAAACTTTTTGGAAAAAAATAAATACTATATTTGCACCTCAATTTTCAGAACACATACATTTATTAAAAAGAGTGAATGAAATGGTTGAAGCTTTATAAAGTTCTGAAAATAATGTTTTTGGCGAGGTAGCTCAGCAGGTTAGAGCGCGTGATTCATAATCACGAGGTCGG
>LSQX01002247.1_pt1 | contig 12391 bp, 8 predicted proteins | sample 654561 | NCBI WGS metagenome assembly LSQX01 (sample SAMN04489861, study PRJNA283612) | anaerobic digester metagenome | isolation source: 4 biogas reactors fed with cattle manure at either 37C or 55C with and... | place: Denmark: Kongens Lyngby | collected 2014 | reverse complement strand
TTGTTGATGCCATCAGCATTAATCCAAATACCGGTGAACCATATTCGAACCAGTATTGGAGCACTTATAAGCAGGCTACAATGACACAAATGAAGAGAGAATGGGCTGAAAAGTTCGGCGCAGCTGAGCCTGTTGAGTATATGAAAAAGAATAATGTTCTGATTGTAAGCCCGAATGTCAGTGTATCAATCCCAGGCGACACACCGGATATTTCTGTTATTCGCAGCCAGTGCGGAGATACCCTCAATGACTATACATGGAGAATGATTTTTGCTAATGATGATGCGGCATTTGACGCAATGTGGGATGAAATGACCGCACAGATGAATGGTTACGGGTTCGATAGACTGGTTGAATACGACACGGAAAGATTTACGATTGAGCTTGAAGCTAAGAAAGCAGCTATGAATTAAAACGGATTAACAAAAAAAACAGAATTAAAGTGTTTGTCCGGAGTGATTTTACATCTCCGGACAAACACTTTTTTTATCGGATTAGAAATCGCATTTTATAAATCGTTTACGGTTATTATTTCACTGTTTTTCGCGGATCAATGTTAAACCGCATCTTCTTCACGCTCATCAGTTTTTTAAATGGTCCGGCTGTCCTGACATCTTCTGTCTTTTCCCCAAAATAGTCCGTACACACCTTTTCGTCCGCCTTCACCTCGGGAAGTTCTCCACTGACGATTACTTCCATTGTCAGATCATCACTGTTAATGTCTATTTCCAAATCACATTCACATCCTGCTTTATCAAAACCGCAGAATTCTCTCCATGTTTCCAAATCCAGGCACATCTCCGGTTCAGGATACATTACGCGCAGGTATCCCGGCGGCATTTTTGAATATGCATTCCCATCCAGTTCATTGTGCTCATTCGGGAGTATAACAGCAGCTTCCCCGCATTGATAAAACAGGTTGTTAAAGAATTTATTCTCTCTTGATGTCCCCCCTCGCTTAATCATCAAACGAAATGCCACCACTTTTGCAAAAAATCCAGCCTTGTCGCATTTGCCGATCAGGTTGTTTACGATTCTAAGCCTGTCCGTACCCTCAAGATAAATTCCGTATCCGTTCCTTATACTATCTTCAGTCGTTTTATACCAACCGGAAGATCCGGGCTCTTCTTTTATATTGTTTATATCATACCTTCCCTCAACATTCCAAATGATATTATTATCAATAAGGTTCTCCACATCGCGGGTACATTCAATAAATATATGTTCTCTTGAATTAATACCGTCTATAAACAGGTTGGAAGTTATACGGTTGTTCTCATTCCCGACATCCAACCACAGTGCGTCGCATCCGTAACATTCCTTAATAACGTTGCGGCGTATAAGGGAATTCACCGAATTATGCAGTTTAATCCCGCCGGCTTCCCAGGAAAGCTCCATTCGCTGCCACCCTGTTCCGGCTATTAAATTGTCTTCTATAAGCATATTTTTTACAAACATTCCCGCAATACCGCATACTCCCACATTTTTAATCGTGTTTCTCCGAATTATGGTATTTCCTGTTATTTGACCTTCAATCCTTGTGTGATGCCAGCATTCATTTCCGCAGTCTATACCCGTTCCATTAGCCCAGTCAATAGTACAGTCTTCTATTATCCAGTGGTGTCCCCGGTAGCAGGACAGTGAGCCTCTCTGAGGCACCGGAGCTCCGGTAGCCGCATGTGCCAGCGTCAGGCCTTTTACCTTAATATATGACAAAAACGGGAGTTTTGGCGCAAAACATTGTTCTCTGTTCGTCAGTTCAATTACATGATTAGCAGGGTCATCATCACCTGACAAACGAATATGCACCTTTTGTCCGTTTGCTTCAACCCAATATGCATTTTCGGTCTCACTAAGCATGTAGTACAGCGGGACCTGCTTCATTGGTTCACCGTCGACAAATACCATTCCTCTTCTGTTTAAGTACGTGGTCATATCGGTCTTGTCATATTCAATAAACAATCTGTCATGCAAAATATTTACGGCACAAAATGGATTGTAACCTTTAAAATCTTCCGGATCCAACTCAATTTCCCAAACTTTAATACCTGCTGTTTTTGACGAATCTTCCCTAAATCCCCTTGTAAGCCTCCACCCGGTGCTCGGCTTAAAGTTTTTAACCTCGACAGAAGCCTTGATGATAACTTCTTCGCCTTCAAAAGCTTCATAACTAATCATCTTTGAAGGACTCAACCCGCCTTTTGCAGGCTGAACCGTTTCGCGGTATACTCCCTGATGGATCAGTACTCGTGTGCCGGGTTCCGCAACCTGCGCCGCGGCATTGATTGTTTTAAACGGCCTGTCCAAAGTACCGTCATTGCCGTCCGACGCATTCGGATGGTTGTTGTTTACGTGTATTTCCCTGTCATATTCTTGCGGGATTTCCCAAAAATCAAACATTTGTCCATTTGGAAGGACAGCAGCTAAATCTGTAGTTTTTAACATTTTAATTCACCTTTTACCTTTCAATTAGCAGCCGGAATAATATATCTTTATTCCAAACCGAAGATTTTGTCAGCTTCAAAACCGTCATATGAATCAGTTATGTCGTTCACAGGCAAAATTTCCAACATACATAAATGGTTGCCCGGAAGGTCAAGTGCCACTTCATAATAGCCATTTTGTTCACATACTTTTGTATCTGTTTGATGCGGTTCTGCAGATTTTAATAATATTTCCTTTTGTTCGCTGTTCAGGCTGCGCGGTTTTCCAAGGTTGCTCCATGTCCGCAATGGGTTTGCATTATCCCCTCCCACCTGCTTTTTTATAAGAATGGCTTGTTTCCCGACGGCGGGAATTGAAAGAGTGTACGATATGTCCTGACCCGGCTTTCCGCGGCTCTTATCATGCCAGTTCCAGCCTATAATAACATATCTTGAGTCATCCTTTGTGATAATCAGATTCTCATCGCGGTAAAGCAGTTCTTTGCCTGCTTTTGAGAAAAATTCAAACGCATGGAATGTCGGTTTTTTTATCGAATAAAACGCAACGAGTCCAAAACCGCCGTGAAAAACAGATCCAGGAACATCGAATTCCTCAAATACGTCACTGAAAGTCCAGTAGGAATAAGAATCCGCATATTCTCCCGCCTCACTGAGAATCCGTGCAATATAGGCCGCATGGAATGTTGTATCGTGTATCGGGCAAACGGGAACATAAGAACTGTTGAACTCTGTTATGTGAAGCGGCATACTAACAATTTGAGGATAATCCGCCATTATCTTTCTTGTTTCTTTCAATTCTTCAATCATGTATGTTGGATGGCGTATATCATGATAAATAAAATGACCTTTTCGAATTGGTTTATCTACTGTATAACAGTGGCGGGTAATAAAATCCAACGGTGAATTGTTGTTTATACAGTGTTCAAAGAATGCACGAAGCCATTTTTCTGTTTCGACACCGCATATCGCCGGGCCGCCTACTTTCAGATGAGGATCAACCTTTTTCACAGCTTTTGCAGAGTAGTCATACAGTTTAAAGTACTCTTCCATTGATCCGGCCCAAAACCCGATATTTGGTTCATTCCACACTTCAATTGGCCATGTGATAACCTCTTCCCGGCCGTATCTCTCAATAAGATGGTTCAGCGTATTTTCGACAAGACTTGCCCATTTCTCATACGATACAGGCGGGGTGGCATTTCCCTTCCAGTAGAAAACAGACTGCTCTCCTGTTTTCAGTTTTTCCGGCATAAACCCCAGTTCCAAAAAGGGTTTAATACCGTTTTCAAGATAGGAATCGATTATCCGGTCAAGATATGTAAAGTTATAAAAAACACGTGTTTTCCCATCTGCTTCTTCTTCGCGGTAGATCCCAACATCATCACAAAACAGTCCATGGCCGCGGATATATTGAAAATTTATCGACTTCTGGACAACCTTCAAATGATCAATATACTCTTTTTGTAAAGCCAGTCCCATTCTCCCCGTGCCTACACAAAAGGCTGCATTATTTTTAAAAGGTTTTCCCGCATAAGGGACTTTAATTTCTTTCACCATAACAATCCTCCCCATGTAACAGTCTTTATTAACACATGTCTATTCGTTTTCCGATAAAAAACCGGAATAACCAACCTTTATTGTTATCCTAATACACCTATAACAGCATCGATTCGAAATATCACCATTTGCTTCCGGATTCATGAGGACAAATACGCTGAGCATTCAGCGCCCTTATTCTTACAATACAGCCGCAGCTCATGCATGTTGTTCCAAATACAAGACGCTCGCAGGAATTACATGTCTTAAGCCTCTCCAGGTATAAGCTCTTATCCGCTATCGGTACACCGGACTCTATTACTTTTCTTATTCCTTCTTCTATTTCTTTTTCAGTAACGTATATATTATCTGTGCATTTGATACATTTGTTCATCGACAGTTCATCCTTTAATCTCCGGCTTATTCCAATTCTGCTTCAACTGCTGCGATTGTACATGGGAATAAGCTCAGCAGCGCCTCGCCGTTAACAACCTGTATATCATTTAATTCTTGCACCTGAACCCGGTTCGGATTGTCAAATGTGTTATGGGCTGTAACTTCTCCGCTTATAAAACCGCCCTTCACGCTTCTTGCTTTTCTTCCGGCAAAGTTTAGTACAACTTCGGCTTTATCGTCCGCTGAAAGATTTACAATTGTAATAAAAACTTTTCCGTTATCTGAAGCGGATGCTGAAATATCCGCGTTGGGCAGCCCCATTTTTATTGATTTCGGTTTTTCATCCCATGCGACAGGTACATAATATGAATCCTGGTGTTTTTTGAACAAATCAAACAAATGATATGTAGGTGTTTTGACCATTTTGGCTCCTTCGGTAAAGATTATAGCTTGCAGCACATTTATCGTTTGCGCAAGATTACAAAGGCGAATACGATCCGAGTACTTTTGAAAGATATGCAGCATCAGCGCGGCACTCATTGCGGAGCGCATTGTGTTTTGCTGGAAAAGAAATGCATTATTTGTTCCCGGTTCATTATCGACCCACATTCCCCATTCGTCTACAGCCATAAGTACTCTTTTTTCCGGGTCATAAAAGTCCATAATACTGATATTTTGTTTTAGCAGGGATTCCTTATTTAAAGTATTCACAGCTGTCTGATACCAGCTGTCTTTCGAGAATACCGTTCCGCTTGATTCTTCACCAGGTTTGACATAGCAATGAACAGATAATCCACCCATGAATCTTCCCGCTTCACGCATCAGGGTTTCAGTCCATTGCAGGTCCTCGGCATTGGAGCCTCCGGCAATCTTGATCAACGGGGCTACCTGCCACCAATTAGTTTCACCCATACCCTTGTAATTTCTAACATAGGTTGCATATCTCCGAAATTCATTTGCATAGTATTCGGCCTTCATAAACCCACCGCAACCCCAGTTCTCATTGCCTATACCAAAGAATTGGATATCCCACGCTCTGTCTCTTCCATTTTTACGCCTAAGCTGTGCCATCGGAGAATTGCCGTCATCAGTCAGATACTCTACCCAATTTCTCATTTCACGAACCGTACCACTGCCGACATTACCGCAAATATACGGCTCACAACCAATTTGCTCACACAAATCCATAAATTCATGCGTTCCGAAATGATTGTTCTCCAACACACCTCCCCAATGTGTATTAACCATTGGAGGGCGTGTCTCTTTCGGGCCTATTCCGTCCATCCAGTTATAATCATCTGCGAAACAACCTCCGGGCCATCGGATATTGGGAACCTTTATCGCTTTCATAGCTTCCACTATATCTGTTCTGATACCGTTTATGTTTGGAATCGGAGAGTCCTCACCCACCCAATATCCTCCATAAACGCACCGCCCCAGATGTTCCGAAAAGTGACCGTAAATGTGCCTGCTTATTTTGTTTTTTTTGTTCCTGATGTCAATTACAGCTTTCATATCTCTCCTCCATAGACAATATAATTTTATTTAAAAAATTAATAAATCATATGTCTGGTTACAAATGGTTGTATGGCAGTTCAATACGAGTTGCTCAACGATGAATACAAGAAGTCATATATATTTTACCATAACACAGCTTAAATGAATACGATAAAAATACCGCTCATTGAGCGGCTAAGACTACTTAAATTGCTTCGTATGGCAGGACTTGGTCAAATCTGAGACACACCGTTCATTATACGTTACTAATAAAAGGAGCCTGCAAAGCTGCAGGCTCCTTTTATTTAAGCGGCATAAAATTTGCTCATTTATTCATAATATTTTTCATATGCGGCTCTGCGCTCATCAATGATGGCCTGTGCACCGGAGTCCAGATAATCCTGGTAGCCGGCATCCCATACTGCGTCAAAATCTGATGTTGAGCAAATAACAGCCTGAGCAAGAAGGATGTCACGCTTTTCTTTGAGTACCTGCCCCATACCCGTTTCGGCTTTGATTTCTCCACAGTTAAAGTGCTTAGGAGAGAAACCATCGTTCATAGCAGTATCGAAAGCTTTTTGGATAAATCTGGCATCAACACCGGCATATCCAAGCGCTAATGATCTGGTGGTCAGGTCAGGATCGCCCAAATCCAGGCCATTTATGGTGATGGTGTAATCTATGTTGTTACCTGAGTTCATGATCTTATCCCCTGTTGCAGCAATTGTTTTAATTGCTCCGTCCGGCATTACTTCATGGGTAACGCCTTCTTCTCCTATCTGTAGGAATCTGCGGTTTTCAAGTTTTGAAATCCAATCCAGATACAGCAGCGATGCTACGGGCTCTTTGTTTGTTGATGGGAAGAATACCTTACGGTCTACAGAAGAATAAGTGAGTTTTTTGTATTTTCCAGCATCGTTCGGGAATGGGTCAATAGCAATATATGCACATTCAGATCCAAGTCTCTGCAGGTTTCCATGAACACCCTGATCAGCATCACGGTAAGGATTATCCCAATTCTGCATCATAGAGCCTACATAACCTGCTTTCATCATGTTAGCTTCTGTAGTGTCACCCTCTTTATAAAGAGCAAAATCATCCCACATTAACCCTGCATTGTACCATTCATTCAGTTTGCGGATACCTTCCTTGACACCGGGCCATTGTAACCCTCTGTCATCAAAGCCATAAAAGTAAAAATCTTTGTCGGAGGTTGCATCAGGAACGAAGGACATCATCAGGTTGCTGGCAGTCCATCCCACATCAAAGCTGACGGAAAATGGAATGATCTTGTCAGCGTCTGCACCAAGAAGCGTAGAAGCATTATCCTTGAATTTGTAAATCATATTTTCAAATTCTTCAATGTTTGTGGGTTCAGCTATACTCAGTTTGCTTAACCAGTCTTCACGGGCAAAAGTGGTTACCCTTGGGATTTGAGCCCTGATGGCTTCAATTGCCCAAATTTTTCCTGTTATAGGATCCTGATTATAATAGATATTCGTATCCCCAAGAAGGTCCCAAAGGTTTGTCAGCATCGCCTTGTTTTCTTCGAGAAGGGGCTCAAGATCATATACCCCACCCATGTTGGCATAGGTTTGAATAGTGTCATAGCTGTATGTAACACAAATGTCTGGAGCGTCACTTGCAGCAAGAAGGTTGTTAAGTACATCGGTTTCTGTCCAGCGCGGAACAGGAACATAAGTAACCTCTACATTGTGATCGCGAAGCATCCCTTCTTTGATATAGTCGGTGTAGAAGTTGTCCTCCGGCAGGCTTCCGCCGTCATTACCGCGGTCATAAATCTCAACGGTAATTTTTCTTGTTTTGACGAACTTGCCGTCTACAATTTCTGCATCATCAGCAGGGGTACTGGGTGCTGTTGAGTCCGGTGCTTTAGTCGAGTCTTGTGCAGACGGTGTTGAATTATCCGGTGTACAAGCCGCTAAAAGCGTTAGCATCATGAAACAAGCCAGTAGAATTGATAACGTCTTTTTCATGGTAATCCTCCTTAAAGATATGTATTATTAGACACAATGTGTCCTGGAAACAAGTTAACCCTTCACTGCACCAATGGTTACACCCGTGATAAAGTACCTTTGAAGCCACGGATAAACCAACAGGATGGGAATGGTAGCGAACATAACCGTTGCAGCCTTAATGCTATCAGAGAGCCCTGGTTTTGAGAACCCCTCCATGGTGGCAATATCAATACTCGTAATACTATTCAGAATATTATACAATAACAATTGAATAGGCCAATAGTTCCTGTTATTCATGTACATCAATGCATCGGAAAAACCATTCCAGCGTCCGACAGCATAAAACAATGAAAGTGTTGCAATAACTGACGTAGACAGAGGGAGGTAGATGCTGACGAGCACACGAATGGGCCCCGCGCCATCAATTTCGGCAGATTCTCGCAAGCTTTCCGGTATCCCGTATAGGAAGCTTCGCATGATAATCATATTAAACACGCTCAGGCAGGATGGTACTATGAGCACCGCAGGTTTATTGAGCAATTGGATATCTTTTAATAAAAGATATGTTGGAATCGTTCCTGCATTAAAGTACATCGTAAATAAAATCAATGTGTTGAAAAATTTACGTCCCTTAAGATGATCGTATGTTAACGGATAAGCGCAGATTGTGGTCATTATCATGGACAGAACCGTACCAATCACTGTAATAATAGCAGTCCAGCCAAGGGATTTGGTGTACTTGCCGTCTTTCAACACAAAGCTGTACGCGTCAAAGTTTAAGCCCTTAGGCCAAATCGTAACTTCATTGCGTATCAGAGCTTCTGATGAACTGAGTGAACGTGCCGCAACATTTAGCACCGGCAAAAGGCACGCTAAAATAAGCAGTAAACAGAAAAAAGCAACAATCCAATCACCTATTTTGTAATTTCTCGTTTTTATCATTTTGTATACCCCTTTACCAAACACCGCGTTCGCCGAATTTTTTAGCAAGTGCATTTGCCATAAACAGAAAAATAACACATATTACCGATTGGAAGAGACCTACCGCAGTGGTAAGAGAAAATTGCAATCCCTTAATTCCATAATTATAAACATACGTGGCGATAACATTGGACACATCTTTCACTAAATTATTGGACAATGCATATGGACGATCAAACTCACTGCCCAGTATTCGGCCCAGACTTAAAATGAGCAATGTAACAATGGTGGGGCGCAAACCTGGTAATGTAATATGCCACATCTTCCTAAGGCGGCTGGCTCCATCTATTGAAGCAGCTTCATATAGCTCAGGATTTATGGCTGTAAGTGCCGCGAGATAAATAATAGTGTTCCAACCCACGCTCTGCCAAATCCCCAGGAATATGTATGTCCAAACCCAGTGGGCAGGATCGTTAAGGAATGGTATAGATTCAAAGCCCAAACGATTTATTATAATATTCACAAGACCGGTTGTCGGAGCGAAAAGCTGCAATGCCAAACCAGAAATGATTATCCATGAAAGAAAATGCGGCATATATGCGATGGTTTGGGTAACACGCTTAAATCCTTTAAAAGGTAATTCATTGAGCAATAGCGCCAGTATGATTGGCGCAGGGAAACCTGCGATGAGATCGAGCAGATTTAATGTAAGCGTATTGCGTAAAGCAAGACGAAAATCACGATTGGAAAAAGCCTTGATAAAGTATTCGAAGCCATTGTTGTCAGCCCATGGCATTTCCCATGGATTTTGCACGATGCTGTACTTTTTGAATGCAATCTGGATATACGTCATTGGTATATACTTAAAAATAATAAAATATGCAACAGGGAACAGTAATAAAAGGTATAAAGTCCAATATCGTCTGAAATATCTAAGGTTGCTTTTTATTTTGTTTTCTTTTATTGGACATGACCGAGCAGTGCTCACTACCGTACCCCCTTCCCCATGATAAAGGATTCATCCGGAGTATTAAACGATACATCTTGCATATACATAACATATATATATATTTACAATACCTTTAAAATGGTTCCATTATGCAATATTACCAATTCTCATAGAACAATCTTTCTCTATTGTATCAATTACGCACTAACATTTAGATGAAAAAAACAAGTATAATTTGTAATTTTCATGGATCAAATATTGTATTATCAATTACATTTATATAAATTGCTTGCCGATTTTCTTATAAAAAAGATACTATGCCATTTCCATATTGTGCTCTTCAGTAAAATTGCCTTCTTTCATGCAATGCAGAACAAAGTCCGGAATATATAATGTTATTCCTGATTTCTGTCCCAATAATCTCCGGTAAGACCCTCGAGTATGGAGCCGATTGCCCACGGCATCAGACAAAACCACGTGGAAGCAAGAGAACCATCACTGTAAGTCTCATAAACCAGACCCTCGGAGTAGCAGAATCGCTCTGACATCCAACCTTTTTTCCCGAAATCAAATTCGCCGTCATAGGTGTTATGGTTCTGGCAGCTCCACAGAACCGTATCAATTAAGCGATCCTCAACATATTTGTCCGGGCAGTTCCTGATATAATACAGCAGCTCACCGATAATGCTGCTTGACATAGGGTGTATATGTGGATTGGATACGGAAGTTACGCTTCCTCCACAGCTTGACCAGTTCAGGTTTGACAGTGGTGGGAACTTTATGGGAGAATTGTAACAGAACTTAAAGGAAAACTCATAATTTATCGCATCTTTCATATGTTCCAGGTATCGCCTGTCATGCGTTATGGAGTGGATAAAACGAACTGCTTTTATATAACCGAGAATTCCCTCAGATTCTACTGCTTTGCATGTGTCCAGCGGTGTACCATAGCATTCCATATGGCGTACAAATGTTTCATAGTAATGTTGTTCGCTGTGTTTCAGGCTTTCCAAATAAGACATATCACCCGTCAGCCAGCTAAAGTATGCAAGAGCCGCCATGCACCATACACTGCCGAAAGAGTCATATTCAATACCTGCTCCGGTTTTTTCGGAGAATATATAGGGATATTCATAATCCGTATTTTTCGTCCGTTCAACTCTTTCCAAAACATTTTTAACAAAAGCAATCCATTCGGTATGACAATGGTTCTTAAATCGTTTTTCAAACTCGTATGCTTTCAGAATATAAAACATGGCCTGTCCGCATATATAAGAGCTGTGCCCTGCTGTTGAAAGCACATCAAACCACCAGCCTTTATTGCTCCATTCTCCGTCATTATAAGCATCATATGGCAAACCCGAGTCCCGATTCATACAGTTCCCGATAATATTACATATGCAGGACAATGCCTGCTGTCGCATTTTCTCATCTCCAATTCTTATGGCAGCCATGAGCATGGGAACGGCCGCCGCTAATCCGTTCGTCCAGCTCAGGGAAAAAATTTTATTAAACCGGCAGCTTCCGGTATTTCTGTCTTCAAACACCTGCCCGGCATAACTTAAGTCTTCCTCAATCCAGGCATCCTCATAAACAGCCTTTGACAAATCCGATACAGTTGCATATAAATCGCTGGCTTTTCTGGGCTGCTGATGATAACAATAGTACACTGTTTTAATTACTTTATTGATATCCAATTCCGTTTCGGCGGCATAATCAAAGATTCGAAGAGAAAAATCTACGGTCTCGCCTGGTTTAAGTTCAAAGCAATTGTCCCCGAGCGGCGCTCTCTCTCTGATTCTATATGCATTAATAAACATCAGCGGTGCATTTTCATATCCCAATGTATAACCTACTGTTCCTTTACCGAGAGAACAGGAATATCCGCAGTATTGATAGAACTCTCCCGTTTCATCAGGCAACCACTGCTTCTTGTGTCCGTTATTTATTATGAAATAAGGGCTTGCACATAAACCCATAATTCTATCTGTGTCAAATACGATGGCTGTCGGATGGGATAAACGATCGCTTCTCATCATCCACCAGGAAGATGAAGGATGGGAAGGATTTCCCTCTCTCAGCCTTGGAAATTTGACCGGCACGTTTTGCGGTGCTTCGCCTCTATTCCGGCCGTACATAAATGCGGGCAGGAAAAATCGAGGGTTTTGTTTTTGAAAAGGAAGCTCAATATGTATAACACCCGACCATGCTGCTTTATTCGAATTGGTAACAGATATTTTAACGTGATACGGATTCTCAGGGCTTCCATTACCGTTTATTAACTGAAATTTTGCTTGAAGCCCATATTCTTCAATCGGCAAATATTCCGTTGTATCAGCTTTTTTATATCTTGCGGTTATAATCAGTTTTGTCATTTGAATCACCTCTTTGTATTTTTCCTTGCACATCTCTCAATCTATTTTGAAATACTTCGTTTTTTCAACTCAAGTTTTGTTTTTATTTAAAGAAAACAGTTCATCGAACAATCATATGAATTTTATCAGCTGTTTTTAAGAACTCCCAAAACCTTATAACCTCCGATGATTACACAGGACAAAAAAGCAGCAGATAAATAATTGTTTGAGCTGCAAGATTAAAGCCTTTATAAAAATAATGGCAAAAACTCCTTAATAGAATAACTCACATCTAAATCAAATATATAATAATTA
>LSQX01210625.1_pt1 | contig 12393 bp, 13 predicted proteins | sample 654561 | NCBI WGS metagenome assembly LSQX01 (sample SAMN04489861, study PRJNA283612) | anaerobic digester metagenome | isolation source: 4 biogas reactors fed with cattle manure at either 37C or 55C with and... | place: Denmark: Kongens Lyngby | collected 2014 | reverse complement strand
TGCACAGCTTTAACCTCAGCTCCAGCTCTCCCTGCGACAACTTTGGAAGGTTATTGTTATTATTATATGTTCTCTGGATGCACCGCTCTAGTATCACCTCCAGCGCTCCCTGCGAGAACTTTAGCAGGTTATTGTTATGATAATATGTTCCAAGGATGCACAAGCTTAACCTCAGTCCCAGCTCTCCCTGCGACAACTTTAGCAAACGATTGTTATGATAGTATGTTCAAAGGATGTACATCTCTAAAAGTTTCTTCTGATCAAACCGAGACTTATCAATATGAATGGAGGATTCCTACAAGTGGAACAGGGACAGTCTCCACCGGTTGGAACTCAAGTATGCTCTCAGGAACAGGTGGAACCTATACGGGTAACCCTGTCATAAACACAACATACTACGTAGAAAATCCTCCTGTAGTAGAAAATCTTCCTGTACCAGAACCTAGCACTGCATATCTGACATTCCAAAGTGATTCTCCGTTTACCTTAAAGATTGCTAACAGCACTAAGAACTGGAATGGAACTCTATATTATTCAACAGATCTAGAAACTTGGAGTGAATGGGATGGAACTACTATTTTAAGTAGTGTTAACAATAAGCTCTACTTAACAGGAATAAGAAATACAATAATCACCGGTGGTAATAACCAAGATTATAGATGGGTTCTCACAGGTTCAAATATTGAATGCGTAGGAAATATAGAAAGTCTTTTAGACTGGAAAGCAGTAGAATCCGGGAATCATCCCTCTATGGGATCATATTGCTATGCGCATCTATTCCGTGGTTGTACCGCTCTAGTATCACCTCCGGCTCTCCCTGCGACAACTTTGGCAGGTGCTTGTTATTGGTATATGTTCTATGGTTGCACAAGTTTAACTTCAGTTCCAGCTCTCCCTGCGACAACTTTAGTAAATTATTGTTATAATAATATGTTCAATGGATGCACGTCTCTAAAAATTTCTTCTACTCAAACCGGAGCTTATCAATATGAATGGAGGATTCCTACAAGTGGAACAGGAACAACATCTACCGGTTGGGCCGCAAGTATGCTCTCAGGAACAGGCGGAACCTTTACGGGTAACCCTTCCATAGACACAACATACTATGTCGAAAATCCTCCTGTAGTATAACTCTTCCCAGAGGGCACGAAATCTTTTATCTAATACATTTGCTAATTCGTTTTTCTACACATGAGTTCTGAGTTTATCTTGAGTTTATTACAGTACTTAATTTAAGGAGTATGTATTATGACAGCAAATCAACTTGCAACATTAGTAATATCACTAGCAGCTTTAGTTGGAGCAATCATGACAATCTGGGCGTTCTATGAAAAACTTAAGCACAAAGTTTCTGATAAACTTATCGAGACTGTTAATGAAGTTTTAGAAAAGAATAATAAAGTCCAAGAAAGACAGTTTCAGCTGCTTATTGATATGGTCGAGCGAAATCTTGAGAACAACTTAACCAAGATTAAAGAAGAATTAAACGCCTTTAAGCAAGACCAACAAAACCTTAACCTTGAGCAAACAACAATTATTGACTATTTAAAAAATTCAATATTAGAGCAATTCAAACAAGATGTCAGAGATGTTTATTATAACTTACGAGACACAGGTATAATAACAGATCGCGATAAGTCTTACATTGATAAACTGTATAGCTACTATACGTTACTAGGTGGCAACAGTGATGTCCATGCCAAGGTTAAAGAAATAAGCGAAGTATACTCAAGAAGAACCCATGAAGCTTATGATGAAAAAGCTAAGAAAACTAAGCATCTCATTCAAGAAGACTCTTCTAAGTAAGTTATTAGTTATTTTATAAGTAAAAAGGAGAATACATAAAATGTTAGTCTATTCACTCATGGATCAGCCTTTAGTCGTTAAGGCTATTACCATTATTTTGTTTACCATTGCCGGTGGTGTTTCAACTATTATAGGTATTTACTTTAAAAAACTTGCAGACCACCTTTCAGCGAAAACCCAAAATGAAAAATATGGCACTATTATAAATAATATAAATGATATTGTGCAAGCAGCTGTTATGGCGACTCAACAAACCTTTGTTGATAACCTAAAGAAGGATGGTAAGTTCAATTCTGAGGCCCAAAAAGAAGCCTTTAACAAGACTTTTAATGAAGTAAAGACACAAATCACCCCAGAACTAGAAAACGCAGTTAACGAGATAGTTAAAGACTTTGATAAATGGTTAGAAACACAAATTGAAGCAACAATTAAAAAAATTAAGGAGTAGGTGATTAACCGTGAAGTCTAAACGACTTCAATTAGAAGGAGGGCGCAAGCATAAATTAAAACTTAATGGAGTAGCCTTACTAGAGTAAGCAGAACAAAGCCCTCCTTCAACTCCAGATGAAGCCATAGCTGTTTTAAAAGTCTATTATCCGTTCCTGCCGGAAAAAGATCCAGACTCTGTAGAGTTTGATTTTGCTAATACTATTGAAATTATAAAAGATTTTTATAGTACAGGAAAACTAAGGCTGCGTGATTATATGATTAAAGAGACCACAGCAATTACTACAAAAAATAAAAAGAAACCTAAAACTACGGAGGTATATAATATGATTAAAGAAGCTAGGTTATCAGAGGGTCTAACTATTAAAGACATTGCAACCTTACATAGTGTACCTGTTAAACAAATTGAAGAACAGCTTGCTAAAGGCATTGAGGTTGAATATGAGCATACAGATGACACAAGCGAAGCTGCAAGAATTGCAATGGATCATTTAGTAGAAATACCTGATTACTATGATAGACTAGAAAAGATGGAAAAGTCTTATAAAACTAAGACAGAAGCACAAGTAGTCCATGCTACCCAAGAGTATAGTTTAGAAGAGCGCCTTAATGATATCACTGATAGTATTAAGAAGCTAGAACAAGAAATCGCTAAAGCCATTGAACGAAATGACTTCAAAACCTACGCAAGCAAGGTAGCGCTTAAGAATGATCTAGTCAGAGAAAAGATGCGACTCAAAAATAAACTAGCAGCCCTTAAACAACTTAAAATTGATCGTGGTATTAAAGAAGCCACAGAAGAAGGAGAAAGTATGAATAAAAAAATAATTAACGAAAACCGTTACTATAGCGCAGATGAAGCTTATGACATTCTAATTGAATACGGAATTGCAACAGAAGATGAAATCAGCCTAGTCTGCAATATTAATGGCTATAACATTGAAACAATGGAAGACATCCTATATGTTAGAACAGGATACAGAGGCTTTGATCAACTATTAGGTGAAGACTACTAATAATCACTTAAGGAGTTACTCAAGTTATGACAAAAGAAATACAAGAGTTTGAACGTTTAAAGAACTTATATAACTCAGGTGAAGTCCTATTATTAGATGCTGATGACCTCTACAATATTATAATTGGGAGTGGCCTTGTAGCTAAAGATACGGTGGACTTAGCACTAGCAGTAACAAAAGCGCCGCCGTTTGATACGCTGTCTGATATTATTTATTTTAAAACTGGGCAAGTTAATGCTGGCCCTTTGCTAGCTGAGGCTTATGCTGGTCTACAGTTAACTGAGGCAACACAAGTCTCTAATGTACAAAGAGTTACTTGTTACCCTCAAAATAAGCCACGGCCTAAAAAGAAAACTAAGAAAACGCCTAAGAAGTAGATTTTAATTACCCGTAGTGAAACTGGAGGTTTATAGTTCAATGAGTTTTTTTCAAGAAATACAACAAGAAAACATATGGCTAGATTTTTTAGATAATGAAGGCTCTAAAGTGATGCCTGATACCAGACTTATTAAGCAAGTTCAAAAAATCATAGATAACAAAAGCTATACTAAGTTTGATACGACTTACTTTAGAGACTTTCCAATTCCGCGTTACCACGAGATAAAGCAGTTTAATACAAAGAAAACAAGGAATGTCTTTATTTACCCTAAAGAGCAAAACATAGTTCTTAAAGTTTTAGCTTTTTATCTATTAAATCAATATAATGATAAGTTTGCGTCCAACTCTCTTGCTTATACTAGGGGCAGAGGTGTTAAGTCTGCATTTAAGAAGCTAGAAAGTTTTCACCTTAAGTTAGACGACCAAGTCTTTAAGAATGACTTTTCTGATTACTTCAATCTCATTGACTTAAGTATCTTAAAGACAAAGTTAGACGCCTTCTTTGAAGATAAAGACAGAGACGTACAAAACTTTATCATGCAAATCTTAAGTAACCCTAATACAACCTATAAAGGAAAGCTTAGAGTATTTGAGCAAAAAGGTGTTATGGCAGGTACACCTATTAGTGGAATACTAGCTAACATTTATATGCATGAATTAGACCTAGAGATGCAAGCAAAACATTTCAAGTACCTAAGGTATGCAGATGATACTCTTATTGTTGGTAAAGAAGCGCTAGATTACTTTATCAAACGTTTAGCTGACCTTAATATTAAACTAAACCCTAAGAAAGAACAAATCTTTACCCTAAGAACAGGTATTACATTTTTAGGTTTTTACTACAAAGGTAGAGTCATTGATATTTCCCCGGAAGCGAAAGCTAAGATGAAATCAAGAATGAAACGTCGTGCTAAGTGGTATCGTAAATGGATGCTAGACCGAAACGTTAACAAGACTGTAGCATTAAAGCACTACATTAAGGGTATCAATGAAAAACTATATAGTTACTGGGATGACTCGGTTAACTGGTCCTTATGGTATTTACCTAATATCAATGTAACAGATTCAATCAAATTTTTAGATGAGTACTTTGTAAATTGTATTCGTTATCTTAATTCAGGTACTTGGAAACGCGGTAAGAAATATTATAGCTTAAGTTATCAAGAAATTAAAAAGCTTGGTTTTAGAAGCTTAATTAATACTTATTACCGAATTCAAAAGTGTATTAGGAATGGTACAAGTTTTGAAGATGCTATTAAGTAAAAACTACTAAAATAAAACAGCTTATGCATATATTATATAATGTAAGAGATATAATATTTTTTCGTATTAAGTTAAACAAAATAGTGAAAGGTAAATAATAAATGAAACAAGAAATTAAAAACAGTAAAGGAGAAATTTTTTATCAAGCAATTGGCATTGTAAAATCGTATAATGAACAAACCGGTTATGGTTTTATCTTTTCGATTGAAGAGCCTGACCGCGATATATATTTCCATTATACCCAAATTTTAACTAATGGTAAAAAAGTTTTAGATATTGGTGATAAAGTTGAGTTCCTCTATAAAGAGTGTGAAAAAGGTTTAAGAGCGTTTTCTATTAAGAAAGTCGATTAAATATTTATGAATGGAAACTACAAAGACCTTCTTTATGTATCTAATCTCTATAAGATGTATGACGGGGAAGAACTATATAGTGCTTTCATCGATTATCTGTATACAGAAGAAGGACAAGACGCAGTTGATGAGTTTGAAGAGTTAGATGAATTAGAACAATTTAATCAACTTGTTATCTTCGCTGAGAATGTTCTTAAAGCTCATTATTATAGAGCATTTATTACAGACTTAGAAGAAACTTCTGAAGCTAATGGTCCTGTTATTTGTAGTATTGATGGCAGCCAATTTAGACATGCGTACCCATCGCTTGTTGAAGTTTATAATGACTTAATTAAGCCATTTATTAATCAAGTACCTGATGGTGTAGAAGTGTATATAGATACTAGAGATAGTAGTCTTGTATTTTCATTCGATGAACTCGATAAAGAGTTTATTGTAAAAGTAAGAAGAGCAACAAGAAACTTAGATCCAATTCAATGGATTGATTTTTTAGAAAGAGAACGAAGAGGTGATAATCGATGGGTCGCGTAATTGCAGAAACTAGACTTGGCAATTTAAACATTCTAGAATCCTATAAGCCAGCTAGTAACCCTAATTCCCCAGTTTTAGGTTCCTTCACAGTAGATGGTATTATTGTTGAAAACACAATATCACAAAATGGAACTTATTATGAATCTAAAGTATGGACACAACCTACTACTTTTGGTAAGGGTGGTAAGTTTTTTGATGAGAATGATAAACTAAAGCCATCAACACTTTTAGGTTCACTTGACCATCCAGCTAATGGTCAACCAGAAATGCGCTTTGAGAACTCCGCGATTGCTTGGCGTGATATTAAGAAAAATGGAAACAAGTGGCAAGGTACAGCGGACATTTTAAATACACCAGCGGGGCGCATTGTTAAAACTCATCTTGACTATGCTAAGCTTGTAGGTGGTGGTGAAGTCTTTGGTGTATCACTTCGTGGCTTCGGTGAAACTGAGTCTGTAAGTAATGTTGCAGAGTCTTACGAAAGAATTATTCCTGAGTCCTTTGAGCTTATGAGTATTGATTTCGTATATGACCCATCATTCCGTAATACTGCAATGCTTGCAGAAAGTACTAAGCGTAGCAAGTTCAATCGTTTATTGCTGGCAGAGTCAATTAAGAGACTTGCTAAACAAGACAAAGCCCATGCAGATGTCTATAAAGAATATGCAAATATTATTAAAGGTGGTAGTATGAAAAAAGAAGTTATTAAAGAAGCAACTGGTGCGTTAACAATGGTTGACTATTTAAAGCAAGGTTTAAAAGCACTTAAAGACGACGCCCATAAGTTATATAATTTAGCATATAGTATTGAATCAATGGGTCAAGAAGCCTTCGCAGAAAAATACAAAGAAAAAGATTATGTTAAAACATTAAAAGAGCTTCGTTATGCTGAAAAGAAACTTCGTGAACAAATTGCTTATTGGGAAAACATTTTAGCTAATGCACCAAAATCTGTAAAATCAGTAGCTGTTACAGAAGCTAAAAAGTCAGAAGAAGACGATCTAGAAGAGGTCTTAGCGGCTATTGAAGCTGACTTGGGTGACATGCCTGAGGAAGAAGAAGCTCCTGAGCCTGAAGAAGACAAAGAAGAAGACGAAGAAGAAGACAAAGAAGAAGGCGAAGAAGAAGACAAAGAAGAAGGCGAAGAAGAATTAAGCGAAGAAGAGCTCTTAAAACAAATCACAGATAAGCTTGAAGCACTTCAGGAGTCTATTGATGAGCTTAAATCTCTTATTCAACCTGTAGAACCATTTAGTGCAGAAACAGATCTTCCAGAAGAAGACCTAGAAGATGACCTAGACGCTGACTTAGAAGATGAAGAACTAGAAATCGAACTAGAACCTGAAGAAGACGAAGATCTTGACCTAGACCAACTATCTGAAGAAGAGCTTGAAGAGCTTTCTGATGAAGAGCTTGAGTACTTAAAGAAACAAGCTCGCTAACTAAGTTAAACAATCTCGTATAAACAAACCCGAGAAGCCCATATATAGTTTTCCAAGTTATACGTAGTAAGTTATATCAGTTAGTCACATTAATAAAATATAAAATAAAAAGGAGAAAGAAAAATATATGGCAATCACAAAAGAACAACTTTTAGCTGAAATTGCAAAGCGCAAAGCTGCAAAAGCCGCGTTAGAAGCTAAAACTACTAAAAAACGTGTAACAGAAGCTAAAGCTGCTCCTACCAAAATTGTTGTTGAAAAAGCTGAAATGAATAACCTTAGTAAAGAACCTAAAACAATTCAAGAAGCTTTAAACAGACACATGCGCAAAGTTACAGATGCTCAACAAAAAGCAATGTACTCTGTCTTAACTGAAAACATTGTTAAAGCAACTCAAACAATGTATGGTAATGGAACAGGTGTCTCTGTTATTAGTGAAGCCACTCAAGCTGGTCCTTATATCGGTACAACTGTTTCTGGTAATGCAGCTGGTGTAGGCTTAGTAAAAACTTACTTCGACATTTTCTTTGGTTACTTCCCTAACCTTATTGCACACGAAATCGCGAGTGTTCAACCTATTAAAACTGAAAAAGCGATGGTATTCTTCTATCAATCAGTTGCGGGTTCTAGCAAAGGTGCTGTAACAGAAGGTCAAGTATTAATTGATCCATTCCAAATTAACACTAACACTGAGTACACTTCTGATGAAGTAACTATTAATACAGGATCTACTACTGTTCCAGTATGGGGTCCAGTTATTCCTCGCAGTGTTAAAATTCCTGGCCAAACTTTAACTTGGTCAAATGACACAACTGCAACATTTACAGTTGATTCTACAAGTTACACTGTAGCTGTTACAGAAGCTAACAGCACAATTAAAGTTGAAGTTAAAACAACCGTAGGTTCCACAGACTCCAGCTCATTATTCCCTAAGGCTACCTATGCTTATGCTAATAAGTATGCTCCAACTGCAGTCCCAGAATTAAATGCTAACGTTGATTCTCGCGAAATCACTGCAAAACCAAGAACAATCAAAACTAAATATTCATTCCAAGCTGGTTTCGGTTTTGAAGCTCAATTTGGTAAATCTTTAGAAGACCAACTTGCTGAAGCTGCAATGTATGAATTAAAACGTGAAATCGACTTAGACTTAGTATTTGAAGTAATGAAAAATGCCCCAACTCTTGTTCAATGGAATAGAGCAGCTGGTGTCGCTAATGGTTTATACGAATTCCACAAATTATCGTTCTTAGATGCAGTTATTGCGGCATCTAACAAAATCTTTAAAGATTCCAAACGTGTTCGTGGTAATATCTTATTAGTAGGACCTAACGCTCAAACTATTGTTGAAACATTGCCTGCATTCCAAGGTGAAAACTATGGTTCTCAACTTGGTGGTGCTACTGTTATTGGTAAATTAAAAGACATCAAAGTTATCGCTATTCCAGACCTTGAAGATAATGATTGGGCTGTAATTTACAAAGACCAAAAAGACTCTTTAAATGCTGGTTTAATCTTTGCACCATACATTCCTGTTGTTTCAACACCTACTGTTATGCTTGATGACTTCATGGCTCGTAAAGCATTCACAACTTCTTATGGTAAGCTAATTGTTAATAATAAATACTTCGTTCGTGGTACTATTATTAATAATCCTATTGCTCAACCTATTCAAGTTCTTAATAAGGACGGCGAAATTATTGAAGCATTCGGTGATACAACTAGCGTTGAGGCCACTGGCTAGTAACTAAAGTATAAACAACTGCTTAACTGGGTAGCATTTTTTGCTATTCAGTTAGGCAATTTATATTTATGCGACTCCTCCATAAATATAAGTTGAAAATATAAGAGTAAGGAGCCATGCTATGCCACAAAAACCAGTATATGATGAAAACAAACCAACTGAAGCAGTTATGAAAGACTTAGCTAACATGAAGCAACGCGAGGATTATAGAAAGTATTTTAAAGATACAGATATTGCAACAATGAAAGACTTACTAAATGATATTCAGTCTACCTATATAGCACCTTATCAAACCATAATTCTAAAAGATTTAATAGCTGAACAAATAAACGCTATAGCTTCTGACGAAGGCACCACAATAATGAATGATATTCATTATGGTATTACACTGTATATTGTTCGTATTATTCTGTATAATCATAATGGAACAACTGTTGATATAGGGAACCCTGTAAAGGTTGATCTAACGACAGTACACAAGATTGAAAATAATTTAGGTTATACACAGACAAAACTAATTAAATATGAAAAGCCAATTGTAGGACGCCACTATACTGATCCATATTTGACACTTAAGTTTAGATATCAAGATACCACAATCACGCTGTGTCTCATTGATTATAACTTCCCAGACAACACAATAGTGCTAGCATATAATATAAATGGTACAGGTTGGTCCAAGGTATCAACACAGTTTGAGTTTGGTAAAAGTGATGGTTATAGGTTTGAATTATTTATTGCAGCACTCTTAGGCGTTGAAGATGAGGTATTGTTTTCTAAGCAAATGCTAACATTGAATTTTTTAGGTTAGTAGACTAAGGCATCTTCTAACTGTGCACGGTGATAATATGAATAATAAACTAAAATATAGTGAAAACAAACCAACTGAAGTAGTTATGGAAGACTTAGTTAGCATGAAGCGATACGAGGATTATATAGAGTATTTTAAAGATACAGATATTGCAACAATGAAAGACTTGCTAAGTGATATTCAATCTGCCCCTGTGGCACTCTTTAATGATTCTATTAGCACGCCTGATGTAGATTATCAAATCGCAATTCTAAAAAGTTTAATAGCTGAACAAATAAATGTTATAGCTTCTGACGAAGGCACCGCAATAATGGATGATATTTATTATGGTATTATAATATATATTGTTTATATTCTTATGTATAATGACAAGAGAGCAACTGTTGATATAGAGAACTCCGCAAAGGTTGATCTAGTGACAGCGCGCAGGATTGAAGATAATTTAGGTTATACACAGGCAAAACTAATTAAATATGAAAAGCCAATTATAGGCCGTAACTATACTGATCCATATTTGACACTTAGGTTTAGATACCAAGATACTGCAATTACGTTGTGTCTCATTGATTATAACACAACAGGTGATTGTACAATAGTGTTAGCCTATAATATAAATGACACAGGTTGGTCCAAGATGTCAATACAGTTTGAATTTGGTAGAAGCAATGGCTATAAGTTTGAATTATTTATTGCGGCGCTCCTAGGCGTTGAAGATAAGGTGTTGTTTTCTAAGCAAATGCTAACATTGAATTTTTTAGGCTGGGTGACTCTATGAATAATGAACTAAAATATAGTGAAAACAAACTAATAGAGGAAGTCATAGAAGGCCATATGGAAGAAAGAAAATATACTCCAGATAAATCAATCGCAGAAATTATAGAAGACCTAAACTATCTATATGATAATCTCACTGCTAATATATCGCAGTCTGCAAGTTCATTAGCCGAGTATTTTTATAAATACTTTGAAGATGCAACAGTGTCTGCAGTCTCTTATATTATAGAGAATTTAGAAGAAGCTGGTCTGTATACGCTAGATGGTTTGTTTAACTCTAAACCATCACAAGCAGCATCTATATCTTATACCTTAAGACTTACTAAAGAAAAAAAGCTAAGTGCAGTAGATGACGACATAAAGGGAGACCGCCAGTTAATATGTATGGAGCTTGCCCATATTATAGCAGCAATAATGAACGCTGGACGTTATATCTCCACTTCTCATGCTTTTAAAACCTATAATCCACTAGATCATATTTTAGATCAAGAGATGTCTGAGTTACTACGTTATTCCAATATGAAGTTTTTCAAAGTCCATAATGTTAAGCCAGCTTATGATGACTTACCAAATAATGTAATTGAAGGCGCTTGGTCAGTAACAATTAGTTATTATAAGAACCCAGATTTAAAATTGAATATTGCGTACTTTATTAAAGGTGGCCCTATTCATAATTTGCATAGACTAAAATATACACTTGAAAAAAATGGTACAGTTTTATCTTCTGCCGCGCAGACATTACCATTAGACGCGCAGACGCATACGGAAAGGCTTGCAGTTTGCATTGCGTATACTATAGCGGCGTTACTTGAAATAGACGAAGAAACTACTGCAGATATTCTTCAGTTCTTTGGGTGATTCTATGAGTAAATCTATACGGTACTACCCTAATAAACCTTTAAGTCAAGTCTATGACGAGCTACTAGATATTTCCTCTTCTATTGAGTCTACTAAAGATTTACCTAATAAGCTCTATAGTTATTTTAAAGGTATGCCAATAGCTCAAATAGAGTATGTCTTCGACCAGCTAATTGAAGCCGGTTATTCTCTTAATAAAGACACAGTTAGTACAACGCTTAGAGATTTGTCAAGGTTATTTCTACACAAAGATGTTAATAGTCAGTTCTACAAAGAAATCCAAGAGGACATTCACACCATTATTATTGGGCTACTGACATTTGTAAATTACTCACCCGATTGGTCTATACTTAAAGACTTGGAGAAAGCACCTAATAGCGATTATATAATGCTTGAAGAACAGGATTATTTTTTTGATACTTACTATATGCGTGCTCACAAAGTAGAACTTAAAAATATGAAGCACTTTAAGTTCTTAGAATTAAAGGCCGCTGCAAGAAAAGCTATAAGACTCCCGCTATTATTTGGATGTTTAACTATAGAGTATAACAATACAGTAGTAGAAATGTTTTTAGACTGGTTTAGTCGTGACCTCTATTTTTCATTAAATCACAATCCGTTCCAATCAGTGAGTATACCTTGGTCTGAAAAGTTCGGAGGAGCCGACGAAGAAGTTATTGCTAACTTTATATATTATATCTTTGATATCGAAGACTTACAAATAGAATATACTTATGAATAACCAGGGTGGAGTACAAGGCTATACATAGAGGAGGTAACTATGCCCGAACAACTAAAATATTCAGCAGATAAGACTAGTGCTCAAGTCGCTATGGATCTCCTAAGTATCGCGGCTAAACATAATGCATACAGTGAAACAAGATACGACATAAATGAGTACTTCAAAGATGTAGACGCGCTAACACTTAGTATTATATATGATGACCTTTTAGACCTAGGTGTTGATAAC